>CEUS01095912.1_pt1 | contig 11408 bp, 9 predicted proteins | sample 427031 | NCBI WGS metagenome assembly CEUS01 (sample SAMEA2622837, study PRJEB7988) | marine metagenome | biome: marine biome (ENVO:00000447); feature: marine epipelagic mixed layer (ENVO:xxxxxxxxx); material: "saline water (ENVO:00002010), including plankton (ENVO:xxxxxxxx)" | depth 140 m | reverse complement strand
CGCCAGCCCGGCGACGAAAACTTCAGCAGCATGGGCGGTGCCAAAATCCGTAAGCAGCACCACGGGTACGTCGATGGGTTGGTCACCGCTTGCGGCTGTAATAGTCACCTCTTCTTCCGAACCAGACTCAGTGCGGCGGAGGAGTGTGCCGCTTTCTACAAAGAGTCGAGCAGTCGCAATAGCTTCGTCAAAGGATCCGCCTGATATGTTTCGAACGTCAACAAGGAATGCGCGGGCTCCGTTTCTCAGTAGAGTCGAAGCCGACGACGCGATTTCATCCGCTGCCCCTGCGCTGAATTGATGCACCTTGATATATCCGATGGTGTCATCTTGCATGCTGGTTTCAACAATAGAATCACTTGGTCGTTCAAGGGTTAACTCGATATCGTACGGCTCAGTCGTATTGCCCCGGATCAGTGACAAGTGGATGGGGCCTCCAGGTGGACCCAACAGCAGTTTCTTGCCTTCGATGATCGAGAGTCGTCGAGTCGTTTGTCCGTCAATTGTTCTGATAAAGTCGCCTGGAATCAGCCCCGCTCTTTCTGCTGGTGATCCAGGACGGACTGCGATGATCTGTAGGTAGTATTGGCTCGCGATATCGAGGCCGAGCTCTCCTGCTGGAATAGATTCGCCAGTTTCTATTGCCAGTACTTCAGCTGCTGACAAAAAAGCACTTTCTGAGTCAAGTCCGCCCGCAAGGCCACGTAGAGCGCCTTGAATGACGCCTTCAAGTTCAACTTCCTCGACATAGTTGTTAGTAATAAGTGAAACAACGTCTTCGAAGATGCGAAGGTGGCGGTATGTATCTTCTCTGGCTACCGCTTGACCAAGAACGCCTCCAACGATCGTGAAGGCGACCAATGGAAGAGATACAAAAAGAATGACAAAACGAGCCCTTCGGTTCATCTGGATCATTATAGTAGATGAGTGCGTCTCATCGCCGTTGATGTCGGCGAACGTCGGATTGGTCTCGCGTTGAGTGACCCGACGGCCACTTTGGCAAGGCCGTTGAAGGTTCTGACGGTTCCTAGGCTCGAAAAGACAGAGCTGAAGGGGGTAATTGCCGTTGCAAAAGAGATTCTGACGTTCGAAAAAGAGGAGGACGGACTGGCGGGCGTGGTTGTGGGATTACCCGTTTCGTTAGCGGGCCAAGTCCATAGTCAGACCCAGTATGTGTTAAGTTTTGTCGAGAGTTTACGTAATTACACGGAACTGCCGATTTACCTTCAGGATGAAAGACTTTCGAGTCATGAAGCTGAAAGTCGTCTGGCGGAGCACGAGAGAGATTGGCGTCAGCGGAAAACTCGGCTTGACGCCGTATCGGCAGCCGTCATCCTTCAGGACTTCCTTGATAGTCAGTCTGAATCTGATAGTCAGTAACCGAGTTAAGCAAGGCAGATAATTGTGCGTAAGTTGTTCATCGGCATTGCCGTTTTTATTGGAGTGGCTACTGTGGCCACTGCCTTGGCTATCGACCACAGCTTTACGCGTACGGAATTGCCGTACCGAGCGTATGGAATCGACGGTGTGTATGTTGATATTCAACCTGGCGAGTCATCAAGGGGCATAGCCAACAAGCTCGCATCGGCCGGTGTGGTGCTGGACGAATGGACCTTTCGTCTAGCTGTGTGGCGGAGCGGGCTCGCACGTGATTTACAGGCAGGTGAGTATTACTTCAATGGTGAGTTGTCATCCCGTCAGGTCGCGGACACGATTGCCAGTGGCAAGGTTTACTTGCGTCCGATCACATTTCCGGAAGGCTTGACCGTCAGCGAGATGGCCGACATTTTTAACACCCGAGGGTTCGGGGACCGTGAGGCTTTTCTTGAAGAGGCCCAAAGGGTCGAATTAATCAGTGATCTGGATTCAGATGCTAAGACGCTGGAAGGTTATCTTTTTCCTGAAACTTACCTTTTGCCGCGTGATGCGACGGCATCTGATCTTGTCGAGGCTATGATCGCACAGTTTCGCCAAACCTTCAGCGAAGCTGTCCAGGAGGAAGGTTTTCGTCACGATTTCAGTGTGCGGGAAGTAGTTACGTTGGCATCACTGATTCAGAAGGAAACCGGTAGTGCCGGCGAACACCGTATAGTATCGGCTGTATACAACAACCGTTTACGGATCGGAATGGCTCTGCAGTGCGATCCGACGGTGATTTATGCCCTGCAACTTGATGGTCTGTATGATGGAAACTTGACACGGGACAACTTACAGCACGATTCGCCGTACAACACGTATCGGTACCCTGGGCTACCGCCAGGTCCGATTGCTGCACCCGGTTTGGGGGCATTGAGCGCAGCAGTTGATCCCGAAGATGTTTCTTATCTGTATTTCGTCAGTCGGAATGATGGGTCTCACGAGTTTGCTAACACTTTGCGAGAACACAATCGGAACGTTCAGCGGTACCAAGTTGACTATTTTCGCGCGCGTCGAAGATCGCAGTCGACTGAGAGGAACTAATTAATCGCATCGTGCCTCCGTTTTAATCTCAATCCGGCGTCGCTAGCGGGTGTTTGTCTGTAGATCTTGCCATATCCGATTTCCCCAGTCGGGTACTTCAGTGTAGAAAAGAGCAGTGGCTTCCACATCTTCGGCGACATTATTTGCAATGACGTTACGTGCTTTAGCGTGATCAACTTGCAATGGAATGCGGTCGAACAAAATGCCGCCGAATGCGAGATAGGCTGCCAGCAGAGTAAGTATTACGTTGAATGTCTGTCCCACGAGGTATAGCTGGATAGGCCGTCCTCCAGCGGATTGTTGAGTTAGTTCGCGAAAGCGAGACTCTAGGCCGATACTCACGAAGGCAAGACAAAATAGCCATCCGCGGAGGTCTGATGTTAGGCCGAGTATTTCCTCCACCTGTGTATTACCAAGGGTTGGGATGAGTACAAATGAAAAAACGAGTGACGCTAACACAAACCCAAGAATAAATTTTGGAAATCGATGCCAGATTTCCATAACGTTCGGTCGAGTGGCTCGTTCATTGGTTTCTACCCGAGTTACCCAAAAAACTGCAATGAGAAAGGCAACCACACCAATAAGGGTGTTCTGGATCATTTTGACGACAGCTGCAATCTGTTCTGCCTGATCACCCAGTACGGTGCCGGCCGCCACCACCGCTCCGGTGGCGTCGACGGTTCCACCAATCCATGCTGCACCGACGATGGGATCCATGCCGACCGCACGGATGCCCAACGGCATTACAATCATCATTACAACCGTAAAAATAAGTGACATTCCGACCGCTAGAGTCAGTTCTTCTTTTTTGGCTCTCGCTGCGGCGGCGGCGGCAATCGCCGCGGACACGCCACAGACTGAGGTTGCTGCTGCGATGACCATAACCAGTGATCGACTCTGGATTCGCAGTAGTCGTGTTCCAAACTGATACATAAAGATGATGACCGTAGGTGTGACTACCCATGCGACGAAGAGACCGGGAAGCCCCAGAGTGAGAATATTGCCAAAGAGAATTTCGGCACCTAAGAGTACTAGACCAGTCTTGATATATAGCTCAGTTCGAAGCGCCGGTTTAATCCACCTGGGCGTTCCCATCGTATTCGCTATGATGAGGCCGATCACAAGTGCCCAAAATGCGTAGCCCAACCCGGCGGCTCTTATACCGACCTGTTGGGCAAAGGTATAGGCTGCAACTGCTAGAGCGAAGAGTCCGAAGAATCCCGCCACATGGTTTAGGGCGATTCCACCCATTACCTTGACAGCAGCCATGGTCAGCACGGCTAGTGACAGACCGAGCGCTAACACGCCTACGCCACGTCCGTCAGTGAATGCTTCAAACGGAGACTGGGACCAACGGGCAACCCCAGGCACCTCAGTAACCAGTTGACTTGCGACTCCAAGCAGCAGCAGGCTGCCTAACCAGACCGCCCACCAGTCTTCAAGTGCAAGTAGCGCATGACGAGAGCTTTCACGGTCCTTGGTCATCGTTCAAGGTTGAGTCGAGTAGTAGATATTTGAAATCGGTTTAGATACAGGAGATATTCGATAACCGCCGCATAGGTCCGTTCGTTGTCTGCCACTGTCAGAATGGTTGTCGCCGGTGGGACTCTGCTGTGGTTCTAACATTCCGCTAAATTCTTGAGATTAGGTTCGGTTAACGTGACTCGGTACTGCAATCCGAACGAGCATATAATGCGAGGCATTCAATTGTTCTATGCAGCGGCTCGACCGTGACTCGCTGATACTACACGAGAAACTGTTAACCGCCTCACGAACGTCGACCAAATTAATGGACGGCCGTAAGTTTGTGACTGATTCATCTTGGTCGAGGAGTTCGTCACGGTTGACTTGAGAGGATTATTTTATTTGACATGATGTCTTGTTTTAGATCTGACTCTCCCGGAGCGACTAGATTGTTCGGTTTGATGGCCATGACAAAGCGCTATTTTGGGGGAAGCTGGGGTGGATTGTGCGCAGTTAGCATGTTGTGGGCGCTCGGCTTGGTGGCACCGATTCGAACGCAAGAAGTGGTCGACGAAGCGCTGACGGCGGCGGTCGAAGAGTTCTGGATCGCCGAATCGGAAGAGCGACGACTGGACGCGATAGATACCATCATGTCGCTGGACCAAGAATTCGAGGAAGTAGTTGCGGCGTTACGGGTCCGCCGAGCCTATTTGCCGAGTGTCGCCACTGGGCGTCAACTCTTTTCACGGCGGAATCGAGATGGTCTTGAACACGCTTACGTGGTTCACGTTCCCGATAGTTACGACGCGATGCAATCCTATCCTGTCCGGGTGTATTTACACGGTGGTGTCATGCGGCCTCTTCGTGAAGGAGGGAACTGGTGGCGCAATCAAGATCCGTTCATAAGGCAGGATTCACTGGTTGTGTTTCCGGCCTCATGGCCGGAGTCGATTTGGTGGCAGGATAGTCAGATTGAGAATCTGACGGGCATGCTGAATGACCTCAAGCGCGTCTACAACGTGGATGAGAATCGTGTCTATTTACTTGGTATGTCCGACGGGGCGACAGGAGCGTTTTACCAAGCCTTCAAAGCAACCACCCCATGGGCTGCCTTTCTTCCTTTTCATGGCCATCCTGGTGTGTTGGCTAATCCGAATTCCGATGTTGACGGGGAGATGCATGTTGCGAACCTCCAAAATAAGCCATTCCTGATCGTCAATGGAGGTCAGGACCGCCTTTATCCGTTAGACGCGGTGGGTCCTTTTATCCAATTATTTGAAGGTGCTAATGTCGAAATTGATTTTCGAGGCCTTCCCGAAGCTGGACATAACATGGATTGGTGGCCTGATCTTTCTACGAGCATTGATTCCTTTATTTTTGGAACGTCGCGTCAGCCTTTGCCTGACCAACTGACCTGGGAGAGTGAGAATACCGAGGAGTTTAATCGTGCTCACTGGTTGATTATTAAAGAATTAGGTTCTGTTGAGGGCGAGAGTCAGTTGGAACTCTTCAATACATTGACTCGGAGCGTCCCCGATGCTCAATTGGGTATCAGCACTGTTGGTGAGCTTGTTGACGGGTCTGGTCTTCAGCTGTTTGATGTCGCTGATGATTCGATTGTTTCTCAGGCAGGGATTCGTCCCGATGACATTGTTGTAGAGGTTGCTGGGCAGGCGATCTCGAACCCGGAATCATTGCGGCAAGCACTTATCAATTTTGCACCTGGTGACGAGTTGCCGATTTCTGTGCGACGTGACGTCGAGTTGCTGGACCTTACGTTACGGTATCCGACGACGTTTTTTACGCAGACGCGTTCCGCGTTCCGGCATGACGAGTCGTCCGGTCGAGTAGAGCTTCGCAGAGAGGGCAATGTTGTTATTGCAAAGACGCAGGGGGTACGACAGTTTAATTTACTGCTTTCTCCCGACCAGTTTGATTTGTCCCGACCGGTTCGAGTCGTAACGAATGGCGTGGTGTCCCACGATGCTCTTGTTGTATCCGACGTGGAGACCCTTTTACGTTGGGCTTCAGTCGATCAAGACCAGTCGCTTCTTTTTGGCGTTGAATTAGAGATTCGAGTGGGTTCGTAGGCGGGATATGGATATTAATCAACTGAAGACATTTTGTGATTGTTCTGAGTGCCTGCAGAGGGAGCTTTTTTACTGTTTGTCTGTTGAGAAGCTCAATAAGAAGTAATGGGCCACAGTTCATGGCGAATTTGAAGAAGTTGTATACCGCACAAGGGATCGGCGATGCCCATGTAATGCGAGGACTCTTGGAGTCGGCTGGTATCAATGCGGTGATTCGAGGGGACGGTGTTGTGCCGTTGCAGGGTGGTAATCTGATGCTTAACATTGAAGTTCGACCGTCTGTGTGGGTTCTTGAGGATGATAAGTATTCACAAGCGCGCGACATTGTTGCGGACTACGTGACCCGTCAAGATGAGAACCCGGTGCAGCCTGTTGCGACATGGAACTGTTCTCGTTGTGGAGAGAGTGTCGAGCAACAGTTCAGCGAGTGTTGGAACTGCGGAACTAACCGCTCGTCATCGTGACGCCGAGTGACTCCGTATGGATATAGAGAAGTGCTTTGGGTCTTGAATGTGAGGACGCAGTGAGATCAAGAAAGCGAGACTGGTTTCGAATCACGACCATGGGTGCGGTAATGACGTGCCTGACTGTTTTGGCTGAGCAGTCTGTTGTCAAGGCGCAGACAGACGTCTTTCCTTTTCCAGTGAGTCTGACCGAATTCGAGAATGGATTGAAGGTCATTAGCGTCGAGTATGACAGTCCAGGAATCGTCGCGTACTACACGATTGTCCGCACAGGATCACGCAACGAGGTCGATCAGGGTTTCTCAGGTTATGCCCACTTTTTTGAACACATGATGTTTCGAGGGACGGAGAAGTATCCCACTGATGCCTACAACACTGCCATTAAACGAATGGGAGCCGACTCCAACGCCTTTACAACAGATGATTGGACTGCCTACCACATTGTGGCGAGTTCGGATTCACTTGAGACCATTATTGACCTCGAATCGGATCGGTTCATTAACCTGCAGTACTCGGAAGATGCGTTTCGAACAGAAGCAGGTGCAATTCTCGGCGAGTACAACCTTAATTTCTCTAACCCGGTCTCACTGCTTCGAGAACGGCTTTATGATCGCGCATTTCTTCTGCATCCGTACAAGCACACGACACTTGGATTACTTGAAGATGTACAGGATATGCCGAACCATTATGAATATAGTCTGGAGTTCTATGACCGGTACTATCGTCCGAACAATTCGTTCATTGTGGTAGTCGGTGATTTTGATTCGGATCAACTCCTTGCGCTGGTGGAGAAATACTATGGCAACTGGGGCGCTGGTGACTTTCAACCCAATATTCCGGTAGAACCGCCTCAAACTCGCGAACGTACCGATGCTGTAACTTGGCCTAATCCGACTTTGCCTTTTCTAATGCTTGGTTATCATGCTCCGCCGTTTTCAGACCAAGTTATCGATATGCCGGCATTGGATGTGCTTTCCCAGTTACTTTTCGCTCAGACTTCTCGTTTGTATCAAAAGCTTTATCTCGAGGAGCAGGTAGTTGACATTCTGACTGGTGGTGCCGTCGACCACCGTGATGCGCCGCTGTTCACTATTCTTGCGCGTGTTACCGATCCAGAAGAGATAGCTAGTGTCCTTAATGCAATCATTTCTGAAATTGACCGATTGAAGGTTGACCCCATTGATGACGCAGAACTTGCCGCAACAAAGTCACACATGCGCTATGCCTTTGCTCGAGGATTAGATAATCCGGCGAGTGTTGCCGAGACAATGGGCCATTATTTCCAGTTAACTCAGGATCTTGAAACGATTAATCGAGTGTATCGGCTTTACGATGCAGTGACCGCCGATGATATTCGGCGTGTTGCGACAACCTACTTCCCCGAGTCAAATCGGACTGTCGTGACCTTAACGCAAGAGGACGAATAGTGGTGTTACGGTTAGCTGTGTCGAATCTAAGAGTTGTCGTGACAGTGTTTCTACTGGTTTTGTTGTGGGGATGTGCGGTAGTCGACCCGGTTGAAGAAGATACCGACACGCGAATTGGTCTGCCAGTCTCAGGAGATCCATTGGTTACGATTCGTATCGTGTTTCGAACTGGTTCGGTGAACGATCCTGACGCCAAGAACGGACTGAATGCGCTCACGGCGCTGATGTTGGGGAGGGGAGGCACGGAGACTCTGAGCTATCAAGAATTGACCACAGTTCTCTACCCTTGGGCAGCATCGATCGGAGTGCAATCGGACAAAGAAGTCACCACGGTGATCGGTCAGGTCCACCGGGACCATCTCGAAGATTTCTACATAATCTTGCGTAGTCTTGTCACTGCGCCAGGATTTGACAGAGCTGATTTTGAAAGAAACAAGGAATTCTTGGCCAACACTGTTGTTTCGAGTTTGAGAGGAACTAACGATGAGGAACTGGGCAAAGAGACGTTGAATGCAATGCTCTATCAAGGACATCCGTATGCAGCGCCAACAGTCGGCACGGAGATGGGTTTGGCAGCCATTACATTAGACGACGTAAGGGAATTTTACGTTGATCGCTATACCCACGATAATTTTCAAGTGGGGGTTGCTGGAGGATATCCGAATGGGTTCCTAGGGCGCATTGAGGCCGACCTGATTTCAGGTTTAGGTGGCGGAGCCGAAACAACGGAACAGATGGTGCTGCCGCTGCCTAGGGCTTTGGATGGGATCGAAGTAACACTTGTGGAAAAAGACTCGATAGCGACCGCGATCTCTATTGGGTTTCCGATTGATGTTACCCGCGCCGACGATGATTTTTACGCGTTGCTAGTAGCCAATTCCTACTTTGGTGAACATCGCAACTTCAACGGCTTATTAATGAATAGGATGCGTGGGGACCGCGGACTTAATTATGGAGACTACTCATATATCGAAAATTTTATCCAGGAGGGCGGTTCACGGTTCCCCATCGCGAATATTCCTCGTACGCAACAGTTCTTTAGTATCTGGATCCGCCCGGTTCCGCATCATAACGCGCACTTCGCGCTTCGGCAGGCGTTGCGTGAATTAGAGCGACTTGTAACCGACGGGTTATCGCAGGCGGATTTTGAATCAACACGAGAGTTCTTGCTGAATTATTCGAAACTGTACGTTCAGACTGCTAGCCGTAGACTTGGTTATTTAATGGATTCTCGGTTTTATGGCACCGGCTATTTCATAGACGAGATTCAACAGCGGTTGCCCCAATTGACAGTCGATGATGTCAACGCCGCCGTGCGGCGGCATCTGCAAAGTGATGACTTGGCCATTGCGATTGTGACCAGCGGGGCAGAGTCTTTACGTGACCGGTTGTTGGCAAATGAGCCATCGCCACCAACTTACAATATGGAGGTCACGGACGAGATCATGGCTGAAGATGAAGCGATCATGCACTATGAACTGGCTATTAATGCGAACCGTGTGCAACTTACTCCGGTGGAGCAGATGTTTCGTACTGTAAATTAAGTCCACCTGTGCGATAGCCCTGCGGGTCTACGTCTATCTGTTCAAAACCAGCACTTTGGAATTGCCTGACCACCTCCGACAAGATGTCTGGTTGCTTCAGTCGAGCGATTGAAGAGGGTTCAACTTCGATGCGTGCGGTCTTCTCATGGTGGCGTACACGACATATCGGGAAACCGAGATTCTTGAGAACTCTTTCACATGTTGCGATTTGAGTGAGCCGGGCTGGAGTGATTTGCGTGCCATAAGGAAATCGGCTCGAGAGGCACGCCAACGCTGGTTTGTTCCAGACCGGGAGCGATAAGCGTCTGGCGGCTGTTCTTATCTCCGTCTTTTTAAAACCGACCTCATCAAGTGGTGATCGAACTCCCTGTTCGCGTGCCGCTTGTTTTCCAGGGCGATAATCACTGCGGTCATCGACATTGAATCCGTCTACGACGTGCGCCGCGCCGAGACTGCGAGCCTTTGCGACAGCCCGCCCGTATACTTCCGTCTTACAGAAATAACACCGGTTGACCGGGTTTAACGCATACCTGGGGTCGTCAACTTCGTATGTATCGACGAGGATGTGCCTGGCCCCAAGGCGTTTAGCTAATTGCTGGACGGCCGATCTTTCTTCCGGAGCTAGACTGGGTGAAATTGCGGTGAGAGCGGTAGCGCGGTCTCCCAGCACTAGAATTGACTCAGCCAACAAGTAGCTAGAGTCAACACCGCCTGAGAAACACACCACGACACTGTCTAATTCGGCCAAGAGCTCTCGAAGCAGGGTGATCTTGTTAGATAAACCGTGCATAATGTGGCGTCTTCAGCTAGTTCACCATAGCTAGATTAGGGCGTCAACCAACACCTCATGTTTTCGTTATTTGAAAATGCCTCTTCAGTGTTGCTCGGAACGACTGCGGTAGTGGCAATTACCCATACGCTCCTTGGGATTGATCACTCTCTTTCATTTATTGTTTTGGGGCGGTCACGGCAGTGGCCATTGGGCTACACGATTGTCGTGACTAGTCTGTGCGGGATTGGTCATGTCGCGTCGTCGGTTGCGATCGGTGGTGTGGGAGCTCTTCTGGGTGCCAGTCTTGATTCGTTGATGTGGGTTGAGTCGACGCGTGGTGTAGTCGCGGCGACGTTATTGATTGGTTTTGGACTGGCTTATACGGTCTGGGCGTTTCGGAAGATATTTCGTAATGTGACTCACTCGAATGTCCATACCCATGTTGACGGTACCCTACATGAGAAACTCCATTTGCATGATGGCGAACACTTCATCTCCACGGTTCAAGCGCGAACGTGACACCGTGGGCACTTTTTATTGTTTTTCTCTTTGGGCCATGTGAACCGCTTATTCCACTTATGATCGTTCCAGCGATAGCAGGCTCGTGGATATAGTTAGTTGCCGTTGTCGTGACCTTTGGCGTTTTGACTGTCCTGACAATGGGGCTGACCGTGACCATTGGGTACCAGATGTTAGATGCGGTTCCTCAACATCGATTCACCCGCATAACCGATGTGGTTACGGGGTTACTTGTCGCCGCGAGTGGTGCGGGCGTTTTGTTTTTAGGGCTATGACACGGATGTAAAGGTTATATGGCGTTCGAGATTTTCTTGTTGATTGTCGGGTTCGGTTTGATCGCCAAGGGTGGCGATGTGTTCGTGGATTCAAGTGTGCTGATTGGTCGAGCTCTGAACGTGCCAAGGTTCGTCATTGGTGGCACTCTAGTCAGTCTCGCTACGAACGCTCCAGAAGTAGCGGTAGCTACCACTGCAAGTCTAGCGGGTGACTCCGGAATTGCACTCGGCGATGCCGTAGGGTCATGCATTTGCAACATTGGGCTAATCGCAGGAACTGTTGCGATGATCAGCCCAATCGGGGCCGATGCGAGAGATTTCACTAATCGGGCCTTGTGGATGGCGGCTGCCGGTGGGATGGTAGTGCTTTTTTCCGTGGACGGAACGTTGAGT
>CEUS01272827.1_pt1 | contig 11409 bp, 11 predicted proteins | sample 427031 | NCBI WGS metagenome assembly CEUS01 (sample SAMEA2622837, study PRJEB7988) | marine metagenome | biome: marine biome (ENVO:00000447); feature: marine epipelagic mixed layer (ENVO:xxxxxxxxx); material: "saline water (ENVO:00002010), including plankton (ENVO:xxxxxxxx)" | depth 140 m | reverse complement strand
CGGTTTTCCAATAAAATTAGCCGCCAATACAAGAAACTGCGGAACAATTCTTCAGTGTGGAAAGCTAAGTCCCTATCTCAACTTCACGAACCCATTGTTGATTGGCTTCCCAATAGGTTTGCTTGAGGGCGATCTCATCATCTTCAGATGAAGGTTGAATTCTTCCATTAACATCAATAGCGCGCGATACCAGGCTGTGTTTACCTGGATCAAATGCACCCAGGTCGGCCGAGAAAAACCTCCAGCAATATTTTCGATTAGGCTCGCGATCCAAAACAGAGTCCTGCCAGGGACCGTCGTTGACTTTAACCTGAATTTTTTTAATGGGAGTACCGTCCCCCCAGGCAGCCCCATAGGCCCGCATCGGAAATTTTCCATTCTGCTCAGACCTTTGAGTTACACGCGCGATGATTGATTTCAGCCGCATACGACCCACTGAGTGTTCGACATTGACCACCTGATCCCCCCAGCGCTCTCCACGAACGGTAACATAGTCACGGCCCATATAACGACCGACGTAACGCTGGGATCGCAGCTCGATCCGCGTCAGCCATTTAACATTGGCAATACCGTACCAACCAGGGACGATCAGCCTTAAGGGCGCGCCATGACGTTGGCTAAGCGGTTCTCCGTTGCGCTCGTAAGCCAAAAGGCAATTTTCACCAAGGGCATCATCTAGTGAGAGGCTGCGCCCGAACGGAACCTCCACCTCCAACTCACGCTTGGAACTTGGTCTAAGAGTTTCCACCTTCGTGTCTTCCCCGTAAAAAACGACCTCGATTGCTTTGGAATCAACTCGGACTTTTTTCAGGAGCGAATTCAAGGGAGTGCCGGTCCATTTGCTGTTATAGATCGCATTCATGAATCCCTTGCTCGAGCCATTTCCAGAGCATTCGAGAGTCATGTATTCATCCTTTCGTGGAAGCTTTTTGATCTCATCCATGGTCAAGGTGAGCGGACGCTTAACCAAGCCTTCAATTTCGAGTCGGAAATTTTCCAAGCCAACTTCTGGGATACCGTAGTGCTGCACGTTGAAAGCCTGATCGACAGGTGTCAGCCAGTCGTTCAACTGTTCCCAATCTAGACGGTTTTGCTGATTACGCGGCATATCCAGGAAGGATACCAACACTTCGTCATCTGCTTCCGGGGTAAAGGCCCAGGAAGGAAGTTTCAAAGGTACAGCACTCATTGCAGCGGCGGCCAGTCCGGTTTTCATAATCATTCGCCGATCAATTCTTTTAGCGTTCAGGTGAGTGTCGGAAGAGGAAGCATTCATAGGTAATAAGGCTACTTACAGTCGGAAGAATGTCCAACCATTAGGGATTGTGGGCTAAAGAATGAGGTTTTCACACATGCCGAAATACATTTTTATCCTAAATCATGAAAAATTTCAGAATTCTCATTTGCTCTGTTTTAATGGTCTTCAGCCTCGGAATTTTAAAAGCAGAAAGACCAAATATTCTTTTTGTTACCGTGGACGACATGAATTGTGACTCGGTTGGTGTATTTGGTTCAAAGCTGGAGGGGACTACCCCGAATATGGATGCCTTTGCAAAGCAGGGTCTGCGATTTAAATATGCTCACGTCCAGGTTGGGAATTGTATGCCTGGTCGCAACGTAATGTTCTCGGGCCTATTTTCACACAACAACAGGATGGAAGGATTCTATGAAATTTCGGATCCCGACTACCCCCACATCAGCGACCTGATGAAGGAAGGTGGTTATTTATCAATAATATTTGGGAAGGTTGCCCATTCGAGTCCCAATACACCTTGGAATTGGAGTTTGAATCTCGATGTCATAGACGGGGAAAAACTTCACATCAAAGATCCTAATTCCTACTACCGGGCAACCCGGCGCGGAATCGCTGAAAGCAAAAAAGCCGGGAAACGGTTTTTTCTGAATGTCAATATTTCGGATCCGCATAAACCGTTTTACGGCATGACCTCCAGACAGCAGCTGAAGGACGATCCCTACAAACCATCCAAAATGTTTACTCGAGAAGAAATGCCTGTCCCGGGTTTTCTGTTCGACGATCCTCAAGTCCGGTTTGAGCTGGCCTACTATTACATGTCAGTTCGCAGGGCAGACGATTGTTTCGGAGAAGTGCTCAGAGCCCTGGAAGAATCCGGACAATCTCAAAATACCCTAGTCATGTTTCTGTCTGACCACGGCATGCCACTTCCTTTTGCCAAAACTGCTCTCTGGCACCATAGCACGCACACACCCTGGATGGTTCGTTGGCCCGGTAATACTCAACCGAATAGCATAGATGACCAACACATGATATCTGCTGTCGACCTGATGCCGACGTTGCTCGAAGCAGCTGAGATCCAAACCGATACTAAATTTGATGGTCGTTCGTTTCTCCCTCTATTACACGGCAAAACCCAAAATAACAGAAGCTATATTATAAAAGAGTACAACGAAAACGTAGCCGGTGGCCGTCACCCGATGCGAGGTGTTCAGACGAAAGAATATCTATACCTTTTCAATCCTTGGTCTGACGGTACCAACAAATTTAAAACAGCCACCAAGGGTACGCTGACTTATGTACGGATGAACGAAATAGCGCAGACAGATCCGGTAATGGAAGAACGCTTACGGTTCTTTAATCACCGTGTAATTGAGGAACTTTACGATATCCGAACCGATCCGGACTGCTTAAACAACCTGGCAAATCACCCGGACTACAGAGACCAAATGGATTTTTCTCGAGCTACCCTCAAAAAGTGGATGGTAAAATCCAAGGATCATGCACTTGAAGCACTGGAAAACCTAAAGGATCCCGAAAGCATGTATGCTTACGTGGCACGTTACCAAAAAGAAGCCTACGCCCGCATTGAAGCACGTAAAGCCGCTCTTATAAATAGATTAAGGTAATACCTATCCGGTAAAACGTTCAGTCAGCCGAGTTTTTTAATTTCATTGATGACCGTGGCCGTATCTTCAGTGGCTTGAACTTTATCGTTTTTGTAAAAAACTCTGCCGTCCTTACCGATGATAAACGTCCATCGCATGGTGGTAATGCCGCGAGACAATGTATGCGTAATTCCATCGACTTCGCGTTCGATTGAATTACCCCCGCGTGTGGCCACACCAAATTGCTTGGCTATACTACCGTTCGGATCTGAAAGGAGGGTGAAGTTCAAGTCATTGACTTGCTTGAATAGTTGCAAATTGCTCACGGAGTCACCACTCACACCAACTACAACCGCATCGACTTCATTCATCGTCGCCGACTGATCGCGATAGGAACATGCTTGTTTTGTGCAACCACCTGTCATCGCTGCCGGATAAAAGTACACCACGACGTTCTTTTTCCCAAGGTGTTCCGATAGCTGCCAAAGTAAACCGTTATCGTCGTTAGCCGCAAAAGGCTCAACCTTGGACCCTACGTCCAAACCTGCAAACGCAGAAATAGCACTGATTAATAAGAAAACTGAAACTAGCTGAAGCGATTTTTTCATAACTAAGGTATTATGGTACTCATGAATTGGGTCAAACGGAATTCAATTTCAGGAATCCTCGACCTTCTTTAATTGAATTCTGGAGTCTATCCCCTTGCCCTGCTAAGTGGCTTCACTAACTTCATTAAATGCCCCGAGTTAAAATGCGACAAATCGCCCAAGAATCGGGCGTATCGATCACCGCCGTTTCCTTGGCCATGCGTGGCAGTAGTCGTGTGAGTCAACAAAAGACGGACGAACCCTCACTTCTAACTTCGAGCAAAACCAAAGCTTCCGAGATACACGTGAGATCGACTCTCTAATGTTGGCAACTCAGAGTTATTTCTAGGAAGACCGGGTCATTTTGACCCTCGGTGTTCGCAAGGATGATTTCTTGAACCTGTCTCCAAACCACTTCAACTACCCCGTTTCTGGTTGGCGAACGGAAAACGACTTCGATAATCCGCAGATTACTCAGCTAGGTGGTGAAGGAACTGAAAACTACGATGTGGTTTTTCGTGCCAACGATATCCTTCCACTCTCGGCCAAGAACGCCGGTTTGTCTGCCTTTGCAGAAAGGGATATCGGTCTGCCAGGAGAACCCGGCCAACCTGTGCCAGTACCGGCTTGGGAATCAGAAGACTTTTCCATTATGTTAGATCTCATGGATGGTCGACTATTCATAAAAGGTACGGTATATGAAACATCAGGTCAGAAGGAATCTTCCTTCATTTCCTTTAACAACTTCAGCGAAATCGGTGCGATCAACAACATCTACGACAACCTGGCGACCGGCGCTCCGGATGCTGATCCTCCCATTGCACCGTTTATAACCGAAGCCGTCTAAATGGGATAATAAGTCAGCAGAGACCTCGCACCATGCTCTTGACCCAACGAAGCGTCCGATGGCAGACTTTTCCTAGATGAAAGAAAAGCCGAATATCATCATAATTAATTGCGACGACCTCGGATACGGGGATTTAGGTTGCTATGGATCCGACAAAAACAACACCCCTCATCTCGACCGTTTGGCTTCAGAGGGGAAACGGTTCACTGATTTTTATGTCGCTTCACCGCTTTGCTCGCCCTCAAGGGGTGCACTGTTGACCGGTTGTTATCCACCAAGAATCAGTTTCGGTGAATTTAATGGGGAGGTGGTCCTCTTCCCGGGAGATTCGATCGGACTGAACCCCGATGAAACGACACTGGCTACGCAGCTGAAGAAAGCGAAGTATGCCACAAAAATTGTCGGAAAGTGGCATTGTGGCGACCAACCGGAATTCCTCCCAACCCGACACGGCTTTGATGAGTATTTCGGTATTCCCTACAGCAACGACATGGGATATCAGGCCAATAGGAAATACAATCCTCCTTTACCGCTGCTACGCGACGAAACCGTCATTCAGGAACAACCCGATCAAAGAGGAATTACCGAGCGCTATACCGACGAATCCCTGCAATTTATCAATGCGAATAAAGAAAAACCTTTTTTTCTCTATTTGGCGCATATGTATGTGCACGTTCCACTATTCGTTCCTAAGCAGTTTCTGGAAAGTTCCAACAACGGAGCCTATGGTGGTGCGGTAGAGTGCATCGACTGGAGTACAGGCATACTCATGGATCACCTGAAACAACTCGGACTTGAAGAAAATACCTTGATCGTATTTACCAGCGACAACGGTTCACGTGCGCGGGAGGAAGGCGGAAGCAATCAACCCTGCCGTGGCACCAAAGCAACCACCTGGGAGGGTGGACAACGGGTCGCCTGTATCATGCGTTGGCCGAAGCGTATTCAAGCAGGAAGTACATCGAGCGCAATAACCACGGCTATGGATATTTTCCCGACAATTTCTAACATGCTGGAAATCGACATGCCAAACGACAGAATTATAGATGGTATGGATATGCAGACGGTCATGTTCGAGGATGATTCAGAAGGCCCGCGTGACACTTTCCACTACTACCTCATGAATTCCTTGGAAGCCGTTCGAATCGGGGATTGGAAACTACACTTCAGAAAAGGAAACGAAGAGTTGAAGGCCCTTTACAATCTCATTGAAGACCCTGGGGAAGAGCAAAACCGCTATGATGAATTCCCAGACATCGTTGAGCGACTGAGCAAAAAAGCGGAAGAAATCAGGAAGGATATCGGCGACGAGGCGACTAGCGTGGCAGGAAAAAACGTACGCCCTCCCGGAAGAATCAAAAAAGGAAAACCACTCACAACATACCGAGAGGATCACCCTTACATGATTGCTATGTACGACTTGCCGGATATGCCCACACTATCCGGCTAGGGATTTAGGAGCGGAAAGCTATGGAGCCCTTCGAAGATTTTTGCCCGATCCCGGAAATGTTCTATTCCTTTGAAACGGGGGAACCTTTCCAGACGTGCAATCTATGTGGCAAAGATTTGATGGAAGATCGTGAAAACTACCTGATTGAGAAGGCGTTTAAAAAGGACGAAACCCTTTTTGAATATGCGATGTGTTGGGAGTGCCGCGAAAAAATGCGTGGAGAAATTTCCCAGCAGAGCATGAGACTGATTGACAACTATTTTGACGAACATGTGAGTCTCATTGATTGGAGAAAGAACTGCCTGGAAAGCCACGGGTACTCGGCAGAAGGATGGTTGTCACACTGCCTGGTAAAGGGGACGTCCATTGACGAAACCGAAGATTACCAGATATTCGGACACTTTGTTGACCATAACATTGATTTTTCCGGCTTTCCATACGCCCTGAGCGACGCAGCAATGGAGGACTTGGTGAACTTGCTCTCGGATAAAACCCTGGGATTTTTAAATGACACGTCGAACAAACTGTTCGGATTGGACCTTGGACGAAGGATCACCATTTTCTAGAATTTCTATTTCGACCGGGTCACCAAAAATTACCGGGTAAAAGGCCTGCGAATTCCAAAATAGACCATGTTTTCCGGCTGGCCTTGCTAAAATGTAAATTCATAATGCCCCACCGATGAACACCATATCCTTCATCACCGCCAATTTTGTGGCTCGTGAAGCGGGCTTTGCGCTAACCGAAGGCTGGCACCAGGGAAACAATGCGACCAATGATTACTTCCGGCCTATCGATACTTTTCCTAAACGGTTCGAAGCCTTGTTGAAGGAAATTAAGCAATTAGGATTTCAGGCCATAGACCTGTGGATAGCACACTTGCATTGGGCCTGGGCAACTAGGGAACATACCAAAATTGCCAATTCACTCATCGCCAAACACCGCCTACAGATTGCCAGTCTGGCTGGAAACTTTGGAGCAACGAGGATGGAGTTCGAAGCAGCCTGCAAATTAGCCAACACCATGGAACTCCGGCTCCTGGTGGGAGGTGCCTCTTATTTTTACTACAATCGGCAGGCGGCAATCGAAATTCTAAGGAAACACCGGCTGGAATTAGCCATTGTCAATCACCAGGAAACATCCGCAGAAAAGCTCCTAGAAAAGGTTGGTACCGACAATCATGACGTGATTGGTGTCGCCATTGACACGGGTTGGTACGCCACTCTGGGAAATGAACTGTTTTTGGCGATTGAGAAACTTGCCCCGAACCTGAAGATGGTCCAACTCAAAAACCTTGTGAATGAAAACAGCAAGGAAACGGCCGCCTACGATGACGGCGTTGTCCCTCTGCAATCTTGTGTAGAAAAGCTGATTGAAATCCGTTATAACGGGCCGGTCGCAATTGAGCATCATCCTTTTGACCGCAACCCCACTGGAGAATGCCAAATGAGCCTGGAGATGCTAACGCGTTGGTTGTCAACGTAGAATGCGAGAGCCTGATCGAATTCGTAATAAATTGAATCGATGAAAACTCCAGACTTTAGAAACTGTTCACCGTTAATGAGATTCCCCATCTTTTTAATACCGGCAATCACTGTCATTTGGCTACTGACAGGTTGTGCAAAACAAACAGATCCTGATGCGCTTCTGGAATCCGATCTGGCAGCCTACGACTTTCATATGGTGCAGGGAGATGGTCCCAAGGTAGGTAAGCCGTTGGTCATCGAATTTTGGGCAACCTGGTGTGGCCCGTGTCACCGTTTGTTTCCACACCTGAACAACATGTTCGAGGAATTGAAAGATATCGACATCCAATTTGTCGCTGTCACAAACGAACATTTCGAACTCACCCGAGAGTTTGTTCGCGCGAGGCAACTAAAATATCCCGTCGCAGTGGACATTCGAGACCTCTACGGCCGAGCTCTCAAGGTTAGCTACATTCCTTATGCCGTGATTATCAATGAAGATGGGCAGGTTATTTGGAGTGGCCACTCAGGAAAACTATCAAAAACGCGGATAGAAAAGGTCCTGGAAGCGGATAAGGCACAATCCCAAGTTTAAAGTTAGGCAAAAAGGGATTAAAAAGTCATTGCCCAAACGAAAAAATACACTTCTTTGTAAGGATCAACATGGAGACGATCCAGCCACCAACCTCCGAACAGATCGCGGAAGCGATCACCGGATTGGCCGTTGAGTTGGCGAATAGTTTTACCCGAGATGCGGATCTGGCAGTCGTTGGAATAGCTCGAGGAGGCATTGAATTGGGAAAGCGCTTGTGCCAGTTGATATCCGAAAAGCTAAAACAGGAGATCCCATGCGGAGTAGTTGATATTTCCTTTCACCGGGATGACATCTCATCGAATCCGGTACCAAACATACAATCCATTGCCAATCTCCCATTTGATGTGAAAGGCAAAAGTATTGTTCTGGTCGACGATGTAATTTTTTCCGGCAGAACTATACGAGCAGCCCTCAACGAAATTTTTGATCAAGGCAGGCCTGACTCGGTAAAACTCGCCGTCCTCGTCGACCGTGGAGGAAGATCCCTGCCCATTCAGCCGGATTTTGTAGGCTTAACTTTAGAAACGGATAAAGAGCAACGCATCGAAACAACAATCAGCAACCAATCTGATACCCCCGATAGCATTTTGATCACCACCAGACCAAGCCTATGGAATGGACTCGAAAAGATCTGATAGGAATCGAATCACTTAGCAGAGATGAACTGGAAACCATTTTTCAGGTAGCATCCGGCTTCAAAAGGATTTTAGACAGGTCAGTAAAAAAGGTTCCCGCTTTACGGGGAAGGACCATCGTAAACCTATTCCTGGAGCCCAGCACGCGCACCCGATTGGCCTTTGAAATGGCAGCCACCCGACTGAGTGCCGACGTTATATCCATGAATGCGGACGCCAGCAGTTTCGTGAAGGGTGAAACGCTAAAAGACACAGCCCGCAATATTAGAGCGCTCAATGCAGACATTATTGTTTTGAGGCACTCCGCACCTGGTGCCGCGTTCTATTTGAGTAAGATTATCGATATTCCGGTTATTAATGCGGGCGACGGTTCCCACGAACATCCGACTCAGGCATTGCTCGATGGATTTACGTTGCTCGAACACCTTAAATCTCTCGACGGTAAAAAAATCACCATACTCGGAGATATTCTTTTTAGCCGTGTAGCCCGATCGAATATTTTCTCACTTACAAAAATGGGAGCGGAGGTCACGGTTGCCGGGCCAACCACCTTGGTTCCAAGCAGCTTTGCTTCCATGGGCGTCAATGTCATACATGACTTGAAAACCGCTCTCACGGATGCAGATGCCGTCATGCTTTTGCGAATACAACATGAGAGACAATCCTCTACCCACTTTCCATCCCTAAGCGAATACACCAGTGTATTCGGGTTAGACAAACGCCGCGCAGAGTGGCTTAAGCCCGACGCCATTATCATGCATCCCGGCCCCATCAACCGTGGTGTGGAAATCGATTCGGACCTGGCGGATTCCGAACGCTCGGTGATCCTTGAACAAGTAACCAATGGAATCGCAACCCGCATGGCAGTGCTCTACCTCTGCACAGGCGGATCGATCAGCGCACTTGAAACTTCCAAGGAATGAGTACTATACGTGTAATTAAGAACGGCCGGGTCGTTGATCCCAAAAATTCACGGGATGAAATGGCCGATGTGTACCTCAAAAACGGAAAAATTGCTAAATCACTCTCCATAGGTGAACTGGCAAAGGCGGAGATTATCGATGCCAAAGGCCAAGTAGTTTGCCCCGGGTTCATAGACGTGCATGTACACTTGCGAGAACCAGGCCAAACTCACAAAGAAACCATAGAATCCGGCTCATGGGCTGCGGCAGCAGGCGGATTCACATCGATTGTTTGTATGCCCAACACAAGCCCGGCTGCAGACACCGCCGGAACCATTCAGTACATCATGGATACCGTTCAAAGGGCTGCCATAGTTCATGTTTACCCGACCGGGTGTATTACAAAAGGCAGGACAGGAGAAAACTTGACGTCGATGGGAAGTCTAAAACGAGCGGGAGTCGTGGCCATCACCGACGATGGTGATTGCGTACAAAACAACGAAATCATGCGCCGCGCCATGGAATACGCCAATATGTTCGATCTGCCAATAATGGACCATTGCCAGGACACGTCCCTTACGGAAGATGCGGTCATGAACGAGGGTGAATGGTCAATTCGCCTGGGTTTGAAAGGTTGGCCGGCAGCGGCCGAGGATATCATCGTGGCCCGCAATGTGTTGCTGTCCGAAATGACCGGTGCACATGTCCACATGCAACACGTTAGCTCTGCCGGATCCGTTGATATCCTACGCTGGGCAAAGCAACGAAAAGTCAATGTAACGGCAGAGGCTACCCCACATCACCTTGCGCTGACTGACAGTTGTATCAAGGATTACAATACCAATTTCAAAATGAATCCACCCCTCCGGACTGAACAGGACCGGAAGACGTTAATCGAAGGGCTCAAAGACGGAACCATCGATATCCTGGCTACCGATCATGCACCTCACACCAATTACGAAAAAGACCGGGAGTTTGATTACGCGCCCTTCGGCATCATAGGCTTGGAGACCTGTTTTGCAGTCTCCCATGAAATTCTTTGCCAGGAGGCAGGGATTGCTTTGAATGACGTCATCTCATGGATCACTTACAAACCAGCAGAACTGGTGAACATACCTGGAGGGACTCTATCGCCCGGTGAGGTCGCGGATATCACAATACTGGAACCGGAATCAACGTGGCAAGTCACCGAAGAAACCATCTTCAGCAAGTCACTCAACTCTCCCTGGCTGGGAAAAAAACTGACCGGTCAAATCAAGCAAACCATCGTCAGCGGAAAAACTGTTTTCAAAGACGGTAAAATTCTTAATTGAAAAACAAAAGCCAATTTGGTGTGTGTATTGGCCACAATTTACCACTGAAAATTTTCACAACCGAACAAATTAAAACATCTTTTTGTGAACTAAAATTCCGTTTGCGTAAAAATTGCACGGAGGATCAACACTCAAGTCATAGATGGTAATATTGGCTTTAGAAAATCTTCTTTTTGTTAGGACGGCCTCGTCATCGAAAACCTTAAGAGAAGAATGCCCAAATATGAGAGCAGCTGCTACCCATTCTCCGTTTTCCATAGTGGATGAGAGCTGGTAAGAGCTAACCGATTATTCAAAAAACGATGCTGTCCGTAAGGTTCGAATGGATATTGTGAACCAAGAAATAAATATCCTCACCAGTCTCAAAGTTGTGATCTAAAACGTAATCCCCTTCGATGATGTCTTCGATGTACTTATCGCCATCTTTGGTTTTGAGCGTGGCCCCTGCTGCAATACAATTACCATCGGCAAACAGTAAATCGTTGTCGAGCAATTCAAATGTGGCTGAATGTATATCTCTAATATCGACTCTAATTCTTTCGTTTCCTTCTGGTCCACGAGCCAGCAATATTCTGCGATTGAACGGTTTTGTTCCCAATGCTATTTCATATAAGTCTCTTAAAGTGGATCCGCGCTCTATGTGAAAAGGCCAACAAGCCTAAAACTACCCAGAGCTGAAACGGTAATCGTGTTGTCTCTGTGGATCCCTTTATCAGGCAAATTTTCCATGCCTGGCTTAAGATGACCATCGA
>CEUS01176308.1_pt1 | contig 11415 bp, 11 predicted proteins | sample 427031 | NCBI WGS metagenome assembly CEUS01 (sample SAMEA2622837, study PRJEB7988) | marine metagenome | biome: marine biome (ENVO:00000447); feature: marine epipelagic mixed layer (ENVO:xxxxxxxxx); material: "saline water (ENVO:00002010), including plankton (ENVO:xxxxxxxx)" | depth 140 m | reverse complement strand
GATTCAGTTAGTTGCAAGTATAATTGAAAGAGAAAAGAAATAGAATTCTTCTTTCTTTTTAGTGAGCTAAAACTCATTGAACATTCTTAATTAGTAATCTAACAAATTCATAATGATTAGATTGAATATTACAAAAAATCAATTAAATTTTGTAGATCTATTTTCTGGAGCAGGCGGATTATCTTGTGGATTAGAGATGGCAGGGTTACAGTGTGTAATGGGAACTGATAATGACAAAGCAGCAATGTCAACATTTGAGCGTAATCATCCTCATGCCGAACCATATCTTGGAGATATTTCTGATGTTTCAAATGAAAAATTCAAAAAACTTTCAAAATCTCAAAAAGTACACATTGTATGTGGAGGCCCTCCATGTCAAGGATTGTCAACAGTTGGAGAGGGAATTCCAGATGATCCAAGAAATTTCTTATTTCTAGAATTTGTACGTGCAGTAAAAAATATCAAACCTGATTTTGTTATTTTAGAAAATGTCACCGGTATACTAAGTAAAAAAAATATCAATATTTCCGCAGGAATAATCAATCAATTTGCAAAATTAGGTTATAACATGTCAGTACGTGTCTTGTCAGCTGATCATTATGGTGTAGCACAAAGAAGAAGAAGATCAATTTTTATCGGTAATAGACTTGGAATTGAAAATTTTTTCCCAGAACCAACTCATGTAAATAATCTGAGAACCGTTAATGATGCATTTTCAGATATGCGATTTGATGACGTAGAACATAATCACGACATTGAGGCTGCTCAAATTACAAATGAACTTGAAAAGAAACGAATAATGAAAATTCCTGAAGGTAAAAGTGTTAGATATGAAAAAGATGAACTGGAATATTTGCCACCAAAACTTCGATTTGATGTTGATTGGGATACAATTGAAGAATCTAGATTTCGTGAAAAAAAACTTAATCGCTTAGACCGAAACAGTCTTTCTCCAACTATAATGACTGGCAGGCACACATACTATCATCCAACAGAACCTCGATATCTTACTGCAAGAGAGGCTGCATCTATTCAGAGTTTCCCTAATGATTTCATCTTTGAAGGGTCAGTTTCTCAACAATGGAGGCAAATTGGAAATGCCGTTCCACCACTTCTTGGGAAAGCAATTGGTAATGCAATTTTAAGATCTTACAAAGAAGCAAAAAAAACAAAACTACAATCATACGATTCAGTTGATGAATTAATTGCAGTTGTTAGAGCACACGCATTTGATTACAAAAAAATTGAATCAGAGAAAAAGATTCAAAATACTAATTCTTAGGATATAGTTATCCTATCTCATACTTTTTGCTTTCTTGAACTATGGTAATTTTATCTGTAATTTTTTTGTAAGAATCTGGACTTTCTGTATGTATTGGAAACAACATGTCTGAATCAATTGATTTTACAATTTCCAGCAAATCCTTTCCTTTTGAATGTCCAGAACAATGACTCTGAATCCGATTTAAACCAAAATGATTTAGCCACAAATCCACTCTTTTGTAATCCAATTTTCCTTCTTCATTAAACGGCTCACTTGCTGAATGTAGGTATAATCCACCTGATTTTGGTTTCATGTCTATCATTGCACCAAAATCCCAAAATGAAAATGCACAAAGCAATTTTTCTTGTTTTTTAACTAATTCCTCGGCTGTTAATGCGTTAGTATTTTCAAGATATTGCTTTTCAAATGTTTTCCAAATTGTTTTTTTTGGTTTGTATATGAGAATATTTTCATCATCTGGTTTTGGTAAATTTAACTGCGGATCTTGAGCTAATTTTTCTAAAAATAATGTGTCATTAATGTTGATTACAAGTTTACGACCATTTTCTTTTGCAATATTATAAAATGTTCGAAATCTGTCCATATCTTTAAAGTTAAAATCTGCAATTGCTAATTTATCAGATTTTTCAACATGACTGTTACAATCATTGTACACTTTTTGCTCTGATTCATCACTCTCTAAATCATTAATTCTAGTTCCTTCGGCTAGTAGTGCAATTGGTTTTACTTCTATTGCTTTTTTTACAAAATCTTGAGTCATTTCAGGTTTAGTTCCGTGTAATCTAATATCTCCAGTATAAACAACAGGGCCTGATGATGTGTAAATGATAAAACCATATGCACCTGGGACTGAATGATCCACATGAATTGGTTCGACTTCTAGCGAACCAATCTTAAATTTATCACCTGTACGAAATGTTCGAACATCTCTCTGAATTTCCTCATCACTTCTTACTAATGGACGCGGTTTGAATGATAAAATTTCACGCTCAAAATCTCTAGCGGTTCTACCTTCTATTGCTTCAAGTAATAGTTTGCATGTATCTCCCATGTAAAGAGGAATATTTTCATTTAGAAATGAAATGTAATCAGCATGATCTGCATGTGCATGTGTAAGTAATACTGCATCTATGTCAGTTTCAGTATCGGTTCTATCCATCATTTTTAGTAAATCAGTTCTGTATGCATTTTTTATATTTGGAATTAATCCCATTTCTAAAAAATCCTTCAAGCCAGTAGGTGTTCTAGGACTCATAAACTCATCAAAATAATCTCCACGTCTTCCAAAAGACATTCCAAAATCAAGTAAAACTTTGGTATCTTTGTCTTCTAGAAGAATTTTATTTCCTCCTACCTCATTTACTCCACCATAAAATGTTACACTAGTCATTTTAATTTTTAAATGAAAGAATTTTGATCTTTACCTTTTGTTCTTGATTGTCAGGATCATAAATTGTTGAGTCTCTAACATCAACATCAGAATTTTCTATTTCACGTCTAATTTCAGGCATAAATGTCTCATATTTTGCATCTCTCATTATTGTAAACATTGAAAAATTATCCTCATTTTCCAACTTTACAATATCTGAAAATATTTTCAATGGATTATCAAAACTATTCAGAGGTCTTAATCTCATGTTTGTGTTAATATTTAATCCATCTACATTTTTTAAAGTACCATATTCGTTTCCTGTTTGATCTAACTCTTCTATATCAAGTGAACCAAGCGCTTCTTTTATTGCGTTAAATTTATCTTCGTAGAACTGATTCTCTCTAAAAATACAATCCCCGTACACAAAAAATAGATAACGTATGTTATTGTTTGATACATATCCGACAACATACAACATGTCTCGTGATTCCCAATTCTCACAAGTTTTTGCATCATCTGTAATCATTTTATCAGATGAGAAAAGTTTCTGTTTTGGTAATGAACTATTTAGCTGAATACCACCAATCTTACTTTCAATCTTTTTGATCTCAATTGCATCACCTTGATTTCTAATCATTGCATCAGGTGGATTATTTACCCCTCCTTCATAACAAAAAACATCTTTTGATACATTTTCTGATTCCTCTGAATCAGGTCTTCCACAAAATGACGCTCTTACAAATTTCTCTAAGGGCTTTCCTTCATCAGAAACAATATTGTTCACATTTTCTTCAGTATTTGTTAAACTGAAATCCTCACATCTTGATAGATTCAATATTGCTTCAAGAATATTCATTATACTCCTGCCCATATGTGAATCATTCTAGAAATATCTCCTGTATATCCATTCTTCAAATCAACAATAACCTGTTCAATATCTATTCTTTTTTCAAAAATTGTTGTATCTGTGTCTATTGAGCTCCATCTTATCCCTTCTCTTCCTGGATATGTAGGTAAAACTGCTACTGCTTTTTTTACATTGAATTCTTTTGCGTACAATGCAATTTCTGCCATATCGCCTGATGATAATTGTTCTTTACATTTTGCATCAATGATTGCAATTACATCTCTTCCTGATTTTACTATGATGTCTGGCCTTATTTCTCTTGAATCTCCATTATTTCCAACCCATGACTTTTTTGAAAACTGTGATAACACTTCATATCCTGAAAGAGAAAGTGTCTCTGTTACTAATCTAGTTACAAATTTCTCAAAAGCACGATTTGGATTTTTTTCTGTTGAACAACCAAATCTTGCAGGTAATCCTTTAAACATTTGTACTTCACTCCTTAACATTTCCTTTCTCTATTCTATAGAATTTTTAACTTAAAAACGATCGGTGATTTCAGATTTGCCGATAATTTAAAAATTAATTTTTCTATAGAATAGAGTGAAAAAAGAAATTAAATCAAAATGTAACAAACGAGCACAAACTCAAAAAGATTTAGAAAAAAAAGAAGAACAATTTGTAGAAATTCAATCTATAGAGGAAGCAAGGATCGGTCAAGCTCAACATGCATTGTTTGATAGATTAGATGATGATTCTAAAGCAGAAGCGTATAGATGGTCACACATGTACAACCAACTTCTTGGAGGTAATGATGAGACAAAATAAAAATGAAGATTTAGCAGATTATGAAGAATGGCTTGTTGACGAATTAATGAAATATAGTTCTGAAGATACCGCTCACTTTACAGAACATTGCTTTGAGCAAACTTACTTGTTGGGCCAAAAGGCTTCTGTTCTTGCTACAAAATTTTTCTATTCTAGTTTGTTTAACAAACCTGCTCAAGCAAGATGGGCAATAGATAGAGTTTTGGAACTACCACATGAATACAAAGGAGAATGTTTGCTTGATGTAGGACACAATCTCGCTATTTTGTATAAACATATGATAGAAGAAGATCCTGATTTGGATAAATTAATGAAATACACATATCAAAATTGGCTTAGAAACCTTTGATATTGAAGATAGTATTTTTCTCTAAATTACAGCAAAAACAACCAAATTTGTGCCTAGTTTAGCAGTTTAATCATATTTGGCTCAAGTGTTTTTTTGCAGCTTTTCTGAAATGAACTGTAAAGAGGAGTAAAGTCCTTTCCTCTTGTATATGTTGAAGAACCATCTTTTTCCATTTTCCATTCTACAATTCCTAATTCGGTAAGTCTTCCCATAGTACCAATTCTAGTAGAAAGTATGAGTCTTTCTCGATTAATCTTTGAATCTAATTTGAAAGCTGATGCTGTTTTACGCTCGGTTTTAATCCATTTTGATAATGATTCATCAATCTCAACATCAATAGTATCTGCTTTAATTTCTTTTTTCTCTTTTAATTTATCACAAATTCCATTTACAATCAAACTCTCAAGTGTAAATTTTGGAATTATTTTTGTTATGAGAAACTCTTGTTCATTAAATGATAATATAGAATCATACTTTTTTCCAACTTCTGAATAGTTATCTAAAACATTATTTTCTAATTTATAAAATTCTAATCCTTCCTTACTAAATCCCAATTTAAGATTCTTTTTATCACCAATAAAATGTGCAAGACCTGTTGCATTAAGTATACCGCTTACATATCCATCATTTCCAAGTCTTCCTAGAAATTGATTTGTATATCTTCTTTTACTAGATTCTACTTTCTTTCTTTCCATATATGCAATTTCAGGATCTTGAATTTCATATTCTGGTAATGGAACTGGCAGGCCTGTAGAAAATCTTTCATTTCTTGGTACTTGATTATGTGTTTCAAATTTACGAAAATCTTCAGATATCTTATATGCTAAATTATATGCTTCATTCTGGAAATGTTTAAAATCAACAAAACCTGCTTCATCTAAACTTTCATGTTGTCTATTTAGAATATCTCCTAAAGCAATAAGAGCAATTTTAGCTGGAAAAATTCTGGTGTAAAAACTCCAGATAAGTGGATAACCATCATATGGTAAAATTGTATTCTTCTTAAAACTAGCAGATAGAATATTTGTGGATTTGCTTTTTACCATTGGATATTCGTCTAAGATTTGTAATGCATCTATTCGAAGTGCTTTATGTGCAAATCCTTCCACCTTAGGATCCATTTTAGTTGCATGGGCAATGTTTTCACTCAATGAACCTAGATTTTCATCATTAACTGGCATGTCCATAATCTGGTTTTTTGCAGCCATCATTTGCTCCATTTGTTTATAATAAGTTGGAGCAGTTTTCTTAATTTCAGATTTCATATGTGGTGTCAAATCTTCCCACAGGTTAGCCATCATGCCTGTCGTTAATTCTGGGTTGATCCACCATGTAGTGAACAAATCTATTGATTCACTCAAGAATTCATCAATATTTCGATATCTTGGTACATCTGGATTGTTAACAATTTGTTTGATTTTAGCAAACAGGTTTGGTGGAATACGATAATTCTCGTCATTTGGGTCTGAATCCTCAAAACTACCTACCATATCCCTGTATGTTTCAGTGCTTAGTTTCGAATCAGCAGAACGTTTACTCATTATAACTACTATAAACATTTGAAGTTAATAAATTATACCTAAAATAAGTCCTTTTTATTCAAATGTAAGCCTTAATTTTAGATCGCTGTGATAAAAAACGTGAAATATAGCTTTTATTTGTATAAAATGTATAATTACACTAAAAAAACGCCGAGGTTTTAAATAGCTAAAATGCTATAGAATAGAGATGTCTAGAACACATACACACACCAGAAACATCGAAATCGTTGAAGCCGGAAATGGTCGAAACGCAATAGATGAGCCAAAATTTGACAAAACCCTCCACGCTTTTTTTGAGGCATTAGTGAAATCAGGTTACTCTGTCAACTACGCAAGAAAACATTTTTCGGCTAAGCCGGCTAATGATTTCAAAGGTTTGCCAACTAAAGAGTTGGCAGCCATTCTAGACAATTTTGATACCATAATTGTTACAAAAAAGAAATATCGACGTGGTAATATCGCATCTAACAATGCCATTTACCAATTACATCAAAATCATCAATTATCACCAACATTAATCAGAAATATTCTAGAACTTTTTGAGATAATAATCTCGGAAAGAAAAATTATTGAAATTTCAGATAAAGTAATGAGGCAAAGAATAATTCCATCATGGATCTATCGTGCTGAAAAATATATCATGAAATTTACAGGAGTAGAAAATGGCCAATAATTCACAAACAACATGTTCTGAATGCGGTGGAAAACTAATTCAGGAATATGAAGGAGATTGGCAGATAAAAGATCCAGATCTTGTAGAAACTAATTATATTTGTAATAATTGTGGTGTACAAGTCCAAATTGAAGAAACAGTAAATGAATTACGTGTTACTCGGGATGATATACCTGGAATTGCTTCAAGATCTGCTAGTGTAACAAACCCAGATAGAGTCCAGAAAGATTTCCTTGGTCAAACAACAAAATCACTAACTGTTACCAAAATTCGAGGTTTAGAAAAAGGAACAGGAGAAGAAAGACGAATTGCTGAACAGTATAACAAAATTGATCGTTTACTACAACAAGAATTTCTATATACAGGATTACCTAAAATTACAACGCCAATTAAAGAAGAAATACTACATTTATCTTTAGTTGCAATAAAAAATAGAAAACATCTCCGATCTAAAATCCTATTAGGAGCATGTCTATACGAAGCATTAAAAATTCATAATAAACCTACATCATTAAAACAAATAGCTGAATCATTGTCAAGGACTGAAATCTCAATTAACCCAAAAGAATTGGAGAAATCTATTTTCCAACTTTATTCAAAATTAAGAACTGAATCTGAATTTAGTAAGGCTATAATCATAAAATCTGTACCTATAAATCCAATAGAATGTGTCACTGGCAACGTTCTAAGAGAATGTAGAGTTAGTGAATTTTCCATGCCTAATATTCACAAAAAATCTAGAGAACTTTTTGAAAAACTTGAGGAAGCATCAATTTTCGAAGGAAAAAGCCCACTTGGAATTGCAGCCGCACTTGTCTTGAAATCAATGGAAATATGGAATCTAAAACCAGTTCAAGCAAAAATTGCCCGTGCATTTGGAGTCTCAGATCTAACAGTTAGAAACAATTCAGCAATGATTGATACAATTTTAGAGAGGAATTCTGCATGAACGCCGAGTCTTCAAATACTAAAAATACTATAGGTGCGGGTCAATGAATTACAATAAACAGACTGCAGACAAAATTGATGAACACATCAAAAACAATGATGTAACATTAGATGAAAATGATCCATGTTTGAAAGAAACTCATGTTGAATTAACCCAAGATGATGAAACTAGAAAAACAATAAAATTCGATGTTATCAAATTACCACTTCATTTAGTCTTTCCAAATGTAAGAAATGGTAGATTTAGAGATATCTATCTTGAAGAAAAAATGCGATTACAATCTGAAGGTTATAACGGATTAGACGAGTCTGATGACCCAGAGTCTTGGGAATTAGATCCATTTGATGATACCCAAGCAAAAATTATTCGTGAAATGCTTCTTGAAAGATTAGAACCTGAAGCTTCTAGAAAACTTATGACCGCAATTTCAACTGATGGTCAAAAATTTCCGGGTATCATAACACATGATGGAAGAGTTATGAATGCAAACAGACGATATGCTGTTTTACATAGATTAGCAAGTTCAGAAGAACCTGGTTTCATTCGCGTAGTAAGATTACCAAAAGATACATCAGATAAGGATCTTCATAGAATTGAAATTAAAGAACAGATGGGCCCTGATTTCAAATTAGATTATTCTCCAATCAATGAAGTACTAAAAGTACAAGAAGTTTCTGACTTGGGAATGACAGTTCTTGAAATTGCAGATGAAATGGCAAAATCTGAAGAACATATTGAACATTTACAAAAAATGTACAAAGTTGCATTAGATGTACTTGCTGACAATGGAACTCCAAACCAATGGCCACTACTCAAAGATAAATTCTCATATCTTGATGATCTAATGAAACAAATTCTTTCTGACAGAAAAAAGACAATTTGGGGCTTAACTGATTTTCTCAAAATTAAAAATGCTGCATACAAGCTATTTTGGGAAGATGATTTTTCTCACAAAGATTTTAGAAAAATACCAAAAATCATGAAGCAGGATAGAATAAAGAAAAATTTCCTAGAATCAGTTGAACCTAATGATCAGACAGGCGAACAAGCAGATATCAAAGAAGCCTTTGATAGAGCAGAAAATGCAGAAAAGACCGCACAAAATTCACTAAAACCACAAAAAATTCTAATTTCAATTAAAGATAATTTCGATGCTTTACTAGAGGTCTTAGATAATAATGCATTACTCAAAAAACAACAAAGTCTAGATTTGATGGATGAGATAATTACTCATTCTGAAAAATTAAAAGAATTCAGAGATGCAAATAAGGAGAACTCATAGGTGATTTGCAAATGGTAAAAATCTCACAAAATGAAACTCACTTACGTCTTTCTCTAAAACCTGAGGAAAAAATGAAGTTAGGTAGTTTGATTGATGCATTAACAGAAGATGGACGAGGAAACATCTTAGATAACACTGTTGAAGTTACCAAAAAAGGACACATCTGGAAAGAATCTGAAATAATTAATGCAGTATCCCAATTATGTAAAGAACAAAAAATTGAACTTGATTATGATGTAGAATGTCAAAAAATTGTTGATCTCCATCAATCTACAAAACAACAAGTAGAGGCATTTTCACAATCAGCACAACAATTTCATGCACGAAAAAATCAAGAAAATTATGATGTAGAGCTACCTACTACGTTTAAGAGAACTTTAAAGGAATATCAAAAACCATCTGTTGATCATTTATACTCTGTTGGAAATGGAGCCAATTTCTCAGTTCCAGGTTCTGGAAAAACAACAATTGCTCTTGCAGCTTATTCTTTAATGAAAGAAGCTAAACAAGTAGATTGTATTCTAGTCATTTGCCCACGTTCAGCATACATGTCATGGGAAGATGAATTTGAACAATGTTTTGAACGACCTCCAAATACTGTTAGATTATCAGGTGAAAATGTTGACAAAAAACATTCAAACGTTGATATTTTTCTTAGCACATACCAATTTTTATCGTATAGGCCGGAAGATTTCACACAACTTTTACAAAAACACAAAATTCTCATGATATTAGATGAGTCACATTACATCAAAAATGGCAAAAAAGTAAATCCAACCTCCTGGCAAAAAGTAGCAAGAGACATTGCACCATACGCAAAAAGAAAAATGATTCTCTCTGGAACTCCTTGCCCAAACTCACTTGATGATCTTTGGACTCAGATTGATTTTCTTTATCCAAACCAACAACTCTTAGGAACTTTTGATCTATTCAGTGCTTATACAAAAGCACATGAACAACTAGGTACATACAATGAGAAAATAAAAAATCTATACACACGTATCTCTAAAGAAGATCTAGATTTACCTCAACCACATTTTGAAGTAATCGATGTCAAAATGGATGATCTCCAAACAAAAATCTACAATGGAGTTGAGGCAAGAGTAATAGACGAATTACTAGAAGAGTCAAAATCTGAACGTGCAAAGATGTCAGGGTTCAGGGGTGAAAGAGGTGGAAAAATCGTTAGATTACTTCAAGCAGCATCAAATCCTGTTCTTTTAACACGAAATGATAAAGAATTTGATCTTAGTAATACTGAACAATTAATCGATGCAGATACTTCTGAATTAATTGAAAATTATGCACGATTAGGCCGAATTCCAACAAAGTTATTGGAGGCTTGCAAAAAGGCACGTGATCTTGCTAACAGTGGTGAAAAGGTAATCATCTGGACTTCATTTCTTCACAACATTGCTATGATCGAACAACAACTTTTGAGACATAATGTAAATCAGAATCAAGTATTGAAAATTGATGGTTCTGTGCCAAAAGATGATGATGATGATGCAAACTATAATCGTGAGAAAATCATTCGTGCTTTCAAAGAAAACCCAAACTATAAAATTCTAATTGCTACGCCTCCATCTTGTTCAGAATCTGTATCTCTTCATATTAACAAATTCGGAGAAACTGTATGTAAAAATGCAATTTACTTTGACCGAACGTTCAATGCTGCTCACTACATGCAATCCAAAGATCGTATTCATCGAATTGGAATGAAAAATGATACAGAGGTGACATATTGGATATTCCGAGCAACATGTGAACGAGAAGAAAGTGATGAGACAGTTCTTTGTCATATCGAAGATTGGACACACAATCGATTAAACCGAAAAGAGACACGAATGTTAGGTGCATTAGGTGATGACATTACCACTTTTGATTTGAATACTACTCACAAGGCATTATCTGTTGAAGAAATTCGTTCAGATACTGCTGACTTCTTGGCAGATTTAAGAAAAAAAGGAGTCATAAAATGAGCCTTATTTCTTTCAAAGATAATACCGGAAGTGAAATTTTCAACAATGTACTGAATGAATCTCTACATGAGAATCATGAAAGACTAGCAAATCAAAATATCTCATTTCTAAACAATTGTGAGAAATGTATTGTCTGTGGTAATGGTATGGAAAAAAATGAAGAGACGCAAATTTTACAACCCTTACTCAAACATCACGTATCATACTTTCCTCAAGTTATAGCATATGTTCACTGTAAATGTCATCAAAAAATTCATGATCCAGAAAATCCAATCACATCTCTAATTCAATATGAAAAAGGTGATTC
>CEUS01157417.1_pt1 | contig 11432 bp, 11 predicted proteins | sample 427031 | NCBI WGS metagenome assembly CEUS01 (sample SAMEA2622837, study PRJEB7988) | marine metagenome | biome: marine biome (ENVO:00000447); feature: marine epipelagic mixed layer (ENVO:xxxxxxxxx); material: "saline water (ENVO:00002010), including plankton (ENVO:xxxxxxxx)" | depth 140 m | reverse complement strand
CCCGCTTCGATTCTTCGAGGGTCAACCCCATCGGGATTTCGACCTCGACGTGTTTTCCCATCTTCATCGCCGTGATCGCCTGGTCTGCGTGGACCTGATTCGGCGACGCCAGCAACACGGCTTCGACTCCGGGTTGCCCCAGACATGCCTCGAAATCGGTCGAGTAGTGAGGGATTTCCCACTCGGCTGCGAAGGCTGCCCCGTCCTATTCGACACCGTATGCCAGGCTCACGACCACCACACCTTCGCCCGCCAGACAGATCTTCAGGCTCACGTCCTGCTCCTCAAACTTTATCGAGTAACTTCCTTGCCGCCCTCTAGCCTCACGATTTTCGTCGTCCCGATCACGTATCGAACGAACGTGCCATCCCACATCTTTCCGTCCTTGTAGGTCCCTCTCCCGATCGCTTTGCCCCGCTTGTCGAAATAGGTCCACGTCCCGGAGGGCTCGTCCTTCGTGTAGTGCGCCTCCGTCTGCTTGGCCCCATCCGACCAGTAGTAAACCCACTTTCCCGTCTTCATCCCGTTACGGTAGGTGCCTTCCACTTTCACCTTTCCGTTCGGATGGTGGTCCACGTAGGCGCCGTCGCTCGGCCCACACCCCGCCTGGATCGTCAACATTACCGCAAGACCCAGAGCAAATTTCATTTCCGATTTCCAATCCTTACCAGGTTCAGGATTCCAGCTTTTCGTTCACGCTGTCGATCTTGTCCTGCATCGTTTGCTGTCGGTCTGTCCTCGTTCCCACCTTGATGGTCGTCGAAATTCGGGGAGCTCCCATTTCGTGCACCACTTCGTGGCAGCGCTTGATCGCCTCGAACACCGTATCCAGATCGCCTTCGATATTGGTCCCGTATGCGTGAAGTCGCACCTCGAGACCCGCCTCCCGGAGAACGTGCTCACAGACGGCCACATACTCTGAGACACTTACACCGACGCCTATCGGCACCACACACAGATCGGCAATCGCCCTCATCGTAGATCTCCGAAATCAAGTTTGCACGACGTCATCGTGACGTCATTCAGCCGTGCTTTAGCTCAGGTCTGAACCTCAAACGCCCATTCGCCATTCCGCATCACGGGTTCTCGCGCGCCGTCCGCGGACAGGCCGTCGATGTCCATACGATTCGACCCAATCATAAAGTCGACGTGGACCACACTCGTGTTGCCCCCTGCCTCGTTGAGTGCCGCGTCTTCCATCCCCGCGCCCCGCTGCAGACAGATGCTGTACGCGCGACCCAGAGCCACGTGACTCGATGCATTCTCGTCGAACAGGGTGTTGTAGAACAGGATCCCCGTCTGCGAGATCGGTGAGCTGTCCGGCACCAGCGCGATCTCCCCCAATCGCCCCGCTCCATCGTCTGTTTCCACGAGCTTCTTCAGTACGGCTTCATTCGCCTTCGCGCTCACATCGACGACCTTGCCTTCCGCAAAAGTCACAGTGAAATCCTCGATGAGCGCCCCGCTGTAATTCAATGGTTTCGTTGATGCCACCGTACCGTCCACCCGTCGACAGTGGGGCATCGTAAAGACCTCCTCCGTCGGAATGTTCGGCGCAAACACGATCCCCGCTTCGCTCTTTTCAGCCGCACCGCACCACAGATGTCCCTCGGGCAGACCCACGGTCAGATCCGTTCCCTCCGCAGTGTAGTGGAGCGCATCATAACCTTTCGCGTTCAGGTAGGCCCGCCGTCGTTCCAGTTCCTTGATGTGAACCTGCCAGGCTTCCGTGGGATCCGGGAGATCCACGCGACAGGCACTGAAGATTGCATCCCACAGCCTTTCAACCTGCTTTTCGGGTTTCACGTCGGGAAACACGCGAGCCGCCCACGGTGAAACGGCCGCAGAGGTCACGCACCAGTTGATCGCGCTTCGCGAAATCAGCTTGCCGAACGGCTCGCCTTTCTGGGCCTCGATCTTTCTCACCTTCGCGATGAGGTCCGTGTCCTGGCCCTTCAGTAGGTCCGGATCGTTCCCTGAGATGCTCAGGAACGCGTCCCCACGTTCGGCGCAAGAGAGCAGGCCGTCCATTCGCCAATCCGGATACTCTTCGAAGGAATCTCGGGGAGCGTGTTCCAGACGAATACGTTGCAGGTGTTCGTCGGACCAGATGACGTCCACGTAGCGACAACCGGAGTCATACGCCGCTGCCACGACCGCCCGTGTCAGCTCCACGGCTTCGATGGGCGCCCGTACGACAAGCCTCTGGTCGGGCTGGACGTTCAGTCCGACCCTCACCGTCAGCTCTGCATATCGGGCAAGACGCGCTTCGAACGACAAGTTAAATCCTCAAGTGAGCGGGAAATAGGTCACAGCAGGTGGGCCCGTCGACGTCGACTGTCCGGAAGCGAGAAGAGCTTCGAAGGCCGTTCTTCCGGTATCGATCAAAGGTTCCCCGTGCCCGGGGCAAAGGTGAGTAAAGGGGGTTTCCAGGAGGTGGGACAACGTCTCCGGCGGATTGGGATGTCCGGTCGGGTGTCCGCCGATCGTCATCCCATCGGGCGCCCATTTGGCGGCGCAACCCACGCAGTCGGCCGTGAACAGGATGCCCCCGTGGACGGCGGAATGGAGGGCTTGCTCTCCGCGCGTCAAGCCGGGGACGCCAATCGCGCGCAATCCGCCTAGAAGCAGGTCGCCGTCGCCGTACGTCTCGAAGTCTTCGAGATCTTCGATCATACACAGATCCCGTTCCGGCACATAAACGGGCACGCCGTATCGCTTGCCGAACAGCCGCGCCGACCGCTCGTGCCATCCGATCGTCACGATCACGGCCAGGATGTCATCCGCCGTATCAATCGGAACCAGACGCGAGGATTCGATCGGATCGATGATCACGCTGCCCGAATCCGTCCGCAGGAAGTAACACTCCAGCGGCCAGATACCTGGCCAGATCACCGTCCAGTGCCACAACCCTGGCAGAATTTCCTTCAAGGTTTACTCTCTAAGGATGATAAGACCGTGACCACACCTGCCCGCCTCGCCGTAGCTCGCAGAGCGAAGGCGGGCTCTCCCTCACTCCTACCGGTCGACCGTAGCCTTAATGGAGGCGATGGCGAAAGGTCCACCGTCTACCGCCCGCCTTGCCGAAGCTTCAGCGAAGGCACGTCTACCGAACTACCAATCCGCTACACTACCGTCCGATTCATAGAAGAACTCCCCACCCAGTTCTTCTTCATAGATCCCGCAGTCCTGTTCCGCTTCCTTCTCATCGATCTCGAAACCCAATCCCGGCTTCGTCGGCAGATCGATGTGCCCGTCCCTCACGACCCAAGGATCCTTGAGCAACCCTTCACCCAGACCCACGTCGACCTGCTCCTGAATCAGGAAATTGGGAACGACGGCATCGACCTGCATACACGCGGAGAACGCCACCGGGCCGATCGCGCAGTGCGGCATAATGTGCATATAGTAGACCTCGGCCATATTCGCGATACGCTTGAGTTCCGAGATCCCGCCTGCGTGAGAACCATCCGGCTGGAGGTAGGACACCGCCTGCTTCTCGAAGATTTCCCGGAATTCCCACCGGGACAAAAGGCGTTCGCCCGTCGCGATCGGAAAGGTCACCTTCTCCGAAACGGCCTTCAGAGCATCTGCGTTTTCCTGAGGAATCGGCTCTTCGACGAACATCGGCCGCATCCCCTTCAGTTCCTGACAGATCTCGACCGCCAGGCCGGGTGTCATTTTCCCATGGAAGTCGAACGCAAGCTCGCAGTCGTCCCCCACCCACTCGCGCATAGTGTACGCCTTCTTCACAAAGGCATCGATCACGGCCGGCGGTTCGTGAGCTCGCCACTTCCCCCCTGGTCCCGCCTTGAATGCCTTGTAGCCACCTTGTTTCTGAAGTTGCTCCAAACGCGCTTTCGACTGAGCGAGCCCTTCATCCGAGTCGTCTCGGATACCCCAGTGGGCGTACACCCGGATTCGATCCCGAACCGGTCCCCCCATCAACTGGAACGAGGGTACCCCGAAGTGTTTACCCGCGATATCCCACAGCGCCTGGTCGATGCCCGACAAGGCAGACATCAACACGTTTCCTCCGCGGAAAAAAGCAGATCGATAGATGTGTTGCCAGTGATGCTCGATCCGCAGAGGGTCCTTGCCCATCAGGTAGTCTGCCAGCTCTTCGACCGCAGCGTGTGTGCTCTTCGGCTTTCCCTCGAGCGTCGTCTCCCCCCACCCTACGAGGTCGTTATCCGTCGTGATCTTGATCAGCCGCATCCGTCTGCGGGGAAAGAACTGCTCGATCTTCGCGATTTTCATTCAAACTCCCTCATCCAATCGTGGACCGCTACCCCACCTTCTCCCGCGCCTCGCTCAGGTATCCGAAGCAACGTTCTGCCACTTCCCATCCCTGAAATCCTTCCGCGCGCCAGAACTGCCCGCTGATTTCGACCGTGATCGGGACGTCCAGGACCGACGCCTTGACCGCCCCCAGATAGTCGACAAGGTCAAGACTTCCCTCCCCGGGGAGAGCGAACTGAACCTTGCCATCGACCATCGCACCATCTTTAACGTGGGTGTGCACGGAGTAGGGGGCGCAGAGATCGACGCAATGCTGCAGGTCCATCCCCAGGACGTGAAAATGACTGTGGTCGAAGTTCAACCGAACCGAAGGACGGTCCACCGCTTCAACCAGCCACACGGCCTTTTCTGGCGAATCCAGTTCCTGTCCCACGTGCGCCTCGACGGCAATCGTCACGCCGTGGTCGTCCGCGATACTCGCGTACCGCACCAATCGAGCGGCCACGTCCTCTTTGACTTCATCCCACTCGGCCCGTTGGCCTCCCAGCGTGGACGTCACCACGGGTGTCCGGCCGTCGAAACAGAGATCCCGAGCCAGCTGACACGTCTCCGCGAAGACTGCAGACTTTGCTTCTACGTCTTCGCCCTCTCCACACAGGTGGATCAGGTGCATCATTACCGGGGAGAAAAAATCGGCTTCCTGATAAGCCTCCCGGATGCGGGCCCGTGCTTCCCCGTCCAGCTTGCTCGGAGCCGTCGGCCAATCATCTCCCACATTCAGTTCCAGCCCCTCGTACCCGATTTCTCTGACACGCGGAATGACTTCAAAGATGTCATACGGCTGCAGCGCGTACGTGCTGTAAGCCAGCTTCATTCCATACCCCTCGTTCCGGCTCCTCCTCGAGCCCTAAATTTCACCCGCCGTCCAACGAATGCCTCGAGCCAGGACAGTCCTGAAGTGCTCGTCTGACCAGGTCTGATCGTCGTGGCCGAAAACATCGTTGAACACGCGCGCGTCCTCGTACTGTCGCGTCCAAGCCATTGTTGACATACTCTCCGGATGGTCGACGGTCAACAGAATGTCGTTGTCTTCCGGTCCCACGTTCCCGAAGTCATACGTCTCATCGACCATTTCCCAATCGGACAGTCCCTGCGTAATCGGGTGACTCGTTTCCTCCACGTGAACCCCGAGGGTCTCATCGTGGCTGAAACCGTCGATTGTTCGATCCGTCATCCCGACCATCGCGTCCCACGTCGGATCCTGCTTGAAGGCCAGGATCCCGTGGTGCAGGATTACGTGTCCCGGCCCTTCAGCGAGTGAATCGATCGCCGGGCGAACGTACCTGCCGAAAGCCTCAGGCGCCTCCTTGTGCATATTGTAAAAGACGAGCGCGTCGTAACGTCGCCCGTACTTTTGAAAGTCCGCAGCCCATTCTTCAAGAGACTGCATATAGCAATCCATCCCGTCGATCGATCGGAACAGTCGATGAAACCCGATCACATCGAACGAATGCCCCCCTGTAATCACCCCAACCTTCAAGTCACTCATCACAAAACCTCATCAAGGCGAAGCCCCGCCCTTCTTCTCTACTTCTCTACTTTCCACGGTTTTCAGCACATCGGATGATCCGCCGTCCACCGGTTATACGCAGGGATATTCTTGACCGCCAGCCGTGCCCGCGTCTCGTACCACGATTGCGCCCACGCGGCGGGATCGTGCAGTTCTGTTTCCGGATGCGCCCGGCTTCGAGCGACAAAGCCTGGAAAGACATCTCGCCCCGTCGACTGACCGATCGGGTTGTACCGAATGTCGAAGCTGACTCGAACGTCGTCGCTCATATTCGGAAGAGAGGAATGGCACGTTCTGCGGTTCAAGAAAAGAACGTCGCCAGGTTCCATCGGAACCACCTTCTCCGATGCCAGGTCCAGCATCGAATCCGGCACGTTCAACCCGGACACCCCCGGACAATGATGGAGCAGGCCATCCTTATGGCTGCGTGGGATGATCTTCAGACATCCGTTCTCGCACGTTGCTCGTGTAAGAGGAAACCAGACGGTCAGCATATTCGTCTCATCCGCCTCGGGCAACACGACTCCGTTATCCTGATGCCATGGCGTCACGCCTGCATCGAACCCACCCAGATAACCTGAGCGGGGGTCACGACGATTCTCAGGCAACACCGACTGCGGCGGTTTGATACGTATGTGTTGAACCGGGTTTGAAAAGATCTCGGGGCCGATCAGATCCTCCACTGCGTCGAGCAGTTTCTCGTTGCTCAGGGCCCCGAACACCTCTGGCCCCACCCAGATCGGCGAATCTTCCCGCGTCCCCTTCTGAGGCAGCGAACAATCGAAATACTGAGACAACACCCGACCCGACTCGCGATAGGCCTGGGTCATCCGCTTCCCGAAGGGAAGATCCTCGTGTCGAGAGGTCATCTCACCAGAAGCTACCAGATAGTCAAGCAGACGGTCGAGCACTTCACCGTACTCGTCCCAGACCGGTCGCAGGTCGGTCTCCCATTCGAACAGTTCTCGCACGAGCAGAAAACCTTCTCGCTCGAAGTGCTCCAGATCTTCATCCGTCAGTCGATTCATTTCTCGTCCTTGTACGGCTGTCTCCGTCTCGGCCCCCGAGTCCGTTAACGGGGGAGAGCCGCTGAGTCGTCTCCGCTTTCTCACGGATCTCTTCCCAGTCCCACAGCTGGGGAATGAACTCTACATCTGCCCACAACTCGGCCTGGTCGGCAAAATGAGGGCTAGCTGGATGACCCGAAGACCCCAGCGGGACGATCCACCTCGAGTTCCTCCAGTCCGACGGATCGTGGATGTATCGGTTGACCGACAAACCACTGACCGTGTAGCGCTCCGGCAGGGAATAGCTTGCCGCCAGCGGCGTATCTCCATCGCCGTGAACACCGAGCGAGGGAGGATCGAGTGCGGCAGCTGCATCCGGGAAGGTCTTCGACAGGGGATGGGAGGGACGGGTACGATGGACGCGGCCCCAGAACCAGCCATCTATATCCTCCCCGAGGCTGGCCTGTAGTCGTTCCAGTGCCTGCTCCAGGGCACGAAGCAACACGGACTCCCACGTTTCGCCCTCTGGTAACAAACGGTCATCCTCGCGCTGGAGCCCGAGCGTAATCTCCAGAGCCACCAGCCGAACGTGCGTGTCCGCACCGGCTTCGCCCGAGAGCATCCGATCGCCTTCGCCTCCAAACAGGTGGCGAACCAGCCGTTCAATCAGCTGAGACCTCGTCTCGCTGTAGATCGTCGGCGCCACGTGATCCCTGTCCATCCTGCAGTCCCAGCTGCGCAGATAGGACAACGCCTTCTGAAGACGAACATCCTCCACATCGACTTCAATCAGGCGTTCGACCAGAGCACGCGCGGGCGTCGACTGACGTTCTCCGTGAATGGCCCCCATCTCCTCCACCGTCGCTGAGCCATTGGGGATCCGCTCTAGGCGACGCTGGATGCGCCGTGCCCGAAACTCCGGTGTGAAGGACACCCCGACGTAGTAGGGGTAGTCGCTCGGTGCAACACGTTGGTTACAAGTAATCACATACCCGATTTCTGGATCGAGCGAGCGGGGCAGTTCCTCCTGGGGGATGTAGCCCTGCCATTCGTGCCGGCCGTCCCATCCCGGGACCGCCCGCCAGCCGTTGGCCTCATCCCGGACCGGAATCCGACCCTCGTGTAGATATCCGAACGTGCCTTCCACGTCGCCCACAGCATAGTTGTTGACTCGATCGTTCCAGTTCGAAAAAGCCGAATGGAGTTCCTCAACGCTCCTCGAGGCCATCGCATCACGCGCCGCGTCCACCCACGGGGTCCCCTCGATCAATCCTGGGTCGGAGATCGCAACGCCCGTCCCTCGAGCAGGATCGCCCGCAACGACAGGACCGTGATGCGTGATCGTCACCTCCACATCGACCGGGTCCCCGTTTCGTACCTCCAGGCGTTCATTGAGAACCTGCGCCCCTCGCCAACCGTCCTCGAACGCATACCAACGCTGGTCGCCGTCATCCCGGAACCGCTCGAGAAAAAGATCCTGGGTGTCCGCACTTCCGTAGGTCATTCCCCACGCCACGTACTCGTTGTGACAAAAGTGGAGCGCCCCAGGCATCCCCGGAACCGAATGCCCGATCACCGTGAAGTCTGGACAACTCAGGTGGACCTGATAGTACACGCTCGGCGTGTCGAGAGCGCGATGCGAATCTCCCGCCACCAGGGGCTTGCCGGAAACGGTACGATCTCCCGAGATCGACCAGGCGTTCGATCCCGCCTCCACCTCTTTGAGGCGATCGATCTCCTCCAGCGAGCGCGAGAGTGCATCCAGGCCTTCCAGCCTCGCTCCCGCGTATTCTTCACCCGGTGGTACCGTTACCAGATGACCGTCGGGATACCCGTTCAACAGTCGAGCAAGCGCGGGCGCCGCGTCCAGGTGGCCGGTTAGCCGGGTACGGAGGAGTTTGGGTTCGAACGTGCCCAGAAGCGTGTTCCGCATTTTGTAGACCGTGAGGCAGTGCCAGTTCTCCCACGGCTCGGGTTCGCACTCCAGCAGCGTGTATTCGATCGGAAACGAGTCCGTCGACTGGATGAAAGCATTGACCCCCGCAGTGTAAGCATCCACCATCGCACGGGCGACCTGACTGCAAGCTTCGTAGTCGAGCTTCGCTGTTCGGCCCATCCCTGCCGCGCGCATCAGTCGATCCTGGTCGACCCCGGATTCGCCCACCCACTCCGCCCAGCGCCCCAACGCACGATGGCGGTCGTAGTCCATATGCCAAAGTCGGTCCTGCGCCGTCACAAAACCCTGGGCGACGAACAGATCGTTTTCATTCTCCGCCTGAATGTGGGGAATCCCCCACGGATCACGATGGACCGTTACGTCCGCCTGTAACGCATCCATCAGCATCGCCGACGTCAGGTCCGGGAGTGCGGATTTCAGTTGGTCTTCAGTCACGAACATTCGAAACTGGCTTCCCCGCATAGTGGTCGAGGGTAAGGCGTATCGCGGTCAGATGAGCTTCCACAGGCTAATCGAGTGGCCACGCGGTCGATGGGGTTTCGCAGAGGACCACGTGGTCCGCACTCTCGTAGTAGGCATAGGCGGACCAACCTTGGTCTTTCCACTTCGGATTGATGCCGTAAAGCCCTTCCGAAATCGGAAGGTCCAGACCTGCGTCCGTGTTCTCATCTCCGTCCACCGGGCCGATAGACTTGATCGCATCCACCAGGATTCCCCCCAGAAGCCGACCCTCACGTTGCACCTCGTAGATGTAGAATCCAGTGGCCTCGTAATCTTCGTGCAGGTCGAAGAAGAGATCGAATTGCCGACCGGCGATGAACCGTCTCAGAAGTACGGATTCGGCAACCTCGTCGTCCGACATCGCCCGATTGATGTCTTTCCCGCTGGCATTCTCTCGAGTCCCTACTGCATAGCCCGATGGATTCACACACGGAAGCACAAAGAAGAAGAACCGATCCAGGTAGGCTTTAATCGGCCCTTCTTATGAACTGTAGAAGGGCCTCCACTCCCGCAGGCTCATCTCCGTGCACGCCCCCGGTCATCAGCACACTCTGTCGACCCGAAAAACGATGCCCGATCTTCGCCCCCAGAAGGGGCAAGCCCCCGGCTTCCCCAAGTGCACCCACACTCACAAAGTCGGAGTTGCCACCAAGAAGTCGCCTGGCCACGACATCGAAATCATAGCCCTGGGCGGATTTTTCTGCCGTCCCCAACAAGAACCTCCTCGGTCAATCTCGACCGGTTGCCTGCAATGGACCCTGGTTTGTGGAAAAACCCGTGTCCCGGCTGGCGGGAAAGATACGGAGACGTCCCCACAACTCCAAAGTGGCGGATTCGGGAGGCCTTCTGGCTCCCAATTGTGGCCCCGGGTCCACAAGTGGGAGCCAGAACAGAACGGCTCAGAGCCGCCGGTGGATCACGATCGACCAAAAGTCCACGCTCGCATCGAACACGGCCTTGAACAGATCCACGTACTCGCTCGTCCCCACATCCAGCCCTTTGATTTTGCGTTCTACGATCCTCGGTTTATACACAGGCGCTTCAACCGGCCCCTCCAGCTTCAGTCCCCCGACGAAAGCCGCCACCGTCTCCATCGGTCGAATCGTCCCCGACAGCGCGACTCGCTGGAATTCGCCGGACAATCGAGTCAGCCGCTCGACGGCCGTCATCAGATGGACACCGCGCTTCGAATCGAACACACCGTGGACTTTGTCCAACAGAACCGACTTCACCCGCGTCAGAATCGAGCACCCACCCTTCGAGCTCAACATCAGGTTCAGACTTTCGGGCGTCGTGATGAGGATCTCAGGTGGCTCCCGTAGCATCCGTCGACGGTCGGACTGCGGCGTGTCCCCGCTTCGAGTGAGCACCCGAAGGTCCGGAAATATTTCTCCCGCTTCCTCGAACTGAGTACGCAGCTGTTCCAGAGGTTCCAGCAGGTTGCGCTGGATATCGTTGTTCAGGGCCTTCAGAGGTGAGATGTAGACCACGCTCGTGAATCCGCACGGCACCTCCCCTGTTACAAGCTGATTGATCGCCCACAGGAACGAAGCCATAGTCTTTCCACTTCCCGTCGGGGCCGTGATCAGTACGTGGTCGCCGGCTGCGATTCGGGGCTAGGCCTGTCGTTGCACGTCTGTGGGTTCCCCCATTCGCTCGGAAAACCACTTGGCGATTAGAGGATGAAACAGATCCAGCACGCTGCCTTCTGTCTGTTGAACGTCTGTCAATTCACCGTCCTCGATTGGCTGTCCACCATCGACTCTCGATCACAATACCAGCCAGACGCCGCCGACGCATAGGAACACGCCGGTCGTGATCCGCATCGTCACCCGTTCCTTCAGGAACAAGACCGCCAGCACCATTGCGAAAACCGGAGCCACAGCGGCCAGCACAGCCGTCTTGGCCGGGCCGATCATATCGATCGCCATCAGGAAGAAGTAGGACCCCAGCCCCATCCCGATCAGACCTGTCATCGCAACAATCGAGATCGTCGTCCTGGAAGCTTCGACAGGGCCGGCCCCTACCACGCGATACGCCGCGAACAGAAACAAGGCCACTACCGGCATCCGCACGCTGTTGGCTTCGATAGGCGTCAGCTGTTCGATCGCAGGCTTGATCATCACCGTGCTCAGCCCCCACAGAACGGCCGCAG
>CEUS01084915.1_pt1 | contig 11433 bp, 11 predicted proteins | sample 427031 | NCBI WGS metagenome assembly CEUS01 (sample SAMEA2622837, study PRJEB7988) | marine metagenome | biome: marine biome (ENVO:00000447); feature: marine epipelagic mixed layer (ENVO:xxxxxxxxx); material: "saline water (ENVO:00002010), including plankton (ENVO:xxxxxxxx)" | depth 140 m | reverse complement strand
GTAAATATTTTAGATATAAACGGAGATTACTTTGATTTTTCTAAAACTTTAAAAGAGACATTTGTGGAAGATAAAAAGGAAGATAGTTTTTTAAATAAATTACAACCAATAAATATAAATCTTAAAGCAAAAGAAATAATGGTTGCTGAAGAAAAGAGTATTTTTAAAACTAATGCAATTTTAAAATATGAAAACAAAGTATTTAAAGAAGTTAATTTAAATTCAGAACTAAGCAATAATAAAAAATTTAATATAATGATTAAGCCTAAAAAAAGTGAAAGAGAATTAAGCGTAAAATCAGATGACGCCGGTCTTTTCTTAAAAACTTTTAATATAAATAAAAGTGGTAAAGAAGGAGAATTGGTTTTACACGGTATTTATGATGATACAAAAGATTCTCATCCATTAAATTCTAGTGTTACAATAAGAGATATGAAATTAGTTAAGGCCCCAACATTGGCAAAAATATTAAATTTAGCTTCTATTGGAATTGTTTCAGCATTATCAGGAGAGGGAATTGTAATTAATAAATTAAAATCTGAATTTTCTCTTGAAAATGGGGTATTAAATTTAAAGAAGTATGAAGCATATGGCCCTGATATAGGCTTTTCAAATCAAGGTAAGATTTATTTAAAAGAAAAAAAAATAGATTTAGAAGGAGCCATAGTTCCAATGGTCACACTAAATAAAATTATAGGATCAATTCCAGTTCTAGGAAAAATTTTAACTAATGAAAGAAAAGGAATTTGGTCATTTGTTTATAATATTACTGGTAATTTAGAAGAACCTGAGGTGAAAGTTAATCCAATTAAAACAATCACTCCAGGATTTATACAAAAATTCTTTAGTGTTTTTAAAAAGGAAAAAGAGGAAGAAAGTTAAACTATCTTTATAGTGAAATAATTTTTCTTACCAATTGATATTTCAATTTTATTATTTTTTACGTTTTTATTAGTAATTAATTTTAATTCGTCATTAATTAATTCTCCATTTAATTTTACTGCACCGCCTCTAATTAATCTTCTTGACTCACTATTACTATTAATAACTTTTTTATTTAAACTAATAATTTTAAAGAGCTCAATGCCTTTATTAAGTTCATTACTTTTTATTGAAAATGTATCAGCTAGATTTTTTCCATGACATAAATTAGTTGCTTCATCTGCCAAAATCTTCTTACGATTATTAATGTCATCACTACTATTATTTTTTAATTTATTAATCTTAGAAAGATTTAAATCTGTAAAAAGTTTTAAGAATTTAGTAACATCTTTATCATCAACATTTCGCCAAAACTGCCAATATCCGTTAGATGATAATAGTTTTTCGCTTAGCCAAACAGCACCTTTAGCTGTCTTACCCATTTTGCCGCCTGAAGCTGTAGTAATTAAAGGTGTGGTTAAACCAAAAACTTCTTTTTTATTTATTCTTCTTATTAAATCAACTCCAGTAGTAATGTTACCCCACTGATCTGAACCTCCAAATTGAACTTCGCAATTTTCTCTAGAATTTAGTTCCACAAAATCATACGCTTGGATTATCATATAATTAAATTCTAAAAAAGATAAAGGTTGTTCTCTTTTTAATCTATCACTAACACTGTCCATGGTTAGCATCTTATTAACCGATAAATTCTTACCATAAATTCTTAAAAAATTTATATAATTAATATTTTTTAACCAAGTTGAGTTATTTAAAAATTTTACATTTTTTACATCGTCTTTATTAATTAAAAATTTTTCTATATTTTTTTTTATATTTTCAGAATTTTTTTTTATTTCAATATCATCTAATAATTTTCTTGATTTATCCTTACCAGAAGGGTCACCTATTTTTGATGTTCCATCTCCTAAAAGAACAATAACTTGATGCCCAGTTTTTTGCAAAATTCTAATAAGCATTAATTGAATAAGACTACCAACGTGTAAACTTTCAGCAGTGCAATCAAATCCAATATAAGCTACTATTTTTTTTTTATTAGCTAATTTATCTAATTCAACAATATTAGTGCATTGATGTATGTAACCTCTTGATTGTAATTCTTGGATTAGAGCTGATTTTGGTTTAAACATTTTTTTATAATTTCTAGTATTTAGATATTAAAAATATAATACTCGATATTTATAAGAAAATTTATTAATTATAATTCAATTATAATTTATATGATAAATTTAAAAAAATTTATTGCACTAGGATTAATGAGTGGAACTTCAGCAGATGGAATTGATATAGGTGTTATTAAAACTGACGGGAAAAGTAAAATAAATCTTGGGCCAAGCGATTATTATCCTTATTCACCATCTTTTAAAAAAAGAATAAAGAGCATATTTAAAAAAAAAAGAGATTTGAGAAAATCAAAAAAAGAAAAAAGAATCATTGAGATAGAAAATAAATTTACAGATCTTAATTTTATAGCAATAAATAAATTTTTAAAAAAAAATAAAATTAATAAAAAAAAAATTGATGTAGTTGGATTCCATGGTCAAACCATATCACACAATCCTTCTTCTGGATACAGCTGGCAAATTGGAGATTCTATGAAACTAGCAAACTTATTAAATATAAAGGTGGTAAGTGATTTTAGAGAAAACGACGTCAAAAATGGTGGTCAAGGAGCTCCTTTAACTCCTATATTTCATTTTTATTTAACAAAAAATATTAAGAAAACTATATGCTTTGTTAATCTTGGAGGTATATCAAATTTAACCTATTTTGATCATAGATCTAATAGAGACTTGAAAAAAATTATTGCATTCGATGCAGGACCCTGTTGTTCATTAATTGATGATTGGGTTTATAAAAATTTAAACAAGAAATATGATAGAGACGGTATTATTGCAAGAACTGGTAGTTTCGATAAAAAAATAATTAAAAGATATTTAAATAATTCTTTTTTTAGTAACAAACCACCTAAATCTCTCGATAGAAATGATTTTTCTTTATCATTATTAAATAATTTAAAAGTTAAAGATGGAGCTTCAACATTGTGTTATTTAGTCGTAGAGACAATAGTAAGGGCTTTTAAACATTTTAAAAAAAAACCTGAAATTTGCATAATATCTGGAGGCGGTAGGAATAATAAATTTTTAATTGAACTAATTAATAAAAGATTAAAAAAAATTAAAATTATTTTATCAGATGACTACAATTGGGATGGAGATTCTATAGAAGCGTATGCTTTTGCATATTTATCAGTTAGAAGACTTTTAAATTTACCTATTACATTTCCTAAAACAACAGGTATAAAAAAGCCATTAATCGGAGGAAGAATTTTTAACTATATCTAAATCTGTATTAATATCAGAAACAAATTTATTCACGTACTTTTTTATTTCATTTTCTTTATTTTTAAAATTAATATCACTATTTATCTTTTTATAAACTATTTTTACTTTTTTTTGATTAGCGAGTTTTTTTACTAATGCAGAAATTTCTTTTTGATCCACATCTATTTGTTTTGCAGGATGTATTATTAAACCAGAGGCCGGGCATGGCGACAAAAAGGAAAAATCAAAATCTTTAATAGGCACTGCTATATTTACAAACCCAACTATCTCGGGTCTTCTCATCAATAATTGCGAACCAATCCATGCTCCAAAATCTACTCCGCCTATCCAACAACTATTAATATCTTGGTTTTGATTTTGTAGCCAATCAAGAGCAGTTGCAGCATCACTTAATTCACCTAAACCATCTTCTTCTATTTCACCTTCAGATTTTTGTATGCCTCGGAAGTTAATTTTTAAAGTAGAAAAATTATTATTTGTAAAACTTTCAAACAGAGAAGATACAATATTATTGTCCATTGAATTTTCTTCACAATTTCTTGGATGCAGTACAATTGCTATATTTTTTGAATCTTTTTGGTGCTTGTAAAACCCTTGCAATTTACCCTGAGAACCATTTATTATTACTTCTGTCATTTTAAATATTAGATTAATAGCTAAATGTTATTTAAAAGCAATTAATAAATATATATATCTTTATTAAATTTATAAATTAAGTAGAAATTTACCATAAAAATAAGTAAATAAATGTATTATCAAATTATAATTTAAAATAATGTTTTTAAAAAAAATTATAGAATTATTAGACACATATAAGAAAAAAGATCCAGCATCGAGATCTTATTTAGAAATATTTCTTTGTTACCCTGGATTGCATGCAATTTTTTTTCACAAAATAGCAAATATGATTTGGAAGTTAAGACTAAAACTAATTTCTAGAATATTTTCTAATATTTCTAGATTTTTGACTGGCGTTGAAATACACCCAGCTGTTAGTATTGGCAAAAATCTTTTTATAGACCACGGCATGGGTATTGTGATAGGAGAAACAACTATTATTGGAGACAATGTAAGCATATATCAAGGTGTGACATTAGGAGGAACAAAAAGCGTTAAAAAGAAAAGACACCCAACTATTAACGACAACGTTGTTATAGGGGCTGGTGCTAAAATTTTAGGGCCTATAAATATTGGCAAAAACTCAAAAATTGGGGCAAATTCTGTAGTTATAAAAGATGTCCCTTCAAATACTACTGTAATCGGTATTCCAGCTCGTATTATTGATAATTCTACTGGCTATGGATCTGGAATATAAGTTTTAATGAAAAATAAAAATATTTATCTAGATAATCATTCTTCCACTCAAATCGATAAACGCGTTTATATTGAAATGAAGCCTTTTTTAACAGAAGTTTTTGGAAACCCTCACTCCGAATCCCATTCTCATGGGTGGATTTCAAATAAGTTTATAAATTTATCAAGATTAAAAATTGCAAAAGCTATAAACTCCAAAAGTGAAGAAATTTTTTTTACTTCAGGCGCAACTGAATCAAATAATTTAATCTTAAAAGGTTTGGCATTTAGTCAAAAAAAGAAGAACCACATAATTACTTGTGTTACTGAGCATAAATGTATTCTTGAATCATGCAGTTTTTTACAAGCTTTAGGATATAAAGTAACTTATTTAAAAATTAATAAATTTGGAGAATTAAATTTAGATATTCTAGAAAAAGAAATAAATAGTAAAACTTTTTTAGTCTCAATAATGCATGTTAATAACGAAATTGGCACAATTCATCCAATAAAGAAAATTGGGGAAATATGTAAAAAAAAGGGAGTCTTTTTTCATACTGATGCATCTCAATCTTTAGGAAAGATTAAGTTCGATATTAATTATTTAAATTTAGATTTTGCTAGTTTCTCTTCCCATAAAATTCATGGTCCTCAAGGAATAGGTGCTTTATTTATAAAAAAAAGAAAAGATGTAAAATTAACCCCTCTTATATCTGGAGGCGGTCAAGAAAATGGTTTAAGATCAGGAACTTTACCTACACATTTATGCATAGGTTTTGGCAAAGCTGTAGAACTGATAGAGAAAGAAAGAATTATGACTATGAAAAAAATCAAGAATTTAAAGAAACTTTTTTTAAATACCCTAAAAAAAAATAACATTAATTTTATTATCAATGGGAAAGATAGCATTGATAATAATATTAATATAACTTTTCCAGAAATTGATGGAAACTACCTTTTTTCAAAACTAGATAATATTTCCATATCATCTGGTTCAGCTTGTGGATCTGGCTCTGGGCAGTCATCATATGTTTTAAAAGAATTAGGTGTTACTTCAAAAAATGCTAACTCCACAATAAGAATTGGAATTGGGAAAAATAATACAAAAAGTGAGATACTATATTTTGTATCTAAAATTATAAAGATATTAAATGGTAAAAATTAATTTTTTAGACAAAACTGATAATTTAAAAGTGATCGAAGCCAAAGAAGGATCTAGTTTACTTGATGTAGCAAAAAAAAATAACATAGATTTAGAGGGTTCTTGTGGAGGAGACATGCTATGTTCTACTTGCCACGTTTATATTCTATCAAAACATTTAAATAAACTAAAAAAACAAACTATTGAGGAGAAAGAAATTTTAGAATTAGCAAATAATTTAAAAAATAATTCTAGACTTGCTTGTCAGATAAAAGTAACAAAAGAATTAAGCGGGTTAATATTTTCTATTGCATAAAATAATTTACTTGAAATCATTTATTTTATTATACATTCTAAGCAAGAGGCGAGGTAGCTCAGTGGTTTAGAGCAGCGGAATCATAATCCGTGTGTCGGGAGTTCAAATCTCCCCCTCGCTACCAAAGAAATTCATTAATTTTTCAAAACTATAATTAAAGGATTAATATGACTATAAACTAAAGGAATTTGACTAAATTGAAATCTTGGTGCAAATTTTTTAATAATATTATCATAATTTTTTATTTCTTTTGGTTCTCTAAGCACAAGCACATTATATTCACATTCTTCTTTTATAACGGCTTTTTTAAAATTTATTGGAGGATAATAATAAGGAGAAGGATCAGTTGGACATAGTACTTTCTCTTTATTTACAATCTCATTATTAATCCATATTGCTGAGTTTAATCTTGTAGAAAATTTATTACTATTTTCATCAAAATATGCAATTTTTAAGGGGATTGTTTGCATAATTGTTATAAACAAAGCACAAATTAATAAATATTTTTTTTTATTTCTTAATTTATATGATAAAAAAATTATTGATAACGGAAGTATATAAGGAATATATCTAAATTGTATATGCCATAAAGCATAACTTCCAACAAAAGCACCAGTTAAAAAAAGCAAGTAAGAAAATAATATTATTTTTTTGTTATGTCGTTTTTTTTTTCTGAATTCTTTTATTGAATAAAATACTGTTATTAAGCTTAGTAAAATACCAAAACCTTGCATATAAGATGTGCTGAAAAATAAAAAAACATTTTTAAGATCGAATTCTTTTAAAACCCAAGAATATTCATTGTTTGCCTCAAAAAAGAAATTAGAAAAATTAATTAAAATATAAGGATTTGTTATTAAAAAAACTGAAAATGAAGACAAAAATATAAAAAATATTTTTCTAAAGTTTAAAAATTTTTTTTTATCTAAATAAAATAATACAAAAATTAAAAAAAAATAAAATGGAACAAAAGCTAAGCTTGATCCAATTGCAAGACCAAGAAATATGGATATATATAACAAATAATAATTACTGGGTTTTTTTTTAATATATTTTAAACAAAAATATATTGCTAAATTTATCCATAGCAGACTATACCAGTGAGGTTTCATAACTTGAGAATAAATTATTGAACCAGGAGCAAACAAATATAATGATGAAAATAATAACGAATTTGTTTTGTTAGAAAAAATAATTAAACATTTATATAAAAAATAACAAGATAGTATAAAACATATCAATACAAAGAATCTTCCATAAAAATATATTTGATCAATTAATTTATCGCCTTGTAAGATAGTTTTTGAAGAAACATCTTTTAAAATATTTAATTTTTCTAATGTATAAAAATATAGTCCTAAAGGATAGATAAATGCACCGCCATATTTATAAACTTGAGGATCAAATTTTTTTTCTTTTGGATTAATCTTTGACAATCCCATTACCGAATTTACTTCATCCGCATTTACACTATAAAGCTTGTATCTGTAAACCCAATTTTCATTAGCATCAACATTATGTTTTTTTTTTATTTTTTTCTTTTCTCTAAATTTATTTATAATTTCCTCATCTAAATAGTGATTTTTGATATAATTAATGTCATTAATTCTTAATCCATAATCAAGGGTTGATATTTGAAAGAAAAAGTAAAATATTAATAAGAAAAAAATTATGTATTTATTTTTCATATCTCTATGTTACTAGATAAAATAAAAAAAATAAAACCTTCAACTATCGGTGTTTATGTAGGTTTAGATTTTGTAGGGGATGGTTTAATTAAATTACCCTTCATTAGATCATTAAGGCAAGTTTTTCCTAAAGCAAAAATAACTTGGATTGCTGGCACACATAAAAGTGAATTTAAAAGAACTCTTTCACCTTTAGTTAAAGGATTGCTGGATGAAGTTATTGAGGAATGTGAAATTGGTTTTGTCGGTGTTAGTGAAGCTAAACTTTCTGAAAGAGTAAGAGACTTAAAAAATTTTTTTGTTTCTCCATTAAATAATAGAAAGTTTGACTTATTAATAGATACACAAACACATTTCTTAACAACAATTCTTGTTAAAACTATCAAACACAAATATTTTTTATCTGGTTGTGCTAAATTTTATCTTTCTGACATTAAACCTAATAAGAATTTTGTAAGAGAACTTAATTTATCTCAAAGATTAGTTCAATTGGCTGAAATAGCTTTGGGCGAGAGAATTAAAGTGCCTCCGCCTCCGCTCCCTTTAGATAAAAAATATAGATCTTTAGCAAAAAAAGCATTATTTAAAAGAAATGATTTCTACGTAGGGTTTGCACCAGGAGCTGGCGATACAAGAAAATGTTGGAATTTAAATAATTTTATAGAAGTAGCAAAATATTTTGAAAAAAAGAAAAAAATTCCAGTTTGGTTCTTAGGACCTAAAGAAAAAGAGTATTTGAGTGTGATAAAAAAATTTGTTCCATCATCTTTATTTCCTGAATGGGGTAAATTTAGAGATAGAAATATTAATGGACCAGCTTTTGTAATTGCTTTATCTGAAAGAATAAAATGTGCTTTAGCAAACGATAGCGGAACTGCTCATATGATAGATGCTGGAGGATCTCCAATAATTAAAGTTTTTGGCAGAAGTCAACCTGGAAAATATACTGGACTTACTCCAGGCTCATTGTCTATAGATTCTCGAATTTTTGGTTCTACAGATATCAATCAAATTACGCCAAAATATGTTATAAAAAAAATAGAAAATTATTTTTAATGATTAAAGAAAACATAATTATACCTACTTCAAGCGGAGAACTAATTGATAAAATATCTATACTTAAAATAAAGAAAAAAAAAATAGTTAATAAATTAAAATTAAAGAATGTTAAAAATGAATTATTTTTATTAAATAAAATTTATAAAAAGAATTTTAAGAAAAACAAAAAGCTTATAATTTATGAAAAGCAGTTAATAAAAATAAATACAAAATTGTGGGACATTGAAGATAGAATTAGATTTCTTGAATCTAGGAAAAGTTTTAAAAGTGAATTTATAAAATTAGCTAGATCTGTATATATAAACAATGATGAAAGAGCAGAAATAAAAAAAAAAATTAACAGATTAACTGGTTCAGATCTTGTAGAAGAAAAATCTTACAAATCTTATTAGTTTTTTTTTAAAGCTTCTATTCCTGGTAATGAAAATTTTTCTAACCAATGCAAAAACGCTCCACCACCTGTAGATAAAAAATTGAAATTTTTAATTTTTTTATTTCTTTTTATAGCAGCAATTGTATCTCCGCCACCTGCTATACTAATTATTTTTTTTTTGGAATTTATTAAAGAAACTATTTGGTTAGTTCCTTTATCAAAAGGTTTTTTTTCAAAATAACCAATTGGTCCACTCCAAATTATTGTTTTAGAATTATTAATTATTTTACTAATTACCCAAAGAGAAATTTTCCCTAAATCAAAAATTTGGTGATTATTTTTTACTTCTGAAATAGAAATCTCTTTAATTTTTTTATTATCCATAACTTTTAAATCTTCAGGTAATATTATAAAACAGTTATTTCTTTTAGCTTCTTTCTGGATTTTAATTACATTTAATAATTGTTTTTTTTCATATATAGAATTTCCAATATTAAAATTGTTTGCTTTTAAAAAAGTATTTGCAATACCACCTCCCAAAATTAAATATTTACTTCTTTTTATTAAATTACTAATCAAAGTAATCTTATTCTCCATCTTTGCCCCACCTATAATTGCTGTTAATGGTTTTTTAGGTTTTTTTAAAAAAATATTCAAATTTAATATTTCATTTTCCATATTTTTACCTATTCCTGATGGAAGTAAATTTGTTATTTTATCTATAGAAGCATGTTTTCTATGACTTGCACTAAATGCATCATTTATATAAACATCACAATTTTCAGCTAGTTGTTTAGCAAACTTACCACAATTATCACTCTCTCCTTTATGAAATCTTAGATTTTCTAATAAAACAATTTGTCCAATTTTTATTTTATTTAAAATTTCTTTTACATCTGGACCTATACAGTTTTTGCAAAAAACTACTTTCTTTTTTAAATGTTTTGATAGACTTTTTGTGATTTTCTTTAAAGAAAAATTATTATTTTTTTTTCCTTTTGGCCTGCCAAAATGACTAATAATGACTGGAATTCCCCCTTTTTTTATAATTTCTTTTATAGTTGGGATTGATGATATTATTCTTGTATTATCTGCAACTTTTCCATTTCTAAAAGGAACATTTAAATCCAATCTTACTAAAACTTTTTTTGACTTTAGGTTAAAATCCTTAATTTTTTTTATTTTTTTCATTAACTAATTATGTATTGTAGATTTTTTTTGTTAATTTATTACTATGAAAAATATTTTTTATTCTTTTTTGTTTTTTTTACTTTTTTCTTTTAATTTCTCATTATCTACAGAAATTATTATTAACGAAGATGAATGGCCTTGTAAAATAAATCATTTAAAACCACCAAAACAATCAGATTACTGGCCAGGGAAAAATATTCTTTTAAATTTAGATTGGAAAAAGGATGCTGATGTTAAAGAGCTTGTTAACTATATTACGAATCATGCAAATTCTATTGACCAAGGAAAAAAAGAAATAAATAAATTTTCGGAAAAATTTTCTGATAAGGCTATAAGAGAGATAAAATTTGATTTAGTTTTTTCAGGAATTTTTCAAGAAATGTCTCTTTACCTTAGTCTAGCCAAACACGGTGTTTTTCAATTTATTACAAGAATTAAACTTTTAGAAAAGGAGCTTATAAAACAAAACTTAAAAGATAAAAAATTAGAAAAAAGAAGCATAGGAAGAAGTAAAAAGGGGTGGATACTTGAAATAGCTGATGACTCTGAGGAAGAAGCAGAATTTCAATGTAATAGAATGGATTTCTTAGAAAGAAAAGCAAAAACTCTTACAAAACAACTTATTAACAATCTTTAAATTAGATTAATATTTGTGCTTATAAACAAATTTAGATTTTAACATAAAATATATTGACATAATTATCTAAAAATTTAGTTGATTATTAAATTTGTTTTTTTTAGCAACTTTTAGTCTACAAAATTTTAATTTTTGTGGACTTACTTTAGTCATTTTGGATATATGCTTTTGAGAATATTGTTTTTTTTTGGACTTGCTTTTGTATTGAGTTTGTTCATTAGTCAAAGTTTATTCAAAGGTATTGCAATGACAGGTAATATCGAAGCTGGAAAGATTCGATATGCTAAAAATTGTGTAAATTGTCATGGTCCAGCAGGCATGGGCCTAGCTAGTTATCCAAAAATTTCAGGTCTAGAAATTGCTTATATTATAGACAGACTTGAGACTTATAGAGCAGGTATTGAGATTGGTCCTAATTCAGCATTAATGATAATGATGGCTCAACCTC
>CEUS01207305.1_pt1 | contig 11439 bp, 10 predicted proteins | sample 427031 | NCBI WGS metagenome assembly CEUS01 (sample SAMEA2622837, study PRJEB7988) | marine metagenome | biome: marine biome (ENVO:00000447); feature: marine epipelagic mixed layer (ENVO:xxxxxxxxx); material: "saline water (ENVO:00002010), including plankton (ENVO:xxxxxxxx)" | depth 140 m | reverse complement strand
CCATTCCTTAGCATGGAGGGGCAAGGCAAAAGGCTCTATTATCTGGACGATCCCCACTGGAACGTGACTGGCATACAAGCCGCCGTAGCCTACCTGGTCAACAGGATGAACGGGTCGACCGTACCCTTGGAATCCAATACCGCCTTCCAGCATCCGAAACTCGACACATTCTAACACGAAGGACTAATTTCCAGTGTGCGGGATTCTAGCCCAGGTCTGTAACCGTCAGCCAATCGATGAACGTATTTTTCTCAGGATGAGGGACACCTTGGCCCACAGGGGGCCAGATGATGCAGATACCTGGACATCCTCTGACGGTATGGTGGCTCTGGGTCACCGACGTCTTGCCATCATTGATCTCTCCAAGCTTGGGCGACAGCCGTTGAGTAATGAAGATGGCACTATCTGGCTCTCATACAACGGCGAGATTTACAATTTCCAGGAGCTGCGATCGACTCTCGAAAGCAACGGCCATCGGTTCCGTTCTCACACCGACTCCGAAGTTATTGTTCACGCCTACGAAGAATGGGGAGAATCCTGCGTCAATCGCTTCCTGGGTATGTTCGCCTTCGTCATCTGGGACGATGGTCGTCAACTTTTGTTCGGCGCTCGGGACCGACTGGGTGTCAAGCCTTTGCACTTTAGCATCTCCGAATCGGGTTTCATCTGTGCTTCAGAGATCAAGGCCATAGTTGAGCACCCCGATGTTCCGCGAATTCTTGACCAGAGCGCCATTTGCGATTACTTGACTTACCGATACATCCCATCGCCCAAAACTATCTGGAAGTCTGTTCGCAAGCTTCCACCTGCCCACACCTTCACCTATCGGAATGGAACACTCCGGACCAGGCGATACTGGACCTTGGAACAAGGTGACACCGTCATCCCGAAAACAGACGCAGTGGAGCAACTCGCAGAACTCCTCGAGGACAGTGTAAAAATACGACTCATCAGCGACGTCCCCCTGGGCGTTTTCCTGAGTGGCGGGTTGGATTCCAGTGCCATCGCCTGGCAGATGGGCAGGATTGCAGATCGCGTGGACAGTTTCACCATCGGCTTCGGGAATGGGGAAAAGGACGAGACCTCCGATGCGGCGCAGATGGCGGAACACCTGAAAACGAACCACCACGCCGAAATTCTCTCAGAATCCGAACTGGAGAATTTGTCTACGCTTCTCTGGTATTTCGACGAGCCCTTCGGAGCAAGTTCGATGTGCCCCACTTTTCTCGTCTCGCGCATTGCCCGGCGTAATGTGACGGTCGCCCTTTCAGGTGATGGCGGAGACGAAGCCCTTGCAGGTTATAACTGGTACGACTCCCTCCTGGGCATCAAGCCGAACTTTCTCCGGCAATGGATGTATACCCAAAAGAGAAGGTGGCAGCCAGCCAAAGAGCGGTTAGCGGAAAGATACCGCCAGACAACCACGCCAAGATTCCAACGCAACCAACTGCACCAGCTCTTCAGTGTTCCGCTGACGCACCTCGAAGATGACGAACTCTGGTTCTTTGAACAGGCTATTCGACCAGATCTCAATGGAGTCAAGCAACTTCAGTGGTTGGACACCCACACCTTCTTGCCTGAAGAATCGCTCACGAAGGTCGATCGGGCATCAATGGCCAACTCGCTAGAGGTTCGAAGTCCTTTCCTGGACCACCGTCTTTTCGAATGGACTTTCTCTTTGGACGAGGCAGTTTATTTTGGGGGTATAAAGAAGCACCTGTTAAAAGAACTGCTGAAGCATCACCTGCCCGAACGAACAATCGACAAACCGAAACGCGGATTCAGCGCACCTGTGAACCTATACTGGAACGACGTGCGCTGCAACCAGGTCTTAAGAGAATCCAGGGCTGTCGCTGACGGACTCTTAAACAGCAAGTTCATGGACAACCTGATACATCAACGTGACGATCGTGCCATTCGCGCTCAAAGGTGGCTGCTCACTGTGTTTGAGCTCTGGTATAGGAAATGGTGCGTCTGAAAAACCTTGCACAAACCTGATATAGAATCCGGAACCGAAGTATGAATTCGATTCCGCCTAATGAATTCGCGAGTTCCCAACGCTGTTCAGTTAAAGCCTAACTATGAACGTCGCATTTGTCACAGCTGCCGAGATTCCCTCGAGATGGGCAAACAGCATCCAGGTCATCAAGATGGCTCAGGGGTTCCGGGAGCTCGGCCACGATGTCGATCTGATAACCGCAGGAAGCTACAAACAGTGGAAAACCGACGACAGTGGTCCAATCTGGGAGCACTACGGCGTATCTACTCCTTTTACGCTGAGTCATCTGCCGCTACGCCCACTCCTCAAATTGGAAAAGAAGCTCGATTGCGGCCGACTCTCTTACGGGTACCTGGTATCCCGGTGGAAGCAGCGGCGAAATGTCGATCTGGTTTTTGCTCGTAATTATATCGCCCCATATTGGTCCGCCAAACTCGGCATTCCAACCATCGCAGAAAGTCACGCGGATGTAGATAACTTTTACCAGAAGCACAGATTATTCGAAGCCGCCAGACTGCCCAGCTTCAGAGCGTTGGTCACTATATCTGACAGACTGGCCGCAGACTACGCGGAAGCCGGTGTGCCCACGAACAAGATCATTGTCGAACAGGATGGTGTGGACCTCTCATTATTCAAGCATACAGATCCATCCCAAGTCCAGGGACTTCGAAAATCGCTCCTTAGGCACAAAAGAGCCATTGTGCTGTACGCCGGTCATCTCTATGACTATAAGGGTATCCCGACGATCCTGAATACCGCTGAGATTCTGACCGATGTTTCCTTCATACTTGTGGGCGGATGGGAACACGACATCGAACGTGTGCAACAGCAGGTCACCGCTCGCAAGTTGGGAAATGTCCACCTTCAAGGATTTGTGCCTAACAGGAACATACCGGCCTATCTCAAGGCAGCGGACATTCTTCTTCTGCCCAACAGCGCCGAACATGCGCAGTCACACACGACATCGCCGCTGAAGCTCTTCGAGTATATGGCCTCTGGGACACCCATCGTTGCATCGGAAATACAGAATGTAAAACACGTGCTCAGGCAACGGGAAAACGCAGTATTATTTCAGCCAGACAACGCACATTCTTTGGCGGAAGGCATAGAAACTTCCCTGAAGACCCCGGAGGATGCGGCAAGATGGGCATCACATGCCGAGACTGATGCACATCAGTATTCGTGGTCTGAACGGGTAAGACGCATTATAGAATTCGCCCGTCTTGACCAGGATCCAATCCACAGCCAGAAAATCTGAGCTGACCCATATTCAAACCCCCAGAGATTGGCCAAATCGTGCTGAACCGATTCAAAAGGCGGCTGCGGCGCCATTTTATCGATAAGGGTGTCTGGCCCATTGCATTCGCTCCTTACGGAAATAATCCGTTTGAGGTGACCCCCGGAGAAGTTTCGAAAGAGACCTACCTGGATCTAGGGAGGAAGGCCCGTAAAAGCATACCTCCGGAATTCCTACAAAATGTGGAGGAAGCGTTCCATTCCCTGCCTCAGGAGAACTTCATTCACGACCTTGCTCTGTCCACTCAAGTTGTGGTCAAGCAATCTGAACTACTTTACCTGCATGGATATCTCCTCTATGGGGCCTTACGGACCTATGTGGACGAACGCCCTGACCAGAAAACATTCAACCTGCTCGAAACCGGCACTGCCCGAGGGTTCGGCACTGTTTGTATGGCAAAAGCGCTAGCCGATGCGGGCGCATCTGGAAAGATCACCACTGTAGATATCCTGCCCAGTGAGGAGGCCATTTACTGGAATTGTATCCAAGACCTTGATGGGCCCAGAACTAGAATCGAGCTTCTGGAGCCCTGGAAAGACCTGGTAGAGAACCATATAATATTCCTTCAGGGCTACACCAACATCGTACTCCGTCAACTTGGACTGCCCCGTATTCATTTCGCATTCCTTGACAGTGGTCACGAGTATGAAACACTCAAGATGGAGATCGAGTATGTAGCAAAACGACAACAACCAGGAGATGTGATCATATGCGACGACTATGATAAGGCCCAGTTTCCCGGTGTCGTTAAAGCGGTGGAAGAACTGCTGTCCAGCAATGAATATGGAGGCCGTCTGTTCAAAGGCGACGATGAGCGTGGATACATGTATTGCCGGCGGAGGAATGAGGTATGACGATAGGGCCGGATACTATTGCAGTTGTCTCCGGCCTGCCACGATCAGGCACATCCATGATGATGCAGATGCTGGAAGCTGGCGGAATGGTGATTCTCACGGACAGAATCAGAGTTGCGGATGAAGACAACAGGAAGGGTTACTACGAGTATGAGAAAGTTAAGTCGCTGAAGAGCGATCAGAACTGGCTCGCCGATGCCTCTGGAAAGGTTGTCAAGATCATCTCCGAATTGCTCAAGTATTTGCCCGGTTCCTACACTTACAAAATCGTCTTTATGGAGCGGGACATTCTTGAGGTCCTGGCCTCACAAGATCAGATGCTCCTACGGAGAGGGATAGAAGCTGCCGGCGAAGTGGACAATAGCCAAATAGCCCAAATCTTCGAGAAGCACCTCGCCGAGACACGCTCCTGGCTAGAGCAAAAACCCTCTATGGAAACCCTATACATCAACCACAATGATGTGCTGGGATCCCCGCTGATACAGGCGGAAAGCATCAATGAATTCCTGGGAAACTCCATGGATGTCGTCCGTATGGCCTCCGTGATCGATCGTGGGCTCTATCGTCAACGCGGATGACCATCACTCCACACATCACGTCCCAATGGCAATGCTCAGAACAGTAGAGAACGGACGTCTGGTCTATTATCGGGAGCGTGCCGACAACCCCGAATTCTGGACGACTCACTGGGCTGATGTCGACGTAAATGCGTCATTGGATGCAGCCCGAACTGGCTACCTAGGTGACTATTCGCGGGTCTTCCTGGATCACCTGCCAATGGGCAAACCCATCCTGGAGGCGGGCTGCGGGTATGGTCGATATGTGCTCGCTTTGATGGCGCACGGCTACAATGTTCAGGGCGTTGAGTTCAGCGAAGAAACTGTATATGGTGCCAAGCAAATCGCACAGGAGATGGACATACGCGTTGGCGATATACTTGAACTCGACCAGCCCGACAATTATTTTGGCGCCTATGTTTCTCTTGGTGTAGTCGAACACTTTCGAGAGGGACCTCACAAAGCGATCCTGGAGGCCTACCGGGTCATACAGCCTGGTGGCGTCCTGATTTGCTCGGTCCCATACTTCAACCCCTACCGACAATGGAAATCACGTCGTCACCTTCCTGGAGACCCCGCCTGCGAAGAAGACTTCTATCAGTTTGCGTTTACTGAAATAGAATTCAGAGCAACTCTAGAATTATACGGCTTCAGGACCGAAGCCACCTACTTCCACGGGCTGGCAAAAGGTCTGAAAGACGAAATTGCCTGTGTGGCGACATTTCAGAAACTCCACCCCCTCTTTGCCAAATGTCTCTGGCATTTTGGCCGCATTCCCTGGTTTTTGCCTCGCAGGATGGCTCATATGATCACCTTTGTAGCCAAGAAGCCCGCCCCCTAGCACCCACATCCAGAAGCCCCCAAGAATTGACCTTCCCGTCCTTCTGGCCTAAAGTATAGTGTTCGGTACCCTTACTAATTCTATTGTGGCAAATGAGGAGTTTTGAAGGCCACTCGTGGTCAATTCAACCACCCCTTCAGCGCATCCGACACCTCTGACATTCCTGCCGGGATCCCCCTCTTCAGTTTCCGAGAACCCAACACCGATGACATCACTGACCTGCACACCATCCGACCTCAGTCAGAAACGGATCGCCCTATGTTTCACCCAGGGTGTGTCACTGCGATCCTGGTCGGAAACGGGCCTATTCGATCGAGAAGTCGACCTCTACAACAGGCTTTGCGCGCACATCAAGGGCGTCAACTTCCTTACTTACGGTGACCGCACCGACCTTGCGTATACTGCTCAACTGAATGATGGCATCCAGATTTACCCGAACCGGAACAAGATTTTGAGGAAAGCCAGTAGGCGCTGGCAGCGAGTGCTCTACCTTCAGCACCGAAGCGTCTTACGCGACTCGGACATCATCAAAACAAACCAGATCGCAGCAGCTCCCCTTGCCCTGCACGCAAAAACGACCTTCGGCAAAAAAGTTATCACCCGATGCGGTTACCTCTGGAGCTATATGGCAGAGAAAGAGAACCGAAGCGCGGATCACATATCGAGAGTATACAGTCTCGAAGGAGCGGCATTCCGAAAAGCAGACGCAGGTGTGGTCACCACTACGAAAATCAGAGACATGATCATCGAACGGCATCAGGTAGATGGTGAGAAACTCCACGTCATACCAAACTTCGTTAACACGGACATCTTCAAACCCCTGCCCAAAATCGAAAAAGAGCCAGGCTTGATTTGCTTCGTCGGCAAATTCGAGCACCAAAAGAATCTACTCGCCCTTCTGGACGCGGTATCTATAGCGAACAAGGCCACTCCGCCGAAACCCTACAGGCTCTGCCTCATCGGCGAAGGCTCCCTCGAAAACGAACTTAGGAGCAAAGTGTCGGAACTCAGATTGACCGCAGAGTTTCATCCCAGAATGCCAAACTACCAGCTGCCCCAATTCCTCAACTGTGCCGAGGCCTTCGTTCTCGTCTCAAAATTCGAGGGCCATCCAAAGACTTCGCTGGAAGCGATGGCCTGTGAACTGCCATTCATCGGTACAGACGTCACTGGGATCAGGGATGAAGTTATCCATGAAAGAACGGGCTACCTCTGCAATACCTCGCCTGAGAGCATCGCCCAAGGGATTCAGCACGTTATGTCGAATCCACTCCTGCGTGAGCAGATGGGGAAGGCAGCGAGGGAACACGTCATATCACAATACTCCCTAGACCGCATCATAGAAATGGAACTGGAAGTTTACGAAAGTGTGCTAAGGAAATGAGTGACGCGTCCCCAAAAGTCACGGTCTTGATGTCTGTCTACAACGGAGAGGATTACCTCCGAGAATCAATCGACAGCATCCTTGGGCAATCATATGGGGCGTTCGAATTCCTCATCTTAGACGACTGCTCTACGGATCGGACAGGTGAAATCCTGCGCGCTTACGAATCAGATGATAATCGAGTGCGAGTCCTCAATAACGAAGAGAACAAAGGACTCCCTTTTTCTCTAAATCTTGGACTCGCTGAGGCGCGGGGAGACCTCATAGCCAGGCAGGACGCGGACGACCTCTCGGCTGCACACCGGCTTCAGATGCAGGTCGCCCAGTTTGAACAAAGACCGGAACTGGTTGCCGTCGGTTCGTGGTTCGAATCGCTAGACGACAGCGGGACACCCTACGGCTGGTCAGAACCCACAGACACTTCGCAGTCAATACGAGACCAGCTCCTCGAAGGAAGGAATCCCCTCGCCCACGGTAGTGTGATGTTTTGCAAAGCAGCGATCCTGAACCTGGGTGGTTACGACGAACGGTTCTGGTACGGACAGGATTTCGACCTCTGGCTGAGGCTCTTTGCGCAGGAAGGCGCCTCAGTCGCGATCGTCCCGGACTATCTATATAAACGAAGGAAGCTACCTTCCAGCAGCTCATTCAAGGGACTCTGCCAGGCGCGTGCCGGCGTAGTCGCTCTTCAGCAACACCGTTCGGGTAACCGTATCGAATTCCAGGACATTAGACAGTGGGTCCGAGAGCATTATCCCGAGTCTGATCAGCCAGATCCAGTAGTCATCGGGAAATACTGGATTCTGCTCGCCATCACAGCAATGAATAACAAAAAGCGATCGCTGGCCCGAGTGTATGGTCGGAAGGCATTCGGGATCCCACGTCTCGGGATACGTCTCAAGGGGGCATGTCTTATCGCTCTATCCCACTTGCCGTTCAATTTGCTCACGCTGCGAAGAGACAGTTGAAGCCGCTATGAAAATCCTGGTCATCAATCACGAGTTCCCCCCTATTGGTGGAGGCGCAGGAAACGCCAGCAAGCACATCGCCACAGAACTTGCCCTGAAGGGTTTGGACATCACCTTTCTCACCACCGCTTTCGGGGAACTGCCGCGTCAGGAAGTGGTCGACGGATACAACCTAGTCCGAGTTCCAGCTTTCAGATCGATCACCCTCGAGGCAAATCCGGCGGAGATCATCTCCTTCTCGGCCTCGGCCTTCGTGTCTTCCCTCCAAAGAATCACAGGCAATCCCCCTGACCTGGTGCACGCTTACTTCGGCATTCCAGGAGGCGCCATAGCTTGTGCGCTCAAAACCCTCACCAATCTCCCTTACGTAATCTCATTCAGGGGTCGAGACGTTCACGGCGGAAAAGCACTGGATTCCGAAGGGATCGGTGGACTGTTCAAGGCCATCAGCCGCCCGATCTGGAGGGTCGCAGATGCTTTGGTGGCGAACAGCGAGGGGCTGAAGTCGATCGCTCACCGGGTCGAACCAACCGTCGAAATCGAGGTCATCCCAAACGGGATCGACACCAACCGGTTTCAGCCGAGAAAAGAAGACCGTAAGGGTGATACGGTCCGAATCCTCTTCGTTGGGAGACTCGAACCTTACAAGGGGCTTGACCACCTGATCGAAGCAATCGCACTAATCAAACCGCGACTCACCTGCGGATTGGCAGTCGACATAGTTGGAGATGGGTCGCTCAGGGATGAACTGCCAGAACAGATTCGCAAACTCGATGTAAACCAGGAAGTCCATCTCAAAGGAGGGGTCTCACCAGACCGCATTCCCTCCGAGTTTCAGCAAGCGGACATCTTCGTTCTGCCCTCAATTGTAGAAGGTATGCCCAACGTGGTCCTCGAAGCGATGGCATCGGGACTTCCGGTGGTGACAACCGAAATCCCGGGTAGTCAGGAATTGGTGCTGAATGGACAAACCGGATTCCTTGTCCCTCACTCGTCCCCTACCGAGCTTGGTAAGGCGCTTTTGAACCTTGTCGAAAACAAAAGTAAACGTGTGCAAATGGGAAGAAATGGCCGGCATGTGGCGGAGTCTCGCTCCTGGGGTAATGTCGCGGAGGCCTATCTGAAGACGTTCGAACGTGTCCTGGAAGGAAAACCCTGATGTGCGGTATCGTTGGCGTACTCAACAAGGATCCCAACCAACCCGTCAGCAGCGACCTGATCAGGGACATGTGTTCGGCCATCAAACATCGCGGTCCCGATGACGAGGGTGTCCTGGTGGACCGAAACATCGGGATAGGAATGCGTCGTCTTACTGTGATCGACGTAGAAGGCGGTAAACAGCCCCAACAAAACGAAGACGGATCTATTCACATCGTCTACAATGGCGAAATCTACAACTACCCCGAACTTCGGAAGGCGTGCCAGGACAATGGTCACCTCTTCGCCACAAACAGCGACACGGAGACCATTGTCCACCTTTTCGAAGACAAGGGAAAGGACTGTGTGGCTCCACTTAACGGTATGTTCGCTTTCGCCGTATTCGATACCCGAAGTCGCACAGTAACGCTCGCCCGTGACAGATTGGGCATCAAGCCTCTCTACTACGCGGACACCGGAAAGTCTCTTGTCTTTGGATCGGAAATCAAATCGTTGCTCGTTTACCCGGAGGTGTCCCGAGAGATCGATCCAATAGGGCTGGATCACTATCTCACCTACAAGTACGTACCCGAGCCAAGGACGATCTTCAAACAGATACGTAAGCTGCCTCCCGGACACTTGCTAACCTGGCAGGACAATAGAATCGAGATACAGTCCTACTGGGGGCTCTCCTATACAGATCAGGGCGGACGTTCCGAGACGGATCTGGCGGAGGAACTGCTTCAGCGACTTCAAAAAGCCGTCCAGATGCAGATGATCTCGGACGTCCCCTTGGGTGCGCTCCTGAGCGGAGGTATAGACTCCAGCGCAATCGTCGGGATGATGAGCAAGATCTCCGACCAACCGGTTAACACATTCTCGATCGGATTTGAAGAACGCTCCTACAGCGAACTCGAACACGCCCGCACGATCGCCCAGTCCTTCAATACCGAGCATCGGGAGCTCGTCGTCCGTCCGGATGTCCAGGAACTCTTCGACCGTGTTGTCGGCCACTTCGACGAACCCTTCGCCGATTCCTCGGCCATCCCGACCTACCTTGTCTCACAACTTGCACGGGAGCACGTCACCGTTGCCCTCTCGGGAACAGGAGCCGACGAACTCTTTGCGGGGTATGAGCGTTACTGGGCGATTCCTCTATCCAGGGCATATAGCAGAATACCCCAACCCATTCGATCCGCCGTGAATTATGCCTCTCAGAGATTGCCGACGGGACGCGAAAAGAAGAGTCTTACCCTACGGGCACGCAGGTTCACAGAATCTGCAAGCAGCCCTCTCCTGTCTCGTCACCGGCAAGTCGTAGGGCTGTTCTCTCCGCTTGATCGCTCTGAACTCTACACATCAGATTGGTTCGATAGGATCCAACGCGAGGAGGAGGATCCGCTCCTCGCCCGATACAACGCATCGGACGCCCGGTCGGATCTCAATCGACTTCTGGACGTAGATACAGGAACCTTGCTGCCCGGAGATTACCTGGTAAAAGACGACCGGATGAGTATGGCGGTATCACTGGAGCTTCGCGTACCCTTTCTCGACCATACACTTGTGGAATTCGCAGCGACGCTACCACCAGACATGAAATTAAGAAGACTTACCACTAAATACCTACTCAAGAAATCCCTCGAGGATTTGCTGCCGAAACACATTCTGCGTCGACCAAAACACGGATTTGAAATTCCGATCGCCAGATGGATTGACGAGGATCTGAAGGAACCCGTTCAGGATCTGCTGCTATCGAAGAGAGCTACGGAAAGAGGGCTATTTCACCGGCACCGGATTAACAGCCTCCTGAAGACTCACGCGTCCGGACAGGATAATCTAAGCCGGCAGATATGGAGTTTGATGGCACTGGAGGTCTGGTTTCGGCGGTATGTGGACTAGGAGCAGCAGGAAAGAGACGCCGGGACAATTGCAGGATCACCCACCTTCACTGCGGCGCAGCTACGGCGGACACAGGCAGAGGGCCACAGATTGCCGCTTTCAGCGGCTCACAGAGCGCCCCACCAACCAACCACCAACTGGGCATCACGCTTGACTCCCGTTTTGTTCTTGTTATATTCTCGGACAGCGCTAAGGAGCGCATCCAGTTCGCAGAAAGGGCCGTGCCCACCCTCCTCATAGAAAATCAATCATACGAGCATTCTTTCGGCCGGCAAAAGCGGACACCAGGCCATTTTTCGAAAGGAGCTCCGTATGGATACCCTTCCTTTGCCGTCCAGACCCGATCTAGAGCAGTACAAGAAGCGCGCTAAAGATCTCCTGAAAGCTGCAAAATCGGGGGGACGTTGACGCTGTACGCGCATGGGGCATTACACCTTCCAACCAACGACCCCGGCCGCAAATATCCTGGTGAATCCGGATGTGCGAGATCTGTTCGAGGTCGT
>CEUS01253181.1_pt1 | contig 11441 bp, 6 predicted proteins | sample 427031 | NCBI WGS metagenome assembly CEUS01 (sample SAMEA2622837, study PRJEB7988) | marine metagenome | biome: marine biome (ENVO:00000447); feature: marine epipelagic mixed layer (ENVO:xxxxxxxxx); material: "saline water (ENVO:00002010), including plankton (ENVO:xxxxxxxx)" | depth 140 m | reverse complement strand
TAAACGCGCAGGGGACCGTGCGTTTACACCGGGAATGTGCCTAAACCTGCTTTCGCTTCGAGCCAAGCCGAGTGATCGAGCCAAAGCTTCAAACTCACGGTTCCTCACTACCTTCCTCGGGCAACGTGAACACAAACATCGCGTTGGGTGCACCGACCTGACGACCACCACCGACGGGAACGGCTAGGTACTGCCGTCCATCCACGGCGTAAGTGATAGGAAACCCTTGAGGAGGAGACGGCAGGCGTGTCTGAAACAACACCGCCCCTGTCTCGACATCATTGATATACAAGTAGCGGTCACCATCCGCTGTGACCACCAATCCTCCACCTGTCGTCAAGGCAGCCACCAACGACCGCGTTCGAGTCGAATGACGCCAGCGAACAGCACCAGTTTCAATATCAATCGCTACAAGATGACCATCATGGTCTGGACTCTTCGGGTGAGGCAACCTCCCGTCCGCCTGCCAGCCAGTCCAACGAGGGTTTGCGTAGTAGTTGAGGTCCCCCACAGGATGGGGTTCTCTGGCGACCTCACTAAAGACACCGCGAACACATCTCGGATGAATGGGGATGTACAACGCTCCCGTTCCAGGATGATAGGCAGACGCTCGCCAATTCCGAATCCCCTGGAAATCCGGGCAGAACTCTAGTGCCTCACCAGGCTTCGGAATGACCCCAGGCCTGTACGTGGCCCTCCCTGTCTCCGAGTCCACATCGATGAGCGTCTGATACCCCAAATCATGGGCGGCCACAAACTGCCCGGTCTGCCGGTCAAGTTCCCACAGAATGCCAAGCTTGCCCATCTTGAAGAGCGACTGACGGCCATTGTGGTCGATCAGCACACTTTCAAATACCTCGTCTAGGTCGTGGGTCTCGCCGGGAACGAACTGGTAATACCATTCCAGCTTACCGGTCTCTGGGGAGATCGCGAGCGCACTGTTCGTATAGAGTGCATCGCCGTCAGTGTCGCGCGACAACCGTGCCCAAGGCTTTGCCTGAGAGGTCGACCAATACATCAGATTTGTGCCTGGGTCATAACTACCAGGTATCCAGGCGTCGCCACCAGCTCTAAAGGTTGCCGGAAGATCCCCCCAACTATCCCCTCCTGGGTCCCCTGGTTGGGCGACGGTCGATGTCCGCCACAACTCAGCACCGGTCTGCGGATCGTGAGCCGAAATAAAACAGGTGCCATCCTTATAGCGTTCACACCCTGTCATACCTGCCACAATTTTTCCTGAAACCACGATTGGCCCGCTGGTATACCGATAACCCAGTCGGTTATCAGCCACCGTATGGTCCCAGACCACTGCACCACTACGGGCATCGAGAGCTACGATATGAGCATCGTTGGTGTTGAGATAAACCTTGTCGTCGTAGATAGCAATCGACCGAGTCCGTGCCCGAAATGAATCATCCGGCGACCGGTCGAACTGCTTGCGGTATTCCCAGAGCAGATCGCCAGTCCGCGCATCAATCGCCTGCACAATATTGAGCGGGTTCGGAAGGTACATCACACCATCGTAGACAATCGGTGTAGCTTGACTCAGACCTGGTGTCATCGTCCAGGACCATGCCAGACTCAATTGATGGACATTGTCCCGATTGATCTGTTCCAGCGGACTATAGCCCCACCCGTCAAGCGTCCGTCGCCAGTTCAACCAATCGGCAGGGTCAGGGTCTTGAAGCATCGCATCAGTAACTGGCTCAAAAGTCTCTCCCTGAGTCCCAACCGAAACACCACCAAGGAATCCAGCCAACACGAACACGAGCACACAGCACCGCCCTGTGTCATCCATCAGAACTCCTCCATCGCTGCGCAAAACAGTTGCCTCGTGTTGTTAGGCTATCCATCCATGAGCAAACATTTCAGCAGCAATCCCACAGCCCCCTAGCAGGCAACCTACCTACGACCGGAACAATGCCTGAAGACACCCTGCCTCGGTCAGCGTGTTCAACATGTTGTCGATGTCCAGCTCCGTAAACACATCATTCTTGTCAGGAAGAGACAAATGATACCCATGTCAGGACCATTCCAATTGAAACAATCGCAACATGCCAGTCTGGGGGTGGTTGCCTAGCTGTACGGAGGCTGAGGGTAAACCCTAACCGTCAGCGAGCTCAATCACGACGGGCAGACAACCAAGGCATACCAAGAGGCGGCTTAAGTGACCGTACTTCCACTGAACGCTGGCTAAGAAGGCCATCAACTAACGCCAGAAACGCCAGCTCAGACACTGGCCCCTGGCATGTGGACGCTCACGGCACTACCGAATTGTAAAACCAGTTCTACGATGGCACGGCCCTGACACTCCTCCAGGCTGCCGTCGCTTATCTGGCGTCCGGCTCCCTTGAAATATCTGGCGGACTGGGCGTTGCACCGAGTGTCCGAAGTAGCGCAGCGGTTGTATCGGATTTGATGAAGTTACCGCCAGTATGAACCCCTTCCGCAATAACGAGTGGCGTCCACTCTTTCCGATTCTTGGCATCAATGTCGGCCCCTCGAGCCACAAGGAACTCAACAATCGAATCTGCCCTCTCGCGCCATGCTGCCCCGTGCAAGGCAGTGTCGCCGGCCTCGTTAACCGCAGTCACATCGGCTCCAAGCTCGACACAAAGGTAGACCGCCTCGAGTGCCTCACCCTCCATAGATCGAGTGATGCCGGGCTCGTGGCCAACACCGGCAGCCATCATCAACGGTGTGGTCCCGTTCTTGGTAGGAGTCAGTGGATCGGCACCACGTAACAACAACTCCCGCATGACGTCGACATCGTTTGCTCGAGCCGCTATCAGGAAAGGCGTCCCCCCTGAAATGTTGCCTAGATGCCCCTTCACTCGAATCCCGAATCCTGGAGTTCTATCAGTCCGAATATTCGGGTCTGCACCGTGGTCGAGAAGAAGCTTTACCATCCGCAACCGGTCCGCTGGCAAAAGTCCACCAAAGGCACTCCACTGATTGCCCTCCGCCACACCATTCGAAAAATCATTCAGTTCGGTATCCCATTCGCCGGCCGCCCAGTGCAAAGGGGTGAATCCAGGACCGAGATTCGGATCAGCGCCGTGGTCGAGTAGAAACTTTGCGTAACCTGTATGTCTTCGAATAACGGCAACCAGCAAGGCAGACGTACCATCCTCGGCCGTGGCATTCACATCCGCCCCGGCATCGAGTAGAGCCTTGGTAGTCTCTGTGTAACCTTCTCGTGCTGCAAGCAGTAACGCCGTGTAGCCGGTGGTAGTCTGTGTGTCCACCTCGGCACCGTGGCGCAACAACCCCCTCACCACATCGGTATGCCCTTCCCAGGCAGCCCACATCAGGGCAGTCTGACCATGGTCCCTTTCCCGCGCATCCAGATCTGCCCCACGGGAAACAAGCAGAGACACGGCGCTCCACCGACCGCTCCGCGCACAAGTCATAAGTGCCGTTTCGCCAGACTCTTGGGTTGAATTCGGGTCCGCTCCAGCCTCCAATAGTCGTTCCACCATGGAAGAACTCGCGTTAAGGCAGGCTAAGGCTAGCGGCGTCACTTGGTACTGGTCCGCCGCATTCACATCCGCACCTGCGCCAATGACGAGGTCAGCGATTTCAGCGTGGTTCCACTGCGCCGCCCAGTGAAGAGCCGTAAACCCATCTGGCTGAGCCACGTCAGCCGGAGTCCCCCGAGTGAGCAAATCCCGAACCGAAGCTTCGTCTTGCTGCTTTGCAGCATCAACCACACGCAGGTCACCCTCATTCGCCGCTGTAACGCTCGCAACCGCTAACGCCAAACTCCCGAAGGTTATCGTTAATAGTTCGTTGCGCATTCGCATACCCATTCCTTACCCGTGCACACGACCCAGAGGTGCGACACCGACATGATGCCCACCAGCCATTCACCTACACCTCGGACAGAACCGGAAGTTCGCCGGTGGCATCGCCAAGGCTGTCAGCAGAAATTCCCATCTTTTCAAGAACGGTTAAATGCAGGTTTGCCAACGGTGTCCCATCCGGAAGACGAAGGTGTCGCCCACCCTTGAGTGTTCCTCCGCCGCCACCAGCCACCACGATTGGCAGGTCAAGGGGATCATGGGCGTTGCTGTTTCCCATTCCAGCCCCATAAATCATCACAGAATGGTCCAGCAGCGAGCCATCTCCGTCTGGTGTAGACCGCAGTTTCTCGAGGAACCGTCCAAATATTTGCATATGAAACGTGTTGATCTTAGACAGCTTCGCTAACTGCTCTGGCCGCATCCGATGGTGTGAGGTCGGGTGATGTGGATCAGCCACGCCAATTTCTGGATAGGTCCGCACACTCTTCTCACGACCAAACAGGAAGGTAGACACACGGGTCAGATCTGCCTGATAGGCGACCAGCAACAAATCAAACATCAAATCAGCATATTCCTCAAAACTGGCAGGGATACCAGCCGGCTGAATAACCTCCGGCAGCTCTTGATCGCTCTGGGTCTCAGCAATCTGGATGCGCCTTTCTATGTCTCGCACCGAGTCCAAATATCCACCCAGTTTCGACCTATCGCTGCGGCCGAGTTGCCGTTGGAGAGCAGTAAGCTCCTCACTCACCGAATCGAGCAGGCTCCGGTCTCGCCGAAGGGCCTTGAGCCTAGCATCGCTCTCTGTGCTACCCACCGCACCAAACAAATGTTCAAACACTGCCCGAGGATTTGTCTGCATTGGCAGAGGGGTGTTGGGGTCTTGCCAGGCCAGCGTTGCGCTGTAGGCACAGCCATACCCATCTTCACACTGCCCGACGAGTTCATTCGCCTCCAACGACAATTCGAGAGACGCCAACTGCGTGTCCTCTCGTAGTTCGCGAGCTGCAAGTTGGTCCATCGACACGCCCACCTCAAGTGTCGTGTTAGCTCCTGAAGCTTTCTTCGCATGGGCTCCGGTCAAAAAGGCAGCCTGACACCGTGAATGGTCGCCGTCACCCTCATCAAGCCACTGCTTAGCCTCCTGATTCGCCATGCCACTCAGCACCAACAGCTGGTCCTGAACGGGCGCCAACGGTGTCAAAACCGGAGAAAGTTCCAGAGGCCCCTCCAAAGCAGGTCGCCAGTAAGGCATGCTCATTCCGTTGGGGACATACAACGCTCCGAGCCGCTTGACTGGCCTGGCTGCGCTATTCCTGATAGCAGCAAAGGCCGGAACCATGCCATCGAGCAGCGGCAGAGCAACACTCGCACCAAGCCCTCGAAGTACCGTGCGACGAGACAAGCATTTCTTCGTAATCACCATGTAAATATTCCTCCACCAGGGACGCCAAATGGCAACGCGATCCTCGCTATTCCTCAGCCACTCCCACAACCTCGTGTGTCTTTCTCATTTGAAACGGTTGGCTCTTTGCAATACCCAGAACTAATGATGACCAACTGGGGCTAGAACCTGTTTCCCGCAAAATGCTCCTCACGGCCGGCATGTCGTAATGCTGAACCGCTCGGCCAAGGGCATAGGTTAAGAGTTTTTCCGTGACGGTACGGACGAACTCCTCGCGGTGCTTTAACAGAGCATCGCGAAAGTCTTCTGGACCAGTGAACTTCGTTCCGTCTGGCAACACTCCAGACGCATCGATTTCAGTGTCACCGTCCATCGTACGCCACCGACCTATGCCGTCGAAATTCTCCAACGCAAAACCCAGCGGGTCCATACGTGTATGACAGGCTGCGCATGCCGCATTCTGTCGATGGGCTTCCATCCGCTCACGAATCGAAGCCAGCGCCTGCCCCGTCTCAGCCTCTTCCTCGAGAGGTGGAACATTCGGGGGCGGGGGCGGGGGCGGGGCCCCCAGGATGTTATCCAGCAAGAACTTGCCTCGAACCACTGGCGACGTCCGGGTTGCATAAGACGTGACCGTCAGGATGCTCCCATGCCCGAGCAACCCAGCCCGCTGCGTCCCGTCCAACGGGACACGTCGAAAATGGGCACCATAAACATTGTTGAGTCCGTAAAAGCGCCCTAAACGCTCATTTGCAAACGTGTAGTCTGCTGTCAACAACTCCTCTAGTGGCCTATTCTCACGAAGTTGGTATTCCAGAAACAACTCTGTTTCTCGCTGAAAGGCAACACGCAAGTTGTCGTCAAACTCGGGATACGAACTGGCATCTGGGTCAACCGCTTGCAAGTTCCGAATAAACAGCCACTGACCACCAAAATTTCTAGCCAAGGCTGATGCCCGTGGATCGGCAAGCATGCGCTCTACCTGTGACTCTAGCTCACCGGGCGTCCTGAGTGCTCCACGCGCTGCCACCTCAAGCAGTTGGGCATCAGGGATGCTACTCCACAGGAAGAATGAGAGCCTGGATGCTAGCTCGAGGTCACTGATGCTATAAATCCCGTCAGGAGAAACCTCGACCGGATCTCGTTCGATGCGGAATAGAAACTGGGGAGATACCAGCAAACGTGCCAATGCCTCCTGAATGCCTCGTTCAAAATCGCCTTCGGTTCGACCGATCTGGTAAAACTCAAACAAAGTGTCGACGTCTGACTGAGTCGCTGGACGACGGTAAGCACGATGGGCAAGCGTTTCCAATATCTCCCTGGCACAGGGCTCTTCATCGCTAAGGCTCGTAGGCCGACACACAAAGACCCTGCGTCGGCTTGGGGTATCGCCAGGACCAGTCGGATCAAACGGCCCCTCCAAACGCACATAATCGACATCCATCCGAGGGGCTTCATAGGTCGAACTCGTATGCCGTGGTGGAAGCAAAGGCGGGGCTGGACCTTCGGTCAACACACTCTTCCTAGCAAAAGCGACACCAAGCGTGTGCATGCCCGCTGTAACAGGAAACCGAACCTCCAAGGCTTCATCTGCCGTCAACTGGTATCGCGAGGTTCGGTAAATTCCCGATCCGGCACAATTTGGATCATCCGAATCCACACACTCTCCGCCTATCTGAAATCGCTCGACCCGCACACCATCGAGCAATACGTCGACCTCTTCTCGCGTACGGATTGCCCGTATTTGTGAATTGGTAAAGTTCCGCCCCAACCGAATTTTTACGACATAGTCGCCATCGAGGGGGAAGTAATGCTGAATCCCCATGCCACCCCGTGTGCCATAGGGCAAGCCTTCGCTCATTCGCTCGTTTTGTCGAAGGCCGCGCGACAAGTCAAAGGTTTCTATTGCAGGCCCTAGGGTCGGGTCTCCGATGGCCAGACGACTAACTTTACGAGCCGCCACCATATACCGGCCCAAAAGCGTCGGGGACATCGAGAGGACCTCAGCAATGTTGTCAAAGCCGTGGTCGGATTCGTCAGCTGGCAATAGAGACTCAGCATCGATTTCGAGCGCCAACAGATCGCGAACGGCATTGCTATATTCAAACCTGTTTAGACGATGGTCCACGGGACGGCCAGGATTCGGATCGGCTGCCGCAGCCAAGTCAAGCTCGCCTTCCAGCCACGCCACAAACACATCGAACGTCGCGGAGTCCGGGCGACGCCGTCCGGGCGGGGGCATCGCGCCACTGCGCAGCTTGCCCACCACCTTTTCCCATGTCTCGGCCGTCGCCCCAATATCCGCAACGTCAACCGTGTCAAGATTCAGGCCGGCAGTCCGCAACCTCTCGTTATGGCAAGCTACACAATACTCGTTGAGAAGACCCCGAGGGTCTGGTGAGCCAGTGGAGGCAGCTACAGACGAACCCGCACCCGCTGAACCCTGCGGACCGGCAGCCTCCATGCCGACCGTACCTAAAACCACTATCGCTGTTAAGGCGAAAAACGACGGCCACAGTATGCGCCCAGCCAGTCTCAACATCCTGCCCTCCTGGCCCACCGACCGGACACCAGCGGGTCTCCATCCGGCCAGATCCAAGCCCCAGAACACCAACATCTGAATCGCTAGGTAAAGTGTAGGGGCGCTTCCAGAATCCGTCAAGTGAACCTCAGTATTCAGAGACAACCGCAGGACCGAGCCAGCCAACCAAAATTCTCCTGAGGTCAAGCTCAATACAGCGACCTTCCTAACCAGAAAATTTTGAGATACTAAGGAACGGTCCTGAAGTGAGACAATAGGGCGATTTCCCGTTGACAGTATTTCGCGCAGTAAGTTCGGCGCCTTGGTTTCCCGAAAGATTCTCCGTGAACCAACCGAGGCCAATGATTGGAGCATCACTGGGACCAGCCAAGCCGGACACTTTTTTGCAGGATTAAATCGACACAACCTTGTTCTCGAGACGATCCATGTCGAGCCACTAGCTCGCATGCATGTCACACGGAGGCTAAACAGAAGGATGGAGAAACCTAAAACAAAGGCCAACTCAGTCCCCAGCCGAAGAGATTTTCTAAAAACCGGCGCGACAGCCGGTGTCGGTGCAACCACCCTGACCGCCCTGACTCCCAACACGGCCGAAGCTCAGAACTACTGGGACCTCTCCACCGACTTTGTGACCATTGGAGCCGGGACCGCCGGCCTAGCCGCCGCCGTCTCGGCGCTCGACCATGGAGCATCAGTAATCATGGTGGAAGAAAACGTGGATATCGGAGGCCATGGGATGTGCTCGGGTGGCCAGGTCCATCTGGGCGGCGGAACGAGCAATCAGGAGCAACACGGCGTGACAGATTCGGCAGAACAGGTCTTCATTGATTGGGTTCGCCACGACCATGGCCAAAGCCGCTACAGCGACCGCGAGCTCGTCAGAACCTTTGCCGACGAGAATGCTCCAACCTTTGAGTTTCTTCTAGAAAATGGTGTGCAGTTCCAGGACCACCTCACGGGTCCGACAGGAGCCTCGACTGTCCGCCGGCAACAGCGGACGGTGCAGTGGCCCGTCGCCAGCGAACGCGTGACGGATTATCCGACGCGAGTCGGGTCTGGTCTCGTTCGCGCCCTAGAGACCAGCGCACGGGCAAAAGGAGTCGACATCCGTCTTCGTCACAAGATGACTAGCATCGTCCGAGAAGGACCACACTCAGGGCGAGTGTTAGGTGTCACAGCACTACATGAAGGCCGTACAGTAAACATTAGAGCCCGAAAGGGTGTCCTCATAGCGACTGGCGGCAGCTCAAGCAACGTGACCCTCCGTCGAACGTTCGATCCCCGTCTGACTGAAGAGTACCAAGTAGCGGGTGAGCCGTGGTCTAGACAAAGTGGCGATGGGGAACTCGCTGCCCTCGACATTGGCGCAGGCTTGTGGGCGACGGCCAACCAAACAGCTGAATCCGGCATCGCCATCTCAAAGACCCGTCATATCGGATGTCGATATGGATACAACAGTTTGATTTGGGGAGAGGAGTACCTGAGCGGTTCCGCCCTAGGTAGACGAGTCTTCGAGAGCGCGCGCGCATCCGGACTGACCGTAACCAATTGGCAGGAGGTCATTCTTGTGAACCAAGTCGGTCGGAGATTCTGGAACGAGTTAGATGCCCGTTACGACTTCTTCGCAGCCGCAATGGCATATAACGGCAATTCCGCCCGGCCAAATGGGGGAGGTCCGATTTGGGCAATCTTCGATAGTGACGCCGTGACCAGAGAGGAGTGGGACCCACGACCGCCTAACATCGACCCAGACGGTTATTTCTTCACCGCGGATACCATCGCGGAGCTGGCCGGCCGAATTACTAATCCCTACCAGGCGAAACCGATGTCCGGAGCGGTGCTCCAAGAGACCGTGTCCCGTTACAACTCGTTCGTGGACCAGGGGGAAGATCCAGATTTTCAGAAACCCAATCCGCGATACAAGATTCAGACACCACCATTCTTTGCCGCGTGGTCCACACCTATCTTGCACGACTCACTCACTGGCCTTCGAACAAACACCAGAGCGCAAGTCATTGACACCCGGGGACAGGTCATCCCTGGGCTCTACTGCGCGGGTGAGTCGCAGGGGGGATTCGCCCAACATGGACTTGGGCGATGCCTTGTTTTCGGCCGCATTGCTGGACGGGATGCAGCCGTAAATGGAGGCAACGTTTGACCTGCAGATGGGCAGCAAAGGGATAAGGCGTAAGTGATGGATATGGATAAGTGTTCTCCAGCAGACAACGTTCCACACCGAATGAGCATCGCCGTCTGGGATGTACCTTCACCAGCTGTGACGGAAACATATTTCTCAGTTATGGTCGGAATCAAATGCACGGCCAGCTGCCGGTTAGCTGGACGATCGGTCACGATCAGGAACCAGGAGGGACTCGGCATCGGCCGAGGCACGCTGGAAGAGAAACCCTGGCCTAAAGCGACAGCACTCTACGTCAGCCGGGTAGAGCTGGTCGCCCCAAGTAGTGAAGGCGTGCACCACTGGACTATAGAAACGGTGCCATCAGACGTTGGACCTCAACACCCAAACACCTCTGCTAATTTCAGCTTCAGAGCCGCCAGACCACCCGAACACGAGGTCACGATTTTGGTGATTGGAGAGACGACCGGAACCCCCCTGAAGCACACCGAGGTCAACCTTGGCATCTATCGCGCCATCACCGATGAGGAAGGATTGGCGTGGCTAGCGGTGCCCACGGGACACCACAAACTGCAAGTATGGAAGCGCGGTTACACGGCCGCGCCCAAAACCATCGTGGTAAACGACACTATGAGGCTCCAAGTCGAAGCGACACCGGCCTCAGAGGATGACCCGGATGCTCAGCAGGTGTGGATGTGACCAACCCGGTCGACGAGGGTCAATGGCTTAACGCAATATGTCGCTAGCTTAAGCCTGCCCGACATGGCAGACCCCATTACGGGAAACCGACTCGCCCCTGCCGGTCCACGGCGAGACTGTTACGCAATCGCCTATTTTAGTCACCAAATGCTCCCAGACTGTGGCTTGTAGACGGTAACGGGAAAGACTCGCCGAGATTCAGTGTGGAAGCCCGAACGAGACCAAGCCCGGCACCTCGCCCCCAACTGTCACCGCAATGTACTGTTTGCCCTCCAACATATAGCCAATTGGTGCTCCCAAAGCTCCTCCAGGAAGGTCAACCGAACCCAACTCTTGGCCCGTCCCCTTGTCGTAGGCTACCAAGCGAGGACCACCATCCTTACCACCTGCAGTCACGGGCACCACTAGAAGGGTGCTCGTAAGCAGTGGGGACCCCCGTCCGTCTCCGCCGAGTGGCGGTAAGTTGAGGCCACGCAGCATTGGATGATTGCGGTATCGGTCGCCATTCCCAAGTGGTGCCATCCAGGTGTGCTCACCCCGCGTCATATCGATAGCCGTGACACGTGAATAAGGCGGCTTCCATAGAGGTAATCCCTGAGGCATTTGGGGTCCCTGACGTCCAAATTCCACAATATAGCGAAGCGTTGATTCTTCCTCGGGACCTGGTTCTCGATAGCCCATCACAGAATGTGCATTTCTGGAGGTGACATACAAGAGACCAGACTCGGGGTCGACCGCAGCCCCAGACCAGTTCGCACCACCACCGATACTGGGTCGAAAGACCGTCCCAGCCATACTGTTGGGGGTATACAACGGCCCGAGCCGGAAACCCTCCACTGCCTCTATCGCTAG
>CEUS01249021.1_pt1 | contig 11446 bp, 14 predicted proteins | sample 427031 | NCBI WGS metagenome assembly CEUS01 (sample SAMEA2622837, study PRJEB7988) | marine metagenome | biome: marine biome (ENVO:00000447); feature: marine epipelagic mixed layer (ENVO:xxxxxxxxx); material: "saline water (ENVO:00002010), including plankton (ENVO:xxxxxxxx)" | depth 140 m | reverse complement strand
GAGATCGCTGCCAAGGAAATCTTGCGTAACAACGAGATCATCCGGGACATAATTTCTAGTCGTACGGGTCAGGCAGTCGAGAAGATCCAGGAGGACTTTGATCGGGACTTTTACCTCGATGCAGACGGGGCTAAAGCCTACGGTTTTGTAGATGAGGTCTTGGAGCAGAGCGATATTGCGGCCAAGAGCGGAGATAGCTAAGTATGGCTAGCAGCCGATCGAAGCGCACCCAATACCACTGCTCCTTCTGTGGGAAGAGCCGTGATCAGGTGCGACGGCTAATTGCAGGTCCGGGATCCGTCTATATCTGCGATGAGTGCATAGAACTTTGTCGCGAGATCATTGAAGAGGAATCTGGGGCTGATAATGCTGAGCCTGCGGCTGAAGCTACGATTACTGATGTCGTGCCCTCTCCGCGGGAGATTCATGACCATCTTGATACCTACGTCATTGGTCAGGATGCTGCTAAGAAAGTTCTTTCTGTTGCTGTTTACAACCACTACAAGCGGATAAATGCCAGCTCTGACGAAGGTGTCGAGTTGGAGAAGTCAAACATTCTCCTTGCTGGGCCAACCGGTGTTGGTAAAACGCTACTTGCCCGCACTTTAGCGCGATATCTTGATGTGCCCTTCTCTGTAGCGGATGCCACTGCCCTAACCGAAGCTGGATACGTCGGTGAGGACGTTGAAAATATTCTGTTGCATCTCATCCAGGCTGCTGATTTTGATATACAGAAAGCCGAACGAGGAATCATCTACATCGATGAGATAGACAAGGTTGCCCGAAAGGCTGACAACCCGAGTATCACTCGCGATGTTTCAGGTGAAGGCGTGCAGCAGGCACTCCTAAAGATAATCGAGGGCTGTCTCGCTAATGTTCCTCCTCAGGGTGGTCGGAAGCACCCCCATCAGGATTTCCTTCAGATCGATACCTCGAACATTCTTTTCATCTGCGGCGGGGCCTTTGAAGGATTGGAAGATACTGTGGAGCGCCGGTTGAAGCGTGACCAGGTAAGCCTTGGATTCCGGACTGAGAGAAGGCTTCGTGGCCCCCAACGCACTGATCAGCTGCTCGCCCATGTAACCCACGACGATTTGCTTGAATACGGTCTCATTCCTGAGTTCATAGGGCGGCTCTCGCTAGTTGTCTCCCTTAGCTCGCTCGATCGTGATGATCTTGTCCGGATCCTTACCGAGCCCAAGAACGCTCTTGTCCGTCAGTTCCAGCGCTACTTAGCCATGGATGGTGTGGACCTTACCTTTACAGATGATGCCCTCGATGCCGTCGCCGACGAGGCTATTCGCCTGAAAACGGGTGCCCGGGGTCTTCGCACGGTGGTAGAAGACCGACTTGTGGATGTCATGTACGAGATTCCCAGCCGGGAGGATATTGACCGATGTGTGGTAAAAGGGGACACGATTGTGAATCGTCAGCGGCCTATTTTGATGGCAAAGGGCGGACAGCCTGTCGAACTTGAAGATGCCGTAGAGGAGACTGAGATTCACGGCGAAACTGCCTGAGTTTTTTTCCTATTCCCCCACCTTGCCGAAAGAAGCGAGTTGCGCCTGGGTTGCTTCGAGGAGTTTTTCCGGGCTTGTGCAGAAGAGAGCGTCTATAGCCCCTGCTGCTGCCCATACTTTCGAAAAGCGCATAAGGCTCTTTTCTGCAATCACATCCCACTGTCCCGGGAGTCCCACCGGTGGCACTCCCCCGACCGGATAACCTGTCAGATTGAGCACCTGTTCCAGCGGTACCATCTTTAGACGCTTACGTGGGATACCCAGGAGTCTTGCTAGGGCAGCCATATCCACTTGGCGATCCCCTGGAACAAGAACGGCTGTTGGCCGTTTTTCTGCTAACAGGACTAGTGTCTTCACGATTTGTCCAAGCTCGCACTTGAGCGCTGCTGCTGCGTCAATTGCCGTTGATGTTCCATCGTCGAACCGCTCGATAGAAGCCTCAAGCCCACATATGCTGATTGCCTTAGCAACTCTGGCTGGTCCATCCATGTTTCCATTTGCGTTGCCGTTGTTCACGCCAGATTCCTCGTCAAGATCTGTCTCAACCATTCAACCAGATTGGTCTGGGGGAAGGCATTTTGTTTGAGTTGCTCCGTTCATCTTGAGGGCTGATGGGATATTGAAATTTGATTTGGCGCGTATGTAAAACAACCGATAGGCACAAGATCTGAACGGTGGTGAAAATAGCTGGGTGATGGTTCCATAAGGCATAGGGCAGCCTATATAGGCTCGCATGCGCTAGCCTTAGGAGATGGTTCGGGTTCGTGCCGACCAGTTATTAGTTCATCGAGGCCTCGCCGAAAGCCGCGAGAGCGCCCGGCGCCTAATCATGGCTGGGCGTGCGCGCAGCGGAACGTTGACTCTGGTAAAGCCTGCGACGATGCTCGATGAGTCCGCGCCGCTGGGCCTTACTGAAGTAGAGCCCTATGTGAGCCGTGGGGGCCGAAAGCTGGAAGCGGCTCTAGAGACCTTCGGGGTTGATGTCATCGATTTACGTTGCTTGGACGTTGGTGCATCAACAGGAGGCTTCACTGACTGCTTACTTCAACGAGGCGCTGCATCAGTGTTTGCTGTCGATGTGGGGAGAGGACAGCTTCACCAGAAGCTGCGGGACGATATGCGGGTAACTGTCATGGAGCGCACTAACGCACGAAATTTGCCCGAGCTTCCGCCGCTCGACTTTTTTGTTGCAGATGTCTCTTTCATTTCATTGCGCAAGGTTCTTCCTTCTGTTGCGGAGCGTCTTCCTTCGCGTTCATCAGGTGTGGTTCTGCTTAAGCCTCAGTTTGAGGCAGGTCCAGCTGACGTACCTCGGGGTGGGGTTGTTCGAGACGAGGCAGTGCGGCAAAGAGTGCTTGAAGATTTTCGCCGATGGGCTTTCGATGCGGGGTGGCAAGTCCTTGATTGGGCGGATTGTGCGATCAAGGGCGATCGCGGTAATCGTGAAATGGTCTTATATATGCGTAGTCCTACCCGAGCGGAGTTGTCGTGCTGAAGCGAATCCTCATTCTGCGGCCCGAAGGTATAGCGCCTGCGGTTACTCTTGCTGCTCGCATAGCTGAGGCGGTTAAGCAGTCTGGTGTTGAGGTGGGAGTCGAAGGCGTCTGGGGAAAGGTTCCTCCTGACTTGCTTTCCAGTGCTGAGCTCATCATTTGCGTCGGAGGTGATGGCACAGTTCTGAGGGCAGCCCGGTTAGCAGTACCCCGCTCCTTGCCGATTCTGGGGGTTAACATGGGTCGTCTCGGTTTCCTCACAAGCCTTAATCGCGATGCATTCTTTGCTCAAGTCGATCGCATCTTGGCAAGAGAATGGGAAGTGGAAGAGCGCCTCATGGTTGCCGCCACCGTTACTGAGGGTGAGGCGATGGGGCAAACCTTCATTGGGCTCAATGATATTGTTCTTAGTCGACGGTCCCCTGGTAGACCCGTCTACGTGGAGCTGGCTGTCGATGATGAACGGGTCGCCCTTTACCGGTGCGATGGCATGATCGTTGCAACTCCAACGGGCAGTACCGGGTATTCCCTCAGTGCGGGGGGGCCTATTCTTGCTCCAGTGGAACGGCATCTCGTTGTGACGCCTGTCTCTGCTCATCTCGCAATTGGCCGTTCACTCGTTCTCGAACCCTCTTCCACCGTGACATTAAGTGTGCGTTCCGACGAGGGAGCAATCCTTACGGTTGATGGGCAGGAGGATCTGTCCCTCTCCGGAGGTGCCAGCGTCTCGCTGATGGCTAGTGAGCATGCTGCCTGTTTCGCTCTTCTTGACCAGCCTTCATCTTTCTTTGGGCATCTAGCGGAACGCCTGGAGGTGCAGCTCAGTAGCGCCATGAACAATGGGGATTGAGCAGGCAGCCCTATCGGCAAAACTAAGTCCCCTACCTGTGCAGCACATAGGTAAGCGTAGGCACGGCCTTTTGGTTCAATTACTCGGAGGAGAAGTGAGGGAAGCGGACCTTTGGACCTTTCGAAGGCTGAGTGAGAAAAGCCCTAGGAGTACCGTTGTTCCAGCCAAGGATCGCCATACATGTGGTATCCGTACATCTCCCAGAATCCGGGCCGGTCTTCGTCGATGAACTGCATGCCACCCACCCACTTTGCGCTTTTCCAGAAATAGAGGTGGGGCACAACGAGGCGCATTGGCCAGCCATGCTCATTGGTAAGGGCCTCGCCGTTATGCGTGCGCGCAAAAAGCACTCCCTCAGCAAGTAAGTCCTCTAGGGGGACGTTTGTCGTATAGCCCCCGTAGCTATGTACCATGACGACCTTGGCCTCAGGCTTCACCTTGATGGCGTCGTACACGGCCTTGAAGGGCACCCCTTCCCAGTCGTTGTCGAACTTACTCCAGGTCGTTACGCAATGGATGTCGCTGGTATCTGTCATGTTGCCAAGGTCGTTGAACTCGTCCCAGGTGAATTTTCGTTCTTCTTCAACGAGACCCCATACGTGGAACTGCCATGTTTTAGGATCGAGCCTTGGGATGGAACCGTAGTGGAGAACTGGCCAGTCTGCGGTTAGTCGCTGACCGGGAGGCAGCCGTAACTTCCCGTCGGGCCGTACTTCCCGCGTAGCACTCTGAGGCATTTAATGAACTCCAGGTGGAGGGTGTAGGTCCAGCCTACGACCGCAGCCGCGCCTGCGGCAAGGTCACTATGGGAACTGGTTCCGTTTTTAAGCTGTCTGCTGGCGATCCTGGCGACGCAGCATCGCAATTGCGGTGGCAGTGAGCGCCCTTCCCCGTTTCGCCTCGCGTGCGTAGCTTGACTCCCCTCTCTGTACGGCGAACAGTGAGTCCCAAAGGAATGGGGTGAACTTGCTTGCTAGCATCCAGGGGCGTTGTGCGTGCTTCAACATCCCGTAGAACATGTACGCAATCGCTCGAGCAGCATCTAATTCCGGTTGAATCTCAGCTTCTAGGCTGTCTTGGTACTGGCGTAGATCTCCTTCGCCGCTAAGTGCTTCTAAGGTAGCCCGAGCTGCTAGCTGTCCTGAGTGGATAGCGTAGGAAATGCCTTCTGCCGTGAACTCGTCTGCCAGGCCTGCAGCATCTCCAGCTAATGCTATGCGTTCGCTTGCGATTAGTTCTCCGCCGCGTCGAAAGCGAATCTTGTGTCCCCGGGCGATTTCAACCTCTGCCCCTTCTAAGCCTAGCCGCTTGAGGTAGCTGTCAACTAGAGGCTTCAATCTCCCTGCCTCCTCACGGGCAAGCACAATGCCGATAGAGAGCAGTTCTGCTTTTGGGAAAAGCCAGGCGTAGCCCCAAGGGTTGTAGCCTAAGTCGATGAGAGCCGTTGCCTCGCCCACTGAGGCTTGTTTGGGGTGGCTCTTTACTTCCACCTCCCATGCTGCACATTCGGCGAGACCTACTCCTAACTCAGCCATTCTCCCGACGGGTGAGTGCGCACCGTCAGCGCAAATCAGGGTTTCAGCTTCGGCTTCAAACCCATCGCCTCGAACGTGTACGTTTCCATTCATGTCTAGATTGCGGATCACTGTTTCTGTGCGTAGCTCCGCGCCTGCCTGTTGAGCTTGCTCCAATAGAAGAGCGTCGAAGCGATCTCGCATTACCATCCGTGCAAATGGCCCATGGGAGAGCTTTGTAAAGGCCATTCTGCCCCGCGCCGATAGCTCCATGCGTGAGACTGAGTCCTCTACCACACTGTCGATGGGGAAGGGCAGCATGCGCTCTGTTCGCAATGGAACGCCACCACCACATGCTTTGTAGCGTGGCCACTTTGCTCTATCTACCACGAGGACGCGTGCCCCCGCGGTTGCTAACTCCCTCGCGGTTGTGCTTCCTGCTGGTCCCGCGCCCACCACAATTGTGTCGAAGGTGTTCATCTTCATGATTCTAGCTGTGGTGCTCGACCTGGGTCTTCCAGGTAAATGACGATGTATAATTAACATTTGAGGTCAAGGGTTTATCCATGCCAATGCGCTACTTCCTCATCAACGCCATTCCGGTTGTCATTACGGCAGCAGCGTTCGGCTGGATTTTGGGTGATTTGATCTGGTAGTTGCCGCTTGCTTGTCTATGCCGCGGGCCGTTACCTTGCCAGGCCAATGAGTGACGTGATCGAAACTAGCGCAAGTTTTCTCTACACAGCCGTTCTTTCCGCCGCCGACGCTTCTTCTCTTGATAAAGCCGCTGACGAATGGCTGAACGACCATATTCAAAACAAAATCGTCTCGATGCAGCTTGCCTCTGAAAATGAAATTCTTCATCTCCTGATTGTTTACAAGGGCGAGCGTAGGGTGCGGCGCGCGTGAGCAAGTTCATTCGGACCCGTAACAACAGTGTTGGGAAGGCAGTCATCGCTGAGAACCGAGAACTTCCTGGCAGTCGTGCCCAAGATTTCGATGTCCCTGCAGGTGTGGGTGGACGTTGGCTCATGGTCGAGTTTGCTCCGGGCCAAACTACTGGCTGGCACGCGGTTCACTGTGACGTCTATGTATACATCGCCAAAGGTCAGCTTGAATTTTCCTTAGATGGTGGCGACTCAGTGACGGTCTATGAAGGGGATCTTGTCATTGAGGGTGATAACACTCTCCATTCGTGGACCAACAATGGGGATGGACCGGCCAAGGTTTCCGCTATAGAAATCGACTTGCCCTAGTCGTTGCTGACTAGGGCTGGTTACTGGGACAGTAGCTCGATTGTGTTGCCATCTGGATCCCAGCCGTAGACCACTCGAATGCCTCCTGCGTAATCCAGCACTTCAGACTTGAATTCCATGCCTGATGCTTTGAGCCTCGCGTACTCCTCATCTGCTGAGTCCACGCTGATGCAGATGTGGAACCCTCCTACATCGGAGGTTCGTAGTGGGTTGTGGTTGTAGCCGACGGGAGCGTCGTAGCGAATTACTTCCAGGGAGTAGTCGTTTAGACGAAGTACTGCTGCAGTGATGTCTGCTCCTGGGATTGCCTGAAGCGTTTCAATGAACTCGTCGTCTAGGTGTAAACGAGTTCCGGTGTCCTCGAAGCCGAGCAGTTTGTAGAAGGCGATCGAGCGCTCGAGGTCGCGCACCGTGATTGAGGTATGGCCAACTCCCTGGATACCCATGGCTTTCCTCCTACTGGATGCTACTGGATGCTACTGGATGGTGACGCCCGAATCGACCATTAGTCCATTGCCCACGATGTACCCTCCGGTCTGCTCGTTTAAGAGGAAGGCACATGCCTCTGCTATGTCGCGGGGGCTGCAGATATCACCCGTGGCGGTTCCCTTACGCATTCGTTCGCGGGCTCCCTCTTCCTCAAGGATGTCCTCGGTCATTCCGCTTTCAACAAAACCTGGGCAGATGTAATTCACACGAATTCCGTGTGGTAGTAGCTCCACTGCCATAGAGCGTGAAAGCGCAGCTACACCACCCTTTGAGGCGGAATAAGCAGCCAGGTTTGGTAGCCCTATCACTGCTGCAACAGAGGCTATGTTTACGATGGCCCCCTTCCGGTTGCTAGCTACCATTGAGTTCGCTACTGCGTGTCCCACGATGAAAGTTCCCGTCAGGTTCACTTCGATGACCTCGCGCCACGTTTCCAAATCGGTTTCGAGGGAGCCTGCATAACGCAAGATTGCTCCGCAGTGAACTAATCCGTCTATTCCGCCCCAAGCAGACTGGACTTGAGAGATAAGTCTGTGCACGGCTTCCAGATCGGTCACGCTAATAGGTTCAGCAATGATCTCTCCGCCTATTTTCTGGAGTATTTCTTTAGTCTCTGCCAACCCTTTGCCAGCTGGGTCCACGATGGCCACGTTTGCCCCTCGCTCAGTGAGTAGCTGCGCTACGCCCCGCCCCATTCCGGAGGCTGCTCCCGTGACAATTATTGATTTGCCCTTCATGGATTCGGTCATGCTGGAATATTTCCTCGTAGATGCATTAGGAAAAGCCCCACTGACTAAGGGGTGGCGTACCGCTCATCTCCATGTGACCGATGCCCTCCCTATCCTTGAAGCGGCAGCGTACTGCATGTTCTCCATCCCAAATCTGGGGCGCAAAGTCCCCGTAGGTGGAGTAGTCGCTAAGGTCGTACTTGTCGTATTCCTCATGCCAGTCACCTTGCCAGCCGCCTAGGAAGCGGGCCTGGCCGTAGCCCTCGCCACGGATATGGCGTGTCGAATTTGGCTTGATGATTTCGAACTCTAGCTCGTATTCCGTTCCGCCCTCATCGATGAGGGTGATCTCTGCCGACTGGAATTTTTTTGTGCCTGGTTGGGCCAAGATGTCGATGTTCTTGAAATCGACAATGCGAATTTCCTCTCTACTATCGTCTAGCCTCCAGGTGACCGCTCCGTCGAAATGGCCGCCGCGATTGTCGGCGAGAGTCCCTCCTAGACGTGGTTTGCCAATGAACTCGTCCATCCACCACCAAAAGCCAATATCCTCAAACTGTATGTGGCTATGCCAGTGAATGCGGCCTTCACCTCGGGGTGACACTCCTCCGCTACCAGGTGCGGGCCCCGTCCAACCTTGCCATCGTTCGCCACCAAGGCTTGCCCAGCAACGGTCACGCTGACCCCAGGTGTTCTGGTGGTTCACCTCGTAGGTCTGCTCATCAACGTGCAATTCTCCCGTCCAGCGGCCCATGATCTCGAAGTAGGGTAGGACCCCCGGTAGCGTTGGCGAACCTGCAAAGGCGATAGGAGTGCGTGTTTGCACAGGCCGCAGGTAAGTGTCCATAGTGAGGTCGTAGCTGATGCCCCAGTGATTATCCGGTGAGAGGGTGAATCGAGCCTTTTTTAGTGGCTCGATAACTTCCATGGTTGCCGGGCCTATTCGATGGTTTGTTCGTGCTGATTTATAACCGACCTGTTCTATGGAGCTTGAGTATCTAAGGTTGTACTGGGTATCACCGTGGACGATGATTTGGCCGTTTTCCATCAGCCCGCTATTGGGCCAAATCGGCCAGTTGGCACCGACGATCCAGCGCCCATCAACATCCATGCACTGGAACCAATGTTGATCGACAAAACGCGGGTCAGTGTCACGGAGGGCATCCACAGGGCTAGGTGTTTGGTGATAGAAATGTTCGTCGAGTTCGGTCAGCATCGTCATCGCTCTTCTCCTCTGTGCCTTAACTAGATGTTCAAGCGGACCACGCCGTAGCTGGTCTGCTGGTCTGTAGTAATCTCGCAAAGGTGCTCGATTCCGAATGGGTTTATGTGTCCGGAATTATTTTCGAGTAGTAGCCCAATGGTGGCTGCATCCTCAGTGTTGTGGGTTTCCGCCTGGGCTATGCCGTCCTTGTGCTCAATATGACGGAAGTCTGGATGCCCATAGCCCAACCCCTTTGAGTAAATGGTTGTCAAAGGCCTCAGGTTGAGTTTGAGCGTTCTGTCATCCCAATCGCGCAAGCTAATCTCACCGCCTTCTAGCCGCTTGCCATCCTGTTTGAATCGTAGCGTGAGCTCAGCGTCAGTTATGCGTTTGGGGGGGCTTCCTTCATGTGCCCCTACTATGCACCCGTCGAGCCGTGTTCGGCCTGTATCGTCTCCAAGGCTCCCAGGTGCTCCGGCACGGGTGCCTTCGATACGCCAGATCCACGCCGATTGTTCATTGCCGTGAGTCGCAAGCCAGAAAGACTGACGTCCGATAGAGCTGGGCGAACGGCCGAGATGGGGGATTTGTCCAAATATGGGCCTTACCCCCCATGATCGTTCGCGAGCTCCGATCGCTCCATCCAGAGAAAATGTTTCGTCTTCAATAGTGATTGAGCCGCTAGCAATGCCCGTCTGGGAGTATTGGTAGAGGTCCCAAATTACCTGGCGTCCAGCCCGTCTGTGTTGCACAGGTCCGGCCACCTCCATCGGCTGCAGTTCGGACCTGAATTGAAGGTCGAAGCTGATAGGTTGTCCTTCTGTAGGTTCCAATTTGAAACGCCATGCGCGAAAGGGGTCCAGGATTTCAGCGGTGATGCCCCCAACCTCACGCCGGTCGCGGTCACCCTCTACGCGTCGCCCGAAACGAACGTCGTACTGCTTTCCCATATAGGCGACACTTGCGGCACCATCCATGGTTCCGGTTTGTGGATATACGCCGACGTGTCCAGCTACGCTGATTGAGCCGTCTGTCATGCCGACATGGAACCAGAGCTCGTCGACCCAGCGTGGGTTACGTCCCTCGACCAGTTCCATGTTCTCGACTATCTGGTGGATGGCGTAGTCGTCTAGTTCTGTAGCCATGAGCACCCCTTCGTCACGGCTGGGTGGATATGAAGACCCCTGGCCGTGAAAGTCACGCGAATCTAGACGAGCGGCCGTTGTGTTTCAATAAGGTCGCCGGTTGTTGTCGTAGTGGTTCCTAGGTGTGTAGCTGCTGCTAGCGACCTTTAAAGGTTGCCGTGCGGCGTTCTTGGAAGGCAGCTACGCCTTCTTTTGCGTCTTCTGTATAGGCGAGATCATCGAAGAGGTCGTGTTCTAGTTGGAGGCCTTCATTGAGGCCCATATCAAGGCCTTCTCGCATTGCCCGCTTAGCAGCCTGCAGTGCGAGTGGCCCACGTGAGCAAAGAGTTTCCGCAAGCTGGCGAGCTGCGGGCTGCAAGCGATCCGCGGGAACGACCTCGTTGATGAGGCCATGTTTAAGTGCGGTATCGGCACCGATTTGATCACCGGAGAAAACAATGCTGCAGGCAATTGCCCAAGGTAGTTCACGAACTAACCGCTGGGTGGCTCCCCAGCCAGGAATGAAGCCGAGTGTAATTTCTGGTGCTCCGAAGCGGGCACCCTCTGTTGCGATGCGCAGATCGCAGGCCAGTACTATCTCTAGGCCTCCTCCAAGCGCGAGGCCGTTAACGGCTGCGATCAAGGGCTTTGTTATCGTCTGGCCCCGCATGATCGTTGCTGGTTCGTTATAGCGCTTGCTTCGTGGGTCGTCGATTAGTGTTGGGATCGTCTCTTTCAGGTCTGCTCCGGCGCTGAAGGAACGCTCGCCGGCTCCGGTGATGATTCCTACCCAAACGTCTTCGTCGGCCTCGAGCTTTGCACAGGCATCAGAGAGCTCGTTCCATGTAGCTAGATCGATTGAGTTCAAAGCCTCCGGCCGATTGATGGTGATTGTTGCGATGTGGTCGCTGATTTCATAGAGCAGTGCCACGTCATCCTCCCCTTAGTTGTATTCGAAAAATCCTCGGCCACTCTTGCGCCCAAGGTGACCGAGGGAGACAAGTCGTCGAAGCATCGTTGGAGCCTTAAACCGCGGTTCTCCGTACTCTTCGAACATGGCCTCGCTGATATGGATCATAGTGTCCAGCCCTACAAGGTCGGCTGTCGCCAGTGGCCCGAGTGCATGGTTGAGTCCCACCTTGCAGGCTTGATCGATGTCCTCGGCCGTGGCGATGCCCCCATCCAGCATTTGAATGGAGTCAAAAATGAAGGGCACCAGTAGGCGATTAACGATGAAGCCGGGAGAGTCCTTTACTCGAACGGTCAGG
>CEUS01146253.1_pt1 | contig 11450 bp, 6 predicted proteins | sample 427031 | NCBI WGS metagenome assembly CEUS01 (sample SAMEA2622837, study PRJEB7988) | marine metagenome | biome: marine biome (ENVO:00000447); feature: marine epipelagic mixed layer (ENVO:xxxxxxxxx); material: "saline water (ENVO:00002010), including plankton (ENVO:xxxxxxxx)" | depth 140 m | reverse complement strand
AATAGATACACTTTTTTCTTTAGATGAAAATTCAGGAGTGTCTATTGATATAAGTGACATCATAAATACGAATGGAGAATACTCTTTTGCGTTGGGTATTTTAAATGAAACAGATAGTGTTTTATTTTACAGTAAAGAAAAAATGCACTGTGTTGATAATTATACTGACTGCAGTGAAATTGACAAACCAGGTGGGCCAGAGCCTTATGCTCCTCTGACAGCATACTGGCCAAGCCTTTCTTTTGAACAGGATATTTTTTCTAATAATGAGAAAGAACTCCTGCCATTTAAGTTTGCCCTTTATCAAAATTATCCCAACCCGTTCAATCCTATTACCACGATTAATTATGAGGTGGCCCGAGATGGGCTTGTTTCGATATTTGTATATGATCTTATGGGTAGGAGGATAAAGACTTTAGTGAATAAGGTTAATGCCCCAGGGCGATATTCTGTTACTTGGAATGGGACCAATGATGATAGTAAACTATTATCTACTGGTATGTACTTTTACAAGATGAGGGCAGAAGGTTTCGAGTCAGTTAAAAAACTAATGTTAATTAAATAAAGTCGCATCTTTAACAATACCAACCCCACATTCGTGATGTTTTTTATTTGTGGAATAAATCGACGCCTATTCGTCTTCCAGCCAATTGATAGTAGAAAAAGCTACGTGAGTCTCATAACCCGATGTTTTTTTAAATAGTACAATTAAATAATATATTGAATAATGCAAAGTTGTCCAAATATCGGCGGCCGGGAAGTTCGCAGACGCCTACATATTAGTTGTTTTAGTCTGGTTTTAACAATTGCTACTATTTTATACATCTTTATTTATAGCGATGGGCAACAACGAGTTCTTGTTTTTTTTCCATCATTAGTTATGGGTATAGTATTATTTGAAGCTATTGATAGAACTTGTATAGTTAATGCTTATTTTGGAATAAAAAATATGGACAAAAAAAACCAGAGAGAGAAAAATTTTGACTTTTTAAAAGTGCAAAGACTCAAATCGTTAATAATAATTTTAAAAGGTTTTATAACTGCAATTATTATAACTGTGATTATTTATCTTATACCATTAAATCTATGATTATCCTTTAGAAAATTTGGATAAAAATAAATCATAAAATAGTGGTGGAATATTGCAATTGAGAAATTATTCTACCCTTTTCACAATACCAAGACCCGGTCACTCAGGTGTATTTGCTTATGGGATATATCGATGCTGATTTACCTTTAATCAAACTTAATATAGAAGAAAATGTATGAAGCTCATAGCCCCATGGGTACATATCTGCAAAGTAGCAAAGTATTTTTTATGCATTATTTCTAATTTTATTTATGTTATTCTATCAAAAAATTCTTAAAAGTATTCTCTATGCAATTTATTTCTTGGCTACTACTCTATTTGCCCAAGATTTGGAAGATTTATCTTTCGGAGATGATAATTCTCTAGATATAGCAACCTGGAATATCGAGTGGTTTCCTAAAAATGATCAAGTTACAATTAATTATGTTACTGAAATTATCAACCTATTAGATTTAGATATTCTTGCTATACAAGAAGTAGATGACACTATCATGTTTGATCAAATGCTTGATGCCCTACCAGCATTTACGGGTTATTATGAATCAAGTTGGTTTGCTGGTTTAGCATATATCTATAAAACAGGGTCAGTAGAAATCAATGATATATATGAGATTTACACAACTTCACCATATTGGAATGCATTTCCTCGTTCCCCTATGGTAATGGATATCAATTTTATGGGAGAAAATTATTTTATAATCAATAATCATTTTAAATGTTGTGGAGATGGCATAATTAATTTTGATGATACATCGGATGAAGAAAACAGAAGATATACTGCGATAAACCTTATTAAAGAATATATTGATAATAATCTTTCGGATAATAATGTAATTGTTTTGGGTGATTTGAATGATAATATCGCCGAAGAACCACCAAATAATGTATTCCAGGATATTCTAATTGATTCCACCCATTACCGCTTTGCAGATCTTCAAATTGCTCAAGGTAATAGTTCTGAATGGTCATTTCCAACTTGGCCATCCCATCTTGATCATATTTTAATTACCAATGAGCTGTTTAATGGATTAAATAATACAGAAGTACAAACAATAAAAATTGACGAATATCTTGTTGGTGGTTGGAATGAATATGACCAGAATATCTCAGATCATAGACCTGTTGCAATAAAGTTCAGTATTAACTTTATTCCATTTTATGATATTAATGACGATGGTATAATAAATGACTCTGACTTTATCATGTTGTTGTCTTTTGTAATAAATGATAATGGTTCAATGGATTCAGAAGATATTAATTTTGATTCATTAGTAGATATTTTTGATCTGTTGCTCTTATCAGATTTTCTCCAAAACATGTAATAAATGTTAAATTATTCATCAGAGCCCTGAATTGTGGGGTTTATTTTTTGTGAGGATGATCAGTAGTTTAGGGTGGTTTACCATGAAAAAAGTTTCGTCACTCTTAATCATCAATACCCTGCTATTTGGACAAGAAATTATAGAGTTTAAAACTGGTACTTCTTTCGGAGAGTGTTTAGGCTACTGCCTCTCTGAGTTAACCATATCTGCTACTAATGCAGATTATATTTTATATGGATGGGATGAAAACGACCCTATTTACCTACCAGTTGTGATCAACAATACTGTTGATTCCATCAGTTGGCAAGACCTAAATACACAGTTCAATTTTGAATTATTTATGAATTTAGATAGTATAATCGGGTGCCCAGACTGTGCTGATGGCGGGTCAGAATGGTTTGAAATTGCAACAAATGATACAGTGAAAAGAGTTACAATTGAATATGGTCACTCACTTAATGGATTAAATAATTACATAAATTCACTCCGCTCAATTCGGCAAAGTTTTGAAGAAAACCAGGCCTGCTACTTCATTCCAAATGCAGGTATTTGCTTAGCTGCTATTCCAAAGTATTATTATGACTTTGTAGAAAACGAATGTTTAGAATTCACTTGGGGAGGCTGCGGTGGATTAGTTCCATTTGAATCTATGGAAGATTGTGAATCGAGTTGTAATGCTGATGAAAATGAATTGTTATCCCAGACAGGTTTTTTACGAAAGAGTGAAGCTTCATTCTGTATGGATAGCTGTTCTATATATTTTCTTGAGAATGAATATGGTGAATTTCTTACATGGGTGACCTATTTAGAGAATATTGAAATTCTGGAAATTTTTAAAAATAGATATGTAGATATTGAAGGTGATTCAATTCAGTGTACAGAATGCAATGGTATTAATATCTCCAGTATTTCCATATCGAATAATTGTTTAAATCCTGTTGATTGTTTTGTAGACCCATGCTCAACAAGTAATTGTTATACCCATCCAGAAACAGAATGTGTTTCAAATTATTGTGGTGGTTGCTATTCAGACTATTATTTAGATAATGAATTAATCCAGTGTGGTGTTCCTGAAGGATGTATAGATTTAACAGGCATTGATTTTGGTTTATGTGATATGGTTCTGGGTATTGGTTGGATTAATAATCACTGTGAATCAATTTCAGGATGTGGTTGGATCATCGATAGTGTTGATCACAGCGAAGCATTTTTTGATTCTATGGATGATTGTCAGGAAAGTTGTATTATTTTAAAAAACCCTAACTTTTCAATACTTCCAATTTCATATAAAATTTATAACAGTTATCCCAACCCTTTTAATCCTATTACTACGATACGCTATGACCTTCCGGAAGATGCTATTGTAAATATCACTATTTACGACATGATGGGACGTGTTGTTAAAAACATGGTAAATAATATGGAAAGTGCTGGGTACAAATCAGTGGGGTGGAACGCTACGAATGATGCCGACTTCCCTGTTAGTGCCGGTATCTATCTGTACATGATACAGGCGGGAGAGTTCAGGCAAACAAAGAAAATGGTATTATTGAAGTGATAACAATCCTGGCTACATAGGGTTTTTTGTTTCTGGTAAGATGGGTAGATTTATAGAATTAGTTAATTAAATGATTAACAAAAAAATACTATAAACTGTGAGAGAACATACTTGGATACACAAAAATTAGATAATAGCCTGACAGTCCTGCAGTCCAGTAAAGACCGCTGGGCAGGACTTCCAGTTCCAGATAAAATAGAGCATATCGACCAAATCATTTCGTTGACAGCTTTTTACGCAGAAGAATGGGCAATGACAGCCACCAAAGCCAAAGGTTTAGACCCGGATTCACCCATCGCAGGTGAAGAGTGGCTAGGTGGACCCTATGCATTCCTTAACTGGCTTCAATATATGAAAAACACGCTTAAATTATTAGTGAATGGAAAAAGTGTGATTCATAAAATGAAAATAAAATCAAGACACAATGGCCAGACAGTCGCCCAGGTCTATCCCAATAACTTGCTTGAAAAACTTCTTTTGAATCATTATTCCATCGATGTCTGGATGCAGGAAGGAATTACGCCTGATAATATTGAAAATACAGTTGCCGGTTTTTATAAAAAAAACAACCCGCAGGGTAAAGTTTTATTGATATTAGGTGCAGGAAATGTATCTTCTATTGTTCCGTTAGATATATTCTATAAACTATTCGGTGAAGGTAAGGTGGTGATGATTAAAATGAATCCCATTAATGATTACTTGGGACCAATTTTTGAAAAGATATTTTCACCTTTAATTGAATCCGATTTTATACAGTTCGCCTATGGAGGCGGTGACGTAGGTGCCTACCTAACCCATCATGAAATGGTGGATGCAATCCATATTACAGGCAGTGCCAAGACTCATGATATTATCGTATTTGGCTCAGGTGAAGAAGGGCAAAAAAGTAAAGAGAAAAACCAACCTTTAACTACGAAACCCATCACATCCGAATTAGGAGGTATATCACCGACCATTGTGGTTCCGGGTTCATGGTCGGAAGGTGATTTTAAATTTCAGGCCGAACATATTGCAACCCAAAAACTTCAAAACAGCGGGCATAATTGTATTGCAACTCAAGTGCTTATTATGCCTGAAAATTGGTCAGGGACAGAGAGATTGCTCCAGAAAGTAGAAAATGAAATTACAAATGCAGAAAATCGCCCTGCGTACTATCCTGGTTCAGAAGACCGCCAAAATGCTGCCAGAAAGCATGCTAATGCAAAATGCCTAGGCAGCAAGGTGGACCGGACCATTATTTATGGCGCTGACAGTCAGATGGACGAACCCTGTTTTAAAGATGAATATTTCAGCCCTGTACTTGCGACTGTATCCATTCCGGGAGATAATCCATCATCATTTATCCGGGCAGCAGTCCAATTTGCCAATGAAAAGCTCGATGGCACTCTAGGCGCGAATATTATTATTGATCCTAAAACAGCCCGGAATTACAAAACAGATTTGAATCAAGCCATTGCAGACCTGCATTATGGCAGTATCGGAGTGAATACGTGGTGCGCCCTGGCATTTTTGGCTGCAGGTGGTGCCTGGGGTGCGTATCCAGGTCACACCTATAATAATATCCAATCGGGCATTGGCGTGGTTCATAATGCATATTTATTTGATAAAACTGAAAAAACAGTTGCAACAGGACCTTTCAGGAATTTTCCACGATCTTTGCTGCATGGAGAATTACACCTAGCGCCCAAGCCACCTTGGTTCCTTTCCAATAAAACAGCACATACTACTGCAAAAAAATTGACATACTTTGCAGAAAAAGAGAATTTTTTGTCACTTCCCGGGATTTTAGTATCAGCTCTTAGAGGGTGACCGGAATACAATAATACCTTAGGTAAAAAACTTCACCTACCTGTTTGCTGCATATTTCATAATACTATTATATAGTACTATGAGTCAGATGATGCTTATTTCAATAAAACCATTTTTCGAGTTAACCGTGTTGATCCTGATATAAGTTCGCTGAAATAAACTCCACTGGGGTGGTCAGATGCATTCCATTGCAATTCATAGTTTCCTGGATCTATTTGTTCATTGATCAGTGTTGCTACATTCCTGCCTGTAATGTCATAGATTTGTAATGAAGTTATATTAACAGTCGCATCCCCCACATCAAACCTGATTGTTGTAATAGGATTGAAAGGGTTAGGATAGGCCGGATATAACGAAAATTGTTGAGGCATGGTACCTACGTCAGGTGAAATTGATACCATACTTATGGGAATCATAATATTCTCCTCAAGGACAAAAAATTCTACAACATCGTCCAACTCAGCCAGCATGGTTAATTCTTCACTGATTCCTTCCATACATTCTTCCATAGTAGAATTGTAATAATCAATATATTCATCACAAGGATGTTCTTCTGCGATTACTATAAGAGTATCACCATTGAACTCGTAGGCAACCGCAACCCGTTCGATATTTTCGTAATTATCTTCTTGAATCAGATAAATTGAATCGCTGGTAGCATACCATTCGAAATCTGAAGTATCTACTATCTCTTCGTTATAATAATAATCTTCAAACATTTCTACAGTGATACCTGTAGAATCTTCATAAAATATCATATGGATCTCTGGTTCATTTCCCTCATCCATCATTATGAGTGGAAAAGGAATCTCAGTTACTTCATCAGCCATAAGGTCAATCATTCCAGGACCAATTGTACCATCCAGTTTAAGCATAACTTCTCCTGTTGTATCGATTAGATCTAGTCCGCTAAATGTAATAGTGGATTCAATCGTATCGATTGTGATATAACTATCGAAATCTGTTGGATTTGCAAAGTAAATATCTGGTTCTTGACCAAAAGGTGTAAGGCCTTGTGCCAAAACCTTTTCTTCTTCTAAATCAATACTTACCAATAGAGGATGTTCTACACCTTCAAGAGGAACACCAAACATAAATGCAAAAAAATTGAAAAAATCAAAATTCATGATCATAAAATCAGGACCATCATCTTCACCATCACCATTATGATCACCTCCGGCTAAATATTGGGCGGCACAGTCACCATCACCATTATCACAAATCCAGCAAACGCAAGTTTCATCTCCATATTCAAAACCTATATTCCCATCATTATTTATAAAAATCTGATCCCAACTTTCACCATAAAACATAAAATCTGAAGAAAGCAATTGTGATGTGTAATCGTCATCGTCTATAGTGATCTCATTGGAATAGGTCCCAGGAAGATCGGTTATGGTTTCTACCATAATAGAATATTCTAAAAATTCAGCATCAGGTGTGAATGTAATCTTTTTATATTCCATATCCAGCTCGTTAGAATTTGAGAATCCCTGCACAGGATTTAAATAGGACTGTCCCGATGATTCACTAAGATCCACATCATCATAATTTCCTTCACCATTTGCAATACCAATGGCCAATCCACCAGGCGCATCGAATGTATTTTGTCCAGATAAGGAAAGGTCTTTATAGCTCATAACCACTTTATCTGTTGCGTAAATTAGCTGCATTTGAAATGTGTTTAACGCACTGGAATTTTCAATAAGCGGGACATCAAGGAAAGTGATTGTGGCTACTGTATCAGTGTCATCAAAATAGACCTGTCCGCCTAAGCTAGGATCTAAGTCTGTTAAATAGGCAGCAATTCGTGGACCATAAGAATAATAATCATCATCCTCATCATCGTCGTCATCGTCATTACCTGTCCATCCTGATTCCATTTCTAATGCAAATTCTCCGTAGGTTTGATCCAAGTTTTCGTTATCAACGAAACACCCCACACTACCTCCCTCTTCTAACACGTATTCGGAAACAAATGAATAGACAGCCATTTTAAATGGATCTTCAGGCCAATTTATTTCACAATTCCCTGGATTACTTCCACCGAGACCTCCTGTAACATTATCGCCATCTACTGTTAGAGTAAACTCCGTCACAAGGTCGAAGGTTGATTGGTTATATTGGCTGGAATTATCATCAACATAATCCTGTGCATAGGTTAAGGCATCAGCATTTCTATCATAATCATTATCATTATCACCGTTAGGATCATAATCATAATCTTCTTCTTCATCTTCTTCAAATATAGATGCATCGATCATGTAGTTCAATTCAGTATCATAGTTAATATGGTCAGCTACAATACCTCCTTCTGCTGAATCCAAACCCATGAGTGCTACCGAATTAGTAATCGATTGGTCCGTCCCAACAGTAACATACATACCAAGATTGGTATGATCAATAGACCACCCACCAACAATATCGGACATATCTCGGTTGGTGCTTGTACGATTTGCAACTGACAGCTTTGATTTTAATTTATGTAAATCTTCGATGGTGTAAATCTGGTATTGATCCTGAAGTGATTTCATTAGTTTTTCTATTTGCTTCCGGGATTTACCAGAAACTAAACAAATTGATAATGATAGAATGATTATAACCGTTTTTTTCATAATAATATCCTCTCTTTAACAGATCTATATTCTGTAAAAATGTCCATTTTATTTATATTTATATTTGAATTATTAAATCAAGGTGGAATATATGACCAAAATTAACAAACTGAAAGAAGCACTGCCGCGACTACTATCTCTTGCTGAGTTAGAACTGAAAAAATACCTCAACCTACATATTTTCCGGAGCAAATTTACAGACAGGATAATAACCTGGAAACGGAGTCGGGTTTGTTGTTTCTAATAGTGGTGGTAGATTTATATCATTATAAACCGGATGTTTACGAAGCTTGAATTTCACTTCTAATTTCAATAAAAAAGGCTATGCAATTGCGGAGAATGTTTTTACGGCTGAATTTATTTCCGAGCTCGTGCTTGGATATGATCTTATTGTTAAGCAGCTAGAAGAAAGTGGTGAAAATATTAATGCTCGCTGGGGAAGTGAATTAACACAAAATATTGAAAAAAATGATTCTGTAGTTATTCACACACATAATGTTCAAAGTTATTCTGCCATTATGCTTACCATGGTTCAAAATAGGCGATTACTGGACCTGGCAGAATCACTGATAGGCCCAGACATTATTTTGCACCACACAAAATTATTTCTAAAACCACCAATAAATGGCGCTGCGTTTCCACTCCATCAAGATTGGTCGTATTTCCCCACGGAAAAAAACTCAATGATCGCTGCAATGGTCCACTTATCTGATTCAACAGCGGAAATGGGGTGTATTCGTGTTGTACCAGGATCTCATAAGCTGGGAAAATTAAAAAAATCTGATGGTCATATACACAATCCTGAAATTCATGACAAATATCATTTAGATGAAGCGGATCCTATTATTGCTAAATTAGGTGATATTACTTTTTTTCACTGCTGTTCTATTCACGGATCAATGCCCAATGTTTCTGATAAACCAAGAAAATCGATCTTGGTTCAGCTATACTCAGGTAATGACAAGATCATTGATGGCAATCAACATATAAACGTCCAACTTGTTTTAAGAGGGCATAATCATCGTGCCACACGTTATAATGTGGAAACTAATGCATCATAAATAACTCATTATCTTTTATTCATTCAGCATGATTGAATTAATATAATAAGAAATTGTTTTTCTCTTTCAGCTATACCCAACCAAAAGTTTATCAAATTAGCGAATGCGGATCTGTAAAAAAGGGCTCACCAAAACGATGCTACACAATAAAATCCCTTCTTTGGGCTTAATGGAAGCTCTCATATAGACACTGACCTGTATCGCTATCCGATCCAGCTATGGATACAGGTATTGTTGTTGATATGATGAATTAATAGAATAAAATGGGGCCTAAACAAACAATTCCACAGTGATAAATCTTAACAACACTTATTCAACCACCTTTAATCAATTTATTGCACATTAACAGAACTATTTATAAGATTAGTGGATTGTAGATTTTTCATTATTCCATTACTATATTATTCTAGTGATAGATTAATATTCTGATTTTGATTTTTCCACTGCCTTCAGCCATCCTTTGTGCAGTATTTTTACTTCATTTTCAGACATTCTGGGTTCAAATTTTCTTTCTGATCCCCAATGCCCAGATATCTCATCCTGATTTTTCCAAAAACCAACTGCCAAGCCGGCAAGATATGCAACACCCAGAGCGGTTGTTTCTGTTATTTTTGGTCTAATTACTGGCACTCTCGATAAATCAGCCTGGAACTGCATTAAAAGATTATTTACTGCTGCACCGCCATCCGCACGTAATTGTTTCAACTGGATTCCGGAGTCAGCTTCCATGGCTTTTAACAAATCAAAACTTTGATAGGCAATAGCTTCAAGTGCTGCACGGGCTATGTGCCCACGAGTCGTACCACGGGTTATACCTGTAATTATACCTTGAGCGTGAGGGTCCCAGTGCGGTGCACCCAATCCAGAGAAGGCAGGCACAAGGTACACATTTTCGGTTTTATCTACTGTTAAAGCTATTTTTTCTATTTCTTCGGAAGAATTTATAACTCCCAAACCATCACGCAACCACTGAACAATTGCTCCACCAATAAATACACTTCCCTCCAATGCATATTCTACTTTGCCCTCCAACTGCCAGGCAATGGTAGTAAGAAGATTATGGTTGGATTTCACCAGATCTTCTCCAGTATTCATAAGCATGAAACATCCAGTACCATATGTATTCTTAACCATACCTGGTTCAATACAGTTCTGCCCAAATAGAGCAGCCTGCTGATCACCAGCAATTCCGCCAATTGGTATTTCAAGACCAAATAAGTTGCGTACAGTTGATCCATATACTGAACTGCAGGGATGTACTGCAGGCAGGACTGATCTTGGGATGTTAAAAACACCCAATAGTTCATCATCCCAATCCAGTGTATGAATATTATACAATAAAGTTCTGGATGCATTTGTAACATCTGTGATGTGATGGTTTCCATCTGTAAGGTTCCATATTAGCCAAGAATCGACAGTACCAAAAGCCAGTTCACCTTGTTCTGCCTTCTCTCGAGCTCCTTCTACATTTGCAAGAATCCAATTGACTTTTGTTCCCGAGAAATAGGGGTCTAGCACCAACCCGGTCTTTAACTGGAAAAATGGTTCCATACCCTCTTTTTTAAGTCTATCCGTTAAATTGGCAGTACGCCTGTCCTGCCAAACTATGGCATTATAAATAGGCTTCCCAGTCGCTCTATCCCATACGATGGTTGTTTCCCGCTGGTTTGTAATACCGATTGCAGAAACATCCCTATTATCAACATTATCAAGAGCTTCACTTGCCACTTGAAATTGTGATGTCCATATTTCAAATGGATCATGTTCAACCCAGCCAGCTTGGGGGAAAATCTGCTGAAATTCTTTTTGTGCTAATGCTTTTATCCCACCTGTCTGGTCAAACAGGATTGCTCTGGAACTTGTGGTACCTTGATCCAGAGCGAGTATATATTTAGAACTCATTCCTTTATCTGGTTGGTTTACGAAGTGATTGTTTAAAAGATTCATTAGTAATAACCCTGGTATTATATTGGGTTCTATAGGTGACATGATCTT
>CEUS01212023.1_pt1 | contig 11454 bp, 14 predicted proteins | sample 427031 | NCBI WGS metagenome assembly CEUS01 (sample SAMEA2622837, study PRJEB7988) | marine metagenome | biome: marine biome (ENVO:00000447); feature: marine epipelagic mixed layer (ENVO:xxxxxxxxx); material: "saline water (ENVO:00002010), including plankton (ENVO:xxxxxxxx)" | depth 140 m | reverse complement strand
CGCTGATCGCCACGGCGGCCTCTGAGCCTATGGCTTGAGCTGAAACCGGGTCGTGAAGAGCGCGTCGATGTCGGGAGCGTTTTCGATCATCTGGAGGTCGAGCAGCACCTTGCTCGTCGTCGTCCAGCGATCGGCTGACTGGGCCCCGATGCCAGAGGCCCGCACGTCCGGGCTATCCAGGATCGGTAGGAGCTTCTGGAAGTTCGCACGGTTGAATTTCACATCGCTTTCTGGTCGCGCGGCCACGTAGGCCCTCACGGCAAGGTCCGGATTCTCCACCGCTTTCTGCCAGCCTCTCAGACTCGCCCGAATGAACCTTCTGACAAGATCCTCGTTGCTCTGTACGAACGACTCGTTCCCGATGATGTTCGTGCTATAGAGATCGATCCCGTGATCCGCGAGAAGAATCCGGTTCACCTCTTCTCCTCGCAGCTCGACCGTAACCGGCTGATCCTCAGTATACCCCAACATCGCGTCTACCTGGCCCGCAAGGAGAGGGGCAGGGCTGGATTCGGTCATTCCCATCATCTGGATGTTGTCTTCCGAGATCCCGAGGTGCCTCAGTAACGCCTGGAATTCTCGGTGCTTGGTGCCACCGATGTTGACACCGACGCGTTTGCCGACCAGATCCCTGGGCTGTTTAATGCCTGAAGCGGCGAGGGAATAGACGACGACGGGCGAGTGCTGATTGATGACGGCCAGGGAGACGACGGGGATTCCCTTCGAACGGGCCATCACGGTGGCCGACCCGCTCGACACACCGAGGACGTAGGTGCCGTTGCCCACGAGTTGAGCCGTGGTGGGCGCCCCGCTACCATCGAGAATTTCTACGGAAAGGTCTTCCGATCGGTAGTACCCCTCGCTGATGGCCACGAAGAATCCCGCGTGCTCCATCTGAGCTTTCCAATCGAGGAGCAGTTCGATTTTCGTTCGGTCTGGATCACCGTTCGACGAACACCCGCTGAGGACGAGGGCGAGGAAGAGCAGCAAGAATCGCTTTGTCACGTGATTTACCTCGAGAGGTTTTCCAGTGTGCCGCCCCATCGACGGAGCGCGCGCTTTTCAACAGCGTCGACGATCAGGAACAAGCTGGTGCCCATCGCTCCAAGGACGATGAGAGCGGCGAACATCAAGTCGGTCGCGAGCTCGGCGTTCGCAAGCCTGACCAGGTGACCGAGTCCAGCGCTGGCACCGACGAACTCACCGACCACGGCCCCGATGACGCTGAGTGTGATGCACATTTTGAGAGCCGCGAAGAGGTAGGGGACTGCGTTGGGTAGGCGGACCTTGGCGAAGATCTGTCGGGGGCTCGCCGACAGAGACTTCATGAGATCCAGAATCGTCGGGTCTACCGAGAGCAAGCCTCGGGTCGTGTTGACGACGACGGGGAAAAAGGAGATCAGGGCTGCGATGACGACTTTCGGGAGCAGGCCGAACCCGAACCATACGACGAAGACCGGGGCCAGCGCCTCCTTGGGGAAAGTCTGTGAAGAGATCACGAGAGGGTATAGCATCCGTTCGAGGACGTGAGACCGGGCCATCAGGAGGGCGAAGGTCGTGCCTGCCGATGCTCCGAGAAGGAATCCGAGCAGCGCTTCCTGCAGAGTTACGGCGGCGTGACCGAGCAACATTGGCAAAGAGGTGTAAAGACGGACCAGCACTCGACTCGGTGCGGGAAGAATGTAGTCCGCCGTACCCGTTTGCCGGACGAAGACCTCCCAGAAAAGGAGGGTAATAAGGATAAAGAGTGCTGAGAATCCGTAGCTGTAGAGGAAGGACCGGACTGCGCTGGGGATGTTCAAAGGTCGAAGAGGATAATCTGTGCGTGGACCGAGCCGGCCTGGTTATGCCGCTCAGGGACTTCGTTCATTGCCATCCAGAGAGGGCCGGAGTAGGTCGAGTAGTAGTCGAAGTAGTTGCCAGCGCTCATAATGGGGGAGTCGTCGATTCGAAGAAGGAGCGCACCCACGTTCGTGCCCGGACTGAGATACTCCTCCGTGGCGGGGCGCCCCTCGATTCCGTCCGGTCCGCACCACACAATGGTCGCGGGACGCATTTCGGGCGACCACAATCCCTCGGCGGATACGACGATGCGCTGGTCTTTCTTGACCTGCAGATACATCTCCTGCCAGGTCGCGTTCGGTCGGACGATTTTCGTGATCGTAAGGGCCATTTTATTGTCTCCGCGGCCTATGATAGGCCGGTGAAACGTGGGTGTCAAGGCGCATCAAAAAGATTGACGCCCCATTGTCCACGACGTAGATTTATATCTTTTGTCTACAGGCGTTTACGACTCCCCTCGAGGCCCGGAAGGTACCAATGGATACGGATTCCAGGTTCAGAAAGCTCAAGATGGGCCTCAAGGGTAAGGGTATCAACACGGTCATCGGAAGAGGATCTGTGTCCGAAGGTCGTTTCAGAGTCGAGAGGGGTGTGCGCGTCGACGGGGTTCTGAAGGGCGAACTCGTGTCGTCGGGCACGTTGATCGTGGGTGAATCCGGTGTGATTGAGGCCGATGTCAAAGTCCACGATGCCCTGATCAGCGGCAGAATCGTTGGCACCCTGGAGGCGGACGAAAAGGTGCACCTACAGGCCAACGCAGCCTTCGCCGGGAAGATCAAGACACGCATGCTGATTGTTGAGGAAGGTGCGATCTTCAAGGCCGAATGCGATGCGGGCGGCGAGTTGCAGATCAAGGAGCCTGACGAAGCGGGCGAGGGAACGCCCGAGCTTGCAGACCAGAAGTCGGGCTGACAGTCCCGGTGGCGCATATGCGTCATCCTCTCTCGGGACTCCGCTCATCCATATCCCATAAAATATTGAAAATACATCGGTTAATCGTTGCGTGTCAGCGTAGCGTCCTGGTACGGGATGTGCTCGGTTGTGGGGTAGCTACGATACCCGCATCGCCCGAAGTTCCTGTCCCTAACCTTGGAGAGCGCATCCTATGATGGTTTGGGTGCTTGTGACCGCCGTTCTGATTGCCAAGTAGGCGTCGACGGTACACACGGTCAAGCTTCAACAGAAGCTGGCTGAAGCGACCAAACTGGCCCAACGTAACCAGGAACGTTACAAACGGCTCCAGCAGGAACGCCAGGCAGTAGAGGCCGAGGATGCCCAGACTGTGAACGAGAAACGCGTGATTGGATGAGCACTTGGATGGATTACAGGAAGAACTGAAGGAGCAGGAGCACAAGAACAGTGAATTGGCGGAACGCATTGAAAAAGTAAAATAGTCACAAAATGTGAGTCACCTGTGGAGCGGGCGTCCCTTTCGGGACGGCCTTTTTTGTACGCAGTCCAGAGGATAACGAAACGTTATCCTCTGGCAGAGAAAGGCTCCTGCAAAGTATTATATAAATCATTTAAAAACAAATACTTGGTTGATGTAAAGAGCGGCGCGACCCTTGCAGTCGATAAGGGTAACTCGCGCAGTGGACTCCCCTCCACGGCGAGTCGACTCGCACCGGCTACCACCCCGAAGCGCCGTGTGCATCCTTCGAAAGGGGGCCGTCGTAGAATGGGTATACGCATCTCTGGTGATTGGATGTCTGGTGTATGCAGGCGGAATCGTGATCGACTACACAAACTACGCGACCGGTATGCGACCTCGGATTCGGGACCTGGAAGAGGGATCTCCAATCTCGACCTTGAGGCGAACGCGGAAGCAGAGCGGCTCGTTGAGGTCAGGAAACGAACGACAGAACTAAAGACATCGGTCGATGATCTCCGAGGGCAGTCCGTCAAGCTGAAGGTTCGTCTGCAGGGGGAAAAATCCAGGAAGCAGAAGTTGGAGATGGCTGTGTTCAAGAAACGGCTGAAGTCGTGCGAACGCCTGGTGTCCGCGTAACTGGAGGTCGATATGTTCCTCGAAATTACAACCATGCTGATGCTGTTTCTCGTGATCGGGCTCAAATACGGGGTCGTCTCGCGAATCCTGAAGCTGAACAAGCATCTTCGGGAAACGGAGGGGATCTGCAAGCGCCACGAAGCCTACCTGCAGCGTCGACAGCGCGAACGGAAGGCAGCGGAACGTGAGGAAACCGGGCTCGCGCGGAAGCAAGTTGCGCTCGAGAATGAAATGACCTGCCTGGAAACCGAGTGGCGCGAGCTGAAGGATCAGAATACGGACGTCCTTGGGGAGCTTCTGCCTCAGTAGGGCCCTGAAGCACTGAGTCATCTGAGCGAGGAGCCTGATCCTGACCAGGAAGAGGAGGAAGCGTAGGGAGGCAGAGGGGGCTGGGTGTCGGCCGGCGGCTCATCGTGAATCGTCGGCCGATGCCATTTGGGGGAAACTACGACAGGATCGGGTCCTGAACGCCCGCCTGGCCGAACGCACGGGCGCGGAGGCTGCAGGACTCGCATCTCCCGCACGGCCTGTCGTTGTCCGAGTAGCACGACCAGGTAAGGTCGAGAGGGGCCTGAAGAGAGACCCCAAGGCTTACAATGTCGGCCTTGGATTTATGGATGAGGGGGGTTTCGAGCCTGATGCGAGTTTCCGGGCGCGTGCCGAGATCGATTGCCTTCTCAAAGGCGCGGCAGAAATCCTCCCTGCAGTCAGGGTATCCCGAGCTGTCTTCTTCGACCACGCCGATGTAGACCGCATCGGCTGAGAGCACTTCGGCCCAGGATACTCCCAGACTGATGAGGTGCGCGTTTCGGAAGGGCACGTAGGTGATCGGGATGGAGGGGGAATCGAGATTGGCTTCGGGTACAGCGATGGCCGAATTCGTGAGGGCCGAGCCACCGACCCGCTCCAGGAACCGGGCTTCGACGCACAGTCGGCGCGCTTTTGACACGTCGTAGTGATCGGCGATCGCCTTGAAGCTTCTGACCTCGCGAGCCTCGGTACGCTGTCCGTAGGAGAGGTGCAAAAGGGCAAGGTCGCAGGACTGTGCTGCGACCGCAGCCGTGACGCAACTGTCGAGCCCTCCACTGAGGAGGACCACGGCAAGTTCTTTGCTCATCGGTGGTGGTCGAGTTTGGGGATCAGGCTGTCCGGTGTGCGGTCCGTGATGCGGCAACGACTCGCTTGGCCCACGCACTCAGGTCGTCCATCAACGAGTAGACGGTCGGCATCGGAATCAACGTCAGAACGTTCGACGCGAAGAGTCCGCATATGACGACCAGGCCAATGGGCCTCCACCGGCGCGCGCTTCTTTCGGCCATTCCATAGATCATCGGCACGACGAGGGGGGCGAGACCGAGGATCGTTGTCGTAGCAGTCATCAGAATGGGACGCAACCGGTCCTGGCCACCGCGAACGATGGCTTCGCGCCTGGGGAAGCCCTCCCTGCGGTAGCGGTTGATGTGGTCGACAAAGACGATCCCGTTGTTCACAACGATGCCGAACAGGATCAGGAGGCCGTAGGAAGCGTTGCTGTCCATCGTGATGTTGAATGTGTACAACCCGACTGCGACCCCAACGAAGGCGACCCCGATCGTGAACATAACCGTGAATGTAGGATTCGAACAGCGAGGCCATAATGATGTAAATCAAGATGGCCGCGAAGATCATCGTGAAGTGGCCTTCAGATTGTTCCTGCTGCATCCAGCGGAAACTTCGATCCATCTGCCAGGTGTAGCCTTTGGGCAAAGGGGCGTTCTGCATCCGGGGCATCATTTCCGACCCAATGCGAAACCGTGGCCATTCCTCGGTGTTGGCGAAGACGCTGACGGTGGACATTCGGTCGTCGCGCTTGATTGTGTTGGGCCCTTTTGCGTAACCGAAGTTTGCCAGGCTGGAGAATGAGATAAGCTCGCCCTGATCGCTTTCGAACTGAGCATTCATCAGCTGAGCGAGCGTCGCACGGTCTTCCTCTTTCAGCTGAACGGAGATGTCGATTTCCCCGTCGGCGGGCTTGAACTTGCTGTTTCCGCGGCTTCCGAGCGCGGTCGCCACGGTGGTCGCGATCCCCCGGGGCGTCAGTCCGAGCCGTTGAGCTCGTTCCCGGTTCAGGCTGACCCGGATTTCCTCGGTCCCGCTCTCCAGACTGGTCTCGACATCGTGTACGCCATCCAGATCCTGCATCTTCAACTGGATGTCTTCGTCCAGCATTGCCAGCACCTGGGGATCCCGGTCTTTCAGTTCCACTCCCACGCCTGTGGCTGAGGAGCCCCGCCTTCGGCCCGATTTAAACCGGACTCCCGGAAGATCCTTGGGTAGCAGGGCCGCGACGCGTTTCTTGATCTCGTCCGTCGTCAGGGTGCTCTCGTTCGCGGGTTTGAGGTAAAGGCTGAGACGATTGCTGCGTCGGGAGCTGATGGCCTCGATTTCGAGTTCGTCCTTCAGAGGGAGAAGAATGTCCTCACACTGCCTGAACAGCATCTTGGCCTGGACCACGCTGTAGTTCCGGGGGAGCTCGACAGTGAATGTGACGCGTCTTGTGGCCCTGCCAGCGATAGGGGCTCTTTTCGATCTTCCCGTAGATGTGAAAACCGAACGCAAGGAGCACGCAGGCGTCAGCGACCGTCGACCAGCGGTAGTTCAAGGTGGACCCGATGACCGTCGCATAGGCCTCTCGACACCCGACTTTTCTGAACCTGTAGTCTAGGAAGACGGGGATGCTCAGAGCGAGCAGGACGGCCGCCCAGGTTGTCGGCGGAAGCGTGCTGAATCCGCCCAACAGCCAGGCGATGTTGTCAGTGATCCAGGCAAAGGATTGTGCCGTGCCCGTGTGGTAGATCGTATGTGAGATTCCCCCAACGGCTACGATCGAGATGAGGGCCTTGAGTGCGATGTCGACGTGCCTGCCCCGATCGGTGAAGGCGCGAGAGGCGGCAAGAGGAATCAGGGTCAGTGTAACGAGGAGCGAGGCGATGACGGAGATGATTACAGTCACCGCGAAATCGCGCATAGACAGCGAGCTGCGTGAATCGGTGATAAAGATCATCGGAACGAAGACGCATATGGTCTTGAGGGACGCGGCGACGACGGGCAGTCCGATTTCGCGAGCTCCTTCGATTGTGGTCGGACAGGTCGCAACCCCCCATCGTAGCGCTTGCGAAAGATGTTTTCCAGCGCGACGACCGCCGGGTCGACCAGCATCCGGATAGCGACCATCAGGCCCATCATCGAAATCAGATTCAGTGTGATGGTCGCATCACCGAACAGCCGCATCAGGTACATAATCATAAACACGCAGAGCGCAGAAATGGGGATGGCCGAGCCGATGATCACGGTGCTACGGAAACTCCGGAGAAACACGTAGATGACTAGGATGGCTAGGAATCCGCCGAGGATGGCACTCTGGGCGAGGCTGCTGACGCCGTTGGTCACCTGCTGGGACCGGTCGCGGATCAGTTGCAGGAGGAGTCTATCCCGGCCGACCTCGTCTCTGATCTTTTCGATCTCTGCACGCACAAGGTCGGCGACACCCACGAGGTTGGCGGTGGACGCCTTGCGGATCTCGATCATCACGGTGTTGCGACCGTCGAGTCGCTCGAACCACTTCTTTTCGGGATAGTCGTAGGTTACTTCGGCGACATCGGTCATCTGGATGCCGTTTCGAAGTGGCAGTGTACGGATCTCGTCGGCTTGCTGGAACTCTCCGATCGATCTGACGGATAGCCTTTTGCCCGCTTCGTGAACGAAACCCGCAGAAACGTTGGTGTTGTTCGTACGGATGGCAGTGTTCAGAGCGCGAATATCGAGGCCGTGTGTGTTCAGGAGATTCTGGTCGACTTCGAAGAGCAGGGCGCGTTCGGCCATTCCTTCGATTTCGACACTGCCCACACCTTCGAGACGTTGAAGTCTCGGATAAATCGTCTGCTTCCAGATGTTGACAAGCTCTTCGGGGTCGGACCCACCCCAGGTTACGGCGTATTCGAGGATGGGGAAGTCTTCCGTGTTCCAGCGCCGAATTTCGATACGTTCCACGTCATCGGGCAGGAGGTTTCTGACCTGGTCCAGGCGATCTCGGATGTGCACGGCGACCAGATCCATATCCGCATCGAGGTCGAATTCGAATCGGATCGAAGATCGATTCGCGTAGGAACTCGAGCTCAGACTCTTTACCGCGGACAGGGTCCCCATAATCTCCTCGATCGGTCGACTGATGTTGCGCTCGACTTTTTCGGGGGAGGAGGATGGGTAGTTGACGTTGACGTACATCGCCGGCCACGTCAGGTTGGGCATATACTCGAGAGGCAATCGGAAAAGAGAAATCCATCCGAGCACCATCACACTGAGTGCAACCATAATTGTCGAGATCGGACGTCGTACCGAGGATTCTGAAACATTCATCGGAAGGTTCTCGCTGCCGGCGTGTGAGTGGTCACTTACTTAAGAAAGATAGGCGAACACCCACGAGGGTCAAGTTGGTCCCTTTGCAACTTTTTGACGATCGAAAGGCCACGAGCGTTCCCTGATCACACGAACAGCCACCATTTTCGGGGTCTCGCGAGGAGCAGGCGACCGGTAAGATCCAGCGGAAGGTTTGGGATGGTCGGGATCCTGCTGGTGCACCGATTCAGGTGTTCCGGAATGTCGACCGGCTGTGGGAGAGGGTATCCGGGGACGGATCGACTGTCCCGAATCAGGTCCTTGTGAAGGATTTCGACTCCCTCGTTGACAGCTTCCAGGTTCGTTCGAAGCCGCTCGATCGAGCGGCCGGATCTGGTCCGAAAGTGATGCTGGAGATCGAGCGTGCGGGCAGACTCCCGTCTGATTCGCCTGCGGGAGGGCCATCTGGTGCCCGCACCTCGAGGGAAGTCGCTGGGCCACTCGGTCGCCAGGAAGGAAGCCAGGGGCTCGGAGGGGGCGAGCGGGGCAACCAGGAATTGGAGCGCACCTCGGAGGGATTCCCGCATTACCTGGAGGGCTTCGAGATCTTTGTCGAAGTCTGTCGACGCGGCGATCTGCCGTCGCCCGATTTCTTTCCGACCTTGCAACTGCTGTGGGAGGACACCGTTGTCCTGAAGGATCTTGTTAGCCACACGATGCTCCTCGCCTGATTGAAAGTAGCTTCTCAGGTCCAGCCGCTTTCCTTTGCCGGGAAGCCTGGCCCATTCCTCCTCTGACATCGCGTCCTTCAGCTGATCGTCAATGGATCGGCGTTCGAGTTGGCCATCGTGCTTTCGAAGCATCAGGGCGTCCTCACGAACACGACGTAATAGTGATGGGGCAGAAAAGTGTGGGTCGCCATCGGCCGAAGTCCTGCAGCATCGGCAGCCAGGCGAAGATCGGTCTCGCTCAGTCTGTGATCGAGGGGAGGGCCGATCTCAGTTTTTTCGTCGATCCAGTCGAGAACGGCAACCCGGCCGTCGCGACGAAGCATCCGCGTTGCTTCGGATAGCGCAGCGGCGAGGTTGTCGAATTCGTGCGCGACGTTGGCAAGAAAGACCAGATTCGCCGTGTCTGCCTGGATGGTGGTGTTTTCACCCGGGGCGGCGACGAGATCTACGTTATCCAACTCTTCTTTCTCGCATCGTGCTCTCAGAGCATCGAGCATCCGCTCCTGCGCGTCGACGGCGATGACACGTCCTTTCGCGCCCGTAGCACGTGCGATCCGGGAGGTGAAGTAACCCGTCCCGGAACCGACTTCGACAACGCAGTCACCGATCCGAAGATCAAGCGCATCCACGACAGCATCAGGCTTCTGCCACGCCTCCCGTTCGGGTGCGTCGAGTCGGTGGCTCCGGTCCGGGTCGAATCGATGAGACATCGTTTTTGAATATAGGGAGGTGTCCCTGACCTGCACACCTGTTGATGGGGCAGTCGACGCTCATTATACTCCAGCCGATGGACTACCCGACTTGTTATTCCACCCACGTCGATGATGCGGAAGTCTGTCGGGCGTGTTACGTTCGACCTGAATGTGCCGCGGCATCGCCGGAGCCTGTCACTCGAGATGAGAGACTTTTTCGCCACGAGACGTGGGTCGAGGGAGACGTCCCGCTGTCGGATTTCAATCTTCCTTTGACCTTGTATTCGGGGCAGCTGTTTCGCTGGGGCCGTGACGCGAGTGGGTGGTGGAAGGGAGTTGCCTACGGGGAAGCTTTCAGGCTGCGACAGGATGGCGATCGACTCCTGTACGGGGCTACGACGACCTCCGTTAAGACCTATGCGGGAACGATGGGAACGGGGGCGTTTCTGAGGTGGTATCTACGTACGGACGAAGCTCCCAGAACCCGGGTGGCGCGACCCGACAAGCACTTGAGAACGGCAAGACGGAAGATGCGTGGCTTTCGTTTCGTCAGACAGGATCCGTACGAGTGTACGATATCCTACATCTTGAGCGTGCAGGCCCATATGGGTCTCACCAAGCAGCGCCTTCATACCCTCTCACGTCTTCTGGGGACCTCGATCGTCGTCGAGGGGGAGCGGTACTTCACGTTTCCGGATGTTGCCTCACTCGCACGGCTGTCGGAATCCTACTACCGCCACCTTCGGTTCGGCTGGCGGTCCAAGTTTCTTCCTGTCGCGATGGACTGCCTGGCAGAGCACACGCGTGGGACGTCGGTAGACCTGGATCAGTGGCGACAGATCGTGGATGAACTCAAGGCGCTTCCCAATTCCGGCGTAGGCCTGAAAGTGGGAAAATGTATCGACCTGTTCTCCCTGGAACGTCTCGGAGCGGTGCCTGTCGATACCTGGGTTCGGAAGATGGCAGCGGATTGGTATGGACAGGAAGGGTCTGATGCGCAGATCTGTCGGTGGGCAGAAGAGCGAGGTGAGCGGCTTGCGGGCTACCTGAACGAATACCTGTTCGTCTACTATCGGGAACTCCACGCTCCCGCTCTCGATGATCGGGTGCTGTCTTTTAGCGCTTCCGATCAGCCTTCCTCCGAACTGCCCTACACAGAGGTGGAGGGGGGCTCGGTGTGAGGGGGTGCCGAGTTCTGGTTTTCGTTTGGGCGAGTCTGGCCGTTCCTGTCCGGGCGCATTTCGATCACGGAGTAGGCGGGGAGCGTCTTATATTCGAGGCCCCACCTTCCATCGATCGCCCTGGGTCACACGGATCCTCTCTCGATTTCGATCCGTCGCCCGTGGCTCACGTTCCGTACACGCCGGCGATGGACGCCCCTGCCGGGTTCACGATAAGCGCGTGGGCGTGGATCGATTCTACGGTTGTCGGAACCTCCCCGGGCGTAGCGGTCGCACGGTGGCACCAGATTCAGGGTGAGGCTGCGTTCGTCCTTTTCTCGGACGGTTCTGATCCTGGAGGCTTCCGAGTGACTTGGTCCGACGGTTCCGTTTCTTCCGTCCAGGGTTACGATCTCCCCGCAGGCCGATGGTTTCACTATGCGGCCACGGTCGATGATTCGACGATGGGCGTGTTCGTCGATGGGAAGCGGGTAGCAAGGGCGGAAAGGAACCCTGGCGCCCTGGTCGCCGTGACCACGAGTCCGATGTGGATCGGCGCGTCGCCCGAAGGGATCGCTTTCCCCGGTTAGATCGGCGACGTTCGATTGTTTTCAGCTCCTCTTCCGAGCGACCACCTCCTTCTACTG
>CEUS01030631.1_pt1 | contig 11454 bp, 8 predicted proteins | sample 427031 | NCBI WGS metagenome assembly CEUS01 (sample SAMEA2622837, study PRJEB7988) | marine metagenome | biome: marine biome (ENVO:00000447); feature: marine epipelagic mixed layer (ENVO:xxxxxxxxx); material: "saline water (ENVO:00002010), including plankton (ENVO:xxxxxxxx)" | depth 140 m | reverse complement strand
CACCACGCCTACGGGCCTGCTTCGAGACGATTCTCGGAGTCGCTGTAGAAAAGAGTCTTCGTTTTGCAGGGATGTGCTCGTCGTAGAGCGGTCGAGTGAACCCCGTGAGACCAGCGGAGGTCGTGTTATGCGCCTCGTCACAAATCATGAGATCAAACGAACGACCCGATTTCTCGATGGCCTCCTCGACAACCTCAGACGATTGATACGTAGAGAACACGACGATTGGGCCTCGGACGTCTAATGCCTTGGCGAGCACGTCGACATCCGTTGTCGGCGGCAGTCCCGCAGCGGATGGACTGCTGATCAGCGCGTCATTAGACCGCCGCGTAGCACGTTCATCCGAGCAAACTGCGACGGAATAAAATTCTTTCGAGGCATGCTGATTCCAACTTGACCAAGTTTGCCTCAACAGAGCGATAGACGGCACGAACACTACGGTCCGTTTCACCCCTCTCTCTTCCATCTGCTCGCGGATCCAGAGACCAACAAGTGTTTTACCGGTTCCACAAGCCATGAGAAGCTGGCCACGCTTATTGTCCTGCAAATGGGCAAGCGTCCTGTTGATCGCTGTCTTTTGGTGACGCCTAGGCCTGAATTTCTTGTCGGCCGGACGGATAGCGGCTTCTAGGTCAGCCAGACTGGTGCGAGCAGGAATGCCAAGCTTCTCGAGATCGGACCGCACCCAGATCGAGCAGGGTTTCTGAGCCTTTTCGAGTTTGGTTTTCGCGTTCTTCGAAAGTTTATTTGTGGTTGTGACGAGCATGAATTTGCTGATCTCTGCTCGACCCATCGCATCACCGTAGAAAGTGCTTAGGTCTCCCCACGTCAGGCTTCCATCTGGACCGTAGCATTTTGCCTGAATGGCTATTCGCTCGCCCTGCTTATTTTCGGCAACGAGATCTATGCCGAGGTCACGGCCTTTACGATCAGGATACTCGTCCCAGAGCCAGACCTTACTGAACTGTGACCGGAATTCTGGGGCGGTCTCGAGAATCCTCTTCGCCACAGACTCGAATAGCTTGCCTGCCTGCTGAGGGTTCTCAGCAGCTCGCTGTTCGAGTTCAGAGAGGATCTTCTTCATACTTCAATCTCGCCCGTATTCCATGCAGGCCCGCAACTCGGGAAGCGCAAAACAGTGCCTATAGGTTTAGCTGTGGGCTCGGTGAATTGGGGGGTATACCCTACTGGGTTATCAGCCGAAGGCAAACGGAAAACACATGCTATCAACGGTTGGGACTCGTTAGACACACCCATGGTGAACGAGTTAGGGTGGGAAAGTTTTCCACTTAAAACCGGAGTTATTTCAGATGGCCACGATCCTCATAACCGCTGAAGTTGAAAACGCGGAAGAATGGAACCACGCGTTTAGAACCCATGGCGAGCTTTTCAGGAAACAAACCATCAGCAGGGTCGATATGGGGACGACGGATGACAATCACGTTGCGTGCGTATTCCATGTGGGTGATCCGGATGTCTTCTTTGAGGTCTTAAACTCGCCGGCGACCAAAGAGGCTATGGGAAACGACGGCGTTAAGCCTGCAACGGTAAAGGTCTTTATGCTGGACGGCCGGTTCGATCCCTGATGCATCTGACTGCCGACATGTACGTAACAATCACTTACTGACACCAGGATCCTCATGGAACTGAAGGGAGCCGTCGCGATCGTGACGGGAGGAAGCGAGGGCATCGGCCGATCGATCGCCGAGACGCTGAAGAGCCAGGGTTGCAAGGTCACGATTACGGGCCGGAGGGAGGACGCAGTTCGTTCAACCGGGGCCGAGCTCGGGGTGGACTGGACCGTCGCTGACGTCGGGAACGAAGAGGACGCGATCCGCACTGTAAAATCGGTTGTGGACAAGCATGGGCGCCTCGATATCCTCGTGAATAATGCTGGTTTCGGACTGTTCAAGCCGCTCATCGAGCTCACGTTGGAGGAGCTAGAGAGCGTCTACCGAACAAACGTGTTCGGAGCATTTCTTATGTCGCGGGAAGCCGCCCATCACTTCATCGAGCAGGGCAGCGGAGAGCTCATCAATATTGCTTCGACGTCGAGCCTTAAGGGTAGTGCAACACGCACTGCGTACGGCTCTTCAAAATTTGCGTTACGCGGGATGACCGAATGTTGGCGCGACGAGTTACGGCGTCACAATGTCCGCGTCATGCTCGTGAATCCGAGCGAGGTGATGACCGAATTCGCAACGAAGGCGGGCGCCCCACGCGACCAGTCAGACAAGAAGTTGCGCCCGCAGGAGATTGCAGATGCAATCATCGGAGCACTCAAGGTCGACAGTCGCGGGTTCGTTCCCGAATTCTCGGTGTTCGCGACCAACCCATTCTGAGCGGGAAGAGCACTCAAGCAACTACGGGACTCGCGCTGTCTCGCGGCGCGGCGGTTGAAGCCACATTTTGAACACATACAGGCCTCAGGGTCGTTGCAACACTAGGGGGAACATGATGGATACGCGGTGGATCATGCGGACAGTGCTACTCGGGACGATCGTGACCGTCGGATTAGGTCAGACCCTCGAACTAGAAGCTCAAGAGCGCGCCCCGCGGAACCTCGAAGAGTTCGACACTATGTTCCGGGACCTATCGAATTGGGGTCGGTGGGGCGCAGACGATGAGATAGGAACGCTCAATCTTATCACGCCAGCCAAGGTCCAAGAGGCAGCACAACTCGTCCAGCAGGGCATTACTGTCTCACTCTCCCACAATCCCATGCCCGATCCGGCGATCGACAATCCGGATGCCGCGTTCGATCATACGATGGGCCGCACGTTCAGGAGCGATACGTACAGCTTCACCTATCACGGTTACGCGGTGTCACACATTGACGCGCTGTGCCACTTCGCCCATGACGGGCGCCTGTATAACGACGTTCCGACATCTGCGAGCAATGCCGAGGGTTGCAGTAAGAACGCGATCCACAACATGAAGCAGGGGGTGATCACACGTGGGATCTTGCTCGACTTCCCACGACTGAAGGGCGTTCCTTATCTCGAGCCCCAAACGCCTATCTACATCGAGGACATCGAGGCATGGGAGCGAGAAGCAGGCATCCGTGTTTCATCGGGTGACGTCATCTTTGTCTATACGGGTCGATGGGCCAGGCGCGAGGCGGTGGGGCCTTGGCAGGTGTCCGGTAATAGCGCAGGCCTGCACGCATCGGTGCTGCCCTGGATCAAGGAGCGCGATGTCGCGTTTGTCGGGAGTGACGCTGCGACGGATGTCATGCCTTCGATGGTGGATGGCATCACGCAACCCGTCCACACCATGCTGATTGCCGGGCTCGGGTCGAACATATTCGATAACATGGACCTTGAGGCTCTGGCCGAGACCGCACGGGCTCTAGGTCGTTGGGAATTCATGCTGACCGCAGGCCCGATACCGGTTACTGGAGGCACTGGCTCTCCGCTGAACCCAATCGCGGTGTTCTAGGTGGCGACCGCTAGAGGCTAGAAGCCCTGGTCTTTCAATACGTGTACGTGAGACCGGTCCGGAGACGAGTGTCTAGGCCTTCAATTCCGTCCGGAGGCCCACTGTCGTAGCGAAGGTCGAACGTCACTGTTAGGTCCCAGTTTTCGGTCACTGAAGCTGCAATACGCATGTTTTCCAGCACACGCACATCTCCAGTGAAGTCGGACAGGGAAGGCTGGATATAGGTCGTCGAGCTGATCACTAAATAATCCCCAGGTACAATCCTGAACGTCAGGAAAGTGCTGTTCCGGACCTTGCTCGTGCGCCAGTCGTGGACGGCCGCTTTGGTGAGGTCGAGACGTTCATGCTCGAGCATCAAGGCGGTGCCGGCTCCCAACCGTCCCCAACTCGAGCTTGCAAACTCTGTTCGTAAGCCCGCGCCCACGACGGCTCGCAGATCGAGTAGCTGGGGGCGATCGTAATTTAGCTGAGCGTACCACTCGGGTCCGAACACATCGCTGACCCACTGAGTCTGGCGGTAATGGAGTAGACCCGATGATGCGAACCGACTTCCCCGAAGAAAGGCGACGCCCCCTTCGGCTATCAGGAGCGAGGTCCTGTTACCCTCAACGCGGTTCACGCGACCGTTGAGGCGCATCTGAACGAAGTCCACGTTCCCAGTGTTGATCGAGAGGTCACCTCCAAGAGAACCGGAAACGCCATCCGGTGGATCTTCCCGCCGCAACGATTCAATGTTCACCTGCGCCGCCAAAGGCAGGTGAAGGGGTACGAGCAGGGCGACCAGAAGGAGCGTGCGAGGGGTCACACGGCTGAGTCGGGCTGGCGAGACTGGACTCATATCATCTGCTCTCGGGGGACACAGGTTCATTTACACACAATGGAAGTTAAGGCCGAACGTGCTTTAGGTCCGGTCTTTTTTTAGTAACGGTAAGTAGGATACGCACGAACTGTGCCTGATGGCATTGCTCCCTGAGGTTGCAGCTAGCAAGATCGCCCACGGAAACAGTGATTGCTCCTCCAACCTGTGAGGTGCATGTGCGAGCAAAGAATATGTACCTGGTCCCGATGGGTGCGATGGTTTTCTGCGCAACTGTAGTGGTGAATACAGTAGTGGCTCAGGAGACTATGATGCGCCAATGGCAGTATGTGCCTACAGCTAACGGTGATGGCTGCCAACTCGGTCTTCGCGAGGTGCGGACTCCGCAGCCGGGAGCGGGAGAGATTCAGGTGAGGATGCGTGCCGCATCACTGAACGGCAGGGATAGAGGACGACTCGACAGATCTTGTCCCGCTGGACCAGACGGCCCGCAGGTTCCGCTTTCGGACGGAGCGGGCGAAGTCACTCAGATAGGGGACGGCGTCACGCGATTTGAAGTCGGAGACCGCGTCATCGGCACATTTTTCGCCGGACACTGGCTCGATGGAGACCGTCCGGAAGGTGTGATGCCGTACCGACGTGGAGGGCCAGGAGAGGGCGTGCTTTCGGAGTTTGTGACGGGTAACGAAAACGGTTTTGTAGCTATTCCCGAGCATCTCTCTTATGAGGAGGCCTCTACGCTTACAACAGCTGGTGTCACTGCCTGGGTAGGTCTATTCAGGTACGGTGGCCTTCAGCCTGGGGACTACGTGCTGTTAGAGGGCACCGGTGGCGTCTCGAGCTTTGGCCTCCTCTTGTCAGCAGCGGCAGGAGCCAAGCCAATCATCACAAGCTCAAGCGACCAGAAGCTAGAGCGTGCTACCGAGCTTGGCGCAGTCGGAACAGTCAACTACCGCCAAAACCCGGATTGGCATGAAGCCGTGCTAGAGCTGACGGGTGGCTTGGGAGTAAAGCACGTGCTCGAGATAGGTGGTCGCGAGACCCTGGATAAGGCGCTTAATACCCTGGCGATCGGGGGTCACATTTCACTGATTGGCGGGCTGACTGGATTTGGTGGGTCGGTTCCGTTCTCCATCCTTTTCGATAGAGATGCTTCGGCTACCGGATTCCATGTGGGCTCGAGAGCGGATTTCGAAGCCATGAACACGTTCATCAGTGGCCACCAGATCCATCCGGTTATAGACAGGGTCTTCGAGTTCGAGGACGCTTCCGCAGCGTTTGATTTTTATCTGACCGGAGACTTCATGGGCAAGGTCGTGATCCGTCTCTAACCGTAGATCGTAAGAGCATGCTAATACTGCCTTGAAATGGCGTAGCAGCTGTTTCGAGCTCCATTCGAGTGGTGAGGCGGGTCAGAAAACCCTTGGTTGTAAGTGCAGCACTGGTCCCGGCACCGTATGATCGAGTGAGGATCGACGTGTATTGAGGAACTCCATGCTTGCTAGACGACCTGCGGAGATGGAAATGAGAGGCCTGCGGTGTGCGCCGCAGCTGGCTTCTGATCTATGGGCTTCCCTTCCACGTATCCTCTGGGTAGCCGCGCTCATGGTGTTGTCCCAAGCTTCAGCAGTGGCAGGGCAGCAGGGCGCGCAAGAAGGTGAGTGGCGTAACTACGCTGGCGATGCCGGAAGCACGAAGTATTCAGGCCTCAGCATCATCGACGAGTCGAACGTCCAGGATTTAGAGGTTGCTTGGAGATGGCAGTCGGTAGACTACGAGCGTCAAGCAGAGGCCCCAGAGCTCCGATTTTCTAACCTGTTGCTAGCGACGCCACTCAAGGTCCGCGATGCGCTCTATACGAGCACGAATCTTGGGCAAGCCGCAGCCATCGATCCTTCGACTGGAGAGACGCTTTGGGTCTATGACGCACCTACAGAGGGGACGGGCGGTAGCGGAACCCGAGGCACGCGTGGGCTCGCTTACTGGTCGGACGGCAGAGACGAACGCCTGCTCACCGTAAGCGGGCAGTTTCTAGTAGCTCTAGACGTCAGTACTGGCGAAGTACATCGCGATTTTGGTGACAACGGTAAGGTCGACTTACGTCGCGGTTTGGGCGCTCGCCCACAGCCGTTCCGCTGGAACGCCGCTCCTATGGTCTGTGGGGACGTCGTGATCGTGGGAGCTGCGATGTCAGATAGTCCGATGCAACGGCGTATGCCGCGGGGCTACGTGAGGGGCTACGACATTCGCAGCGGAAGGCTTATGTGGCGCTTTAATCCAGTCCCACAGCCGGGAGAATTCGGTAACGATACGTGGGAAGATGGATCTTGGGAGTACTCTGGAAATGCGAATTTGTGGTCGCTGATGAGTGCCGATCAGGAGTTGGGCTATGTCTACCTACCTCTTAGTACGCCGACCAACGACTGGTACGGAGGTCACCGCTTAGGTGACAACCTTTTTGCGGAAAGCTTGGTTGCTCTGGAGTGTGCTACTGGTCAAAGAGTTTGGCACTTCCAGATGGTCCATCATGGCCTTTGGGATTACGACAACCCTGCGGCGCCAAACCTCGTGGATATCACCGTTGATGGGCGGGATATCAAGGCTGTTGCACAAGTCACTAAGCAGGGATTCACGTTCGTGTTTGACAGGGCTACGGGCGAACCCGTGTGGCCCATCGAGGAACGAGCAGTCCCGCAGTCTGACGTGCCAGGGGAGCGTGTATCACCGACTCAGCCAGTTGCAACATGGCCGCCGCCTTTCGAAAGACAGGGGGTGTCCATCGATGATCTCATCGACTTCACACCAGAGTTGCGAGCCGAGGCCGTCGAGATTTTGAATGGGTATCAGTACGGCCCGATGTTCACACCGCCATCGGTCCTCAATGAAGATCCTGGAGGCACACGAGGGACAATCCAACTTCCGGGATGGGTAGGCGGTGCGGACTGGAATGGGGCTGCGTTTGATCCGGAGACGCACGTTCTATATGTGCCGTCCATTACGGCTCCGGTGGTTGTTGCTCTTGTAGAGCCTGATCCGGAAGAGTCGGACTTCCGCTACATAAGAGGTAATCCACGGGCCGTTACGGGGCCGAGAGGTTTGCCGCTTATCAAGCCTCCCTGGGGTCGGATCACGGCCATCGACCTAGATACGGGTGAGCACTTATGGATGGTCCCGAATGGAGAGGGAATTCGGGATCATGAGGCTTTGGCAGGCCTCGATCTTCCTAGGCTTGGCACTCCTGGGAGACCAACGCCGCTACTCACCCAGACCCTGCTATTCATCGGCGAGGGGTCGCCCGACATGATCGCGATGCCTGAGTTTGGGGGCGGTAACATGTTCCGCGCATACTCGAAAGAAACGGGTGAGGTGCTCTGGGAAGTCGAGCTTGCTGCGGGTACCGCTGGGTCACCCATCACGTACATGCAGGACGGCCGTCAGTATTTGGTGGTCGGTATCGGAGACGCTGAGCATCCCGCGGAATTCATCGCATTCAGCCTGCCGAGGTAGTAGCTCAGTGAAACGGGCCGTTGCGCTTATCTGGAGAGTGCTATGCCTGACAGCGTTGCTGGCTGTCACCAGAGCCCCAGCAGAGGCTCAGCGTCAGGGAACGACTTTCCAGCCGGTCACGCAGGCCATGCTCAATGAGCCTGATCCGGAAGACTGGATCATGTGGAGGGGTGGATACCGGAACTGGGGCTACAGCGCGCTTGATGAGATTGACCAAGAAAATGTGAGGGAGTTGGCTCTTGCCTGGTCATTCTCGCTTTCGCCGGGAGGCTTGGGCTCCGGAGGCATGCAGGTTGAGCCAACCGTCTACGATGGCGTGATGTACCTCCGGCATCCAGACGAGCGGTATACGGCCCACGACGCGACCACCGGAGACGTTATCTGGGAATATTATCGTCCCCTTGCAGACGGCATGTTCGGTTCTGACGGACGTGCTCCTGGCGGTATCACAGTGCACCGGGGTAGGGGAGTCTTTCTTTTCGGGGACAAGCTGATCAGCCACTCGACGGATGGGATGCTGTTCGCACTGGATCCTCGGACCGGCAGCCTGTTGTGGGAGTCAGAGATGGTGGACTTCGCGGGAGGTCAGCAGCCGAGCGGTGCCCCAGTTGGCTTCAATGGGGTAATTGCAGTGCCCTACAACTGCACTGCATGGTCTGCTCCAGGACCATGTCACATGTCGTCCTACGATGCTGAGACGGGCCAACTCATGTGGCGCTGGTTCACCAGCCCGACACGTGACGATCCGATGCATGAGACATGGGGAACGGATCCGCAGGTTTACCCTCTTGAGTCGCGCCGGAACATGTCACCCTGGATCACCCCGGCGGTCGACACGGAGCGGGGCCTATTCATTTTCGGTATCGGGTCGAGCGCGCCGCAACAGCCAGACTTGGCAGGGACGGACGGCGAGTGGCCCGACCGACTGTACCACGGGTCTACGGTTGCTCTTGATTACCAAACAGGAGAAATCGTGTGGTGGGCCCAGCATCACACGGATATGTGGAATAACGATGCCGTCTACGATCACCTGCTGGTAGACTCATCGCTGGATCCGAATCCGCCTGATGCTCTTGGGGTGAATCCCGACGTGACGCCAGGCGAGAGTCGGGATCTTGTGATCGGCTCCTTTGCGAAAGACGCGATCTTTTACGCGTATGACAGGAGTGACGGGGCGTTCATCTACGCGCGGCCTACTGCGTACCAGAACGTGATCGAAGGATATGACGGGATAACAGGCGCCTACGTTACCAATCCCGAAGCCGTGATGAGTGCGGATATGGATCGAGAGGTGACGATCTGCCGAGAAAACCGGCAGGTACCCCAGGGCGCGTACAGTCCGCTGAGTAATGCCTATTACGTGCCCGCTTATAATGGGCGCTGCTTGGTGAATACGGTGACTTCGCTGACACCGACGATCGAGACGGGTTACAACACCTCGACAGTGCAATCAGTGCCTAGCCCGATCTCCCATCTTGGGCAGCCAGAGGCGATCGATGTGAGCACGGGTCAGACGCTCTGGAGGCTAGAACTCGAGGCACCTCTCTACGGGATGCTAACTACAGGTGGCGGTCTTCTTTTTGCCGGCGATACCAACAGACGCTTCTACGCTTTGGATCAGTGGACGGGTGAGGTGCTGTGGGAGACAATTCTGGCTGGCGTCGCAGACATGGCCCCGATCAGCTATGCGGTAGATGGCAAGCAGTATGTGGCTGTTTTCGCGCCGGGGGGCACAATCGGCGCGTCAGGTCACGTCCGGCAGCTTGGCATCACGACAGCTACCGGTCGGGGCTCAGAAGGCCATACCCTTTTCGTGTTTGCGCTCCCAGAGGCCAGGTAAGTGCTTAGGAGCACGCAGGTTGGATTACTGATCCAATAAACGGATACCACCACCGAAGACGGTACCACCGATGGGGACCCGTGGCCCAATCTGGGTCATCGTCCTCATGTCAAAATTCACCATATCGTCACTCAACTCGTTCATGACGTGCAGTGTCTGGCTGTCTGGTGAAAACAATGGGAACCCGTGTCCTCTATCGTCTCCCTCGGGGCTGATCTGGAGGCTTGCCAAGACCTCTCTTGTCCGGGTGTCGAGAATGGTGACTAAGGGGCCGTGAGTCGAAGCTACTAGTCGTCCGTCGGGTGAGACCGCTGTGCGTCCTCCTCCGGAGACAGCGGGTTCGATTACCTCGACGATCTGGTCACTGCGCGTATCGATGACCGTGATCGAGCCGTCTCCGTCGCCATTCACCCATGCCTCTTCGTTAGGACCACCAAAGTCCACTCCGGTAGGGCGGCTGCCTTGATGCAGACGGATGACGCTCGAAATCTGGTCCGTGTTCGTGTCGATTACGACAACTCTGAAGTCACGAGTAGGGAAATAGAGTTTTCCATTCGACGGATGAATCGCCAGATGATTCCCGGCGCTGACGGTGTTGATTTTCTTGATGGCCCCGGTCTCGACGTCGTAGACGATGATACCAGGGGTTTCAGCGAACTGGACGGTGATATAGAGCTTCTTCCCGTCTGCTGTAAGTGCGAGACCGTGAGGATCACTAGATGTGGATTCTCGCCTGCCGATCCGTGCAAACCCTCTGACTTCTGACGGGCGAGAGAAGTGCTCCGACTCGATCACGCCCGTTTGTGTGAATGTCTCCAAGTCCAAAATTACGACCTGCTTCGCATAAGGGATCGATATATACGCGGTCGTGTTGTCCGGACTGATCACGCCCTCATGAGTTTCGCCGTACCATTCGCCAGGCACGAAGAATTCCTGCAGGATCTCGCCCGTGACGGGATGGACTTCAGACACCTTGTTGTCGATGTGGCTGACTGCAATAACCGTGTAGTCTTGGGCTGACGCAGGGGCAGCTACTAGCAGGATCAGAAGGGCGATGTTCCTCAACATTGGCATCTGGCTACCATCCTTCGGCGAAGACAATCATGTGGTCTCGGATGTCTGACATCCGTGCAACCTCACCTCGCGATGCGAGAAAGCTACTCAGGATGATCACGGCTTGAACCGCACGTATTTCGACACGTTTACGCGGGCGAGATCGTTCATATACATGTTGCCGTCAAAATCTACGGCCAGGAATTCGATCCCGGCACCAGGTGCTGGCTGACGATTCGGAATGAACGCCGTCACCCATCCTGTCACAGCGTCACCGATGCGAATGCCCTGCTCCCAACCAGGATTGTCACGCCACCCGGGCCGCTCCAAGCCGGAAAGGCCATCCACGGCGTACAGCACGTCATCACCATCGATAACCAACCCGCTGGGCTTACCGAATTGCGTCCAGATAGCCTCTAGTTCTCCGTCCTGGTCGAAGATCTGAATCCGGCTGTTGCCCCGGTCGGCCACGAAGACTCTGCCTCTCGAATCCATCGCTATTCCATGCGGGTCATCGAACATGCCGGGTTCCTTGCTTTCGTCGCCTACGCAACCGCCCCTTGCCAGCAAGAAGTCCCCGTCAGAAGAGAACTTTACTACGCGATTATTGCCGCCCCGATGTCCGTCTGCGATCCATATGTCGCCGTTAGAAGCTACGACCACGTCCGATGGACCGTTGAAGTGCGTCTCATCGCATCCATGGACTCCAGCCTCACCTAGGCTCATTACGATTCGCCCTTGCTGGTCGACTTTGTGAACCTGATGTCCGAGCCCGCGTCGGTATCCTGGCTCGGCA
>CEUS01050597.1_pt1 | contig 11458 bp, 9 predicted proteins | sample 427031 | NCBI WGS metagenome assembly CEUS01 (sample SAMEA2622837, study PRJEB7988) | marine metagenome | biome: marine biome (ENVO:00000447); feature: marine epipelagic mixed layer (ENVO:xxxxxxxxx); material: "saline water (ENVO:00002010), including plankton (ENVO:xxxxxxxx)" | depth 140 m | reverse complement strand
TCGAGAAACTCCTGGCCGACGGCTTCGATCATCTCGATCGACACCAGTTTGTCGAATTCGCCACGGAGGTCCCGGTAATCCTCTTGGAGCAGCGAGATGGCCTCACGGGAATCCGAGGCTGCCACCAGCCTGGCCGCATGATCATGCTGCTTGGGCGAGATGGTCGTGGTGGTGACACGGCATCCGTAATTCCGCGCGGCGTGCAGAGCGAGGCCGCCCCATCCGGTACCGATTTCCAGCAGGTGATCCGACGCCTGCAACTGCAAGCGTTGGCAGATGCGTTCGAGCTTGTTTTGTGAAGCCTGTTCGAGGGTGTCGTCGGGCGTTTTGAAGATGGCCGACGAATACATCATTGTCTCATCCAGGAACAACTCGAAGAACTCGTTGCCGAGATCATAGTGAGCGGCAATGTTCCGGCGGCTTCCGGATCGCGTGTTGCGGCCAGCCCACGCCGCCAGCTTCAGCAGGCGATTGGCCAGTGACGGTAGCCCACCGTCGGTTCGTCGCAGGGTGTCCGCGTTCCTGGACAAAATGCGAAGCAGGGTGACCAGGTCGGGGCTTGTCCACTCTCCGTTGAGAAACGACTCGGCTGCTCCAAGTGATCCGGACGTGGCAATGCGGCGGTAGAACCTCGGGTCGTGGACGGCCATCACGGCCGAACCGGCTTCATCCTGCGTTGATCCAAAGCGGTGAGAGCCGTCACTGTCATGGATTGTCAGCGAGCCGTTGCGGAGCTCTGACAACTGTCGCATCAGCAGCGACGACAGTTTTCGCTCCAGCCAGTTTGTCCGGCGGTTTTTCCGGGAGATGGCGTCGGCATTTCTGTTGCCGTGTGTTCGTGACGGGACGGTAACCGGGTTAGCAGATGTCATGAGATGCTCGTGTCCGTTTTGCCAATGTCGCCGACTCTCTCGGGTGTGGCCTGCTCGCTATTTCCTGGCGATGCCGCATCCGTGTGTTTCGGGTGCGGTTGAAACGTCGCACCTCTCCACCACAGTCGCACTGCTTGCCAGTAGATGGCCAGGAACACCCTGGCCGTCATCAGCGGATGTCTCACCAGCGCCGCGGCGAGGTTTCTTGACGTGATCGGCCTGCGTTGAAGAGACAGTGTCGCCTCGAATGCCCGGTGTCCGGTTCGCCAGTTCTCGATGTGGACCGACAGGGTTCGGCTAGGTGGAGTGATCTGCCAGTGATAATCGAAGTCCATGGTCATGAACGGGGACACGTGCAATTGTTTGGGCTGTTCTGCCACCAGCGTTTCGTCGTCGGCCGTCGATGCGTCGATGACGTAACAGTGACGTTCTCCCCATGGGGTGTTGGTGACCTGGGCAACGACAGCTTCGAGGCGATCGTCGTCGTTGTCGTAGCAGAAGAAGAGACTGATGGGGTTGATCACGTAACCGAATTGTCTCAGGTGGGTCAAAAGGCGAATCGGCCCGGTGGGACGGTGACCGATCCGGGAGTGAACCAGGTCCCGGACACACTGGTCCAGTGGTTCTCCGGGGTCACCAAAATGGTCGCCGCGGCGAAACCAGGCGATGTTCGGCCGCCGTGTTGACCAGAACCAGTGTCCAGAAAAAATCGAGTCGAGTTCATCAAGGTCCAGAAAGACGAGGAACAGTGAATAGCGGAACGAATGACGAAATGGCACATGCCGCGTGTGTGTGACATGGCCGTGGTACAGCCAGCTGTGGACGGAATTCGTTGTTGCCATGGCTGTTCTGCTACGGGCCCGTGTTCGGCTGACCCTGGGATGTCCGGGCGTGTTCCAACTCGGCGCCGAATTCGCGACAGACTGTGAGCGCGCTGTTGACTCCGTCCTCGTGAAAACCGTTGCCCCAGTAGGCACCGCAAAAGGAAGTCCGGTGTCGGCGAATCAGTTCCGGATGCCGGCCCTGGGCGGAAGCACGACCAGTCGTGAAGACGGGATGGTCGTACTGGAATTGTCCGAGCACCAGGTCGGGGTCGATTCGCGACTCGTCGTTGAGAGAGACGCAGAATGTGTCATCGGAACGAATGTGCTGCAGGATGTTCATGTTGTACGTGACGGCAGGGCGTTCGGATGGGTCGTCCCCGACGCGGTAGTTCCAACTCGCCCAGGCCCGCCGATTCTGGGGCAGGACCGTTTTGTCGGTGTGCAGCACGGCCGTATTGGCCCCGTAGCGAAAGGTCTCGAGGACAGTTCTCTCGAGGTCATCGGGGACGTCGAGTAAGCCGAGAGCCTGGTCGCTGTGGCAGGCAAAAATCACCTCGTCGAACTGTTGGGGTGGATGGTCATCTCGGGATACGGCGACGCTGTCCGAAGATCGTTGGACCGAACGCACCGGACTGTCGAGATGGATTCGGTCGCGAAACGGGGCGGTCAGCGCGTTGACGTATTCTTTCGATCCCCCCTCGACCACGTGCCATGTCGGCCTGTCACGAAGCTGCAGAAGCCCGTGGTTCCGGTAAAACGTGATGATGAATCGCACCGGAAACTGTTCGAAACTTTCGGCCGGGCATGACCAGATTGCTGCTCCCATCGGCAACAGGTAGTACCGCGAGAACTGTTGAGAGAAGCCCCGGTCACGCAGAAAGGCTGCAACGGTGATTGTGTCGTCCAACTCTTTCAGTGAGGATTCCGCCTCACGATTGAAACGCAGGATGTCACCGATCAGGCGGTAGTACCAGGGGCGGAGAAGGTTGCGCCGCTGAGCGAACAGACCGTTCAGGGATGATCCGTTGTATTCCAGTCCTGACGCTTTGCACTGGACGCTGAAGCTCATCGAGGTCGGACGGCCCTCGATTCCGATCTGGTCCAGGATCCTGCAGAAGTTCGGGTAATTGCGGTCGTTATAGACAATGAAACCCGTGTCGACCGCCGTTTGGGTTCCACCGGTGTCGACCGTTACCGTATTCGTATGGCCACCGATGTAGTCGTTGGCCTCGAAAATCCTGATGTCGTGACTGCGGTGAAGCAGGTGACCGCAGACAAGTCCGGAGATTCCGGCACCGACTATCGCGATTCGCATGGTGTCACGTCGCCGCTTGTGTTGCACGGACGGTCGCCCAACTTTCGTTCACATTAGCTCTCCTGATATACGCATCAATTCGCAAAACAGCCACCCAAAACCGTTCAAATCGTTCATTATGAAGGAAGAATGCGATAGCATGGCATGAGGACTCGGATTGGGTACTCTGGTTTCTGGACCCGATTTTGTCTGCGGCGCACGCGAATGCATGCGTCTGATGGTTTGCTGGAGGAACGTTGCGTGCGTGAGCTGTTGTCGCCGAAACAGGTTGCAAAAGCGATTGGTGTCAGTGAATCGTCGCTGAAACGGTGGTGTGATCGTGGGATCATCCCGACCGAACGCACGGCCGGTGGCCACCGACGTCTGCCAAGAAATGGTGTTGTCCGTTTCATTCGTGATGGGGGCTACCAGGTTGCTGATCCCAGTGTGCTGGGACTGCCCTTATCGGCCGGGAAGACTCGACTGGCAGTTGACCTGGCCAAGGATCGATTCCGCGAGGCGGTAATCGAGGGCAACGAAACGACCTGCCGGCAACTGATATTCGATGTCTACCTTGCCGGGCATCCGATCAGTGTCATTTGTGATCAGGTCATCGCATCGGCGTTCCACGAGATCGGGGACCATTGGGAGTGTGGTGATCTCGAGGTGTTCCAGGAGCGGCGAGCCTGTGAGATCGCGGGGCGGATGATCCACGAACTCCGGCAGACGGTCCCCCTTCCCGACGGAGATTCCCCGCTCGCATTCGGTTCAACCCTTGACGGTGACCCGTACATGTTGGCGGTTGGCATGGCGGAACTTGTGCTCCGTGATCTTGGTTGGAACGCGTCGTCACTGGGACACATGCTGCCATTCGACACGATCCGTGTGGCCGTCGAGTCACTGCAGCCGAAACTTGTGTGGCTGAGTGTCTCGGCGATTCGTGACCAGGAGCGGTTCGTCGCGGAATTCAACGACCTGTTCCTGGCCGTGGATGCTGTCGGCGGATCGCTGCTCGTCGGGGGCAGATCGTTGCCGTCGGAACTGCGTCGACAACTCCGATTCAACGCCTTTTGCGACAGTTTCCAGAACCTCGAAGATTTTTCCCGGTCTCTTCTCAGTCCGTCCCAACGGCCCTCTCAAAGTTCTGGGAAAGGGGCCGCATCATGACAACCGACGACTGGCAGGGCCTGATCCCCAATCGCGATCCGTGGCTGTGGATCGACGAGGTGCTGGAACTCACCGACACCACGATCCACGCGAGGAAGCACCTCTCCGAGTCGCTCCCCGTGTTTCAGGGGCACTACCCCGGTTTCCCGTTGCTTCCGGGGGTCATTCTCTGCGAAGCGTGCCTGGAGGCCTCTGCGATCCTCATTGCCGATCTCGGCGTGTCGACCGAGGGACGCGTGCCCGTGGCCACTCGGATGAACAACGTGAAATTTCGTCGGATGGTGCGTCCCGGCGAGACGATCGGTATTCAGGTGAGCTTGCGGGATCGTTTGCAGGATGTGTTCTATCTCAGTGGACGCGTCGAAGTGGCCGGCGACGTGGCAGCGACGTTGGATTTCGTTACGACGGCGGTGCCTCCGCCGGAGACGCACGTTCAGGGCTAGGATGCCATTACGATCGAGATCCGAACGGAACGAACGTTTGGTTCTTCGACACGTTTTGGTTGCCGGTCACCGCCCGGTGGTCATGCCCGGGGCAGTGTTGAGAATGCGGGTGTCAAAGCCACCAGGGCCGCGGAGGTTCGGTTGCATCCGCGAGGTTGTTCGGCCAATCATGTGCCCGGTTACCAACCAGCGTGTGAGGGATTCATACGTTTTTGGCTCTCGGCCATCGTTGCCGGTGGCCGGACGACTCACCACGTCAAGCTCCATGTCAACGGCCGGTAGAGAATGGATGTTCAGCCGATCCGAATTGGGTTGAGCGGAAACAGAAAGCCTGGCCCAGTCCTTCAACGGTGGAACGCGAAACATGAACCTCCTGAAAATCGGCTTCAATGCCACGCTTTTTGTCACCGCGCTGACGCACGCCTGTGCGGGCTCGGAGCCGGTCAGGATCACTGTCACCATCGACCGGGGGCACGATCTGGGGCAGAGCTTCGGTTCCCTGTTCGAAGCGACCAGCGACAACGCTTCGCTGATTGTCGGGGCCGGTTTCCAAAACGCTTACAACACGCGGTATCGCGGCGATCGTCATGCCGTGCAGTTCTTCATCCGACCCGCCGGCGGTGATCGTGAGATGACGGTGCAGGAACTGCCCCGATCCAACTTCACGCTGACCGGTTCCTATCTTTTCGGCCGCGACGGGCTGGTCTATTCAGGTTTTGGCGGGCTGAAAACGTGGAACCCGAAGTCACGAACCTGGCAGGGTTCCGGCAGCTCGCACGAGACCATGCGGGTCGGCAACTCCACGCTCACATTTGCTGGCAGCAAGGTGCTTTTCGATGGACGGACAATTCTCGAGCCGCCGGAGGAGGGCAGTTATCAGTTGTTCTTTTATGCCCACGGGCACCTGTGCTTCTATCACGTCAACCGTCGTGGCAAGCCGTACCATCTCTATGTCAGCGATGAGGACGGATTCAGCAGGCTCTACGCCTGCCCATGGACGCCTCAGCAGCCGAGGGTTGATCTCTCGAAGGCGGTCACACTGAGGTTGCCTGTTGTGGGTGAGACAACGTTCGCCTGGGGGCAACTGGGCCGCCAGGTCGTGACCGGGTCGAACATCGGCGGATTCTACGTGTTCGAATCCGGGGCTTGGCGGACGGTTCGCCAGCCGACACTCGGCCGCAGTTTTCAGCTCTATTCCAGCGTGGCGTTCGGCGACCGGTTGCTGATGGGACAGTATCCGACCGGCCGATTGTTTGAATACGACGGAAAGACTCTCGGGGAAAAGAGCGGTTGGCCGCCGGTCCTTCCAGGCGTGTCACGAAGTGTCCGTGAGGCGCAGACGACGATGGTCTACGGCGGCGACCTGTTCGTAGGGGTTTGGCCGTGGGCTGAAGTGTGGCGGTACAATCCCGACAGCGGTCGCTGGATGTTCATGCGCCGCATGTTCAAGCACCCGGCCCTCTCAGACAAGATCTCGCATCCGTACGAGGTCGAGAACAAGAACCACCCGGTGTTGAACCTGTGGGGCCAGCGGGTCACCAGTCTGATCCCGAACGGACCGGACCTCTTCATTTCCACTTCGTCCAAGGGTGTGGACAAGTGGAAGCCCAAGGAGTTTCCGTTTCTGGCGCCGGAGAAGTGGAAGTCTTACGGCAAGGTCTACCGCGCCACGATGCCCGGGCATCTGGCGGCCGCCACGAAATGGACCGAAGGACCCACGACGATCGAGTTCCTCGTTCGCGGGACCGAGATCGTGATCCGGCAGGACGGAAAACGCATTGGGTCGGCCACGGTGACCGGTTCCCTGGCCGGGAAACTGGCCAAGGTGAAGGCGTTGAAGAACGTCAAATGGGGTGACGGCACCTATGGTCGTTTTGCCGGTAAGGCAATCAAGGGGAGCATTCACCGCGACTGACGTGGCAGCACGGTACCGTTGTGGTCGCCGGATTCCGGCCGGAGAGTGGTTTGCGATGAGACAGCGGTCGGGAACTCCTGGCGACTTTCTCGGCCTGGCCATCGAGGGGCCCAGCCGTGACGGGTTTACTTCGACGACTTGACCTACACGGCCAGTCAGAAATGAGAGCAGCATGAAGATCGGCATCCTGGGTGGTACGGGACGCATGGGACAGGGGCTGGCGCGCGGTTACGCCGCGGTGGGCCACGAGGTCTTCCTGGGGAGTCGCTCGCCCGGTCGAGCCGCTGACATCGCGTCGGAACTGGCTGGCGGGGTAAGTGGTGGTTCGCTGGCCGAGGCGGCTGAGTTCGGAGAGCTGGTCGTCCTGGCGGTCCCGTTCGGCGATGCGGTTTCGACGGTTGAACCGCTCCGAGACGCCCTGGATGGGAAGATCGTCGTCGACATCACCAATCCCTTCGGAGCCGTTCCTCCGGGTCAGGTAGCCGGAATCGAACACAATTGCCAAGCGGCTCCCTCGGCACGCTGGGTCGCCGCTTACAAGACGACGTTCTGGAAGACACTGGACGATGCCCGAGGAAGTGACAGCCAGTCACTCGACGTGTTCGTCTGCAGCCAGGATGACGAGGCGAAGGCAGTCGTGATGGAGTTGATCACAGCGACGGGGTTTCGCGCGATTGACTGTGGAGGTTTCGAGAACGCCCGAACGCTCGACGTGATGGTTCCGCTGATGATCGAACTTGACGGTCGACTTCGGGCTGATGCCCGGTCGTCGTGGAAGTTCCTGGGATGAACCGCTCTCCGGTGGCCGATGATCGCGATCGGCTGGAGGATCCGGAGAGGCCGGGACGAAACGTGGCGGTCACCAGGTGACCTGTTTTTCGTAGTCGTCCAGGGCCTGGAGATCCTGAACGGCTCCGGCTCCGTGATAGATAAACCCGAGGTTCCGTCGGTGGCTCGCGGTGCGATTCGGACCCGTTCGGTGAATCACGTTCGCGTGATGGATCAGCACATCACCGGCTTCGACCTCCATGGCGACCTCCGGAAAGGTCGCCGTGTCGGGCGGGGAGGCCAGTCCACGACTGGCTCCCAGGACACCCGAGGGCGCGTGCGGAAGGACTTCCAGGACATGAGAACCGCGGAGACAGGAGATCGGTCCACTCTCAGCAGGTTGTCCGTCCAGGGCCAACGTCGCGACCAGGGCCAGTGGTGGCTCATGGAACATGTAGGCGTTGTCCTGGTGGTAGGGGAATTCGTAGCTCGACCCCGGCGGCTTGTCGATGTACTGGATCCCGTCGGCCACCGGTTCGTCACCGAGCAGGGTGCGGGCCAGGTCGTTCAGCGTCGGCGATTCGAGCAGGTTCCGCAGAAAGTCCGAGAGATCCTGCATGCGAAAGACGCACCGCACCGCCGAGGCGGTTCGTCCTGAAGACAACTCGGCCTCATCATCGAAGTACATGCGGTCGTAACCACCGGAAGCGATCACGGCGTCGACGACACGCTCGACCTCGGCTGTCACGTCTTGCAGCAGGTCTGCCTCAAACATCCCCCTGGCCACCACGAAACCGTTGGCACGAAACTCCTCGGCGAGGTTCTCCAGGTTCATGTCAATTCTCCGGACTGGCAAATGGAGATGGCCGGGGTGTCCCGGACTCGAGCTTGTTCGAAAGTACACCAGGCGACCCACCGGAACCAGTTCGTCGTTTGCCGGAATGGACCACGGGCGGGTCGCGAATGAGGTTGCTGGCCGCTGCGTGTCGGCGTCGCCAGTTTCCCAATCCGGAGGATCCTCGTCATACTTGGGAGATACCCCAGGCCGGTCCCCGCGACGCTTTCTCGGTTCGGGACAGTCCAGGAGGATCCCGATGGCTCCGTCATCGCGGATGTCTCGCCGACGGTTGAGACGGACCATGAGATCATGAAGTTGCCGACGGCCCTGGCAGTGCACACGGTGGCGATCTTCCTGAGCGCTGCACTGTTGTTCTCGGTACAACCGCTGTTTGCCCGGATGGTGTTGCCGTCGCTTGGCGGGGCACCGGCCGTATGGAATTCGTGCCTGTTCTTCTTCCAGGGGGTGTTGCTGGCCGGTTACCTGTATGTCCACGTCATCTCCAGGTTCCTGGCACCACGACGACAGTTGATCCTGCACGGGATGGTGCTTTGTCTGCCGTTGCTGTGCCTTCCCATCGTGCTTCGGCAACCGCTGGAGGGCGGTGATCCGGTTCTCAGGTTGCTCGTGATCCTGGGAGTCTCCCTGGGTGGCCCGGTCTTTGCCGTCTGCACGACAACCCCGTTGTTGCAGAAGTGGTTTTCGGCAGGCCGGCATCCGTTGGCCGATGATCCGTACTTTCTGTATGCGGCCAGCAATCTCGGCAGCATGGTGGCGTTGCTGAGTTACCCCATTCTGCTGGAACCCAACCTGACGCTGGTCCAGCAGAGCTGGGTCTGGGCCTGCGGTTATGGTGCGGTGGTGGTGCTGACCCTGTCCTGTGGAGTGATGCTGTGGCGGCAGGGACCACAACCGTTGTCGGTTGTTCCCGAGTCCGAAGACGATTCGTCTCTCGAATCGTCCGGGCGGTCGCGATGGCTGTGGGTGCTGTTTTCGTTTGTTCCGGCCAGTTGGCTGTTGGCCGTCACCACCAAGGTCACCGGTGAACTGGTCCCCATTCCGATGCTCTGGGTGGTGCCACTGTCGATTTACCTGCTGACTTTCATCCTGGCGTTTTCGAGATGGCAGCCGATGTCTCACGTGTGGATGGTTCGGTCATTTCCGGTCGCCATCCTGCTGCTGTTGTTTCTCCGATCCGATTCGGTCCTGCAGGAGATGGTCAAGCACCTGGCCGTGTTCTTCGTGGGGGCGATGGTCTTTCACGGAGAACTGGCACGTCGCCGGCCGGGCACCTCACGGTTGACCGCGTTCTATGTCTGGATGGCCGTGGGCGGAGTGCTGGGCGGGATGTTCAATTCGCTAGTCGGCCCGTTGCTGTTTCCGTCCTATTGGGAATACCCCCTGACCCTGCTGCTGGCCTGTCTTCTGTTCTGGAGGTTTCGTTCCGAACACGATCCGAAACAGGTCAACTGGTGGGTGTTCCTTCCCGAGGGCATGGCCGTGGCGGTGGTCCTGCTGCTGGCTGTTGCCCGCGGATCGCTCGTGGACGGACTGGTGACGGTGGTTCCGCTGGTGATCCTGGGTTTCCTGGCCAAGCGGCTCACGCTGGTGTTCGCCCTGGGAGTCGGCGTGGTGCTGCTGGCCACCGAGTTCGGAGACCTGTTCCAGGATCAGAAGGCGGTGTTGCATTCGGAACGGACGTTCTTTGGCGTCCACCGAGTGCTCCGAGACGTCGAGACCGGGTTTCACGAACTGCACCACGGCCGGACGATGCACGGCATGCAGAACACCGAGCCCTCACGCCGCCATGAACCGTTGGCCTACTTTCACCGATCCGGGCCTCTCGGCCAGGTCTTTGATGAGTTCAGCGGTGAGAACGCCAAGTCCCGGATCGCCGTTGTCGGCCTCGGGACCGGGACGATGGTTGCCTATCGGGAACCGGGCCAGCACTTCACGTTCTACGAGATCGATCCCTCCATCAAGCGGATTGCCGAATCTCCCCACCTGTTCACCTATCTCAGCGACAGCGGACGCGATGCCTACGACATCGTGGTCGGAGACGGACGATTGATGCTGGCCCGGGCGCGGGACAAGTCCTTCGGCATGATCATTCTCGATGCCTTCAGTTCCGATGTCATTCCGGTGCACCTGCTGACCCGAGAGGCGTTGGAGTTGTATTACAGGAAGCTCTCCGATGACGGCTTCCTGGTGATCCACATCAGCAATCCCCATGTCAGCCTGGGGCCGGTTCTGGGAAACCTGGCTGCCGACGCGGGTTCGCGGTGCTGGATTTGCCGCGACCAGTTCGTGCCGACTGGCCTCCAGGAATCGGGCCGGGAACCCACGCTTTACGCGGTTATCGCTCGGGAGGAAGCCCATCTCGGGGGGCTGCTGGACAGCAAGTCGGATCTTCCGTGGATCGAGATCACTCCGGATGAACCGGAAGCGGCATGGACGGACGACTTCTCGGATGTCTTCAACATCCTCAGGTAGCAGCGGGTTCGGGCGAACAGTTCGTGAACCGGTCAGTCACCGTCTTGAAGGTCGGCGTCTTGACGACCGTCACCATCGGGGACATAGTGCTTTCCGCCTCAGATCGAACGAGCCGTGACAGGAGTCTGCACATGATCGGCAAGGCATTTCGCCGAAAGAACGTCCTGGTGATCGCGGTGGTGATGGCCCTGGCCGGGGCACCGGCATTTGCGACGATCCTGCTTTTCGAGAACGTCGGGTTGCCGATGTCCCGGGAACTGCAGGGGCTGCAATCGGTAAAGGGCTACGGCAATCGTGTCACGGGTGCCAGCAGCGGGGGATTCACCGGGTCTTTCGCCAAGGGCAACGGCTGGACCCCGAATGTCGTGGTGGAGTTTTCCGCCGGGAATGACCTGAAGACGGTCAGTACCTGGCGCGACAAGTGGGACGGTGGGGACGGTGCCAACTACCTGCTGGATGGCGACACGGCCGAACCGTATTTCTACTGGTACCGTTTCACGCCGAGCCGGGGTTTCGGGGTTGTCGTCAATTCGCTGGACCTTGATGCCGCTGGAAACGCCACCAACCGGATCGACTGGAAGATCTTCGCGGGGTCGAAGGTTGGCAAGGTCCTGGCCAGTGGATCCACCGGCCGGTTTTCCGGGGACAGGACGAAGCTCGACCTCGGAATGCGGAAGCCGCATCATGGCGTGGTGATTCTGGAACTCGCTCACACCGGCGGTCGCACCTCGCTGGCTGTGGACAACCTCGATTTTGACGAGGTGCCCGCCGTGCCGGGCAGTGGGATCGTTGAGGTAGGACACCGGAAACAGCTACTGGTGGACAACCACGTCATCGCCGGGAT
>CEUS01033663.1_pt1 | contig 11460 bp, 9 predicted proteins | sample 427031 | NCBI WGS metagenome assembly CEUS01 (sample SAMEA2622837, study PRJEB7988) | marine metagenome | biome: marine biome (ENVO:00000447); feature: marine epipelagic mixed layer (ENVO:xxxxxxxxx); material: "saline water (ENVO:00002010), including plankton (ENVO:xxxxxxxx)" | depth 140 m | reverse complement strand
ACCCTGAGATGCAGGTTAAACGCAGAAGCCAGTTCGCTAACCCTAAAGTGCACCCCGATTTTCCGACCGCTATGGCAAGATTCCGTCCGGTGCCTGAACAGGAGAACACTGAACCTTTCCTTATGCGCCATATAGCTCGCATGTCTTTAACCGAGGTTGAAGGCGGTGTGACATGGAAATTCGACCCGACGGTATTTCAGGAGCAACGCCGTTCTACTGCTGACGAGCTTCTCCGCCAAGTCACATGCCGTATCGCCCTGTTCAGAGCTGAAAACGGGCTTGTGACACCAGGAATCGGAGCTTACATGTACGAACAGCTGGGCCGTGTGGCACCTATCGTGGAGATTCCTTTAGCGGGCCATCACATGATGCTCGACCAGCCTCTGCTCGTCGTAGCTGCTATACGGACACTGTTAGCCGACTGGGAACATTCAGTTCCTTTCGAAAGAGACTGAGCGGACTCTGAAAAATGCTGATCATGACGCTACGGTCATTTCTATGAGTATGCGTCTTTACGACACGAGCCGGAGTGCTGTCGTTCCTTTCGAACCCGGTGACACTGTTTCTATTTACGTGTGTGGAGTCACCCCCTACGATGCGACTCATCTCGGTCACGCATTCACCTACCTTTGCTTCGATGTGCTGATACGCCGCCTTGAAGACCTCGGTCACGAAGTGAAAATGGTCCGTAACATAACTGATGTTGACGATTCGATACTCGCTAAAGCTAAAGAAATCGATGTTGACTACATGGAGTTGGGCTTATCTGAGACAGCACAGTTCAGAGATGACATTAAAGCATTAGATTTGCGTCCCGCGGTTGCGGAACCCACTGTCACAGGTTCAATTAACGAAATTGTTTCTCTTATAAGCCAACTCGCTGAAAAAGGACACACCTACACGGTTGATGGAACCACTTTTTTCGATGTAACTACTTTCTCTGATTTTGGCCAAATTTCTGGTTACGACGAACCAACAATGATCTCTTTCGCTAACGAACGCGGCGCCAACACCGAAGATGAACGCCTTCGCAATCCTCTTGATTTCATCTTGTGGCAGAAATCAGAAGAAGGTGAACCTTCGTGGGATTCACCGTTCGGCCCCGGGCGACCCGGATGGCACATTGAATGCTCAGCAATGGCCATGTCTGAACTCGGCCCGACAATAGACCTTCACGGAGGTGGCGACGACCTGATCTTTCCCCATCATGAATGTGAAACAGCTCAAAGCGTCACCGCAAACAACAGTCCTTTTGCCCGCCATTGGATGCACGTCGGGATGGTCGCCTACGAGGGGGAGAAAATGTCGAAGTCTTTAGGGAACCTAGTTTTTGTTCGTGACCTCAGAACCGGACACGACCCCAGAGCTATACGGTTGGCTCTTTTATCCAATCATTACCGTGCAGGTTTCGAATGGTTTGATAGCGACATCGACAAAGGTGAAGCAATGTTGGAAAGAATGATCGAAGCAGCATCGTGTCCCTCCGGACCGGATTCTGAAACCCTTCTGACTCAAGTCAGAGAAGCAATAGATGACGACCTGAATCTTCCTAAAGCCTGTGAGATTATCGATGATTTCGCTGTGAAGATGATCGAAGGCTCCGGAAACGACTCTGACGCTAAAACGGCTTTAACTAAAGCAGCGGAACTTCTTGGTGTCGACTTGAACTCTGTTTAGGTTTTTAGGTTCGAATTTGTTTCTGGCAAATACTGCCTTCTCTTTTCGCGTATCCTTTTAGTTGTGTTGAAATTTACTGACAGCCTCACAGGAGAAAAAACCGACTTCACTCCCCGCGACCCGGGTAAAGTCTCGGTTTACTGGTGCGGCCCCACTGTCTACGACGCCCCTCATCTGGGTCACGCCCGCTCTACCATGGCTTTCGATATTCTCGTCAGATATTTGAGATGGTCAGGCTATGAGGTTAAAGCCGTTTCCAACATCACCGACATTGACGACAAGATCATCGCACGTGCAGCTGAAGAGGGAACTTCTGAACCTGACCTGGCTGAAAGATTCGAAGAGATCTTCATAGCTGAAATGGACCGTTTAAACATAGCTCATCCCGATTTGCGACCGCGCGCCACCGAGTTCGTGGACCGGATGGTTTCTGTCATAACCGATTTGATTGAACGTGAAATGGCCTACACCACAGATGACGGCGTCTATTTCGATGTCGACAAACTTGCCGAATACGGTGCTTTGGTCAACCGGACTGTTGATGACCTCCGGGAAGGCGCCGGTGCGAGAGTTGACGTTGACGAAAGCAAAGACGATCCTCTGGATTTCGCACTTTGGAAAGCTGCGAAGCCTGGTGAACCAACCTGGGAATCTCCCTGGGGTCCGGGACGCCCGGGATGGCATATCGAATGTGTAGCCATGTCTTTAGACCTTTTGGGTGACGGTTTTGACATACACGGCGGTGGTGATGACCTGATTTTCCCTCATCATGAGAACGAAAGAGCTGAAGCTCTCGGATGCGGACGCGAGTTTGCTAAATATTGGATTCATAACGGAATGGTTCAGGTCGACGGGGAGAAAATGTCTAAATCTCTGGGCAATTTCACGACTCTTGAAGCGATGTTAGACCACTGGGATCCGCGTGCGCTAAGGCTTCTCATTCTTCAAACCCATTACCGCCACACCATGGAGATAGGAGCAGACGCTCTCGATGGTGCTGTTTCAGCTCTTGAACGTCTTGATGCTTTCGCTGACCGTTTCAGATCGACAAATCTGGGAGATTCTGAACCTGATAGTAATATTGTCGCGAAGTTCAACGAGGCGATGGATGACGATCTTGGAACTCCTGCAGCCACTGCGGTTATTTTCGATGCTGTCCGTGAAGCTAACCGTCATCTGGACGAGAACAACTCTGATGAAGCTGCAAGTGCAGGTTGCGCAGTTGAGACTCTCGTAGACGTTCTCGGGTTGAAAATAGGTCGCGATCAGAGGCCGTCAGCTTCTGAGGATTCAGATTTAGACGATGACAAGATCGAAGGGTTGATAGCTGAACGTAATCAAGCTCGCGAAGATGGAGATTACGCGAGAGCCGATGAGATACGAGATGACCTACTGGAAAGCGGAATAGTTCTCGAAGATTCAGCCCAGGGAACCACCTGGCATCGTTCCTGACTGTTTTCTAGTTTCTAGGAACGTCCGCCCAGGCGACATCTTTATCGACTCTCACATCGCCAGGGAGACCTAGAACTCTTTCCCCGAGGATGTTTCTCATAATCTCAGATGTGCCACCTTCAATAGTGTTGGCACGAGACCTCAAGAATGAGTACCTCGTAAGATCACCTTCAGTTCGTAGACCTTCAGGTCGTTTACGGTCGTATCCTGCTTCGTAAAGTAGACCTTCAGCTCCTGCTATTTCCACACACGTCTCATATATGCGCTGGTTCATTTCCGCTGACATCAGCTTCCCTACCGAACCTTCCGGACCCGGGTTCCCTGATTTACTGGCTTCTCTAGCTCTCCAGTTTGTGAGTCTCAGAGCTTCAGCTTCCATCCAGAGTCTGCTCACCTTGTCACGTAGAACCGGTCTGCTTATCGGGTCGAGTGTTTCTTTCTTATCTTCCCAAACTTGCATCAAATCGCGGATCGGACCGACTCCTTTTTTGGGTACGCCACCGCCGAGTGCTACACGTTCGTTCATCAATGTGGTTACAGCTGCACTCCAACCTGCTCCTACGTCTCCGAAAACCCTGTCTTTAGGTATGCGAACATCGTTGAAGAAAACTTCGTTGAACTCGGCCTCTCCGGTGATCTGATGCAACGGTCTCACTTCCACTCCGGGTGATTCCATGTCAAGAAGGAAGTAAGTCATGCCTTTGTGCTTGGGTTGGTCAGGGTCAGTTCTGGCTACAAGCATTCCCCATTTGGAAACATGAGCGAGCGTCGTCCAGACTTTCTGCCCGTTAACTATCCACTCGTCGCCGTCTAGAACAGCTCTTGAAGACAACCCTGCTACATCAGACCCGGCGCCTGGTTCGCTGAAAAGCTGACACCAGATTTCCTCACCGGTGAACATGGGACGCAACAACCTTTCTTTTTGTTCATCGGATGCATATGTGAGCACAACTGGCGCCCCCATACCGATACCAATCGGGTTGATCGCTAGATCATGGTAAGGCACACCGGCGCCACGCAGTTCAGCATCAACTACTGTCTGCAGTTTGCGACTCGTCAGACCGAGACCTCCGAAACCTTCAGGGAACTGGACATATGCGAGTCCACGATCGAACTGTGCGCCTCGGAATTCAAACTGGTCTACCTTGTCGGGCGGAACGTCTTCAACAAGCTTTTTCGCTAAATCCCTGACATCACTTTCAGTAAGTTCGGCCACTGTCCCTCCATAAGTCTTAGAGAAAATTAAACAACAGGCTTAAACCTACCAATCGGTTAAGGGTTTTTGGTACTAAAAACTAAGCAATTGGCTCTAAATCAATGGAATCAAAATCCATCTGGTCGCCGTCGCGACGTTCCTCTTCGACTTCTGAAGAGTCTCTTTGATCCCAAACTTCTTCATCGAACGCATCATGCTCATTCATTTCATCAATTTCCTCTACAGACTCGCTTTGAGGCAGAGATGGGTGCTTACCTAGGCCTGTAAAAGCCCGTGCTAGCATAGGCGTTTTTTCAGGTGAGGGTGTTTTACTAGGACCTGAATCTTCGGTTTCTAAGGGGTGGCGCGCCTGTCCTATAGGCCTGACAGTCTCATCAGAGTTTTCCCGCTTAAGTGCTGATAGCACTCCCCTTTTGCGACGTTTAGGACGATTTTCTGGATCTTCAGGGAATTGCACCAAATTCCCTCTGTTGCGCTCATCGATCAATTGCCACCCTTTAGGTGCTTTCAGGCGTCCAATGTGGACTTCACACAGGACAACCTGGCCTGGACCTTCCACCTCTTCAAGATCACGTATGGTAAAGGACGTTCCCTTGACATCCATTTCCACTAGATAAACAGCTTTTCCTGAGCAGGCCGAACGCATACATAGGTACCGCATAGACTCAAAGTTAGTACCGCGAGAAGCTCTTGTCGGGGACACCTTTAATACTTCTTAACGTTCTAGGCTCAAATCAATGTTTAAACATAAAAAACAGCACCAAGTTTCCAACTCTTTTATTTTGGGAATCGACGCTGATGACACTCTCTGGGAAAATGAAGCTTTGTTCTATGAGATCCAAGATCGTTTCTTCGAACTTATGTCCCATTGGAGCGAACCCTCTGAAACAAATGGTGCGCTGTTGGAGAACGAAAAGACATCCATCCCTGTCTACGGTTACGGGGTCACGAGTTTCGTCAGGTCCATGGTGTTGACTGCCATCGAGATCTCAAAAGGTGAGATAGAGACAAAGGATATTACAAAGATTTTTTCATGGGGAGATGATTTGATCAACGCTCCAATTGATTTACTACCAGGCGTAGAGGAAGCTCTAAAAGATCTGCATGACAGTTACAGTCTTCTACTGATCACAAAAGGAGATGTACTCCATCAAAGGGCAAAAGTTGAAAAAAGCGGGCTTTCTGACTTCTTTTGGAATATAGAAGTTGTAGGTGAAAAAGACACAGACATTTACAAAATGCTTTTAGATCGCTATGGGATAAACCCTGAAAAGTTCGTCATGATAGGCAACTCGATAATTTCTGATGTTCTTCCGGTTTTATCTATCGGCGCGAAAGCTATTCATGTCCCCCATCACACAACTTGGGAGCTTGAAATTCCTGACTCGAAGGAACTGGAGAACGTTGATTTCCCCGTAGTTGAAAATCTAGGTGGAGTAAAAGAAATTTTGTTGGGTTGGAATAAATAGAACCTATGGAGAATGAAGAAAAACCTCATTTGAAAAATCGGATCTGGGGAGCTAACCGAGAAAAGCTTTCTAAACGACCTGATTATCCGAAAATAGTTCTCTTTGCAGCCCTTTTTGGAACAGCGACTAGTAGTTATCCAGTTACTGTTCTTTCAGCTTCTCTCCCCCGGGTAGCGCAGGATTTGGGAACTACTGACGACTCGGTGACCTGGGTTCTAGCTGCCCCTTTACTGGCTTTTGCTGTCATAACTCCGATCGCAGGCAAATTAGGCGACCTGCATGGGCACAGACGGACTTATCTCGCGAGTTTTTTACTGGGCGGTGTTTTAGCTCTACTGACAGCCCTTTCGTGGAATGTAGGTTCTCTGATTTTTATGCGGACACTAACTCAAGCAGCGACTGCTGCTGCGGGACCATCGGCTATGGCTATCATCCTTTCGGTTTACGGAAGGGCAGAACGTTCTAAAGCCTTGGGACTGTGGATGGCAGTCGTTGCATTATCTCCAGCTTTAGGGGTGGTCACTGGAGGACCTTTGATTGAATGGCTGGGCTGGAGGACACTTTTTGTTGTTCAAGGGCTGCTCGTTGTCGTCGCTCTTATTGTCGGAGCTAGAACTCTTCCTGAAACCCAGAAACAGTCTGATGTAAGTTTCGACATTCCAGGCGCTCTTACTTTAGGTCTAGGAGTAGGAGCTCTTTTGGTTGCCGTGAACAGAGGAATCGTCTGGGGTTGGGATCATCCGGTGGTTATTTTTGCAGCTGTGATTGCACCATTGGCACTGATAGCTTTTAGAGCTGTCGAAAATCGTACAAAAATGCCATTGTTGCCTCCAAAATTAATGGCTAAATCTAATTTCAGTATTCCGATAGCCGTCCAGGCGATTCTGCAGGCTGCTTACATGGGGGCAATGATTATCGCTCCTTTCCTCTTGGAGCGTCGCTGGGGTTTCAGACCTACTGTCATCGGTCTTCTGATGCTCCCCCGACCTTTATCTTTCGCTATTGCTGCAAAACTTGGTGGGACACACGATCTGGACAAAGGCGCCAGACGTGTTTCGGTTACTGGCTGTCTAGTTTTTGCTTTAGCAATGCTGATCGCAGGTGTAGGAGCTCAACAAAAATGGTTGGTTGTTTTCATCCTCGGAGCAGGGTTGGCAGGTGCCGGTAGCGGATACATCCGTGCCACGATCGCTAATGCCGCAACTTCAGCCGCTGGCGATCAAGATGTCGGAGTTGCAGGAGGGTCTTTGAACATGCTTCAGATGGTAGGAGGAACCGTAGGTATCACTCTTGCAACTGCAATGCTCGGCACGAGTGCAAGTGGTTCACGTTTTTTGGCAATTCACCTGGCTGCCGGAATAACTGCCCTATCAGCAGCATTCCTTGCAACCAGAATTAAAGAACCGACGGACTGAGAATCTAACCCTCGATCTCCGAAATTGTCACAGATTCTATAACTACATCTTCCACAGGTCGATCTTGTGGACCTGTAGGCGAGGACTGAATCTTTTCAGCAACTTCTAATCCGTCTATGACTTGACCAAACAGTGAATAGCTTGGAGGCAACCCGACTCCAGAAGGACCCGTAATTACGAAAAACTGGCTTCCGTTGGTGTCAGGACCTGCATTGGCCATAGCCAAAGACCCGACCTGGTATTCGCCGCTATTGGGTAATTCATCTTCGAACCGGTATCCAGGTCCACCCATACCTGTACCTTGAGGGTCTCCACCTTGAATAACAAAATCTCTAATTACACGATGGAAAATGATTCCGTCGTAATAATGCCAGCGTGCCAAAAAGACGAAATTGTTGACAGTCATCGGAGCTCGTTTTGAATTAAGGGCGATTTTCATCGTTCCGGCTGTTGTGACCATTTCGGCTACATAATTGGCTTCTGGGTCTATAACCATCGGCGGTGGTGCATCAAACTGGGTTCGACGTTCACTTGAACCATCTGGGTTCGGGATGTTTTCATCCATCTTTACTTCCTTTTTTACTTTTTTTTATTGTCTTAGACCCCTGACGTTAAGCCTTTATTGGGAGGATCACACCCCTACGCGCGTGAATTGGTTAATTTGCGCGTATGGCGTTGTTACCCATAGAGGGTGATGAAGGTGGGGATAGTTGGATAGACAGGGTTACCCTTGTCTGCCATCACTGTGAGGTCACCTGGCGAGGTGTGCCTCTTGAACCATGTTGGCTCTGCGGTTCTCCCGGTAAAAAGCCTTTGGGAATGACTTTGGTTAAAGACGAACAAAGTTAAATCTTGTATTCCATCATTTGAACTCTCTTAGAACCACCTTCTGTGTCTTGTTCCCCTACAGGCACAAATCCGAATTTTTCATGAAAGCCCAGAGATCTATCATTTCTAGGTTTTATATTCACTTCTGCGCACATGAAAGGCTGATCTGTACCTGAACTCACTAGCGCTTCATAGAAACGTCGACCGTTTCCCTGACCCCAGGAGGATTCATCCACAACTACTCGATCTACGTACAAGAAACTTTCATATCTGCTGGTGAACCATTTGTAGTTGGCGCTTGCGTAGTTGACTCCAGGTCCTGTTAAACCGATTAGAAATCCCGTGATTAGAGATTTTTCATCCACTTTTCTCTCTGAAACTAAAAACAGATGAGAAACTTCCTCGAACCATTCCAAATCTGAAGATGTCAATTCATTTACTGCCGGCGCAGCTGAATTATTCAGAGCAAGAACCTCTTGAAGGTCGTCTCTATGAAAGTCCCTCAAAGTGTCAATTGACACACTGCCTCCTAAGCTTTTTCCTAAATAGGAACGTATCCTGCAAGTGTGACTATAAACAATTCAAATGCAGCAGCACGCGTCACTAATGGCAGCAAAATCTACGGATCAGGGGAAACCGAGGTGCGCGCGCTCGACGATGTAACTGTCGAATTCGAAAAAGGAAAATTCACTGCGATTATGGGACCATCAGGGTCCGGTAAATCAACTCTCATGCACTGTGCAGCCGGTCTGGACGATCTCACTTCTGGAACTGTTCATATTGGAGAGACAGAACTTGGAAGCCTTTCCGATAAAGACCTAACTCTTCTGAGGAGAAACAAGGTCGGTTTTGTTTTCCAAGCATTCAATCTTCTACCGACTTTAACTGCAAAAGAAAACACAACCCTTCCTTTAGACCTTGCGGGAACGAAACCTGACAGTGAATGGATGGATCAGGTTATGCAGGCAGTAGGAATTGCGGACCGTTTGAAACACCGACCGGATGAACTGTCCGGCGGACAGCAGCAGCGTGTGGCAGTAGCAAGAGCTCTGGTGTCAAAACCTGAAATAGTTTTTGCTGATGAACCAACAGGAAATCTTGACTCTAAAACCGGTGACGAAGTGCTTGATTTTCTCAGACACGCTGTTGAAGAACTCAACCAAACAATGGTTATGGTCACCCATGATGCGCAGGCAGCAGCACGTTCCCACAGAGTGCTTTTTTTAGGTGATGGAAAAATCGTTGATGAGATGGTAGACCCCACTGCCGACAAGATTCTGGACAATATAAAGAACTTCTCTAACTGACCCATGTTTGGTCTAACTATCAGAAACATCCGCGGTCGAAAGCTCCGCTATGCACTGACTACTTTTGCTGTTGTTCTAGGTGTGGCCTTCATGTCCACATCATTTGTACTAACAGACAAACTTAGAAGTTCTTTTGATGAACTCTCAGTCGACATCATCGGAGATGTTGATTTCAATGTTCGAGCTTCCATCCAAGACGGAGAGAGGTTTAATCGACTACCTGTACCAGAAGAATTGTTACAGGTAGTCACAGACGACATACCAGGAGTAGAAGCTGTAAGCGGCCAGATTATGGCTTGGAACGTCATACCAATTGTGACTGACGATGAAGGTAACCCTAAAGCTACTAAAACGCGTGGTGCTCCCCAATTTGGAATGAACTACTTCACCGATTCCGGTCCGTTGCAAGAATTTTTCATCTACGAGGGCAGACCCCCTGAATGGACTGGTGACATTGGCGATTCTTCGGTTGTAGGTGAATTCATTGTCGATAAGAAAACTGCTGAAGATTTTGATTTTGAAGTCGGGGAAATATATAAAGTCAGCGGTCCAATAGGAAATCGTCTTTTCACTCTTACTGGTATTGCGAACTGGAGATCCCCTACAGAAAACAAGAACTTCGGAGCAACTCTCGCTGCTTTTGAAGAACGAACTTCTCATACTTTTCTCGATTATGTAGGCACCTACGACTACCTGAACGTTGCTGTAACACCAGGGGCTAATCATGGGGATGTAGCTACCAGCATCCAGAACAGGTTGGATTCCTACACCCAGAATTTCAAAGCTTCCATGTCAGCGCTACCCGAAGAACAACAAGCCGCTCTGGGATTCCTCAGTGATGTTCAACTTGAGGTTGTCGACCAAGAAACCCTTATTGAAGAACAACGAGATGACTTCAACTCCTTTCTAAGTGTCTTATCTGGTGTCTTGTTAGCTTTCGCAGTAATAGCCGTCATTGTCAGTGCTTTCATAATCAATAACACCTTCTCAATAGTTTTGGGGCAACGTGTTCGCGAACTCGCACTACTCCGTGCTCTCGGTGCAACTACACGCCAAGTTTTCCGATCGGTTATTTTGGAAGCAGTAGTAATTGGTGTAACAGCAACAGTAGTTGGATTAGGAGTCGGTTACCTTCTAGCTCTTGGTTTACGAGAACTGCTCGAATCAGTCGGTTTCGGAGCTCTCCCAGGCGTGCTGCCAATGAAACCAAGAACAATTATCGTGGCAGCTTTTGTAAGTATCGGAGCAACGGTCCTTTCTTCAATACTCCCAGCAAGACGTACACGTTCAATAGCACCTGTTACTGCTATGCGTGAAGAGGTAAGTTTTACTCCTACAAGTCTCAGAAGAAGACTTTTAATCGGTGGTGCTGTCACTTTGATTGGTGTAGCAGAATTAATTTCAGGGATGACTTTTGATATAGGAACAAATGGAATCCTATGGCTGTTAGGAACAGGCGCCATTTCTACTTTTGCCGGCGTTTACATGCTCAGCCCTATCGCCACCAAACCAGTCGCTAATATTTTTGGAAGACCGATACAGCGTTTATTCAAAATCCCCGGACGACTCGCCAGAGAAAACGCTGCACGGCGACCAAGACGTACAGCTGCGACAGCTGCTGCTCTTACTATAGGCTTGGCGCTCGTAAGCTTGGCTGCAGTTGTGAGCAGCTCACTGAAAGCTACTTTCATTGATCTGATAGAAGACAGCACTTCCATGGATCTAGTCGTTCAGGTCGATGGATTCGGCGGTGATTTTCAGGGATTTTCGAGCGACTTGGGAAATGAACTCAAAGAGCTAAGCAACAAACGACCCGATCTCATCGATTCTGTTGTCGCATACAGGTTTACTTTTGACGCTCTGGGTGTGGATGGAGATCTAAAGGATGTGGCAAGTACTGACTTCGCGCTGATCGATGCACATCTTGACCTAGATATCAGCCGAGGCTCCACTGAAAGCATCGCTGCAAAAGGAGATGTTGGGACAATCCTTGTCCACGAAGACCCTGCTGCAGAAAGAGGTCTAGAGGTAGGAGACCCTATATACGTGACTTTTCCGGGAAGCAGCGAAGTGTCTCTCACTACAGCAGCAATTTT
>CEUS01033875.1_pt1 | contig 11464 bp, 1 predicted proteins | sample 427031 | NCBI WGS metagenome assembly CEUS01 (sample SAMEA2622837, study PRJEB7988) | marine metagenome | biome: marine biome (ENVO:00000447); feature: marine epipelagic mixed layer (ENVO:xxxxxxxxx); material: "saline water (ENVO:00002010), including plankton (ENVO:xxxxxxxx)" | depth 140 m | reverse complement strand
AAGAGCCACCAGCAGTGGGAGATGAGGCCGCACTACCTGATGCCGGGGACACGACGGGCGCCGATCCAGGCGAACACGCGGACGGTTGAAGTGACGGTCCCCAGGGGGGAAGGACGCAGCGTGTGGGTGACGGCCTTTGTTCCGGAGGGCACACCGCCGGGCGACTATCGGGGCGAGATCCACGTCGTGGCCAGCGGCAAGAACTATGTCGGTTACGAACAGAAGCCGGGCAACAACGACGGCCACGCCCTACCGTTCACGGTTCGCGTTCGTGACCTCACATTGCTCGAGGCGGATGCGGCGTTCGGCATGTACGCGCACACGGGCCGCGAGGTGTCAGCGGTGCAACTGCCGCTGACCGGGGACTACCGTGGCTACCTGGACCAGCGGCGGCATGGCATGACCGCGGTGGACCAGGGGGGGAGCCAGGTTTGGCGTTACCGGGACAGCAAAGGGAAGACCCGCATCAACTTCAGCGCCTTTGATTACGACATGAAGCGACTGGTGGGTGCGGGGTTCAAGAGGGCCTTTCACTTCTATCCCTACAACGACGCGATGGATTCGGACGTCCAGTTGGCGATCCTGAAACGGTGCCGCGAGAAGGGGTATCCCGAGCCGCTCTTTTATGCCTTTGACGAACCGGGGGCCCAGGGCAAGGACCTGTTGCCGCGCATGGAAAAGCACTTTGGCGAGGCTCGCCGCCAGGGGCTGCGTACGGTCACTTCCGGCCTGGACTGGCGGACGCAGGGTGAGGCGTATGACGTCTGGATCTTGGATGTCAGCACGATCGGAAGCAAAGAGTGGCCGCAGATCAAAGCCCGTGCCGCCCAACTCGGATCCGAAGTGTGGGCCTACGACTGCAGTACCTTCATCAATACCCACCCGGAGAACATCCGCTTTTACACGGGGTTGTGGACGTGGGCGGCCGGGCTCCAGGGCAACTGGATCTGGGAGTACGGTGCCGGCATGCCGTCTGCAGCGACCTATGCTTTCTCATTGTCGGATACGACACCACCCAAGCAGTGGGTTCAATACGGATTCGCCTTCAGTATTCCATCTGGCTATGCAGCGTGCACTTCGTGGGAGGCTCGCCGCGACGGGGTCAACGATTTTCGCTACCTGCAGACTCTCGAGTCCGCGATTGCCAGGGCGGGTGATGCCGGCAAGTCGGACCTGTCTCCGGTCGTCACGGCCCGCAAGTACCTCGACCGCCTGCGGGCCCGAGTGCCGCTCGACGCGTTCGGCTATCGCCACCGCGACAGCACGGCCTACAAGCAGTTCCGATCCGTGGCACCAGGGATCTCGCCCGAGGAATACGACACCATTCAGCAGGCCTGCGCCGTGCACATCATGGCCATTCACGACGCCTTGCCCTGATGTCGATCTCGTTGTCTCGTTGGTGGCGAGTGCGGGCAACAGGCGTGGTGCTCCAGAGGATTGTTGCGTCGGTTCGCAGTCCGCGGCTTCGTTTGAGTCGAGACGGTCTGGGAAGCCTAGTCGGTGTTGACCTGCTGTAAGGCAAACGCGGCACGGTTGAGGTAGCTACAGGTGCAGACGGTGCCGTCGGGGACCAGCACAAGCCCGCCGGCGGGGATCGCGTTGATCCAGCAGCCCAGGCGGATGCCACCGAAGTTCTCGACACCCGCTTTGCGTGTCAGGTCGAAGTAGCCGAGAGTGGCCGAGCGGAAGAGCATCAGGCTCTTGGAACTGGAGATCTGGCCGCAGCCATAGGATCGGGCCATCTTGAAGGGCCGTTCCTGGCCGGTTGCCAGGTCCCAGGCCCCGCCCTGGGCGTACACGGTCGAGTCGTTGATGAGTGGACGTGTTGAGTAGTTGGCCTTCCGGTCCCACAACTTCGTTCCATCAGAAGCCCGGAACGCCATCATGCGGCCGCCGCGTTCGGAAGGCAGTGTGTACTGGGTCAGTTGGAAACTCATCAACAGCACATCGTGGCGGCTGCTGAGTGCCAGCAGCGTGCCCCAAATTTCCGGGGCCTTCCACACGATCTTGCCGGTCTTGGCGTCCAGGCACAGCAGTTCCCCCAAAGCGTGAACCTCTTTCCGTTCCACCTTGCCACGTCGCAGAAGGTCCATCCTCGCCCGCGGCCGATCGATCAGGTAGACCCGCCCCTGTCCGATTGCGATCGAGTTGTGGCGTATCGAATGACGGGCCGTGTAAGTCCATTTCACCTGACCCGTCTTTGGGTCCATCGCCCAGAAGGTCTTCGATTCCGGATATCCCTGTCCCGCGTTGGCTCGATTGTAGGTGTTGACCACGGTGTGATCGGTGTTCGACCGCGACCCGAACAGCAGACCTCCCGTGACGGCGATGTATCCCCAGGCGCCGGGTTGTTTGCCTGTTCCGTCGGGGATCTGGAACTCGGCCAGCTTCTTCCCGGTGACCACGTCCAGTCGCAGGCATTTGCTGCCGATTCGGGCATAGAGTCCCTGGTCGCTCACGCAGAAGTTGCTGCCGGTCTTGTCGGCGTTGTAGGGCTGAAGGCTGTCTTTGGGCCTGAACTCCCAGAGTGTCCGGCCGTTGTACGCGTCGACAGCCCGCAGCCCCACACCCTGGACGAACAATCGTCCCCGATGAAACAACGGCGGTGGCCTGCGGCTCCGTCGTGGTGGCAATGACAGGTCGGCGTCCCGAAACCACAATGTCGCCAGCGGCCCCTTGACCAGGGAATCGTCTGAACAGCACGAGTTCGCTGCACTGGCGTACTGGTGAGTCCAGCTTCCGGCACCGGAGAGTTCGCCACGGACACGTGTCTTCATCGAGCCCGGCTTGCCGACACAGAGTGCGCCTCCGTAGGGGCGCTGCAGTCTCGAGATGTCTTTTGCCGCCGGTCTGGTCACGCTCTCGACCGGTTCGGTGACGGCCCGGCAACTGACGATCAGGTTGGCGAAGTACTTGGGGTAGGCGGAATCGCTCAATGGGGAATGGTGGACCGTGATACGACTGCCATACAGGCCCGCTGCAGCGATCCTGCGACGAGCACGACGGACGTTGGCGGCGTCGGGGTCGACGGCGTAGATCATCAGGTTCGAGCGGCGAGCCAGCGCCAGGGCCAGGTCGCCTTCACCGCAACCGAGATCCAGGCAGAATCCGTCCCCGATTTTCGTCTTGGCCAAAATCTCCTCGGCCGCCTTCCCATAAATCGGGTTCTCGTCCGGGGTGCCGAATGTCGACGACTGTTCATGAACGACGGTCCTGCGTTCGGCCCGGTTGGCAAAACAGTGAATCCGGCCGCGATCGGTGCTCACGAAAAGACGGCCATTGGCGACGGCCAGCCCGCAGGCCGTGCCGACGACGGCATGCGACCATGCCACGGTTTTCGAGTCGGCATCGATGGCACAAACCCGGTTCCGACCACCGGAGATGATCGTCCGGTCGGCGACGATCAGCGAATGGCCGGCCGCCGGTGGGTCGATGGACCAGAGGGATTTCAGGCCCTTGACCGTGATTGATTTTCCCTTGCGGTCCTTCTTGTTCCGTTGAATCAACTGGAAGGCGGTAACTGTCTTGGTGGTGGACCGCACAATGTGGTCGGCCCGTTTCGACAACGCGGCCATTGGGCCGATCCGTTGGGGAGACCCGTCACCGGCAAGGCCCGATTGGGCGTCGAAAGGGAAACCGACGTTGAAGAACCAGTCGCCCAGCGCGCTGACACGGTCACCGCCCATGCGACTGTGTGCTGCGAGATGGAAATAGCGTAGCTTGCCTGTCGTGCGGTCGAATGTCGCGGGGACGGCTCGGCCAGTCGGAACCAGCAGGTTGGTTCCCGAGGCGACCAGGTGCCCCTGGGCCGCGACGCCGCTGCGGCCATACGCTCCCGCATGCGGCTGCGGCATGTAGAGTGATCCGGTGTCCCGGTTTGACCACAGCGGTTTGCCGGTGCGGGCCGCCAGGGCATGCAGATGGAAGCCGTCGGTGGGCCAGACACCGGCCGCAAAATAGACCACATTGTCCAGCACCACCGGGCCACCGCGAGCCGGCCAGGCCGAGGTCATTCGGTCGTTGCCCAGCACCATCCGGTTGTTCGGACCGCCGCGAAATTTCCACAACTGCCGGCCGTCGCTTGCTGACAGGCAGTAGAGGAATCCGTCGTCGCTGGCCACGTAGACCCGTTGTTGCCAGATGACCGGTGCGAGACGAACCGGGCCGTCGGTGAAGAACGTCCAACGTTCTTGTCCGGTCGACGAGTCGAAGGCGTGGACCCGGTCATCGACCGAACTGCCGAAAACCAGCAGGCCATCGGCAATGACCGGTTGGAAGGCCTGGTCAAAACCCAGGCGGGCATTTGTCGGCCACGCCCTGGCCGGCGGATGCGCCGATTCGTAAGTCCAGGCGAGTGCCAGTCGGGACGGCAATCTCTCGGAGGTGAAGCCACTGCGTTGGGCGTCGCTGCGGTACTGGGGCCAATCGGCATCAGCGGCCAGGATCGAAGACGCTGACATCAGCACGAGGACAGTGGTCACTGCTCTGCTGGTCATTTGCCTGGACTCCGGGATGTTCAACGGCCGCTGCGAGGTTGCAGATTGCCCACAGTGTCTCGAAATAGAGGCGACGGGTTCAAGCGGCCCTGTTGAGAATCGAGTTCGGTGGCCGTCTATTCCCAGGCTCCCAGCTTTTGTCTCCAGCGGTTGATGACGTTGTCGACTTTTTCGCGGCGGGTCTTGTAGTAGATCGCACCACCGACCAGTCCGATCCCGATCACCAACAGCAGGGCGCCGATCGTGGCCCGTTGTGCGGTCTGGTCGGCGTCGCGGAGGATCTTGAAGATGATCGAGGCGACATCGATCAAGACGGCGGAAAAACCGAGTACCAGGTAGAGGCGGATTCGCAGGAAGCTGCCCAGGCCCATTGACACCAGGCTGAGCGCGATCAGCGTGAGGTTGAAGGTGATCGGGTGGCGTTCATCGAGCAGGGCGTAGTATCCGGCACTGCCGAGCATGGCAACCAATGTCACCAGACGAATGCGATTTCGGGTGTCGACATCAATCCGTCCCCGGAAGAGCTGCAGCAGCACGAGGATTCCCAGGCCGACAGGAATCACGAACGCGTGGAACAGCCGCAGTTCCAACTGCGACCAGAAGAACAGCAGGACAAATGTCACGAAGCCACCGACGGCCACGATGTTGTAAGGGGACTCGCGGTCGTCCTTGCCCAGGAATGTGAACATCAGGCTGTGCAGCCCAACGACCAGCAGAGCCACGTCGCTGCCCAGTTGGTTGTAGATCACCCAGACCAAGGCCACGACCGGCAGTGACAACAGCGTCCCCAGCAGGGGGATACGGATTTCCCGAGGACGCGCATCGATCATCTGCTTCGCCCCGCAGAGGCCGAACGAGACGACCAGGCTGGCCCAGACATCGTATTCGGCCAGCCAGATATCGGGCATGGTGTTGATCAACTGCCGTCGCAGCACGGCGAAGAAGCCCAGCACGCACAGTTGCAGGACGAGGTAGGTCGAGATCGTACGTCGCCGTTGGCCTTCGAAATACCAGCCGGCAGCGTAGACGGCGTACAGTGTGCACAGCAGCACGATTTCGCGAGTCTGGAACACCTGGCTGTAGTGAGTCAGCTGGATGAAGACCGCCGCCGCGAAACCGTACCAGAGCGTCCAGGTGTTGATGGTGGCTCCGTAACGCCCGGCCAATGACAGGGTCTGGTCGAACAGACGGGGCTGGGCCCGTTGCCACGTGTCATAGCCGGTCAGCAGGCGGGCCTGGAACCAGCGGCACAGGCTGCCGGTCGCAAACACGGCGGCGGTTGTCATCAGCAGCGGCCAGGTCCTGGCCAATGTTCGGGGAACGTCGGACAGGTTGGCCTGGCTGAAGAATGCCAGCCAGGTGGGGACCACGAGCAACAGGGCGGCGGCAACGGATTCTTCACTGGACTGAGTGGCACGGCCTGGTCGGGGAGTGCAGGCTGCCAGCACCGCCATCGCGGTGAATGACCAGAGTCCGACGGTTGAGTCGGGGTGATGATGAAACACGATGTGCGTCATGGTCAGACAGACCAGGATTGCGGCTCCGGTGCCGAGTTTCGGCCGCTCGATGCGATGTGACAAGAACTGCCAGGACACCAGTCCGGACATCCACAGTCCGAGAATTGCCCAGACCACCTGGTCCCTGGGGAGGTAGCTCTCGACAAGGAATCCGGCATGCAGGGCGAGCAGGATTTCGACGATTGCCGCTCGGAAATACCAGGCCGATTGGCGGATGAACCCCATGTGGATCAGCACACTGGCTGCCCCCAGCAGCAACGGTGCGGCCAGTTTTTCGCTGGAAGGGGTTGCGGCGAACCCGGCGAAGCCAAGGGACTCGGCCAGTCCCCACCAGACGGCAATGTGGACTCCGATCAACAGGCACATGCCCCACGCTCGCCGTAGCTGGAACCAGTCCGGACCGCCGATACGACCCATCCGTTGCACTGCCGTACGAAGCGGGGATCGTTGTTGGCTGACGAGTGTCCAGAAATGAGACAGGACGATGGCACACCCTGCGGCCGCGATCGGGTGATCCAGCGGTCGGAGTGGGGCGATCCAGGTCAGGGTGAAGAAACTGCCGATCAACAACGACAGCCCGCCGTAAAGTGCCAGCCAACTGACGCCACCGAGCCCGTGCAGACGCAGCATCACGATCGACAGGAGAATCACCAGGGGCGCATTCGCGTGGTAACTGATGACGTCGAATTCCTGGCTGGGGAACATCATCAGGTGAAAGGCAACGCGGAAGAGCCAGAGGCCGACGATCGCCAGGGCCAAGGTGGCTGCCGAGTCGCGGTAACGTGGCGCCAATTCGGACCTGTCGGCAAATCCCAGTTCAGCCCGTGCGTGAAAATATGCGACAGGGAACGCCAGGGCGAACAACGCGGTTTTCGGTTCTCGCAGGGCGGGAATCAGCAGGACCGTACACCAGATCGCGAGCGTGACTCCGAAGTGATACCCGGCTTCGCACCAGGCAACCAGTGGGCCTTCGCCGTGACCTGGACGACGTGCCGCCGCACGAAAATACAATCCGGAGATGTAGGCCATGACGCCGGAAATGACGAATCGTTGCCAGGGTATGTCGGCGAGTCCGGGGTCGGTGACGTAGTTGAAGCAGATCAGCACCAGGACCTGTCCGGCCAATGCCAGGCTCGCCCGATTGACGAATGCGGCAACACGATCTCGCCGCCACAGTTCCCGGATCACCGTCAACTGCAGCAGGGTGGCGACCAGGCCCAGGGCCAGCAGGTGAATCTCCGAGAGTTCTGCGTCGCGGAGCGTGTCCCCCAGAAACAGCCGGACACTGTGGACGTTGCCCAATCCCAACGCGGACACGGCCAGCCAGGCCAGTTCCTGGCTACGACGTGACCAGGCAACGATCAGGATCGCGACGGCCGAGAGATACGGAGCCCAGAGTTGGACGGAATCTGCTCGAAATTCCGGGGTTGCCGTGTGGTAGCCCGTGGCGATCACGGCGAGGGCCACGGCGGGTGCGAACAGCCATTCCACCCGGGGGGCGCGGAAAAATGGCTCAGCGAATGATCCGGTCAGCAGGCCGGGGCGTCGACCGGCGAGCAGACTGCCGCCATAGCCCACGCACGCGGCCGCCAGACCCAGTGACGCACTCCGCCACGGTTCCACAAGAAGCTGGATGTTGGCGAACGGCTGGTCGGGTTCGATGTGGCCGGTCAACACGTGCAGAAGCACATAGGCCTGCATCAGTCCCTGCAGACCCAGCCAGGCGGATCCGTGGTTTCTCGCTGCCAACAGTGTCGCTGCCAACATGAGCCATTGTTGCTGAACGGTCAGGTCACCCGTGGTGACGGCATCCAGGCAGAAGACGCCGCCCAGCAAAATGACCAATAAAGTCGTGATGGTCAGGAACGGCTTCAGGAGGGACTGCAGTCGCCGATGGATCGGCCGAGCGGCCTCCAGGCCGAGATGTGTGGCGTGGGTGCCCAGCAACAGCCAGAGTGTCGGGCTGAAACTCTCGGACATCGAGAACCGGGTGATGAGAGCCTCCGAGCCCGGGGTCGTGACCGTCAGCAGGCTGGTCCAGATCAGCGCAAAAAGGAGACTGCCGTAGACCATGTGGCCGTTGGCCAGTCCGGATCGGGCCAGTTGCGCGACGACAAACAGAATCAACAAGCTGGTTTCCTGGAATTCGGCGACATTCGTTGTGAGCAATCTGAAAATGCAGGCAATCGCCAACACCAGACTGCCGGTTTCCAGGACGTTGCGGGTCGGCGTGATGTGGGAGATCCCGATTTCCGGCAGGCTGGTTTTCAGCCGCAAGTAGGCGAATTCGAGCCCTTGCAGAATCAGCCCGGTTGCCAGCACGGGCCACGACCAGTGCCAGGGGGTTTCGAGAAGGTGGTTGCCGAGCATGAGCCCGACCAGCAGGCTGATCCATCCGAGGTGCGTGCCGATGCGGGCGGAGCGGTGGGTCCGGAAAAACAGGGCCAGCAGTGTCCAGGTGACCCCGGTCAGAGTCACGGCGACGGCTGTTTGAAGCGGGATCAGCGAAATGTCCCAATCACCCTGGAATGATCGGAATGTTGTGGGTGTCGCGTTCTGCAGCAGGGTCCACGTGTCGACCCGGAAACTCAGGAACACCGCCGAGGCGGCCATCGGCCAGGTGAACAGCGTGTGGTCATACCGGCGAAACGGGAAGGGAATTCGACCGAAGAACAGGTCGCCCTGGCCGAGGTTCCGTAACCATGCGGCACGGGACAGTGGGAAACAGACCAGGACCAGCCCCAACCCGCTCCAGGCACTGCCCAGGCCGGTGCCCCAGCCGAGAGATTCGAAGGCATCCTGGAACCTGGCTCTCAGCTCCGGAAACAGGATCACCGCGATCACAGTGGCCATGGTGGCGGGCATCAATGAGCGCGTGTGATATGTCGCGATCGCCAGCAAGCCGGCCATCAGCAACGGACCCGAATAGTCCATCCACTGTTGCCAGGCTTCCAGGTCGGCTGGAGTGCCACTCTCAAACAGCACTCGCAACACCATCGCCGCGACGGCGAGTGAGCCGTAGACCATCAGGACCGTAGAACGGGCTTTCCGCAGCAGTTGCGATTTCGTCAACCAGACCAGCAAAATCCAGGCCAGGGAGGTGACAGCCAGTCCGAAGGCCATCGTGTTGCCATGGAGTTGGCGTCCGAGCATGTCGACGCAGCCGAGGTAAGGCAGGCTGATGCCGACAATGGCCATTGCCGAGTGAATCCAGCGGAGTTCCTGGTCACGCCAGGCCCGCCAGGCGAAGACCATTCCGGTGGCCACCAGGAAGCCCGCGGTCCAGAGCGGCGGGGACCGAAAGTGCCATTGGCCGAGGATGGCCACGACGGCTGTCAGCATCGCCAGTGTTGGTTGCATGCCCAGGGCAGCCTGGGCCAGCAGCGGCTGTGATTGTCGTCGACCGACGTGATGGACAAATCCCATCACGAGTGCCATCAACAGTCCGGTTGCGGGCAACCACGGGTCGCGGGGGAATTCTGGCAAGAGAACGACTGATGCTCCCGCCAATGACAGCAGGGTCAACCCGATCCAGTGCTGCAATTCGTGTTGTCGCCTCACCGCCTGGTAGAGCCAGACTGTTCCGGCCAGGGCCAGTGCGGCCACGCGGACGTACTCGTGGGTGCTGCCCATCAGGACACCCGTCAGCACCAGCGTGTAGCCAAGAAACGACTCGCTACCCAGTTGCTCGCTTTTGTTTTCCAGTTCCATGGCCCGGCGTTCGGAGAACAGGACGAGCCAGCCGGAGAGGATCACCAGTAGGGAATACGTCCAGATTTGCGGCAGTGCTTCCAACTGGAAGTGCACCCAGCCGAAGACCTGCAGGAATGATGTGGCCAGCGTGGCTCCCACGAACCAGGGCACGCGTTTTTCCGCGGCGAGTTCGGAAGTGAGTGTCCGGTTGGCAAAACTCACCACGGCCCAGGCGACCATCGCGAAGCCAATGTGGAATCCGACCGCGATCAGTGACGGCAGCCCCCCCCAGTCACTCCGGGCCAGGATCTTGGCCACTGGACCGACCATCACCAGCCCGTTGGTCGCCAGCAAGGCTACGGACAGCGGGAATGCCATCGGTTCGTGCACCGCTCGGCACCAGGATCGGAGTGCCCAGCCGAAGATCAGTGCGTAGCCCAGGCCCATTGCGGCGACCAGGAGAGTTTTGTTCGCGAGGTCCTGTTCGCCGGCCAGAAGGGACACCACCATGAAGTTCATCGGCAACAGTGCGATCGCCGCGCCGCGCATCACGGTTCCGGTGCCAAGGAACTTCTGGTCCTGGCGTTCGATCCATGAGCCGACCGAGGCCACCGCCAGCGTGAAACCTGCCAGTAAGGCCGGTAGGACGGTGAACCGGATCAGAGGGACAGAGTCCCAGAGCCAGACCGACAGCAGGGATGCGCCGGCGACTCCCATCACGATGCCGGCCACCAGGAACCAGTTCTCCGTCAGCCACGGTTGGATGTGGTCTCGCCAGATGACCGACGCGGGACGTGGGGGCCTGGGAGGTGCCGCGGTGGATGTTGGGGTTGGAGAGGCCGTCGCTGGAGGAGTTGGTTGAGGTGCGGTCGCAGGTGAGCGGTCTGCTGGGGTGGGGGTGAGGTCGTTCGTTGCGGTCGCCGTTGCCGGGTGACCGTCCGCATAGTCGAACCCCATCAGGGCGTTGATTTCGGGGGTGGCCAGCAGGTCACTCCACCTCCGCACGAAGTTCTCTTCGTCGACAGTCGTGGCGTGCTCGTCGCAGTAGTGTTCCAGCGCGGCGATGATTTCGGGTCCGTAACCTCCGTGTTGCGTCGCCCAGATCAGCAGCAACTCGGCTGGGGATTCCCGCACGAGTTGGCTCAGGTCCTGTTGTCCGCGAACGGTGGCTCGTTTCAGAGCGTTCTCCCATCCCGTCCAGCCGGGCACCTGGCGAGGGCCGGCGAGGCAGATCAGGATCAAGCTCACCCGTTCACGGAACTCCGGATGGGCTTCGACCAATCGCAGGATGACCTCAAAAGATTCGCCACCGGGCCATACACAAATCCGGTCCAGGGCTCGCTGTCGCTGAAGAGCCGTGGTGGCGGAATGGAACTCGGTTTCGAGGGATTGAAGCGAGTCCAGACCGTTGCTCTTGGCCAGCGACGAGTGTTCTGGTTGCGGCGACTTGGCCTCCACGGAGACCTGGTCCAGCAGATGGAGGAGATTGCCAGAGACGTTCTGTCGAACGAGGTCGATGATCTCGAGAACCAGGCGGCGGTTCGCGTTTTCGAGAATCGAGAAACACTCGGCAGAGGTGTCTTCGAACTGCCGGTCCAGTTCGGCAGCTACGGCGGGAGCGAGATCGCGACGAGATGAAAGGAACCGATTGTCTCGTGCAAGCGAGATGGCCGACTGGAGAATGAGGTGAGAAGAGTTGGCTACAAATTCGACTTGCGATGCTTCGAGCGGCAGATCACCGAGCGTACGTTCGAAATC
>CEUS01021506.1_pt1 | contig 11465 bp, 9 predicted proteins | sample 427031 | NCBI WGS metagenome assembly CEUS01 (sample SAMEA2622837, study PRJEB7988) | marine metagenome | biome: marine biome (ENVO:00000447); feature: marine epipelagic mixed layer (ENVO:xxxxxxxxx); material: "saline water (ENVO:00002010), including plankton (ENVO:xxxxxxxx)" | depth 140 m | reverse complement strand
GGTGGAGGAAATGATGAAAGAGAACAAACTTTAAATCAATTGTTAGTGGAGATGGATGGCTTTGACACTAACGAAGGTGTAATAATTATTGCAGCAACAAATAGACCTGATGTTTTGGATCCAGCTTTATTAAGACCAGGTAGATTTGATAGACAGGTAGTTGTTTCTAATCCTGATATTTTAGGAAGAGAAAAAATTTTAAAAGTTCATGCAAAAAAAATATCAATGGCACCAGATGTAAATCTAAGAACAATTGCAAGAGGGACTCCTGGTTTCTCAGGAGCGGACTTAGCAAATATTGTAAATGAAGCAGCTTTACTTGCTGCTAGAAAAAATAAAAGAATTGTAACTTACCAAGAATTTGAGGAAGCAAAAGATAAGGTTATGATGGGTGCTGAGAGAAGATCAATGGTAATGTCAGAAGAAGAAAAAAGGCTAACAGCTTATCATGAAGCTGGACACGCAATAGTTACTTTAAACGAAGAAGCGGCTTATCCTATTCATAAAGCAACTATTATACCAAGAGGAAGAGCTTTAGGGATGGTAATGCAATTACCAGAAAGAGATGAAGTGTCTCAAACTCGTGAACAATTGCATGCACAAATGGCTATTGCAATGGGAGGTAGAGTAGCGGAGGAATTAATTTTTGGAGATGATAAAGTAACTACTGGGGCCGCAAGTGATATTGAACAAGCCACAAAAAGAGCTAGAGCCATGGTTATGAGAGCAGGATTAAGTAAAGAGCTTGGACCAGTTGCTTATGGTGAAAATGAAGAAGAAGTTTTCCTAGGAAGATCTGTGGCAAGACAACAAAATATGTCAGAAGAAACTGCAAAAAAAGTTGATAGTGAAATTAGAAAATTTGTAGATAAGGGATATGAACGAGCCAAAAAAGTATTAACAGAAAAGATAGAAGACCTTCATAAGCTTGCAAAAGCTTTGTTAACCTATGAAACGCTAACCGGAGAAGAGATAGAAGATTTAATTAATAAAAACGTATATCCAAAAAATAAAGAAGATCTAAAAATTGAAGAAGAAGATCAAGGTTCTGCTCTGGGATCTATAGGTTTAAAACCAAAGATTGTTCATTAAATTTTAATGCAAAAATATTACACTAGGGCGTGTAATTTCTTTTACGGTTCTAAATCAAAATTAAATATTAAAAAAAAATTATCATTACCTTTAAATGGTAATAATTTAATATCATTTGATAGTATAGAGTTAATTAACAGAAATTCAAAAAAAGTTATAAATATTAAAAATATAAAAGATCTTCCGAAATTTATTAAAAAAAAAGTTATTTTAGATTTAAAAAAAATAACAAAAAAAAAATTTTTTTCTCAATTAAAATTTAATAATTTTCCATTATTGATGGGTATTTTAAATATTACTCCAGATAGTTTTTCCGATGGAGGAAAATTTATGAAAAATAATATAGCTAATTATCATGCTAAAAAGTTAATTAGTGATGGAGCTCAAATAATTGATGTTGGTGGAGAGTCTACTAGACCTGGAGCTAAAGATTTAGATTCTAAAATTGAATGGAAAAGAATAAGAAAAAAACTTAGATATCTAAATAAGAAAAATATTTTTTTATCTTTAGATACAAGAAAAAGTTTAATAATGAAAAAAAGTTTAAATTATGGTGTGAATTTAATTAATGATGTATCTAGTTTTAATTATGATAATGAAACTTTAGATTTTTTAAAAAAATCCAAAATTCCTTTTATCATTCATCATGCCCAAGGATCTCCGAGCACGATGCAGTTAAATCCAAAATATAAAAATGTTTTATTAGATATATATGATTTTTTTGAAGAAAAATTAAAAGTTATCAGATCAAAAAACATAAAACACAATAATATTATACTAGATCCCGGAATAGGTTTTGGAAAAAATTTGAAACATAATATTACACTAATAAGTCAAATTTCTATTTTTCACAGCTTAGGTTATCCAGTAATGTTAGGATTATCAAGAAAAAGATTTATAAAAGATATTTCTGGAAAAAATGATAGTAAAGAAAGAATAGGGGGAACAATATCTTCAAGTTTGTATTCTATGTTGCAGGGTGTTCAAATTTTAAGAGTCCATGACATTAATGAAGTCAATCAATCTATAAAAGTTTTTAAAAAATTAATTTATGAGTAAAAAATATTTTGGAACAGATGGAATAAGAGGAAAAGTTAATTTTGAGAAGATTAATGGCGAAATGTTCTTTAAATTTGGCCTAGCAGTTGGGACATATTTTAAAAACTTAAAAAAAAATAAACAAACAGCTATCATTGCTAAAGATACCAGGCTTTCAGGTTATTCTTTAGAGCCAGCGTTAGTTTCAGGTCTTGCATCAGCTGGAATGCATGTTTTTACACTAGGGCCATTGCCAACCAACGGTCTTGCTATGCTTACAAGAAAAATGAGAGCAAATATGGGAATCATGATTACAGCTTCTCACAACACTTATGATTATAATGGTTTAAAACTTTTTGGACCAAACGGTCTAAAACTTTCAGATAAAATAGAAAAAAAAATTGAAAAACTAATTGACTCAAAGATTATAAACAATCTTTCAAAACCAAAAACATTAGGAAGAGTTAAAAGATTAGAAGACGGCAATAAAAGATATATAGAAATCTTAAAAAAAAATTTTCCAAAATCATTTAAACTTAAAGGTTTAAGAATTGCAATAGATTGTGCAAATGGAGCGGCTTATAAGTCAGGACCTAAATTGTTCAGATCTTTGGGTGCAAAAGTATACGAAATAGGTTGTTCACCCAATGGTTTAAACATTAATAACAAATGTGGTTCTACAAATCCTAGCAAAATTAAATTACTCACAAAAAAACACAAGGCGGATCTTGGAGTTTCTTTAGATGGTGATGCAGATAGAATTATTCTTTGTGATGAAAAAGGCAATATAATTAATGGTGATCAAATATTAGCAACTCTAGCAATGAGATGGAAAAGAAAAAAAATCTTAAAAGGAGGTGTTGTAGGAACATTAATGTCTAATTATGGACTAGAAAATTTTTTTAAAAAACTAAAAATTAAATTTTTAAGATCAAACGTTGGAGATAGATATGTAAAAGAAATGATGCAAAAAAATAAATTTAATTTGGGTGGCGAACAGTCTGGACATATAATTCTTGGTAAATTTGCAACTACTGGAGATGGTTTAATGGTAGCACTTGAGATTTTATTTTCTTTAAGAAAAGGTGATAAAGCCAGTGAATTATTTTTTAAATTTAAACCCACTCCACAAATTTTAGAAAACATTAGTGTAAAAGATAAATCAGTAATTAATTCTACCAAATGTAAAAAAGCTATAAAAATGGCAAACAAACTTATTAAAGGGCAGGGAAGAATGTTAGTTAGAAAATCTGGAACAGAACCAAAAATTAGAGTAATGGGAGAATCAAAAAATAAAGCTTTGCTTTTAAAATGTATTAATATTGTTAAAGAATCGATTAAATAATTTGAAACCAAAATCAAAAATACTAATTATAGCTGGCTCGGATTCCTCAGGGGGCGCAGGAATACAGGCAGACATTAAGACAGTTACATCTTTAGGCTCTTATGCGATGACTTCCATTACTGCAATTACTTCTCAAAATACAACCGGAGTTTTGTCAATATCTCCTATTAAACCTCAAGAAATTTCCAAACAAATTGAATTTACATCAAAAGATATAACCCCAGATGCAGTTAAAATAGGAATGCTTCATTCTGTTGGAGTAGTTAAATCTGTAATTAAATCATTAACAAAACTAAAATTAAAAAAAATTATTTTGGATCCTGTAATGGTCGCCAAAGGTGGAGCAAGATTAATAGATGATAACTCAATAAATATCTTAAAAAAAGAATTATTGAAAAAAGTAAGCTTAATAACGCCAAATATTCCTGAGGCCGAAATACTTACCAATGTAAAAATTAATTCAAAAGAGGATATGATTTATGCTTCAAATATTTTACTTAAATTAGGAGCCAAAAATGTGCTTTTAAAAGGAGGACATCTCAAATCTAAAAATCTTTATGATATTTTTGTTAACAATAATGAGATTAAAATTTTTAAAAATAAAAAAATAAAAACAAAAAACACTCATGGCACAGGATGCACTTTATCAAGTGCTATTGCTACTTATTATTCATGTGGAAAAACCTTAAAGAAATCTTGTGAGATGGCAGTTAAGTATGTTAACCATGCAATTAGAACAAGATTAAATTACGGTATAGGTCAAGGACCAATTAACCATTTAAATGCAATTGTAATAAAAAAAAAATTTAGATGAAAAATATTGTAGTAGTGGGATCACAATGGGGAGACGAAGGAAAAGGAAAAATTGTAGATTGGCTATCTGAAGAAGCAGATGTAATTATTAGATTTCAAGGAGGTAACAATGCTGGCCATACCTTAGTAATTGATGGGGTTACTTATAAACTTAGATTACTTCCCTCGGGCATTGTAAGAAAAAATAAAATTTCTATAATAGGAAATGGAGTTGTGCTTGATCCTTGGGCGTTAATTGAGGAAATTAATGAATTAAAATCTAAAGGAATAGAAATAAATCAAAATAATTTGATAATATCTGAATCCGTTAGCTTGATTTTACCATATCATAAAGAACTTGATGAAATTAGAGAAGATGAAGCAGGAAAAGAAAATATTGGAACAACAAGAAGAGGGATAGGGCCTGCTTATGAAGATAAAGTTGGCAGAAGATCAGTTAGATTGATGGACTTACTTGATCCGGATAACTTAGATAAAAAGTTAGAGAAAGCGTTACTTCATCACAATTCTATTAGAAAAGGAATTGGCAAGGAAATTTACAAGATATCTGAACTTAAAGAAAAATTATTAAAAACTGTACCTGAATTAATAATTTATTCTCAACCGGTTTGGAAAAAAATAGATGAGTTTAAAAGACTAGGTAAAAAGATATTATTTGAAGGGGCACAAGGAATTTTGCTTGATGTAGATCATGGAACTTATCCTTATGTTACTTCATCAAATACTGTAGCTTCTGCAGCAGCAACTGGCACAGGATGTGGTCCAAATACCATTAATTATGTTTTGGGAATTACTAAAGCATATACTACTAGAGTAGGAAAAGGTCCTTTTCCAACAGAATTAAAAAATGAAATTGGAGAACATATTGGAAATAAAGGCCAAGAGTTTGGAACAGTCACTAATAGAAAAAGAAGATGTGGTTGGTTTGATGGAGTACTTGTAAGACAAACTGTAAAAATTTCTGGCATAAATGGAATAGCATTAACAAAATTAGACGTATTAGATGAACTTGATGAAATTAAAATTTGTATTGGTTACAAGATAGATGATAATGAAATTGATTATTTACCAACAACTATAGAAGATCAAAGAAGAATTAAACCAATATACAAGACTTTTAAAGGATGGAAATTATCTACAAAAGGTATAAAAAATTTCGATGAACTTCCACAAAAAGCAAAAAATTATATTATTGAAATAGAAAAATTTATTCAAACTAAAATTTCTAGCATTTCAACTAGCCCTGAAAGAAATGACACTATATTAATTGAAAATCCTTTTAAAATTTAATTTGCTGGCAAAAGATTTTTCGATTTAGCAGAATTAAGCATATGTTTTTGTAGTTTTTCAAATGCCTTATTTTCAATTTGTCTAATTCTTTCTCTGCTAATTTTAAATTTTTTACTTAATTCATCAAGTGTAATTGGTTTATCTGTAAGTCTTCTTGAATATAAAATTTTTTTTTCTCTATCATTTAAAATTTTTATTGAGTCTTGCAAAAGATCTTTTCTTTGTTCCATTTCCTCATTATGAGCAAATCTTAGCTCATGATCCATTTCTTTATCTACAACCCAATCTTGCCATTCATCACCTTCTTCTCCAATAGGTGCATTTAATGATTGTTCTTTACCTGATAGCCTTCTATTCATAGAAATGACTTCCTCTTCACTCACAGAAAGTCTATTAGCTATATCTTTTACATGTTCATCTTTTAAATCACCCTCAGTTCTAGGTGCAATTTGGTTTTTTAGTTTTTTAAGATTAAAAAATAATTTTTTTTGTGCTGTTGTTGTTCCAATTTTAACTAAACTCCATGATCTCAATATATATTCTTGTATTGAAGCTTTTATCCACCACATTGCGTATGTAGCCAGCCTAAATCCCTTTTCAGGTTCAAATTTTTTTACAGCTTGCATTAAGCCTACATTTCCTTCTGAAATCATTTCGTTTAATGGTAAACCATAACCTTTGTATCCCATTGCGATTTTAGCGACTAGTCTTAAGTGACTTGTTACGAGTTTTTCTGCTGATTTAACATTGCCTGTTGTCTTCCAATTTTTGGCTAACATATATTCTTCTTCCGCATCAAGCATTGGGAATTTTTTTATTTGCGCTAAATATGACGCAAGCCCACCTTCATTTGTTAATGCTGGTAAATTATAAGTTGTTGTATTCATTTTGGTTATTTATTTAATAAAGAATTCAAATTTTACAATATTTTTATTTGATAGTATTTCTTAACTTTTTAAGAATATTATCAAGTTCTTTTGGCAAATTTGAGGAATATTCTAATTTTTCATTAGTACTTGGATGTTGAAAACCAAGAATTTTAGCATGCAAAAATTGCCTATTAATATTTAATAAAGATTTCTCTAAGTCTTTATTTATATTTTTAAATTTTTTAAATTTTTTTTTATATTTATCATCACCAACAATATTATTTCCTTTATAATTCATATGGACTCTTATTTGGTGAGTTCTTCCAGTTTCAAGTTTACATTCAATTAAACTAAAAGTTGGTATTTTATTATTTTCAAAAATTTCTATAGTTTTATAGTTTGTTATTGATTTTTTTCCTTTATTAAATCCTACTTCCATCATTTGTCTATTTCTTGAACTTCTAGTAATTAAAGTTTCTATCTTTCCATTTTGTGGTCTTAATTTTCCCCAAACTAAAGCTAGATAAACTCTAGATATTGTATGTTTGGCAAATTGATTAGATAATTTTTCATGACTTTTATTATTTTTTGCAACCACAACTAATCCAGAAGTGTTTTTGTCAATTCTGTGAACTATGCCTGGTCTTATATCATTTCCAATATTTGACAAATTCTTATTGTAATTAATTAAAGCGTTTACAATAGTTTTGTCATAATTGCCTGCCCCTGGATGCATAGGTATTCCAGAAGATTTATTTATTATAATTAGATCATCATCTTCGTGTACTATTTCAAGTTTATAATTATAGGGTTTTAAAAAAATGTTTTCAGGTTCTGGGATTTCTAGAACAATTTTATCCCCATAAAATATTTTTTTTGAGGGACTTATTGTAATTTTATTATTTAACTTCAATTTTTTTTTTATTATTAAATTTTTAATTTTAGTTCTACTTAATTCATTTTTTTTTTTAGACAAATAGGAGTCTATTCTTGAGCCGTTGTAAATTTCTTCAACATTGTACCTGCAAATATTTTTTAAAATCATTTTAATTAATTAATTTTAATGAATTCTTTTATAAGTATATCTGGAAATTCCATTGTATTAATTAAATTATAATTGTTATTATTATCAATTATTTTACATCTTTCGTCAGTTTTAAAATTCCCTTCACCAACAGCAAATCTTGGATTATTTAAACAAAAAAACCAAAATTTTTGGTCATTTTTTAAATCTTCTAATTCAACAATTTTAAAATTATTTTTTTTAAATAATTTTTTTGTTTTTAGGTAATTATTAAAAACATCAGACTCTGTTGAAAATATAATATTTGTACTTTTTATATTAGCCAAACTTTTTAAAGCTAATTTTGTTTCTGGTCTTGACATTGGATAATTATTTAAATTAATTAAATTTGCAAAACAAAAAATAGTTAGAATTATTAAAAAAATATTTGAAAATTTTAGTTTTGATAGACTGAAGGATATCCAGATAATTATATATGGGACCAAAAAAATCACATATTTTGGTGACATAATTGAAGCTTTATAAAAAGAATAGAAAATTGTTATTAAGTATGTTGAGCCAATTATGTAAACAAAAATATTTTCTTTATTATTTTCAATAAAAATTTTTTTAAAATTTTTAATTATCAATATTCCAAAAATTAATAAAAAAATTCCTCCATTAAATATTGATCCAAAAAAACTTCTGAAATGATAGTTATAAAAAAAAGTTTCACTGAAGCCTGTATAGTGAAAATCTCTAGCTAAATTATATTTAAGATAATCTATATTTAAAAATATATATGTTAATAAAATTAAAAAAAATATTAAAAATTTTTTATAAAAAATTTTTTTTGAATAAATCATTTCCTTTACCAAATAGATTACTTTTCCAACAAAAATAAGACCTGTTATTGGCCAAAGGCTTAAATTAAAAACTGAGACTGAATAGTAAAGAATAGTCTTTATTTTAGTATTTGATTTTAAAATTTCAAAAAATAAAATTAGATTTAATACGCTTACAAAAACAACCAACATATGTGCCCTTACCTCGAGAGACTGCCAAATTAAAAAAAGATTTAGAGATGTAAAAATTCCAACATAAAATACATATTTTTTTGATTTTTCTAAATAAGATGCTAATTTCATTGACAAAGGCACAACTAAGATTCCAAAAATTAATGAAAAAATTCTTCCATTATCATCAATATATCCAAAAATTTTAAAAAAAAATTTTAATAAAAATAAATATAGAGGAGGATAATACTCGGTAAGCGTATTGTCTCCTTTATCTCCCCAAAATCTTTTTAAAGTTTCACTATTAGGTATATTTGGATCAGCCACATATATAGAATGCCATTCATCATGCCATGAATTTCTAATTTCAAAAAGATAGCATCTAAGAAAGATCGATAAAATAGTAATTATAATAAAAAGTAAAACCCATTTTAACTTCTCATTTTTTGTAAATATAGTTTTCTTAAACATAAAAATAGATGTAGAATAACATAATTAAACTTTAAAAATATTTAATAAGTTAATAAGTTTTATATAATTTAATATTTAGCACCCGTAGCTCAACTGGATAGAGCGCCAGATTTCGGCTCTGGAGGTTCAGGGTTCGACTCCTTGCGGGTGCACCAATTTATTCTCCTATGTTAATTAATGTGCCTTTTTTTCTAGCTTCACTGAAAGAATAGTAAAATAATGATATAGCTATAAATAAATATAATCCATTCAAAATTAGAGCCGTGTATATATTTTTTATATTTACAGTTTGATCGATTAATATGTTTCTTGCCTCTTCAAAAATATAAACAAGAGGAAGCGAATAAGCAATATTTTGGAAAAACTCTGGTAATGTTTCAATTGGGTAATATATACAACCAAATGGAGCTAGCAAAAACATTGTAGACCAAGCAATATTTTCAAACGATGGTCCAAATCTTAATAATCCAGCAGAAACTAAAATACCAAGAGTTACTCCAAAAATATATAAACTTAAAAAAAGAAAAAACAAATAAATACCCAGTTCTAAAATTGATATTCCAAAAAGAGGAGATGTAAGGAGTATTGCTGGAATTAATCCAATTAACGCTCTAATGAGAGCAGTAAAAACTAAACAAAATATTATTTCACTAATCTTCATAGGTGCAATAAACAAATTTGTAAAGTTTCTACTCCAAATTTCCTCTAAAAATAACATGTTAAATCCTATACTTGTTCTAAAAAGAAAGTCATAAAGAATTGCGCATGTAAGAATTACACCTACAGCATTATTATAATAAGTTGTATGAGATGCAAAAAAATTTGATATAAAACCCCACAATGTAATTTGAATTGTTGGCCAATAAACTAAATCTAGTATTCGAGGAAATGATCTTGTTATTAAATAAAAATGTCTTAAAAAAAGACCATACATTCTATTAATATTCATTATTCTCTCTCGAAAGTTTTAAAAAAACTTCTTCTAAGTTTTTTCTTCCATGTTTTTCTATCAATTCATTTGGATCACCTTTGTCAATTATCAAACCATTTTTCATCATTAATATTGATTTACAAAGTCTTGTAACCTCGTTCATGTTATGTGAGGCCAATAAAATTGATATTTTTTTTTCTTTTCTGTAGTTTTCTATAAAAGTTCTAACAAAATCACCGATTTCAGGATCTAAAGATGCGGTAGGTTCATCCAAAAGTAAAACTTCTGGACTATTTATCAAAGCTTTTGCAAGGCTAACCCTATTTTTTTGACCAGATGATAACTCACCAGTAACTCGATTTAATAAGTCTTGAAGTCTAAGTTTTTCAACAAGATATTCAATTCTTTTTTCCAAATTTTTAACAGAATATAATTTTCCATAAACAATTAAGTTTTGTTTTACACTAAGTTTTTTTGGCAATTCAATATATGGAGAAATAAAATTAATTTTTTTAAGAATTTCTATTCTATTATTTTCAATATTTTTTCCATCAATTAGTATTTCTCCCCAAGAAGGTTTGAGCAAACCAAGCATCATTCCAATGGTAGTTGTTTTTCCCGAACCATTAGGCCCAAGCAATCCTAATATTTCATTTTCCTTTATTTCAAATGAAATTCCTTTTACAGCTTCTTTTGATCCGTAATTTTTTTTTATATTTTTTACATTAACTAAAATTGTCATTGAAATTTTGATGCTCTAATTAATCTATCGTTTATTGTTTCTCCAAGTCCTTTATTTGAAATTTTTTGAACAGCAATACTTTTAAATTTTTTTTTTTTAATTTTTCGCAATGTATCATACAGGTTTTTTGCTGCTTCTTTTAGATTATTATTTTTACTTAAATAATAAAAATTTTTACCAGATAATTTTTTTTTTTTAATTAATATAAATGCTTCACTTTGTCTTGGTTTTTTTACATTTAGTCTAATTGGTATACCCGGTGAATAGTGAACCTTATTTGACCCAGGAACAACAACATCTTTTGGTTTTTTTATATATTTAGTTTTAATTTTTAAAAATTGATTTAATTTGCCCCTTTCTAATCCTCCAAGTCTAAGTATTTTAGGTCTATTAATTAAACTTACTATTGTGGACTCCAAACCAATTTTTGATTTTCCACCATCTAAAATAAATTTTATTTTTTTTCCGAATTCATCATAAACATCCTTTTTTTTTACAGGACTTATTTTCGTAGCAATGTTTGCGCTTGGGGCTGCAAGTGGATATTTTAGTCGTTTTAAAAGTTTTCTAGCAATTATATTGTTTGGAAATCTTACAGCTAATGTTTTTTTATTATTTGTAACATTTTTTGAAATAAGACTTTTATCCTTTAATTTTAATACGAAAGAGATTGGTCCCGGACAGTATTTTTTGTATAATTTGAAAAACTTACCATTTAAAACACAATCATTCTTTAAAAGATTTAAATTATAGTAATGTACAATTAATGGATTATTTTTAGGTCTTTTTTTAAGCTTAAAAATTTTCGCAGTAGCTTTATCAGAATAAGCATTTCCAGCTAAACCATATACAGTT
>CEUS01114431.1_pt1 | contig 11467 bp, 21 predicted proteins | sample 427031 | NCBI WGS metagenome assembly CEUS01 (sample SAMEA2622837, study PRJEB7988) | marine metagenome | biome: marine biome (ENVO:00000447); feature: marine epipelagic mixed layer (ENVO:xxxxxxxxx); material: "saline water (ENVO:00002010), including plankton (ENVO:xxxxxxxx)" | depth 140 m | reverse complement strand
ACGGAAAAACACGAGTTCCCGAAAGAAGTAACAAAGTGGGAATTCAGAGAGTTCCTTCTACAGAACACAAAGTATTCAACTCTGCCGAGAGCCCTTGAGCTCAGACCAATACCGAACCCGAAGAAGACCTAGGAGAAGTTGATGGATGCTAACGAGTGGGAGTTGTACTCCGACATGGATGGTGTTGAAGGTGTAGCCGAGAAGCTGACTGAGGCCCTCGAGAAAGCGAAGAAGGCCTTTACCCATGACCTGGCAAAGAAGACAGGTCCCGAAGCCCTTAGCGATGCGTGGAGGGGCTTGTACGAAGTTCTGAACCAGCACAGCGACTATGGGGCTGTAGATACAGAGCCGAGATGCGTAGCTCGTCACGCATTAGCGAAGCACGCAGCTTTCCGAGTTACTGGGAAGTACGACAACTTTGTTATCAATGAGTACCTGGAGCAGCTGTACTAAACATGAGTCCCGAAGACGTAGATAAGGCGATTAAACTCCTTCTCGAGAAGTTCGACGTTCGAAAAGTTGGCTCGAGTAAAGAGCACTCCCGTGTTTTTGATGGAGCCATGATGGCTCTTGTTTGTTTACGAGAAGCGCTTGAAGAAAAGGAGACCATGGGGGATGGTGGCCCAGGTGTTGCCCCTTTGCCCCCCCAGGAGGGCGACACTTAGACCTTCTATCCTCCTCCCCCACCCCCGAAGATAGAAGGTCGATTTCGTCGCCCTCACTCTGGTGGGGGCGGCGTTTTTTATGCAGGAAACTTCTCGACGTTTTTGCGCATAGTCTTTTTGGAAGGAGGCACTAATGACTGAGCCTCGTGTTGAGTTAGCAGATGGTTTAATTGCTTCCATCTGGGAGACAGCGAAGAGCTTCCGAAAGTCTGGGGAGGAGATAGTACCTATCGCCCAGGTGTGGAGTTTGCAGAACAGCAATGTGGTGTTTGTGAACCAGCCCCCGAATACGGGAGATCCAGACGTGGCGAAAGATCTTTGGGCAGACGGAATACGTGAGGCAAAGAAGGTCTGCACTGCAGACTTGATTCTCATGGTTACCGAAGCATGGGTTTCGCCAGAATCGTTCGGACTAGAAGCTCTGAACCTACATATGCATGGAGTACCGATACGGGAACTACCCGGGAGAAGAGAGGTACTTCTGCTCTCTGCGGAAACTTCGTGGGGAGAGCAAAGAACACTGATGTGCGAAATAAAAGACAACCAGCTGAGTCAAGAAGACAAAGATACTGGTTGGGAACCCCTCACAGCCACGGGCCGGTTGTCCGGGTGGTTTTTGGAGGAACTATGACACTCTCCCTGCCGATTGTAGGTTTGTACCTGGCGACAGGTCTTTCCTTCGGAGCATTGATCCATTCGATGAATGTAGAAGAGTTTCGAGCAGAAGGTGTTACGAAGGCGGAAAGAACAGAAGCCTTCTTGCATCTCTACGGACTGTCCTTGGTTTTGTGGCCACTTCAGTTGGCGGCTTACCTAGGCATCCGAGTGTTTTTCGCCGCTGTGCGAAGACTTCCTTAGGGAAGAAGAGCCTTTCCAGTAGGAGGGGCTTTTCTTTTACCTATCAGACAGTTCGTCAATTGCGGCTAATGTTGGCGTAACCTAGAGTTATGTAGAGCCCAAAACCGAGATAAGACGAAACACCATACTTTCGGTTTTGGAGACCTAGAAGATGTCCGACGATGTGAAAGATGTCGATACTGGGGAGGCAGATAAGGCGAAGTGGGGCACTACTCGAACAATTAATGTTTTGAAGGAAGCCATCGCAGAGTCCATGGCCGACAACCAGACTCGTGAGCAACCGAAACCTCAAGAGCCAAAAGAGTCAGACATCACAGAAGCAAAGCTCCCCCTGAAGCTTGTTGTCGGAATTATCCTCTTTGCAATTACTCAGGTTATCGCTCTTACAGGCGTTTATTACGACCTCCGTGGCGATGTTCGCTTACTCCAGGAACAGGAGAGCGAACTAACGGACTCAGACATAGTCGAGCTCAAGATGAAAATTGAGCAGCTAGAGAGAGATGCTAAAAGAATGGAGCTAAAGCTGTTAGAGTCCCCAACAGTTTTAGATAATATGCGCAGAGTGGGCGACCTCAATGCGGATGTCCGCGAACTCAAAGCAAGAGTCCGAGCCTTGGAGAGCAGATGACTACCCTCTACCCAGAATTGATGCAGAAGATTGCTAAGAAAAAGACACCAGCTGCTATTGAGCACGCCGGTAAAGTCGATCCAGAAAGGAAGACTTACCCTATATCGAGATTTCTTACTTCTCCTCAAGGCGGGGCGGTCAGGGGGGCCCTCTCAGCAGTTGGTGGGGGTCCAGTAACGATGCTTGGAAGTGCTGCTATGGGTGCAGCTGGGCAGGTGCCCGCGAGAGCTATGGACGCTCGCGCCGCTAGAGGCAGAGCAAGGCTGGGTCGTAAAGGCGTCTTTACATCAGACGACCAGGTTATAAAGGCCTTGAGAGCAGCAGGCGAAAAAGTAACGAAGGGTGACTCCCGGACATTCCCCATCTCGAGATTTTTTACCAGTCCCGAAGTATCCGCTGGGATCGGTTCTTTGCTTGGGGTCGGAGCAACGGCGTCGCAATTACCGCTGCTGAAATTTAAAACTAAAGGGGGCGCACTCGCCGCCCTGCTGGCGTCTGGAATCATTGGTGGTGGTATGGGCGGAGGGACGATGGCGCTTTATCGAGCTATGACAGCAAGGGGCTCTAAAGGCCGCGCCGCAAAACGTCGTCGTGGTCTGACCGAGTCCGACCGAAAGGTAATACAAGCGCTTATAGCTGCAGAAAAAAGTAAGAAGTAGTACGGAGAGCAGATGACTACTCTCTACCCAGAGTTAATGCAGAAGATTGCTTCTGAGAAACAAGCTGGCGCAGCACGATTTTTCAGAATTAGTGGGAAACTCCAGAAGTTTCTGAAGAAGCCGACACCTACGCAGGCACAGCTGATGGGCGATAGAACTATGGGACCGGCATTTAGCCGCATAATTAGGCAGGGAGAGGTTCTTGAGAAGAAGGCACCAAAGCTGCTTGATGCTGCATCAAGGGCAGAGTCAAAGGTTTTGCGAAGAATACAAGGCCCAAGGCAGTTGCTGGGTCGACGGGGATCCTCCTGGAGAGAATCTGCCCTATCTCCCCGCCGAATAGCAAAAGTAGAAGCTTACGGCGCACGACATACGGCAGCCGCACGAAGGGCTGGTGTTTCAAAAGAGCGGCTTGATGAACTACCGATGCAGGCCCGCCGAAGGTTACTTGCGCTGGGCTCGGAATCGCCGCACTACGGTAAAGTTTTAAAACGGTATCTGAGCTAATTAGGGAGTAGGCCGTGATCACTCTCTACCCCGAGTTAATGCAGAAGGTCGCAAGAGCACCTTCGCCACAACTGCTTGCTGCCGGTGATGCCGTAAAAGGATTCATCAGTAGGCTTCGGGGTCAGAACCTGGTTGCTCCTATGGAAAAACTAAGGAAGCGGAACATATATAAGGGTCTCGCCTTCAAGCCACGTCCCGGAACAACCAATGAGAAAGCTCTGGAGATGCTTCGGAACAACAAGGCATTCGCTACGCTTCTCCGTAGAGAAGCCGCGGAAGAACTTGCTAAGCAGAAGGCCCTTACTCAGAGGGCCCGACTTCAAGCAGGCGGTGGGGCTACCGCACTTGCTGCCCTTGGGATAGGCGTTCCAGGAGGTAAGAAGTAGTGCCTCTTTACGAGTACAAGTGTGATGGTTGCGATGCGAAGCTGGAGAGGCTCTCTGGTTTTACTGAGGCTCCTCCACCGTGCCCTCTCTGCCCTGGGCAGATGAAGAAGCAGATCTCCCAGTGCTCGTTTCAGCTAAAAGGTAGGGGTTGGTATAAAGACGCCTACTCCGGCAAGAGTAATAAGGTCGGACATAAGACCTACACTGGGCGAGTTGATATCCCAGTAAACCAGGAACAACCATGACAACCCTCTACCTAGAGTTGATGGAAAAAGTTGCTCGCGCTGAACCAACCACAAAGGGGAAGTGGTCTACCGGCGAGAAGGCTACAAACATCTTGGCCGGTTCCGTTGCTAGCCTTCCCGCCGGTCTTGCCCAGCTTGGGGCTGCGAAAACGCTCTTAGGTAGGCTGGAGAAGGACACCAAAAAAGCTCCCACACTTAATAAGAGACAGTTGGGTAAGTTATACAAGGAGCTAGGTCTCAAAGGTGTGCGTATTACACCCTCTGGGGGGCTTGCAAGTAAGATAGATTCACCGAGGTACTACCCAAAAAGCAAGTTCACAGATTGGCAGCGTCGCGCTTTGCTCGGTGAATCTGGCCCTTTGAAGGAAACCGTGAAGGTCCCCTTCAAAGGGGATGCTGGGAAGCACCCATCAAAGGGGACACCGGCAGGACCAAAAACCTCCTGGAACGCTTACCTCCGTGATTTGGAGAAGACTCTAGACCCAGAAGGGTACAAGAGACGTAAGGCCCAGGCTGCAAGGACTCCTGAGCAGCATAGACAGCACCTGAGGAAGCGTAGGTACGGCGCAGCCCTTACAGCACATGAGTTAGGTCATGCATCGCTGCGCCGAAATAAAGTTCTATCTGCCATAGCCAAGGGCCGCGCACCTGGGGCGCTACTTGCCTCTGCTGCCGGTATTCAGGCAGCGTTCGGGGACCCAGATTCTTCACTCTCTAAGAAAACTCCATATATTCAGGCAGCAGGGTTTGCTCCGATGGCCATAGACGAAGCTGGGGCGACGTATAAAGGCCTAAAGGCTCTTAAGAAGACCAAGGCGCTGAATCCTGCACAGTACAGAGCCGCAAGAGCGCTTCTTCTTCGAGCCGGGGGTACGTATGCTGCTGCAGTAGGTGGGGCAATGGGGGCATCCGCACTAACGCTCAAGGCTCGAAGAGCCCTCAAAAAGAAGCAGATGCGGGACTAAAGTGACTACCCTCTATCCAGAACTAATGCAGAAGGTTGCTAAGAAGAATAAGGATTTAAGTCTGGGGTTGGGTACAGCAGGGATGTTGGGTCTGCCAAGGTTTTGGCAGGTCTTTCAGGTGCGGCTCTTGTCGGTAAAGCTTTGCTAGGTTCGAATACTTAGAGATCTAGCTCACCAACTTCAGCACCAACCCACCAATAGACACAGTTAGCGCTACACAAGAGAACCAGAAGGCTCTCTTACTGGTCTTGTAGGCATTTCCTAGACCATCTCTCTTGAGCTTGTAGTTGAAGTGCTCCATTGCGGAGACTTCTGGGACCTTCTCTAAGAAGTCCTCGCAGTCACGCTCTTCAAAGACATCTTCCGGTATCAGGCGAAGCTGATAGTAAAGGCATACACCAGCCCACTTCTCTTCATGCCAGTTGTCTGGGTACTTATTCCAGAGACCACATCGACCGCAACGAGCCATTACTTCTTTTTCTTAGTTGCGGGGCCCTCTAGTTCTTCCTCGGAAGATCCGACCTTACCGTTGATGTACTTCATGACGACACGGTTCAGCTTGCCGATAAACCACTCAGCTGCACTACCCCCCAGAAGACCGGCAAGAGCACCCAGCCATGGGTCCCACAAGCGCCAACCCATGATTGCTCCAAAGAGAATGGAGACCATGATTGCGCAAATTTCCCCTAGAACGACGATGTCTTTAGAAACCCACTCTTTCTCGTACCAACGCTCAGTCATACTCTGAATCGACCAGGCGCATAAAGCGGCACAAATAGCGATCAGAAGGGCTATTGCTTCCCAGCCCAGGGCAGTAGTCATCTCAGCAAGAACAGACACTTCGGGAATTGCTGTAGATGGTGCTGGAGGTAACTCTGCTGTAAATGTGGGACCAGCCATGGTGCTACCTATTTCTGACTATGTATGAATCTAAGAACTCGCTCTATATCTTCCTGACGTAACTGTTGGGAGCTTACCTTTATCGGTTGCCCACCCCGCATATCCCGCCTGAAGCTCATAATTCCGGGTGCCAGAATAGCTGCACCGATGAGCTTACCAGCGTGCCGACCAAGGAAACCTTTTGCCTTTGTTGTCACCTTCGAAGTTGCAGAAGGCTTAGGCTTAGGCTTCCAGCCAGGAGGACGAAGTCGATGTTGCGGTGAGGGCTTTGGAGCAACTTTGATAGTGCCTGGCTTAATCTTCATTGCCGGCGGCTTTACCGAAGGTTGAGGCGGTGGAGGCGGTGGTGTGACCCTCGTTGTTACTGTAGGAGCTGGAGCAGGTGGGGGCTTAGGCGCAACAGGGGCCTTAGGCTTAGTCGATGCCGTTGGTTTAGGCGCTGTCGCTACAGTGGTTGGTGCCTTTGGCGCTACTGCCGGCGATTTTGAAGCCGCTGCAGCAGCTCGGTCGTACTGAAGATTCTTCTCCATAAACTGAGCGACATCCTTCGAGGAAATACCCAGCTGTTTTAGAAAAGAGGGAGATACAGTTCGGCCCCCCCGAAGAGCGTCCCGCACTTCCTTGTACGGGACGAGCGCTCGCATTTCATTAGCGAGATTACCTGCTCCTGCTGGTGCCCCCCGAACTACCGTAGGCGGTGCTTTAGCCGCCCTTTCCCTACGCACTACTTCACGGGCCCTATCTACAGGAGTGGGGTTTCGGTATGCACTGCCAGGGAGGCCGCCCCCTCCATCAGAGGCTGTCATTGCCAGCTTCCGCAGGCGAGAGACCTTCTGCAAGGATGTAGCTACCCCAGGAGCTATCGTCGCACTTCGATGGACCGCTCCGGTAATAGCTTTAGCGGGCGTTTTTGCTCGAGTGATGTATTTACCCAGGATGACGCGACTCAGAGAACCCTTCTCTCTGCCGCTTCTTCGTATGCTTTTTCCTAGTCTATGAAAGAAGCTGCCAATAGCCCTTTTAGGAGATACGCGTCTTCCGGAAAGGAGCCCTCGTCGCTGAAGGATGAGGGGAGCCTTCTGCAAGCGTTTGGGGCCACCAGGGGTCGTTGCCGGGAGGAGCTTGTCAGGCCCTACACGACCGGAAACTGTTTTTGACTTAGCAAAGAATTTCTCACCGGGACCCAAAGAAGATCTCACACCCGGAACTTTGATGTTTCGTATCCAGTCCGACACGGCCCGCGTTGGGCTACCACCGGCCATCACCATCCTGGCTTGTGCTGCTCGGTATATGGCTGCTGGGCTTATCCTTGCGGATTTCTCCAGGTGCCGCCTACCTACAGCTGATGCTATGCGAGCCTTCTTACCGGCAGGCATATTTGGGTGGTCTCGCTTTAGTGCTCGGTAGATCTCTTTGACCTTGGCCGGCCGATTTTGTTTCAGGAATGGTTTGCCCATGACTACCTAAGAGACAGAGTGTGCTGGCTGGTCTATAAGGACTTCTTAAAAAAGGAGAGCCCAATGCTCAAGAAACTAGCTTATTTCCTTCTTCTGCACACCCTCCTCTTCGTTGGGTGTGACGTTACTGACGACGATGATGATGATAGCGCTGCGAACGACGATGATGTCGCAGATGATGATGATGATTCATCGGACGACGACGACAGCGCTGATGATGATGACTCTGCAGATGATGACGATGATAATTCTGCAGATGACGACGACTCTGCAGAAAGCGATGATGACGATTCGGCGGGGGACGATGATGACTCCGCTGGAGATGACGATGACTCATCTGGAGATGACGACGATTCAGCGAAATAATCTCTTAGGGGAGTAGATGCCTAGCTTAGATTCATTCGTAAATGCAATACACACAGCGGTACTGCAAGCTACGGACATAGCAGAAGCCCACGAACTAGAGAGTATTCAGCGGGAGCAGTTCTGGTACCAGGAAGTCAAAAAAGACGGGACGCCAGTAACTGATGAAGAAGGGAATCCGGTCTACCGACCGCGCATGATGACAATGAGAATTCCTGTCTGGGAAGAAGGAAAGCTCATTGAGCAGGATGTAAAGATTCCCATGCAGTCCCTTACAACAGGCCAGTCTCTACAGATTTCAGAGTTATCTGTAGAGATGGAGGTCGAAATTCAGGGGCTAGATGATTCCGAGAAAACTCAGGTAATGATAAATACTAATGTGGGCGGTTCGCTGCTCAAGAAGACCAACAAAGCCAAGCTGCAGATCACATTTAAAGGACAGGAACCCCCAGAGGGTTACGCCAGAATAGACAATCAACTGATAAAGCTACTGCCCTAGGAGAGCTGAAAAATGCCTGATGGCCTTGTAAAAATGTCCGACCAGTTTGGCGGACTCCCGATGGACCAACTCATTGGTGGACCCCTTTCTGCTGCTTGCAACGCACAGGTTCTCCTGGCGAAAGCTTCGAGCGATTTCATTAAGAACGTTGGCCTGAACGAAGACGGCAACACTGCACGAACGGTGGACTTTAGTTTCACCAAGCCCGTACAGGATGCCGATGGAACCAGCCGCAACGAAGAAGTGAACCTGGAGGTTCCTCTTCTAGCTATCATCAATACTCCCTCCCTTTCGGTGAAGGAGTGCGATGTGCGCTTTACGATGGAAGTGAAGTCTTCGACAAGTAGCAAGACGACCTCAGACTCCAAGGCCGACCTTACTGCTCATGCGAAGTACAACGCAGGATTCTTCTCTTGCGATGTCACCGTCCATGGTTCTGTTGCTAACCATAGTGAGAACGCACGTTCCAGCGACAACAGTGCGAAGTACGACGTAAAGGTCGTGGCTCGAGATGACGGACCGCCTGAAGGTCTCATGCGAGTACTGGATATGTTGCAGGACGCAATTGCTCCCCGCCCAGACGCTGGCCCACCTCCTGTTGTTAATCCTCCGAAGAAGCAGTAGGTTAAGCCGCATGTTGAGAGGGAACCGGTCATACTCTGGCCGGTTCCCTACTCACTTAAAAAGTGTCTCCACTCTCCGCATAGAGAACTAGAAGGAGATACTGATGAGTGGCGAAGAGGACAACCTGAATAAGAAAATTGCCGGTGTTGCGATTGCTCTACTTGGTGGAGCGATTGCCGCCGGCTTTGCGTTTTACGTCGATACCACTGCAAGGCTTCGGGTTATAGAAGATGACCTTACAGAAGCCGTAGCTTTGATAGCTTTGATTCACCCACCCTCACCGTCCCCGTATACGAGAGAGATTGTCACGTTCTCTTCTAAGGAAGATCGGCGTGATGCTCGAAAGCAGAAGCGGGATCGAAGACGCCGGATGATGACGGCCGTGGAAGAAGACCAAAAGGCGAGCGCCTCGGAAGAAATCTGCGACAACCTGGTAGACGACGATGGGGATGGTCGCACCGACTGTGCAGATGCCGACTGTCTGAGGACCTACCCGGGATGTTATGGGTCTTACGAGGCATATGAGGGACGATTTGACCACCTCCCGCCGGTGCCCAAGGACTAGAAAAAATCCTTCGTATCTCCACATAGAGATTATGAAAGGAGGTCCCTATGGGCGCATTTGATGTAACGCTGTTGGACCTACTAAAAGCATTGGTAGAGAAAGACGAGTGGCAACCGCACAGCGCGAATTGCTGTGTACTAGAACTAACCACAGAAACTTCTTCGGGAGAGCCTCTTCGGTGGGTGTTCGAAGGCCGCGGTGAGAAGGATTCTGAACTTCGGCTGGAACAGTACTTTGATGGTGACAGGATGTGGCGTGTTTACGAGAACACGCTGTGGTCATCTGCCACGCTTCCTGAACCAGTTCTTGAGCAACTGTGCGATGCCAGAGACAAAATAATGTATGGCATAGCCAACCGACAGGTAGCAAACCTGGGAAGTACGGTTTTCAAGGGGTTCAACTTCTCGTATTGACGGTCCTGTTAGAGTGTCTATTCCTAGTACGAACCAGGAGGACACTTTATGTGGGCAGTTTGGAAAATAGACCCGGATAGTGACTGCAAGTCATTCGATCTGTGGGGCTTATTCCACGACCAAGCTCTGGCGCAAGAAGCAGCGGAAGGTCTGACTTCTAGTGGAAAGATTGCGAACATCGAAGAGCTCCACCCAATTCAAGCAATGTGGGTGGCTTCGTATACTTTCCCAGAAGTCCTAGAGAATCTGTTTTGCGACGAGCTTGTTAACTAGACGAAGGACATGCTGAAAGAAGAACTGATTCGGCACGCAGAAGTGCTCAAAGAATTTATTGAAGAAGAGAAGTATGCGTATGCCCAGGTAGTACACAAAGACATAAACGAGGTCTTCGGGTACCTGGGCCTTGAGTTGTTGTTAGAAGAAGCTGTAGCAGAGAAGGAGGTGCCCCGTGTTGAAGCTAAAGCAATGGTGGATGACATATTTGGCCTACCGGGAGAAGAGACGCGAGAAGAGAATCCTTCGGAAGATCTCGAAGGACTTTCATAAAGCAGTCGGACGTAACAGGGTAATTACCCTTCCCGCCCCCAGGCGAGCAGACTAAGTAGAAAAAGAAGACCCGGCGAAAGCCGGGTTTTTCTTTTACAGACGCAAATTTCCCAGAAGTTTTGCCACATAACCTCTTTGAAGGAGAAATCCAATGCTGAAGCAACTGAGAATAGCTTTGTGGTTTCTATTCGTTTCATGGTTAGACAGAGACGACAAAGGAGAAGATGATGGCAATTCCGGAGGACCAGCGACCTACAGTCCGCCTGGTAGGTGAAGATGGCAATGCATTCGCAATTATGGGGCGAGTAACCAAAGCCCTGAGACGAGCAGGCTTCGATAACGAAGTAGTTAAGGCGTACCAAAAAGAAGCAACATCAGGAGACTACGACAACCTTCTCCGAGTAACCCTTGGTTACGTCAGGGAGGAGGACTAGTGGGAAAAGCTGTTGATTGGTATCTAAAGATGCTGCCTCTGGCAGCCAACCTTGCGGGAGGGCAGCAGCCGGCACACGCAGTGCCCGACCCAGACCCGAAAATAGAGGTACCTGAGGATTCCATGCTTGTGAATCAGCAGGAATACCAAGTGATCTATCCGAGACTACGTAAAGCAAAGATATTTGAGATACGCCCTACTACCTATGCAGCTCTACACCATCTTGCTGATGTGTACACCACAGAAGAACTGCTCCACGAAAGATGGGCTCCCTACCCACAACCGGACTGGAACCAAACCGATCAGGACACGTACAACTACGGGATGTCTCTGAAAAAGGGTGCCGGAAATGTGCCCTTTCCGGACAACCTCCCGTTCGAACAAACCTACTTTGGTTATGCAGAACCTATCCGCCTTACTGAAGCAGGGGAGATTGCTCGAAGAATCAACCTAGATGAACTTGCGCAGTCAATGGGAGCTAGTGGAGTACGCCTTATAGGCCAACTTGTTTGCACTGAGACACAACGCATCTGGGAATTCCTAGCCGGAGAAGATAGGCAGGGTGCGGCAGTAGGGATAATCACAACCCCTGTGTACAAGAAAGGTCTTTGGGTTTACCCGATGTCGCTAGATGCTTGGATTATGTCCGGTCTCGTGGGTGTGCTGAACGACCCGAAAATGACGACAGAAATACATGAAAGACCTGTGTCGAAGAAGAAACGTCGACGCGTCCAAAAAGGTGGTCGTCTGAAAG
>CEUS01254683.1_pt1 | contig 11472 bp, 10 predicted proteins | sample 427031 | NCBI WGS metagenome assembly CEUS01 (sample SAMEA2622837, study PRJEB7988) | marine metagenome | biome: marine biome (ENVO:00000447); feature: marine epipelagic mixed layer (ENVO:xxxxxxxxx); material: "saline water (ENVO:00002010), including plankton (ENVO:xxxxxxxx)" | depth 140 m | reverse complement strand
GCCGCACACAGACCGACGAAGAGCACGAGAAAGACGCTCACGGCTTCGGGTTGTGCTCCCTGTGCGCCCTGAGTTCGCGCCAGTACTCCATCAACGCCTGAATGTTTTTTTCGTAGCCGCGGTCTGTGGGGTGGTAGTACTCCCGGCCAGCAAGATTTTCGGGGAGGTAGTCCTGCGGGGCGTATCCGTCGGGATCGTCGTGGTCGTAGGTGTACCCCTTGCCATAACCAAGGCCCTTCATCAGGCCTGTCGGCGCATTGCGGATATGGAGGGGGACGGGAAGGTTGGGATGGCTCCTGACGTCCTCGTTGGCCTCGGCGTAACCCTTGTAAACCGCGTTGCTTTTGGGAGCTGTAGCGAGATAGACGGCGGCCTGGGCGATGGCGAGGTCGCCTTCGGGACTGCCGAGGAAGTCGTAGGACTCGCGGGCGGCGAGGGTGATCGACAGGGCCCTCGGGTCGGCATTCCCGATGTCTTCGGACGCGAAGCGCATCATTCTTCGAAGGATGTAGTGCGGGTGCTCGCCCGATTCCATCATCCGCGCGAGCCAGTAGAGTGCCGCGTGAGGATCGCTTCCCCGGAGACACTTGTGCAGGGCGGAGATGAGGTTGTAGTGCTCCTCTCCGCTTTTGTCGTAGAGGAGGGATTTTGCCCCCAGGACGTCGGGCAGTGATTCGGCCGTCACGGTCCGATCGCCGATGGCTGAAGCGGCAGCCGCGACCGTTTCGAGCGTGTTGAGGGCCCGTCGCGCATCCCCTTCAGATGCGTAGGCGATGGCCGCCAGCGCATCGTCTTCGAAGATCAGGCTGTCGAGCCCGGCGTGTTCGTCAGCGATGGCGCGCTCAAGCACCCCACCGATCACATCGGTGTCGAGTGGGTTGAGGACGAACACGCGTGTTCGAGAGAGGAGGGCAGCGTTCACCTCGAAGCTCGGGTTCTCGGTCGTGGCGCCGATGAGGGTGATGGTGCCGTTTTCGACGTGGGGCAGAAACGCGTCCTGTTGGGCGCGGTTGAACCGGTGAATCTCGTCGATGAAGAGAATCGTTCGTCGACCGAGCTTGAGCTCTTCGGCGGCCCGGGCAATGATTTCACGGACTTCCTTGATGCCCGATGTGACGGCACTGAAGAATACGAATCGGCTGCGGGTCGTGTTGGCGATGACGCGGGCGAGCGTGGTCTTCCCGGAACCCGGAGGACCCCAGAAGATCATGGACGGGGTCTGGTCCGACTCGATCAGGCGTCGAAGGGGCGCATCCGGCCCGACGAGATGGTCCTGGCCGAGGACGTCATCGATCGTCTGTGGGCGCATTCGTTCGGCGAGCGGGCCCTGGGTTGCCTCCTGGCGCTCAAAGAGATCGCTCATCGGCCGCGGTCCTCCGGCGACTGAGGGGGATCGTCCCCATCCGAGTCGGAGCGGGATCCGAAATCGAATCCCGCGCCTCCCCAGTCGATCCCGCGATCGCTGATCCGGTCGGGGTCGATTTTCGGGGGAAGTTCATCCTTCACGGGGTCCAGAATAGCAGCGGCCGAGTTGGGAGGCGCCGGGGGCGCGAAGTGGGAAGCATCCGTTGTCGCTCCAGTTGGAGCACCCGAACTCAGCGACTCGAGGAGCTCGTTGACCTCTTCCAGAATGGCCATCCTGTCGTCGACGGACACTTTCGACATCTTACGCATCTCGTCGATGATGACGAGCATTTCGTCGGGACCGAGTTTATCGAGAATCCGGCGGGCGTGAATCGGCCCGAGCGCGATGAGCAAGACGGCGACCTTTTGAATCTCATCCATTCTGGGATCCCCCCGGCCGCAGCCGATCTCTCCAGCCCCTGGGTCTGGCTCCTGCGGCTTCAAGTTTCCTGGCCAGAACCTTCTCGTTCACGCGGTAGACGAAAACCTCCTCGCCATCGATTGAGACGACGGGGATGCGCTCACCGTACCTTGTCGTCAGGTCTTCGTCGTGGCTGATGTCGACGAGATCCAGATCGAAGGAAAGTCGAGCGCGGATTCTGTCGATCCGTTCCTTCGCGATGTCGCATAAATGACAGTCGGGCCTGGAGTAGATGGTGAGGGTTGGCATGAGCGGACACTGTGGGGAGGCGGGCCTAAGTCCAAAGTAACGGTGGCGCAATCCCACGGTCAAGGCTGTCGGTTGTGCGAGGGTTTGGAGACCCTATCTTAGTGGCTTCGCGGAGCTTTCGTGGATTCAAAGACGATGGAGTGTCGATGGAGCAGGACGCGATCAAAGCATACTACGGTTGGGCGGAAATCGATTCTGTCGATCCGGTGGTGGCCGGTTCGACGGGCACGTGGCGTATTACCTACCACGTGGGTAAGTACGGAGTCGACGATGGCGGCGTGATCAAGTTTGCTTGGCGGGACGTGAGCGACTGGGCCTACCCCCAGTTCGACGATCCTGCCGCGCCGAATTTCGCGTCGGTCAAGGCGACGGGCGCCTCTTCCCTCCGGGCGCAGTTCGAAAAACAACGGTTCGTCAGGCCCTGGCGGCTGTGTGTGACCGTCGACGTATTCGATGATTCGCTGGAAGAGGGCGACACGGTGACGCTGACCCTGGGGGACACCTCGGGGGGCAGTTCGGGTAGCCGGGCCCAGACCTTCTGTAAGGAGGCGTTCGAGTTTCGCGTGGCCGTCGACTGGTGCGGGACGTGGAGGTATACGGTCGTTCCTTCGCCTGTGTTCGAAATCGTATCGGGTCCCCCATCGAAGCTCGTTGCGGTAGGGCCGTCACTTTCCACGCCCGATGAAGAGGTGTGGATGGGCGTCAAGGCCGAAGACGTGTGGGGGAATCCCTGTCGTTCCTACGATGGCGAGGTTGCGATCGACAGTGGCGGGCTGACCGGCTTGCCCGAAACCTTTCGTTTCGAACCGTCCGACCGGGGAGTTAAGCGGTTCGAGGGGCTACGTGTTCCCGGTCCTGGGATCTACCGAGTGCAGGCGAGCGACGTGGGCAATGGGCTGTACGCGGAGTCGAACCCGCTGCGTTGTGTGCCGGAGATCGATGGGCCCAGACCCTACTGGGGCGATCTTCACGGTCAGAGTGAGGAAACCGTGGGGACGAACCCTGTGAAGTCCTATTTCGAGTTCGCTCGCGAATCGGCTCTGGTGGATTTCGCCGGACATCAGGGGAACGATTTTCAAATCACGAAACCGGTCTGGGACGAGATCAAGCAGCAGGCGAATACACAGAACGATCCGGGGAGATACGTCGCGTTCGTGGGATGGGAGTGGTCGGGGAACACGCCGGTCGGTGGGGACCACAACGTCTACTATCTCGGTGACGACGGACCTCTCCATCGGTCCAGCCACGTGCTGATCGATGACACGTCGGACATCCAGACCGATGCTCAACACGTAACGGATCTCTACGCAGCGCTGAAGGGGACAGATACGCTGCTCGTGCCCCACGTAGGCGGGCGCTATGCGAATCTGACCTGGCACGACGGCGACTTCGAATCTGTGGTCGAGGTCTATTCGGAGTGGGGTGAATTCGAGTGGTTCCTGAAAGAGGCATTGGAGAAGGGCTATCGAGTCGGGTTCACTGCGGGGAGCGACGATCACAAGGGGCGTCCCGGCGCGGCCTATCCAGGGAGCGGTTCATTCGGGGTCTACGGCGGACTGACGTGCATCCAGGCCGAGTCGCTGACACGAGAGGGGCTGTGGATGGCGATTCGCGAACGGCGTTGTTATGGAACGACCGGGCAGCGAATCCTTATTGACGCGACGGCGGACGGCCATCCAATGGGATCGGCATTCGAGGCGGAAGAGGCGCCGGAGATTGTCGTCCATGTCGTGGGAACTGCGCCGATCGAACGAATCGACGTGCTCCGTGGGCTGGATGAGGTCTACAGCTATCCGGAGGCACCTGAGCGCTCAGAAGACCGGGTGAGGATTGCCTGGTCGGGCCAGCGGATCCGAGCGCGCAATCGACTTGCACGTTGGGATGGATCGCTGGCCATCGAGGGAGGATCCGTCTGGAACGTTGGAGGCTACGCGTTCGATTCGGCGTCTGAAGGAATCACCGATTGGGACGACCACCGGATCGAGTGGACTTCGGTGACGACGGGCGACGCGGACGGGGTCGGGTTCTCGATCCGGGGAAGCGATGATACGACTCTCGATTTCCAGACTCCCATCGTATCCAGATCCCTGAAGCTGGGGACCTTAAGGATGGGACCCGTGACGGTCGACGCCGGGGGCGTGGACATGAAAGTGGTGTTCGAGATGGAGCCGGTGGGTTTGGGGCGCGAGGCCACGGTTCGGTTCAGAGACGACGAGGCACCCGCCGGCACGCACCCTTATTGGATTCGGGTCGTACAGACCGACGGAGCGAAGGCGTGGGTGAGCCCGTTCTATGTCACCCTGTCCTGAACAGACAGACATGAAAGGATAGAGCATGCCGACAGTCGGATTGTTAAGCCCCGGGGATATGGGGCACGTGGTGGGAAAAGTGATGGTCGATCACGGCCTGAAGGTGCTGACGTGTCTGGCCGATCGGAGCGAGCGCACACGCGGGTTGGCTGCGGCGGGCGGCATCGAGGATACGTCGTCTTACGAGGCCCTCGTCGAACAGGTCGACCTGATGGTTTCGATCATGGTGCCCGCAGAAGCTATGGGGGCAGCGACCCGCGTTGCAGAAGCCCTGAAGTCGACGGTGTCGACGTTAACCTACGTTGACTGCAACGCGATTGCTCCGGAGACGGTACGGCATATGGCGGACATCGTGACGGCTGCCGGCGCTCGATTCGTCGATGCGGGGATCATCGGAGGCCCTCCGCGCAAGCCAGGGGGGACGCGGCTCTACGCGTCAGGCGAACACGCGGCGGACTTCGCGGTCCTGAACGACTACGGGTTGGAAGTCCCCGTGATCGGAGAAGAGATCGGGCAGGCGTCCGGGCTCAAGATGTGTTACGCCGCACTTACGAAGGGAACTTCCGCGGTCATGATCGAGCTCTTGACGGGCGCGAAGCGGATGGGGCTCTTCGACAGCCTGATCGGCGAGCTGGAGAAGAGCCAGCCGGGTCGCCTGGAGATGATGCAGGGACTGACGAACGTGCCCAACCGGTCGAGACGATGGATCGGTGAAATGGAAGAAATCGCGAAGACGTTCGGAGACCTCGGGCTGACGCCTAAGATCTACGAAGGGGCAGCGGATATCTATCGCCTTGTGGGGGGCACCGAACTCGCGGACGAAACACCGGAAACGCGAGACAAGGACCGCACGTTGGATCAGTTGGTCGAGGTGGTTGCTAAAGAGTAGGCTGCGGCCCCGTGAGACGAGAAGGTGGTTGTCATGCAAGTGGAGGGGAAAAGGACCGTCGTCGCGATCAGCGGTCCCTCAGGCGCAAGGAAGACCACCATCGTTGTCGAGTCGGGTCGGGTGCTGGGCGACGCGACGCTATTGTTCTTTGATTGCTACGGCTCTGCTGCCAAAGTTTACCCGAATCAGACAGAGTGGGTACGAGAGGGGTGCGACCCTGACGCCCGGATCTCCGTCCCTCAGCTTGTGACGGACCTGCAGAAGCTGAAGAAGGGAGACTCGATCGAGCGCCCCCCTGGAGATCGTTTTCCGTCCAACGTTCCAAGACAGCCAGTCGTGCATTCAGCTCGATATATATTGCTGGAGGAACCGTGGGGGCGAGACCGGACTGAGATTTCATCGCTGATCGATCTCGTGGTTCACATCGATGTGCCCCTGGATGTTTCTCTCTGTCGGCGAATGATTCGGGACGCACTGTTCGAAACCCCACTGGATCGGGCGAGGGATTACCTTGAGTCCTCTCTGCACGACTTCTACGCCCGACAGCAGAAAGTGGGAGACCGTGCAGACTTGGTTGTCGATGGACGTCGGTCGGTCTCGGAGATCGTAGGGGTGGCTGCTGATTTCATCCAGAACACAACAGCAGAAGGATCGCCCTGAGACGCCTGAACTTGGGCAAGCCAATAGGGTTCGACAGATGTCGAACCCTATTTTTCTTCAAGAGACCGAGCGATCAGACTCCGAGCTGGCCGTGAAAAGTAGGAATTGGCGGAATCAGACATTCGTCGTTTTTCAAGATCGACCAGATTAGATCTGGTCTCGACTTCCTCGCTGTCAGGTGGACATCGGAGCAGGGTTGACCTGACAAACATTGCCCCTCTTTTAGTAATTGGCGACGCGATTTCGGCGACGAATTTTGACACGAGAGGCGATCCGATTATATTCGACACCCTCACTTCGAACGTAACACGGAGATTGCCCATGTTTGCCGCCCAGATCGTGGCTCCCCGCCGAATTCGTGTCACAGATGCGCCGGAACCTTCGATCGACGAGGGGCAGATCAAGATCCGAATGGAAAGGGCGTGTCTGTGCGCGTCGGATACGCCCTTCTTCGATTACGACCACAACGCCTTGCTCGATGAGGCGCATCGAGATCAATCCAAGCGCTACAACATTCCGTTCCTTCCTACGGATGGGGATCCCTACCCGATGCGGCTCGGCCAGTCTGTTCACGAATGCCTGGGTACGGTCGTCGAGTCCAGGTCACCCAGGTTCGAAACGGGTGACTTCGTCCTGGCTCTTCCAAACGCACAAGACGGTCTTGTCGAGTATATGGTATCGGAGACTGATCGGGCGATTCATTTGCCTGTGGACTCGGTGCCGAAGGAGCAGATCTTGATGACCCAGCCGCTCGGGACGGTGGTGTGGGCGTGCCATAAGCTGCGGAGCGTGATGGAGCACGAGGTGGTGGTACTCGGGCAGGGGCCGATGGGCCTTCTGTGGACCCGCATGCTTGCGAATCTTGGTGCGCGGACGATCATTGCGATCGATCCGATCGAGGCTCGGCTGAAGGCGGCTCGAACGATGCATGCCACGCACACGATCGATCCATCCACGCAGGATCCGGAAGAAGCGGTTCGTGAAATCACAGGTGGCAGGATGGCCGACCTGGTCGTTGAAGCCGTCGGACACCAGATGGAGACGATCAACCAGGCGATCGACCTGACTCGGCCCCTGGGTACGGTGCTCTGTTTCGGAGTCCCCGACCGGGCGCTCTACGATGGTTTTGCCTACACCGATTTCTTCAGAAAGAACCTGAGTCTGGTCAGTTCTGTAGGACCGGACGTGGTGCCGAATTATACGATGGCCCGAGACCTGATTGCCCAGGGCCGAATCGACGTGGCCCCCCTGGTCACCCACGTGCTGTCGTTCGGAGAGGTTCAGGAAGCCTTCGAGCTGTTTGTCGACCGGAAAGACGGGGCGATCAAGGTGGTTCTAGACTACGAGTCGTAGATGATCGACAGGGACGTCAGAATTGGCTTGACGTTGTGGGTAGGAACGATTAATTAAGAGCCTGTAAGTGGAAATTTCACCCGAGTTTATGGGATTCAGACGCTGATTTGACTCAGAAGAAAACCAACCGCTTTCAGATCCTCTGTGGGGCCTCCGTCGACTTCGCGGGGGCTCTTTGTCATGTTCGGATTGCGTCCAGTTTTAAAGGGGGTGCGATCTTATGGCCTTGACCTTCCAGGGGGGGGCCGTCGTCGGGCAGCCCGAATCCGATGGCGCAGGAGTGACCGTCCTCAAGAAGGGTGGGAACGCAGTCGACGCGGCGGTGACGTCCGCCCTGCTGGGTGCGGTTCTGGCGCCTTCCTCGAACGGTATCGGGGGATACGGTGGTTGGATGATGGTCCACAGCAAGGGCGAGGTACACTGCGTCGATTTTCACACTCGAGCTCCAAAGGCCGCCGACGCCAAGATGTTCGACGTGGGTCAATCCGATGGCCGGTTCGGGTCGAACGTGCGCGATCACGCGAATCAGATCGGTTGGAAAGCCGTGTCGGTACCCGGCGTTCTGGCCGGGATGTCCCTTGCTCTCGAAGAATTCGGCACGATCTCGATGGCGGACGCGCTGGCCCCTGCGATCAAAGCGTGTGAGAAGGGGTTCCGAGTCTCGGCGTCCTACGCGGCGTCCGTGGCCAATCACGAGGACAAGATCAGGGCCTTCCCCGATACGGCGAAGCTGCTCCTCGTCGATAAAGAAGTGCCGAAGGCGGGTGACCGCGCGAAAAGTCCCGATCTGGCCAAGATGCTCACGCAAGTGGCCAACAAGGGCACCCGGGAGTTTTATGAAGGCCGCATCGCCGACCGTATCGTGAAATACATCCAGGATGGCGGCGGGATCATGGCCAAGGAAGATCTGGCTGAGTACGAAGCCAAACTCGTCGAACCTGTGAAGGGCGAGTTCGCCGGGGGCGACATCTACGCGCCGCCGCTCTGCAGCAGCGGACCGAGCCTCGTCCAGATGTGCCGCATTGGCGAACAGACCCAGCTCGATCTGTGGTCCCGCGACTCGGCGCGGTTGTCACACGGCATGGTGGAGGTCATTCGGGCGGGGTGGATGGATCGCTACCGGCACTTCGGCGATCCCGATACGACGCCGGTACCCATGGACATGCTGATGTCCGACATCTCCCTCGGGGCCACGGCGATCGAGATCTCCTCGCATATTTCGGAGGGCACGCGAGGCCAGTGTCTGTTGAGACCGTTATACGCGGGGGGAACAACACACATCTCGGTTGTGGACGGGGAACGAAACATGGTGTCCCTGACCCTGACTCACGGTCCGGCATTCGGGTCGTTCGCGACGATTCCGCGGATGGGTCTGCTGCTCAATTCGGGTATGTCCCGGTTCGACCCCGGTCCGGGGTTAAAGAATTCGGTCGGGCCGGGGAAGTCGCCGATCGTGAACATGGCGCCCGCGCTGTTGCTGCGAGAGGGGCGCCCCTCTATGACGATCGGCGCATCGGGCGGAACGAAGATCCCATCGTCGGTTTTCCAGGTGCTGTCACGCCGCCACGTGCTTGGCGAAGATTTCGAGTGGTCGGTAGGGGCGCCGAGAGTTCATTCCGAGGGGAACGAATGGGTACGGATCGAGGATGAGTTCGGTGAAATGGCGCCCGACTACCTCGAATCGATTGGTTACGAGGTGCGGGATGGTGAAGCCGCGGCGAACGTGCGCGGAATCGAGATCACGGAGGACAACGAGCTGATTGCGGCCTACGATCCCAGGATGAAGGCGAAAGAAAAGGGGTACTGAGGATGGATACGTCTCGATGAACAGCTATCCTTTCGGCAGTGGTCGCCCCGATCCCAATTCTTTCCCGAATCGGGGTCTGGCTGACGCCGCGATGCGCATCCTGCCCGAACTGGGAGGTGAGTTGGCGCTCTACCCCGGGCCCCGTGGCTACGAGCCCATGCGCAAGTTGATGTCCGATCGGTTCGAGCGACGGGAAGGGGTCGGCCTGCCCGTCGACCAGATTTCGTTGACCACCGGATCGATGCAGTCCGTGACGCTGATGGCTCAGTACTTCGTCGAAAAACCGGGCGACACGATCATCATGGAGGAATTCTCCTATTCGGGGACGATCGGCGCATATAAAAAGGAGGGTGCGGAGCTGATCGGGGTTCCGCTGGACGAAGACGGCATGCGGATGGACGCGCTGGAGGAGGCGATATCGTCGGCCACCGCACGGGGTAAGAAGCCGAAGTTCATCTACGCGCTCGTGACGTATCAGAATCCGACGGGTTCGATTATGCCGCTGGATCGCCGGAAGGAGCTTCTCGATATCGCGCACAAGCACGATATCCCGGTGGTCGAGGATCATTGCTACGCGGACACGGTCTACGAAGACTGTCACGTGCCCTCGTTGATCACCATCGATCACGAGGCCACGGTGCTCCACATCGAGTCGCTGTCGAAGATTCTGGGGCCTGGGGTGAGGGAGGGCTACTTTTCTGGACCGGAGCCGATTTTCAGTGAGATCCTGGCGCTCAGACGGGATGGGGGGCCGAGTACACTCAACGCGGCCATTTGCTATGAGTTCTTCCGAGAAGGCCTGGTCGACCATCTGGCATCGATCAATGGGATCGTGAAGGAGAAACGCGATCTGATGTTCAAGAAGCTGGGCGAACATCCAGACGCGTTCGAATGGTTCAGCCGTCCGAAAGGCGGGCTGTTCATCTGGGTGAAGCTACCCGATGCCACCGATGTCATCACGTGCGAGCAGGCGGCGGAATCCCGAGGCATCGATTACGCGACGGGGAAAGCGTTTCATGTGTATCACGACGACGTGCCTTACCTGAGGCTGGCCTTCGGATACGCGACACTCGACCAGATCGAGGAGGGGATTCCCCTGTTGGCAGAGTGCGTACTCGAGCACCAGGGGTAGGAAGTACGATCCGGGTTGAGCAGGGCCGACCGAAGGGTCGGCCTTTCTGCTGTACTGCCGGCCAAACGGCCGTGCCGTTGACGCTGTTACAGCCCCCCGGTATATTCCGCGAATGAGGACTATCCGATGAACCAGGCTGAACAACCAACCCGCCCGGCCCTGCCGATTCCGGGCATCGATCATCTCGTCGCAATCGCGAGCGGAAAAGGGGGCGTGGGCAAGTCGACGACGGCTGTCAATCTCGCTGTGGCACTGGCCTCCGAGGGGGCCCAGGTGGGGCTGATGGACGCGGACATCTACGGTCCCAACGTGCCGGTGATGATGGGAGGCAAGGATCGGCCGGACCTGAATCCCGAAGGTCGGATGATCCCGCTCGAAAGGCACGATGTGAAGTACATTTCCCTCGGCCTGATCGCGGGTGACGGCGTGCCCATCGTGTGGCGAGGACCAATGCTGGCCAAGATGATCACCCAATTTCTGCAGGATGTGGCCTGGGGAAGCCTCGACTATCTGCTGATCGACCTTCCCCCCGGCACGGGCGACGTCCAGCTGACGTTGACGCAGACGGCGCCGCTCACGGGAGCCGTCATCGTTACGACGCCCCAAACGATCGCACTCGAGGACGTTCGGCGAGGCATTCAGATGTTCGAAACCGTCAACGTTCCGGTGCTGGGTGTGCTTGAAAACATGAGTGGGTACCGATGCGGAAATTGCGGCTCGGTGCACCATCCGTTCGGCAGCGGGGGCGGGGCAAGGACGGCTGACTATTACGATGTTCCTTTCCTTGGGGAGATTCCGATAGACCCGAAGATTCAGGCAGGGGCCGACGGTGGGACCCCGGTGACGGCCGCTTTTCCCGACAGCGAAGTCGGGAAAGCCTATTGTGTCGTGGCGGGCCGGGTGAAGGACCTGGTGGCGAACTGAGCCGCTAGATGCTGCCGCAAGATCAAACGACCTGTCCCTTCCGGAGTATCTGTGGTGAAAACGCGCAAAATTTACATTCCAGCAGGTCTGGCGGTCCTGGCCGTGTGTTGACTCCTTTCTCAGTGGGGGGTCCCGCACCCAAATCGGCGGAGCCCGCGCTACGCCCCGAGGGGGCCCTTGTGACGCTGGTGGCGGGCGACGTCAATGTCGTACGCGTCGGAAAAGGCAGCTCTGTCCCGCTCTACGGGCGTGACTACGTTTTTCCCGGAGACCGGGTGGTAACCGGAGCCGACGGTCGCGTCGAGCTGACGATGCAGAAGCCAA
>CEUS01230148.1_pt1 | contig 11474 bp, 7 predicted proteins | sample 427031 | NCBI WGS metagenome assembly CEUS01 (sample SAMEA2622837, study PRJEB7988) | marine metagenome | biome: marine biome (ENVO:00000447); feature: marine epipelagic mixed layer (ENVO:xxxxxxxxx); material: "saline water (ENVO:00002010), including plankton (ENVO:xxxxxxxx)" | depth 140 m | reverse complement strand
GGGGGGGGGCGCCTGCAGCGCCAACATCTACAACTGCGCCGACACACCAAACCCACTTCCCAAAGCCAGCACCATCTGGCTGGAAGAGATGACATGGATGGATGTCCGAGATGCATTAAAAGCAGGGCAGACCACCGCCATCATCCCCACCGGTGGCATCGAACCCAATGGGCCGTGGCTGGTCACAGGAAAACACAATTACGTACTACGGTCGAACTGCGACACTATCGCTCGGAATCTCGGAAACGCAGTCTGTGCTCCTATCCTGCCACTGGTACCTGAGGGACAAATAGACCCACCGACCGGTCACATGCGTAGCCCTGGAACGTTAAGCCTTAGACAGGACACCTTTGAAGCTGTGCTCACCGACGTTGCCCAAAGTCTAAAAATGCACGGGTTCACCACCATCGTCTTTATAGGCGACAGTGGCGGCAATCAGAGAGGTATGGCGCAGGTCGCCGAAGCGCTATCTTCTCAATGGACCGATACCGCAACCGTCCTTCATATCCCGGAATACTACCGAGCCCAGCCGGGCTCCCCAAATGTGCTGCGTGATCTCGATATCACCCACGACGATGACCCGAGCGACCGTCTGCATGACAATCCAACGATCACCCTGAATATGATGTTGACCGACCTGAATTCGGTCAGATGGGCCGAACGGCTTAAGACTCGCCAGGCAGTCATCGATGGCATCTCAATTGCCGACTTAGGGCGGTCACTCGATCTAGCCAGACAGATCTCTGATGCCCGTGCTAGACGCACAGCCGATATCATCAGGCAACGGACCACGTCGAGTAGTCGATAAGAACGTACACAGTCCGCAACCTCGAATTAGGCTGCGATCGTTAAGCCCAGCTACTCCATGACGTTACCTGCAATTGGTAGTCAGGTGTCACATTGCACCCTAACTGCCACTACCATCGGTACCAAGTAAAGAATTGACCTGTTTATTGGGATGCAGCAGGACGAGGCTAACGAAAATCACGCTGGAGCCCATCCGTTAGATACGCCTGCCATAAGAGATCGAGACCGGGATCACAGATTGTGTGCTTTTGCCAATAAATGCTTCAAACCGCATGTGCTGAGCATTGGAGAACACCTAACTAACAGGCATTCCAACCCAGTTGATGAACTCTTTCTCGTTAGTTGAAGATAGAATCCCGTATTGTCGTCCGACAACTCAAGGTGCCCTATTTATGTCTAACCGGCAAAGCACGGATCATCCAGGAGCAACTGGAGACTTGCTCGCCAGTCTCCGCCAACCACGTTCACTAGACACAACAGCACCACTCCCCATGACCACCGAGGAAATGCTCGACCGCGGTTGGGAGGAGGTTGATGTGGTGTTCGTGACAGGTGATGCCTATATCGATCACCCCAGCTTTGCTATGGCTATCCTCAGTCGCGTACTTGAAGCGGCAGGCTACCGGGTTGGTATTGTCGCTCAGCCAGATTGGCATTCTGCCGCTGACTGGAAACGATTCGGAAAGCCTCGTTTGTTCTACGCTATCAGCGCCGGCAACATGGACTCGATGATCAACCATTACACCGCCAATCGAAAGACGCGGAACGACGACGCCTACTCACCAGGAGGCCAAATCGGACTTCGCCCAGACCGTGCAACCCTCTCCTACTGTCAACGAGCTCGAGAAGCATTCAAGGGTGTACCTGTGATTGCTGGTGGAGTCGAAGCATCTCTACGCCGGTTGGCACACTACGACTACTGGAGCGACACAGTTCGGCGCTCCATCTTGCTCGATTGCAAGGCGGACCTACTGGTCTTTGGCATGGGCGAAGAGGGCATCGTGGAGATCGCGCGAAGGCTTGACGCGGGAGAGAGCGTTCGCGACCTGCGAGATATGCGTGGTGTGGCCTATGCCCTAGGGGCAAACGAAACACCCCCTGACAACATATTGACACTACCTTCATACGAAGAAGTTAAAGAGCATAAAGTCGCCTTCGCCGAGGCGACAAAAATGATTCACAACGAGACCAACCCTTACAATGCCAAAAGTCTAGCCCAGGCCCATGACCGCCGCGTCGTCGTCTGTAACAAGCCAGCCCTGCCTATCTCACAGAAATCGATGGACACTGTCTATGGCCTGCCATACACCAAACGACCACACCCTTCATATAAAGCATCAATCCCAGCCTTCGACATGATCAAGGATTCAGTGACGATCATGCGTGGCTGCTTCGGAGGATGCACGTTCTGCTCGATCACCACACATCAAGGACGAATTATTCAATCCAGAAGCCATCAGTCAGTTCTGAGTGAAATCCGTGCCCTTGGGCGTGATTCAGAATTCAAAGGAACCATCAGCGACATCGGCGGTCCAACAGCCAACATGTATCAGATGAAGTGCACCAAACCGGAAGTCGAAGCGGTGTGTCGACGACAGTCTTGCGTGCACCCAGCAATCTGCAAATTACTCGGGACAGACCATACCCAACTCATCGAGGTCATGAGAGAGGCTCGAAACACTCCTGGTATTAAAAAGGTCTTGGTAGCCAGCGGACTCCGCATGGACCTCGCCCAACGATCCCCACGGTATATAAGCGAACTCACCCACCATCATGTGGGCGGCCACTTGAAAGTAGCACCAGAACACACCGACACAGAGGTCTTGTCACGAATGCGAAAACCCTCAGGAGACGATTTTGAAAAATTCTCGGCCACCTTCAGACGTGAGTCTAAGAAAGCCAATAAAAAACAACACATCGTTCCCTATTTCATTGCTAGCCACCCTGGAAGTGACCTCAATGCAATGGTTGACCTTGCGGTATTTCTTAAGCGTACTGGCTACCGTCCGGACCAAGTTCAAGATTTCATTCCCGCACCGTTTGATATTGCAACCGCGATGTACTACACGGGTATCGATCCCTTCACCAAAAAGAGCGTGTTCGTGGCAAAACACCTCCGGGATCGAAAGCTCCAACGCGCACTGATGCAATTTTTCAAACCTGACAATTATTTTGAGGTACGGGCAGCTCTGCTCAAAACCGGTCGAAGACACCTCATCGGCAATGGCCCCACTGCACTAATTCCAGCCCATCCGCCGAGGGAGGCGATCAATCGTCGACGAGAAACAGCGAATGCACAATCCCCCGTGGATTATGTTCACTCCCCCAGCAAAAGCGGTAGCAATCCACTCGGAAAGAAGCAGTCTCGCAACGAATCAGGGTCCGGCTACCGACCAAATCGCAAGAGCATACGGACCAAGACCGAACTCCACTAGCAGCAACCTGACACTCTTGTGTAGAAGCCTTGAAGAAACGACAATACCGGGATGCCAAAACGCTACTGGTTAATGAAATGTGAACCAAGTGCCTACACTATCGACGACCTGGCGCGCGATGGAAAGACCTGCTGGGAAGGTGTGAGAAACTTTCAAGCTCGCAACTTCATGCGAGACACTATGCAGCTTGACGATGGGGTGCTGTTTTACGCGTCCAATGCTGACCCCTCAGGCGTCACCGGGGTGGCCAGGATAGCCAGAACAGGTTATCCAGACCACTACGCCTGGCAGAAAGGCCATAAATACTACGACGCCAAGAGCACAGAGACCGAACCTGTCTGGTTCATGGTGGATCTTGCGTTCGTCGAACGGTTCCCCATTACTGTTTCTCTTGCCACGCTCAAAACCACCAGGGGCCTCGAAGAGATGAAGGTCGTCCAAAAAGGAAGCCGCTTGTCTGTGCAACCGGCGACCAAGGCGGAGTATCAAACTGTCGTCCGCCTTGGTCGAAAAATGCAGTCCACGACCAGCTAAGGGCCAGGGGACTCTGACCCGAACTTAGCGGTCACTGCCCATCGTTGGTAGGAGTCCCTACGGCCTTGATCACCTCGCGAGTCAGTGCCCAGCGATCGAACCCCTGGCGCCCATAGTCAAGCCCGCGTCTCACGATGACCAGGTCATGACTTGGAACAACAACGACGTACTGTCCACGGTTACCAGATGTCGAATACGCATCCTTGGGCACATCGTGCCTATTCTCTGGTACCAACCACCACTGCCCACCATATTGGCCACCTCGTCCAACAGTAGCCGGAGCTGGTGTGCGCACAAAATCGATCCAGCTCTCTGAAATCAACCGTTCGCCATTCCAAATTCCATTCTGCAGATAGAGCAGCCCAAATCGTGCAAGGTCTCTGGCATTGGTGTAAATTTGACTACTGAGAATGAAATCCCCAAAACGATCAGTGCTAACCAGGGTGTTTCGCATACCGATCTTGTCAAGCAATGCGCGACGCGGGAACTCCCTGTAGGTCTTCTCATCTCCCAACACCTGCTTCATCCTGTAAACAGCAAGCAAGGTGTCGAAATTCTCATAATCCCAGTTCGTACCAGGCTCGCGGATTAGGGCCTGGCGCAGAGCACCTTTCACCGAACTGGAACCGGCCCAATATGACATCCCTGAGCCGGTGGCATATTCCATTCCACCGTTGTCGACCGTATCGAGACCACTGGACATGTTCAGCACGTGACGAAGCGTTATTTGACTGCGTGGGTCATGGCCAGGTAACCGCGTGGCAGGCAGCCACTCAAAACCAAGCGGCTCGTCAAGTTGCATCTTCCCCTCATCCACCAACATGCCAATGAGCGTAGCTGCAATACTCTTCGCAGTGGACCAAGTTCGAGTACGGGTGCCAATCTGCATGCCGGGCGCGTACCGCTCGTGGACAAGGCGACCGTTCTGTACCACCAGCAAACTCAAAGTGACTTGCTCGGGTGACTCCCTATCGAACGCCCAGTCCGAAGCAGCCTGGAGCGCCGCTCCGTTGACACCGTCTGGCAACGACCGGTCCGCGATCAAATCACCGTCTGGCCAGGCGATGGTCGCCGGATCTCCAGGTGGATACGGAAGAGTCAACTGTGGAAGACGCTCTATATCTTCAAACGTCTGGTCTGGAGCCAGAATCACACACCCGATCCCCTCACGAAATGCAGCCCGCATCACCGGAGTACCGTCGTCAGCACCTATCGCTACCGCTTGCAGAGTTTCGTTGATGACGTAATCACCACCGGCAGCATTTCCGATCGGGCTAGATAAAAACGCAAGCTCTTGAGCAAAAACGTTCTCAAGCGATCGGCTTCCCGTGAACAAACCATTGCACATGAAGATAGCCTGTTGTCCGCGAGCGACCATGTCCCGCTGCGGTCGCCAGTAGTCGTAGGTCTCTTCCTGCTGTGCCACTGCTTCCAACGGCACCAACAAAGCAGCCGTAATCAGAGCAATAACCATACGCTTCATCAAAAACCTCCCATGGGTGACTACGAAACTGGGGTAGCCAAAGAATCGACCATGAATAGAGAAATTATACAGTGCTGTCGGTCTGTCACCGAAATGTAACCTGGCACCCTGTCAGTTTGGAGGCTCAAGGATTGGCTCTTTCGCCAAGTAGAACAAGTGCTCGTCCATTTTCAACAGGTAGCTCTTGGGAGGGTTGATGACTTCCTGTCCCTCAGGCGTACGCAACCCTACGACCAAACCTCCACGCTGAGACAGTTCCAATCGCTTAAGTAATTCGCCGAACGTCAACGTCGATTCACTCTGGGTCGGAATGAGGCCGACGTAGACGTTGTGCTCTCCAGACAGCAGTAACCGGCTCATCGCGGTTGCGGTCCCATGATAGCCGACTGCGTGGGCAATCATCGAATAGCCTACACGTTGCGTTTCAAGAACTTCGTCAGCACCGGCCAACCTAGCGTGACCAACATTTTCGGAATCGAGGATCTCGACCACCATATAGAGATGAAACCGACGGTCCATGACTTGTGCTTTGTAACGGTCAAGGTAGGCCCGAATCGTGAACGCGACAAGAATCGTACGTGCATCAGCCGCCTGGGGTGTTACATTTCGCTGACCGGTCACAATAACTGCAGCCGCCTGCATAAGTCTCACCTTGTCCAATTCACTTTCTTTGGTTGGGTCACCCTGCACCCAAAGAAACTCAGGCGGGACCTCTCTAGGCCTCTCGCGGTCGTCGAAGAACACAACTCTCGTCGTGTCGAGATCCAATTCTTTCTTCAAAACGTCCAACAACAAGTGCGTGGTGTTATCGTAGCCACATACGACGACATGATTGACATAGTCGCTCATTCGGAACTGCTCCTCCCGGATGCTCAAGATCCCATTAACGAGGCTCGATCCCACAATACCTGCAAATGAAGCCAGTAGGAACATGCCAGCCACCATTACTGTGGACCCGATAAGTCGACCCACAGTTGAGACTGGTGTGATGTCGCCAAACCCCACCGTAGTCACAGTTACTAAGGCCCACCACATTCCATCCAGCAGCGTCGTAAGGCTGTCGTTAGAACTAGCTTCGACCAAATAAATACTGACTCCTCCCAACAGAGTTACCAAACCCAATGCGCCGAATGCCAAAAGAAATAACAGGCCGTTTTCCTCAAGCGACTGCATGACAATCGCAACTGGATTGCGATAGCGAAACAACCGGGCCGAACGAAGCAGCCTGAGCAACCGCAATGCCCGAAGGCCGCGCAATTCCGGAACCAAAGCAGCCACGGCCAAGAGGTCAACGAGAATGATCGGTCGAACAAGATAACCAAGCCGACCTAACAAATGAATCCGGAGCCGGCCAGCGGCTGAAGGCTGGAAAATTTGGAGGGATTGAGGTCTGAACGTAGCAACCCGGAGAAAAAGCTCCACTGCGAAAATTCCGAGCACCGCACGGTCGGCAAGGTCCAACAACGCGCGCCACTCACTTTCAAACGGAAGAAACCCTTCACCCACCAATAGTGCGACCGATACCAAGATCAACACCCAGACCGTACCCTGTACGGATTTATAAACTGGGCTCTGGGGACTGTGGAATGCCGCGTGAAGCTGGAAGACTATGCCGCTCATAATAGTGCAGTGTCGAGGTAGGTGTTATCAGAAATTGACAATCCTTCAGATTGTTACCTTGACGTCATTCCTTGGGAGACAAACCAAGGAGCGTCTACTCCGAACAGGCTAAAGCGACATCAGACCTGGCTGCTCGAGATGCGATTTGAGAACCGCTAGCAGTTCGGCACCGACAGAACCATCGAGCGCTCGGTGATCAGCCGAAAGCGTGCAGGCCATCACTCTACCAATCCGCACCTCATTGCCAATAACCACCGGACGCTCTAGGGCTGCGCCCACTCCCAGGATGCAACTCTGGGGTGGATTCACAATGGCATACAAACTTTCAACCCCGTACATGCCAAGGTTGGAAATAGTAAAAGTGGCACCAGAATACTCAGTCGGACTCAACTGCCCTTCTCGTGCTCTCTTCGCCAGCGATTTGGTCTCACGAGCAATGACTGAGAGATCTTTTTCCTCAACCCCACGCACAACAGGGGCAACGAGTCCCATTGGCGTGCTGACAGCCACAGCAACATCAACCGTGTCGTAAACACGCACCCTTCCGTCGTCCCAGGCCGAATTCGCCTGCGGCACCTTCCGCAGCGCACAGGCCGAAGCTCGGATCACGAGGTCGGTGAGAGTAGGGGCATCCTCACCTTCGAGTTCCTTAGCTCTGGCAACCAAGGCCAGTGCGGAGTCGACGAGACACTCGGTCCGTAAATAAAAGTGTGGTACGGTCTGCTTCGCGTACTGCATCCGAGTCGCCGTCACTCGGCGCATAGCCGTCAGCTCTTGTGTCTCGAAGGAACCTTCGACCAGTTCCACCCTATCGCTCACGGGTGGCACGGACTGGTGACCAGACACAGTGCCCCTCTGTTCGAGCGCACGGTCAACATCCACCTTGACCACACGGCCATCTGAACCAGTCGGAGGCACAGCCGTAAGGTCCAAGCCAGCTGCAGCCGCCATACGTCTCGCCAACGGGGTCGCCCGGTCCGCCTGGTCTTTAGCAAGGCCAGAACTGGCCGGTTCTTCAGGTGACTGGACAGGCTCCGCAAAATCCTGCCCCGCAATGGCCGCAACAGACACATCTTCTCCGGCTTCAACCATTTCGCCAGTCACGACATCCGGTTTTCCCGAATCACTGGGTATCTCATCGGCGATAAGCGCCAAAACCACACCGGGTTCCAGCCCCTCCGTACCAGCTTCGACCGCAATCGAATGCAGTACTCCTGTCACTGGGGACTCAAGCTCCACGTTCGTCTTGTCTGTTTCAACCTCGGCAATCGGTTCACCCAGATCAACCCGATCTCCTGCACGTTTCAACCACACACTAAGTCTGACCGAGGTAACCACATCGGCAAGTTCTGGGAGACGAAACTCAGTAGTTTGACTCATCGGCTCAAAATCAAGTCTCGCTCAACGGTAGGCAGAAGCTCCGATGAACGAATACCTCAACCAGACTACTCTACACAGAGACGCGCGGCCGCATCCAGTATCGCGGCAGCATCTAGGCCGTAGGCGCGGTAGAGATCCGGAATATCGCCAGATTGCCCGAAACTCTCGACACCAAGTGGCTGCACCCGATGTTGGCAGACCGATCCCAACCAAGATAACGTAGCTGGATGCCCGTCTAGAACGGTAACGAGTCCAGCCGTCGGTGCCAGAGGCTTGAGTAATTGCGCAACATGTGCCTCCCCACCCCGACCAACCTTCCTTGCGGCCATCCAATCCCGCTGCAAACGATCAGCTGACGTTACTACCATCAACCCAGCACCTGGGAGGTCTTCGGCGATCTCATCGTACGCATCAACTGCTTCGGCAACAACCGGTCCAGAAACCACGATGGCAAGTTCAGCACCTTGAGCCGGCGAACGAAACCAGTAACCACCATCCACTACCTGCCTTCGTAGGTCGGCGGACAGATCTCGCTGTGGCTGATCCAGCGGTCTGGTGGACAGCCGCAGGTAAACCGAACCGCCCCTGTCTGCCTGGATATGTTCAAAACTCCAGCGCAGCACCTCGGTCAGTTCGTCGACGTATGACGGTTCGAACGCCGTGAGGCCTGGTTGTCCAAGACCTATAAGGGGAGTCACCACCGACTGATGCGCTCCGCCTTCCGGCGCAAGGCTGATCCCCGCCGGCGTCGCAACCAAAATGAACCTGGCACCTTGATAACAAGCGTAATTCAAAGCATCGAGACCACGACTAATGAACGGGTCATACAGTGTCCCGACCGGCAGCAGTCTTGTCCCAAAAAGCGGACCGCTTAACCCTAACGCCGCGAGCAAGACGAAGAGGTTATTCTCAGCTATACCGAGTTCAAGATGTTGCCCTTCCGGCCCCATGGACCAATCCTGGGCAGACAGAGGCTGATCCTCGCGAAACACATCAACCTGCGCGGACTGAGAGAATACCCCACGACGATTGACCCAACCTCCCAAGTTGGTCGACACTGTCACATCAGGTGACGTCGTTACGATCCGGTCGGCCAATTCCGTGTGGTTTCGAGCAATATCTGCCAACACCCGACCAAAACCTGCCTGTGTCGACACCTGGCCCCCAGCAGGCACCCTCAAGATCGACGGAACAGGGACTTGTGAAGCTTCATGCCTCCTTGAAGCTGCCTGCGCGAAAGGTACATTGCGGAGAAACTCTTGCAGAACATCTGGTTGGATATCAACCCCGGAAAAACGTTCCCATTCCTCGCCTTCGGTTATCCCCATCGCTGTCCGTAAAGTCGCGATCTGTTCCGGAGTAGTTAGCCCAGAATGATTGTCCTTGTGACCTTCAAATGGCAGCCCATAACCCTTTATCGTGTAAGCGATGAAACAAGTTGGAACATCGTCGGCAGCTGCCGTATGAAAGGCCTCTCGCACAGCATCTAGATCATGCCCAGCCAAATTGGTCATCAATCCGTGTAAAGCATCGTCATCGTGCTCGTCGAGCAATTCGCTAATACCCGAGGTATCACCAAGGTCTCGTTGCAATCTAGACCGCCAAGCGGCTCCCCCTTGATAGGCCAACGCAGAATAAGACGAATTCGGACAATCGTCGATCCATGCACGAAGGGCGTCGCCACCGCGCCTAGTAAACGCAGCCTCCAGCTTTTTCCCATACTTGAGAGTAACAACACGCCACTCCATCGTCTTGAAGACCGTGTCTAGACGGTGAAAAAACCGATCGGCTACGATGGCATCCAAACTTTGGCGATTGTAGTCAATGACCCACCAGACGTCACGAACGTGATGCTTCCAGGCTTCAAGCAGCGCCTCAAAGATATTTCCCTCATCAAATTCTGCATCCCCTGCCACTGCAATCATCCGCCCAGGCAACGTGTCTTCACTCATCAGCTGGCGGTTACGAAGAAAAGCCTGCACCAGGGCAGCAAAGCTCGTCATCGCGACACCCATTCCAACGGATCCGGTCGAGATATCCACATCGTCGATATCTTTCGTGCGAGACGGATAAGATTGAGCTCCGCCAAAAGCACGAAACCGTTGTAGTTGATCCCGAGTCTGCCGGCCGAACAAATACTGGATAGCGTGAAACACAGGGCTTCCGTGAGGCTTCACGGCCACTCTGTCGGCTGGACGTAGCACATCGAAGTAGAGTGCGGTCATCAGCGTCACCATCGAGGCACAGGAGGCCTGATGGCCGCCAACTTTCAGTCCGTCACGAGCCACGCGTAAGTGATTTGCGTGGTGGATCATCCATGTACTAAGCCACAATACCTTCCGCTCCAATGCGCTTAGACACAAGTCGACATTGGCAGGTACGTCAAGAGGCGTCGACACTGTACCGCCAGGGGAAGTAGTTGCGTTAGACATGGTCCCAAATGTCACTAATCACCAATCACGTTTTGCCTGATGCTCAACTACCACACCAACACGCGCTCACTGAGACGCTATGGCGGATCGACCCTGCCTAAGTACGTATTTCTTGATCTTGCCAGTCGCAGTCTTGGGCAAGTCGGCCACAAACTCGACCCTACGGGGCGCCTTAAAGTTGGCCATCCTTTCACGAGCATACTGGATAAGACCTCGTTCGCTCAGTTTCGCATCGGTCGCCAACACCACAAAGGCGCACGGAGTCTCACCCCACTTTGGGTCTGGCATGCCCACCACTGCAACCTCTTCGATGTCGTGGTGCCGCATCAGTACCCCCTCAACTTCAACAGATGATATGTTCTCGCCGCCACTAATAATGACATCCTTGAACCGGTCCCGAATCTCCAAATAACCGTCTGGATGCACCACCGCGGCATCGCCACTGTGAAACCACCCCCCCCGCATCACCTGTGCTGTGGCCTCCGGATCGTTGTAATAGCCCTCCATCACTACATTGCCACGTACAACAATCTCCCCAAGAGTGTGGGCATCATGAGGAACTTTCCTCCCGTTGTCATCAACAACCGCAATTTCTCCAGAAGTAATAAGCTCCACGCCCTGCCGAGCCTTCACAACAGACCTAGCTTCAAGCGACAGTCTCGAATGTTCGGGACGCGGTTCGCACACCGTAATGAATGGCGCTGTCTCCGTCAAACCGTAAACGTGAATCAATTCCCAGCCAAATTCACCCTCGACCCGTTGAATCGTAGCTGCGGCTGGAGG
>CEUS01089144.1_pt1 | contig 11487 bp, 9 predicted proteins | sample 427031 | NCBI WGS metagenome assembly CEUS01 (sample SAMEA2622837, study PRJEB7988) | marine metagenome | biome: marine biome (ENVO:00000447); feature: marine epipelagic mixed layer (ENVO:xxxxxxxxx); material: "saline water (ENVO:00002010), including plankton (ENVO:xxxxxxxx)" | depth 140 m | reverse complement strand
ACCTTATTGATTGAGATTGATGCTGTAGCAGTAATTTCGCAAAAGTAATAATACAGTCGACGAGGTAGATGGTGAAGGTTGCCTGGACTACTGCATTTAAAGGCCAGTAAATATTAGCCTTTGAATGCAGTAGTTATTCCGAAAGCTTAATCTATTTACCCCAGGGTGTTATGGCTTCTTTTAGTGATTTGTATCCATCCAGGAATCCAGGACGATCTCCGCTATAAACCTCATCAAAGACATCCAAAGCATTATTTAGCCATTCTTCAAGCTCTGTGTTTCCCGGATTCGCATCAAGGTATGCATCCCGTATTAAGACAAAATGAATTCTTGGATCATATGGCTGTTTCGTTCCAGCCATCCATTCATCTCCATCTAATAGGCGGAGTAACATAGCGTCAGCAGAGCCCAGTGTTTGTTCATGAATAGGAGGTCCGTCCATTCTGTGCATAACCGAGGTCATATCCCGGCCATTTCCTGTCGTATAGCCCATATCTCCCCAAATTTTCCTCATGTCCACTTCTTGACCTAAGTGTTTGGCGACCATTCCTCCGAAGGTTCTGAGGGGATCAGATATGTCGGCCAGCAGGTCAGTGAGTCTGTCACCGTCAAGGTCTGTGGCTAACACGATAGTTTCCTGTTGTTCAATAAGGTCCCACATGAGGAGTCCATAGTTTGTATCAGAAATATGCTGTTCGATTCTTCCTCCCCAATTTTCCATTCCGTCCCTGAAATCATCGGGAAGAAGCTTGGCGATTTGGTCAATAGCCTCTTTGTGTTCTTCATATGGGTCTACTGCGTATTTTCGACCAACTTCAAATTTAGTCCCTTGCAGTAGCCAGGAATGTAGTCCAGCGTTTATTCCATCTTCCATGGCCTGTGTCGGCTTCATTGCCACACGTCCGATACGACCTGTTTCATGAACCATTTTAAGAAAAAGTCTATTTGCATATGCCATTTGCACAGCTGGGGTATTCATTTCAGAATGAACAATGCCCTTTCCATCGATGCCAAACACATTTTTGTTTTGGGAATACGGTAGGCAGGGCATGCATCTGACTACTGTGATAGGCCCGTATGGTCTGACGTTGCAATAAACGCCCGCCTGGGTCCTTAAGGGGGCGTTACCTGATTTGCCCATAACAACTACTTTGTTGCCATTTCCGTCGTTAACATAGGCATCTCCAGCTGTTGACCATTTAATTGACGTACAAGGCATATTTCCAAACCAACTAAGTGCCTCGAGCTCGGAATCATGGCGATACTGCGACCACATTGGAACGCCGTAAAACGGGAGGCCCAATATATCCGTGGCGGCTATTGTTCCCAAAAGGGCGTAGGCATCGGTAAGTGAGTGAGCCACAGGATTCACTTCAGTGCTGTGGTTTCCCCCTTGCCAGACTACGGCGTCCGGATATCCGTCGGGCTTTATGTCAGAAGGCTCAAATAACTCAGACAGCTTGCCAAACAAGTCACCGCCATCTGCCTCTGTCTTAGCTATTGAAAATAGATCGATCATTTACGCACCTCATAGTTTTATTAATATGACCACATGGGATGGTAACAAATTCGGAGTGGTTTCCGTAAATTTAAGCTTTTTTGGGATGGAAATTGGCTTTTGGGGTGTAACATAGCGAAAATTATCTGTTAATAGAGGTGAAATTAATGGGATTATCAGACCGAAGCCCGACTACAGCAACAGAATATTTGGAGTACAAGAGCCGTTTTAATAACTGGGGACGCTGGGGAGATACTGATGAATCTGGCACACTCAATCATATTGATAATTCTAGTGTGCTTAGTGCAGTAAAGTTAATTGAAACCGGAGAGACTGTTTCCTGTGCTAATCCAATAGCCACAGAAAATGTAGTTCCAAATCTCAAAAGAAACCCGAGACCGGCAGATCATGTGATGTCCGTTAGCCAAACAGGGTCTGGGGATTATATAGGTGTTTACTACCATGGGTATGTTAATACCCATATAGATAGTCTTTGCCATTTTTTTACTGAACCTATTGAGGACGGAGGGAAACTTTATAATGGTGTTGATCCGTCAGTCATTACAGACACGGGAGCGAAATCCCACTCTGTGGATAATTGGAAGACTGGCATTGTTACCAGAGGTGTTCTTTATGACATCCCAGAGCTAAGGGGTACGGATTTTGTCGAATACGAACAACCAGTTGAAGGATGGGATCTACAAGATTGGGCTGATCAAGTTGGCGTTACACCCCGTAAAGGTGACGCAGTTTTGATTCGGTCCGGTTACTCGGCATTTTGGGCTGCGAATCCAGACTATGAGATTTCCTCTCCTCCTAAAACTCCGGGTAACGCACCATCTATCCTAGAATTTTTATATGACACTAATGCAGCGATTCTCGGATGGGATCTCCAAGAGGCTGGATTCAAATCAGAAGAATACCCAGCGCGTATCGCAGTTCACGAAGTGGCAATTCCTCATATGGGTATGCCATTGCTCGACAACGCTAATTTTGATGATCTTGCCGAGGCATGCAAGAGAAACGGTAGGTACGACTTTCATATCACCATCGCACCTCTTGTTATCAATGGCGGTACAGGTTCTCCGGTAAATCCTATAGTTACTTTTTAGAACCTTGTATAGCCCCCGTCAACTATGAAATCTTCGCCGGTTTGATAGGAGGAACTGTCGCTTGCAAGATATACAGCAAGCCCCCCGAAGTCTTCCGGCTGGCCCCATCGTCTGACGGGGACTCTTTTCATAACTCTGTCTTCAAACTTATCGTCTCCAACTCGAGCGGAGGTCATTGCCGTCTCGACCCATCCAGGGATAATGGAATTTGCCGTGATTCCATAGCGGGCCATCTCCACAGCAAGTCCTCGAATCATCGCAAGCATCGCTCCTTTGGCTGCTGCATATGCTTCATTACGGGCCGCTCCATGTATTGCGGAGGTGCTTGAAGTTCCTATTAAACGGCCTCCCTCTCCCCTCTCAATCATATGTTTTGTGGCTGCACGGAACGTGTAAAAAGTCCCATCCAAGTTTATTGATAAAACTCGTTTCCATATGTCTGTAGGAAATTCCTGAAAAGGTGCCGCTCCTCCGGCTCCTGCATTAGCAAAACAGGCATCAACCTTTCCCAGTAAATTAACTGTTTGGGCAAAGGCCTCATTAACAGCAGACTCATTAGATACATCGCAAAGTATTGCGTGGACGTTGTCGGATCTCTTCTGCAACTCGGAAAGGGCAGACTCATTTTTGCTAGGGTTAGTTCCCCAGATGCAAACAGCCGCTCCAGCGTCGGCAAGCGCTGTTGCCATCCCTAGGCCTATTCCACCGTTGCCGCCTGTTATCAGAGCAGTTTTACCTGAGAGATCAAATGGTTCGTATGGCATAAAAATTTTCCTAATTTTTTTGGATCAAAATATTCGGTGCGGCATGTCTGGCTCTTCTTTAGTCATGACTTCCAAGACAGCTGGTTTACCACTGCCCACTACATTCGCACATCTCTGTATAGCAGGCCCTACCATATCAGGGTTATCTATACGTTCGTTATAGCAACCCATGGATTCTGCTACCTGAGCATAATTTCCATCGGTGTACTTTGTCCCGTAAAGATCGTTTGCAGTCGGGAAATTATGGGGCCTATATATTCCCATGGCTGAATTGTTAAGGATGATTGTTAGTATAGGAATATCTTCTCGGACGCATGTTTCAACATCCAAACCTACCATTCCAAATCCATAATCTCCTATCAGGTTTACACAAAGTTTTGATGGCTCTGCCATTCGAGCTCCCATTGCTAACCCTAGGCTGTACCCGAGTTGGGTAGATTTTCCCCAGGCGATGAATCCGTTTGGATTTACGGCTTTGTAAAATGGGATGATCTGATCTCTCGGGCTCCCAGAGTCATGGGTAACGATGGTTTGTCTGGGATCAGTGTTTAGAGATAGTTCATGAATTACTCTGTAAGGGTTAATTGGAGTTTCGCTAGACTCTAATAAAGGGCTCCACGCCTTTATCCAATCCCGTCTAACTTCACTAATTTCATTAATAAACTCAAACTTTTGTGTTCCCGATTTTGAGTCAAGAAGTTCTTCGATTTCTAGTATTAGTGAATCAAGAATGAGTTCTGCATCTCCAAGAACGGCGTGGTCAATGTCATAGTCTTTGTTTAAGTCATCAGAACAGTTCGTGATTTGCACAAGCGTTTTATCGTCAAATTTATCCATTCCATGGTGAATTCTAGTGAAGCTTGTTCCAATTCCAAAAATAAGGTCACATTTATCTAGGAAATGAACGACCATATCTGTGGTTGAGCTGCTTCTCGTTCCCAGTGATAAGGGATGGGTTTCCGGAAATGCACTCTTACCTGCCATAGATGTCATTACTGGCACTCCAGTAAGTTCAGCTAATTTTTGAAGTTTCACACTTGTAGACCCTCCCGCATATAGAACACCCTGCCCTGCTTGAATGATGGGTCTTTGGGCCCCGAGAAGCATCTTTGCCGCGAGCTTTATGTCCTGGAGGTCTCCTAATGATCTTGTTCCTCGGACGGCAGAGTAGTTTGTGGGGATATCGTCAGATAGCTCGGCCCTTAGGATATCGCTGGGTAGTTCAAGTAATACCGGTCCAGGTCGCCCGGTTCTTAGTTGGGTAAAGGCCCTTCGAAGCATTGCAGAAATTTCGTAAATAGTTGGGACTGAAGATGACCATTTTGTTACCGTGTTGTAGGTGTCTGACGGTCTAAACGTTGGATGAACGCCATGCCTAGATCTAGGATTAGAAGCAGGAAGCAATAGTATTGGTACGGAGTCTGCATAGGCAGTTGCAACTCCCGCGAATGCGTTTTCCGCACCAGGTCCCGCCTGCATGGCAAATACTCCAGTTTTTTGTCCATTTGTAATGCGACTGTAGCCGTCAGCTAAATTCACACCCACGCGCTCCTGCCGAAATATTAGCGGTCTTATCCCAGCCTTTGCTCCGGCTTCCTCCAAACCGTTGAAAGGGATGACTCCCATAAAGTCCACTCCCTCAGATTTAAGTATTTTTGCAACTAAGTCTGCACCTGTCATGATGTTCTCCAATAATGAATTGTTTCTAAATTCTGTAAATGTTTTCGGTGTTACCTATGAACATAGCGTGCTTTTCTGATACTGAGTAATGCTTCGTGATTTCCCGATAAGAACGTATAACATCCTCGTAACTACTCCAAAGACTATCTATCGGCCAATTTGTGGCAAATATGCACCGGTCTGCGCCGAATATCTCGATACAAGTTTCTACGTACGGACGGATACTGTCTACAGACCAATTATTATCCGCCATTCCTAGTCCTGATATTTTGCAAATTACATTTTGGGCTTTGGCAACGAGACTCATACCCGATTTCCAAAGCAAAAAATATTCAGCCGTTCTTTCTTGTGGAAGTCCGGCATGGTCCAAGACAATCGTTGTGTACGGGTACAGTTTTGCCAGATCCAGCACTTTCCCCATGTCTTGAGTTTCAGCTGCGATACTGGCAACTAGGTTGTATTTGGAGATAAGAGAATAGCCCCTTATGAAATCTGGTGAGGTTAGGTAGTCCCCGTATGAGAAGTCTCTTATACCCCTGAAGGAAGCGTATTCAAGATGTCGCTCAATCTGAGTATGGGCATCCTGTTCGCGGAGATCTGTGTAACCAACGATCGCTGAAGGAAATCCCGTGCGGTCATGGGCTGATTGCAGCCATTTGGTTTCATCAACGGGATCTTCTGACCCTATGGCTGCTTGAACATGTACAGCCTTAACTATGCCGTGGGGTTTCGCTAGTTTTACAAAGTCTTCTGCCAAGAAATTTTTCTGCCCCAACTTTCTTGTCTGTGACCCCAATACGGGATGGTCTTGGTCCGGTTGCCAATGACCATAGTGGAGAGTTGGATGGCTCATATCGTAAAAATGCACGTGGGCGTCTGCGAACAGAAAATCATTACTTTGACTCATACGGTTGCACCACCATCCACGACAAGTTGTGTTCCTGTTATAAACGAAGCTTCTTCTGAAGCTAAGAATAGCGCGGCGTATGCTACCTCTTCAGGTTTTCCAACGCGTTTTAAAAAACTTCCCTCCCCCGCTTCTCTTAAGAACTCCTCTTTATTAGCCTTCTCAAATGCGATGTGTCGTTCAGTTGCTGGCGTATAGATTGAACCAGGACAGACACAATTGACTCTTATTCCGTCGTCCGCTAGGTCCATGGCTAGGCATCTCGTTAGCTGGAGTAGGGCGCCTTTAGACGTGTTATAGGGAATGAATGCAGGTTGTGCGATAAAGCTGCTCACAGACGCTATATTAACTATCGCGGGACTAAGTGAATCCCTTAGATATGGGAGGGCTTCTTTCACTGTGTGTACAGTCCCAAGGACATTTACACCAAAGACTCGCTCCCAATCTTCTGGAGATGTTTGCTCAACTGTCCCGAACACAAAGGCAGCTGCATCGTTCACTAATATATCGATGCCTCCCATCTTGTCGTTAGCCGCCTGGATTGACTCTAGGACGCTTTGTGGATTTGAAACATCAGTTTTTTGGAAATTGGCTACACCATCCCATTTGGTAATCAATCTTGTTGTTTCCAATCCCCCGTTTGTGTCGATGTCGGCGATGAATACCTGTGCGCCCTCTTGTGCAAATAAGGTACAGATCGCTCTTCCAATACCAGAGGCTCCTCCAGTTATGAAAACTTTCTTTTCTATTAATCTTTCTTTTCCATGTTGCTTCATAATACTTACTACCTCAGGCTAGATGAAAAACCTCTTCTAAACTAACGATAAGCTGATCAGGGGCGGTCAAATTGTCACTTTCAAAAAATGAAGCCATTAAAGTCTGCCAACGGGAATTTACTTCTTCTGTGTTCATTCCCGCTAAAGCATCCTGAAAAGTACCTGGCGTTTCAAAGTATCCAAATAGCAGGCCATCATTTCTCATAAAAAGGGAGTAATTATTCCAACCGTGTTTTTTAAGAGCAGCCAGCATTTCAGGCCAAACGGACTTATGATGTTCTTTATAAAGCTCTATTGAGTCTTCCTTAACTTTGAACTGGAAACCTACTCTAGTCATTCCTGAACACTCCTACTATGTCGTTACCCAAAATATCCTTTCCCCCGCGATAGTATAAATGTATCTTGTGCTACAATTCCGACCGCTAAATCTTGACTCATTAGTTGTAGAATTTTTAATTGGCACTTCATAAAAACAGTTCAGGTGGCGGCATGCCCATATTTGAAGACTTAAGAGTTTTTTCAGGGAACTCACATCCAAAGTTAACCAAAGATATATGCGATTATTTGGATATTTCTGTTGGGGAATGTGATGTTTTTAAATTTTCCAATGACAACACCTTTGTTAGTTTTAAGGAGAATATTCGAGAGAGAGACGTATTCTTGGTCCAGTCTTTTAGCTCGCCAGTCAATGATCACATAATGGAGTTGCTGGTCATGATCGATGCCGCAAAAAGAGCGTCTGCGGGAAGAATCACTGCTGTCATTCCACACTATTCCTATGGACGAAGCGATAAGAAAGATCAACCAAGAGTACCCATAACAGCGAGACTTGTCGCTAATCTTTTGACTGTCTCGGGCGCTGACAGGGTATTGACCGTGGATCTCCACGCAGGGCAAATTCAAGGATTTTTTAATATACCTGTAGATGAACTTAGCGCTGTTAACATGCTGGCGGCACATTTTAAAGACGAAGGCAAAAATATAGAGGTGGCTTCCGCGACAGATGCGGGTGATGTTAAACGTACTAGAGATACAGGGCGTTATTTGAATGTTCCTATTTCGATAGTCGAAAAACATAGGATAGGGAATAACGACAGAGTTGAGGCTATGAGTCTTATCGGTGAAGTTGAAGGTAAAACCGCTTTGGTGGTTGACGATGAGATAGGCACAGGAGGCACGGTTGTAGCTACAGCGAATGTGCTTAGAGAGCATGGGGCAGAGGAAATTTACTGTGCAGTAACTCATCCTGTTCTTGCAGGTGAAGCCTCCAAACTACTTGATGACAGTATAGTCAGCGAAATCGTAGTCACAGATACAATGCCTGTTCCCCCCGAGAAAATGGGTCCCAAGATTAAGGTTATCTCTATGGCGCCGATGCTTGGTGAAGCTATTCATCGTATACACAGTGGACTTTCTGTGGGAGCAATGTTCGACGCTTAGTGCGAGATAGGGCGATTCGATAAATTTCTGGCTGTATAATTCAGTTGTGAATAAATTATGGCTTTATTGAAAAACATATCTAAAATTTTTGGGAATAGCGACGAAAAAGCTATTAAAACTCTCCAGCCTATAGTGGATGAGATAAATACGTTTGAAAGGACGATAAAATCCCTTCCTGATTCGGAGCTTTACTCCAAAACCATAGAATTTCAGTCCAGACTCGAGAGTGGAGAAGATCTAGATTCTATTCTTCCTGAAGCATTCGCAGTAGTGCGAGAGACGGCATTTCGTGTACTTGGCCAGAGGCACTACGATGTTCAATTGATCGGAGGGATTGTTCTACACCAGGGGAAGATAGCTGAAATGCGAACGGGGGAAGGAAAGACTCTCGTTGCTACACTTCCTGCCTATTTGAACAGTTTACGTGGTGATGGCGTTCATGTGGTCACGGTAAACGACTACCTTGCCAAAAGGGACGCTGAGTGGATGGGTCAAATATATACCCAATTGGGCCTAACAGTCGGCGTTCTTCAAAACAACGAGGCTTATGTATTTAAAGGTCCAGGTGAGTTGGAATCTGTTCATCGCCTGCAAGCTTACCAAGCGGATATAACTTACGGGACAAATAATGAATTTGGATTTGACTTCCTTAGAGATAATATGGCCGAATCGTCAGAATTTAAGGTTCAAAATAAAAGATCATTTGCAATCGTAGATGAAGTGGACAATATTTTGATCGATGAAGCTAGGACTCCGCTAATAATAAGCGGTCCCTCCCAACAAAACCCTAATGAATATGTGAAATTCGCCAAAATTGCCCCAAGTTTACATGAGGATGATGATTACACTGTTGATGAGAAACTGAGAGCAGTGTCTTTGACTGGGACAGGTATCGGAAAGATAGAAAAATTGTTAGGTGTGGAAAACCTATACGACCCAGAATATTTTGGTCAAGTTCACTATCTCGAAAATGCTGTACGAGCTCAAGTGGTATATCAGAGAGACAGGGACTATGTGGTCCGATCGGGGCAAGTGTTGATAGTAGATGAGTTTACCGGTCGGATTATGGAAGGAAGGCGCTTCTCTGACGGTATGCATCAGGCTCTGGAGGCTAAAGAGAAAGTTAATATTCAAAGGGAGTCAATTACATACGCCACAATCACACTCCAAAATTACTTTCGTTTGTACGACAAACTATCTGGTATGACTGGTACAGCAGTCACCGAGTCCGAAGAGTTTTGGAAAATTTATCAATTAGAGGTTTTGTCCATACCCACTAACAAGCCTATCGCTAGGACTGACCTGGGCGATTTGATATTTTTGGATCAACACTCCAAATACCAAGCGGTTGTATCAGAAATATCTTCCCGGATTGCGAAAAATCAACCTGTTTTAGTTGGTACCACGGACATTGATAAATCTGAATTAATTAGCAAACTTCTTAAGCGAGAGGGAATTAAACACGAAGTACTTAATGCAAAACAGCACGATAGAGAAGCATCAATTATTGCTCAAGCTGGAAGACCCGGTTCTGTCACAGTTGCGACTAATATGGCTGGTAGAGGAACAGACATCGTTTTAGGGGGCAGTAAAGAAGGGGAAGAAGATTTAGAGTGGGAATCCAGGAACAAAACTGTATTAGATGCTGGGGGTCTTTGCATTATAGGTACAGAGAGACATGAAGCGAGAAGAATCGACAATCAACTCCGGGGTCGATCTGGACGCCAGGGCGATCCGGGTGAAACAAGATTCTATGTGGGCCTAGATGACGACTTGGTTCGCAGATTTGGAGGAGACAGGATCAAGTCGATTATGGATTGGGCTGGATTGGACGATGGCAGCCCAATTGAAAATAAGATGATTTCCAAATCAATAGAGAATGCTCAAGTCAAAGTCGAAGCGTTTCATTTTGATATGCGGAAACATTTGGTGGAATATGATGACGTTGTTAATACCCAAAGAGACTTAATATATGGTCAAAGGGAAAAAGTTATTAATGGAGCTGAAATATCCGATCAAATTCGCGAAATGCTTCAAGCTGAATGTGTCGCAATAATAGAAAACTCAATGACTGGTCCTAGACGGGAAGAATGGGATGTTGATGGAATGTTATCGGCTCTTTCATCGTTGATTCCTTTAACTTCTGAACTATCTGACAGAGAGAATATCCTATCGACCGAATCTCAATATTACATCGATTCAATACTGAATTATTTGGACTCAATCTATCTATCTTTTGAAGATAACTTAGGTCATGAAAATGCTCGTGAAATTGAACGGTTTTTCATGCTGCGCTCGATTGATAATAACTGGGTCCAACACCTGACAGGTATGGAAAACCTCAGGCAAGGTATTGGCCTCCAGGCGGTGGGACAGCGTGACCCTTTAGTCATGTACAGAAAAGAGGGCCATCAAATGTTCCGTACTTTACAGGAACGAATTCAATCGGATGTTGCACACTCCCTTTTTAAAGGTGGTACAGAGGTCCTAGATTCCCAAACAAGAATCTCGAAGCCTAAGGTAACAAAAAATGTGAGGCCCGACGCAGTTAATAATCAATCTGCATCGTCCTCAGTAACTAGTAAAAAAATCGGTCGGAATCAGCCATGCCCCTGCGGCAGTGGTAAAAAGTACAAGAGGTGTTGTGCCTCAGCTGCCTGAACGAGAGGTTTTGCCATACCTAAGGAAATGAGCCAACCAGCGGGGAAATTTTGGCTAGACCCTAAGTTGTGGGCCATTGCTCTCGCGGAAACCTTAGCCTGGGCTGGGTTATTCTATATGTTCCCTGCCCTACTACTCAGGTGGCAGCAGAATTTCGGTTGGAGTATTTCCCAATTATCCTCTGGCCTTATGTTTGCTTTGGTTATTTCAGCCTTGATTGGGATACTGTCAGGCACTCTAATCGACAAAGGGTACGGTAGACCTCTTGTGACGTTTAGTGTGATAACAGGTGGATTGGTTCTTTTATTTCTTTTAATTATTCAAGAACTTTGGCAATTTTATCTAGTTTGGGCGTTGGTAGGAATATTCATGGGAGGATGTTTTTACGATCCTTGTTTCGCCATGCTAACGCGAAAATATGGCGGGAATGCAAAGGGTCCCATTGTAATGGTTACCTTCCTTGCAGGACTCGCTATCACGGTAGGTTTTCCGGTTTCCTCAATAGTGGCCAATACATTTGGTTGGAAGGCTAGCGTATTCACGTTTAGCTTATTTCTTGTTCTAGTGTCAGGACCATTATTCTGGTTCGGCTATTCTGACGAAGCCTATGGTGGGATGAAGCTAACGAACAAATTAAAGACATCATCGC
>CEUS01029758.1_pt1 | contig 11499 bp, 9 predicted proteins | sample 427031 | NCBI WGS metagenome assembly CEUS01 (sample SAMEA2622837, study PRJEB7988) | marine metagenome | biome: marine biome (ENVO:00000447); feature: marine epipelagic mixed layer (ENVO:xxxxxxxxx); material: "saline water (ENVO:00002010), including plankton (ENVO:xxxxxxxx)" | depth 140 m | reverse complement strand
GCAGGTCCTCCATCATTATTATCTTCTTTTGCTGCTTCAAAGCTAAACAGATCTCCAACTAAACCAGCTGCTAATAACTCAATCATCATAGCTATAGCTGATCCTTTATAATCGCCAAACGTCAGCAAAACCCCACCATTCGCAATATCTGCTGGGTTATCAGTTTTTTTTCCATCTTTATTTAATCCTGTTCCATAAGGTACTTTATGACCGTCTCTAGCAGCTACCTGCACTTCTCCCATAGCCATGGTTGAAGTTGCCATGTCATACACTACTGGTGAATTATTTTTTCTTGGCCACGCGAAAGAAATTGGATTAGTTCCAAATAAAGGTTTTTTTGCACCAGCAGGAGCAACACTTGGTTTGTAAGCAGTGCATGCAATTCCTATCAAATTTTTTTCAGCTAAAGATTCTGTTTCATGCCACAAGGCAGCAAAATGATGAGTATTAGCTATTGTTAAAACACCGACACCATGTTTTTCTGTAGTTTCTATCAAAACTGGTAAACCTACCTTTATTGCAGTTGGTGCAAAACCATAATCACCATCAACCCTAATAGCATTTTGTGTAAGGAATTTATTTGTAGGTCGAGCATTGCCTTTTACTTTTTTACTCTTAAGTGAAGCAATATATCCTGGAATTCTAAATAAACCATGTGATACACTACCGTCTCTTTCAGCATTAGTTACTGTATCTGCTACAGCTTCTGCATTCAATTCATCACAACCATTAAATTTTAAAGTTTTTAAAGCTAAGTTATAAATTTCTTCTAATGTTAAATTTGTTGTTGTCATTTTTTTTCCTTTTAATTAATATGTTGCCCTTCCACCACTCAAATCAAAAACAGCACCTGTAGTAAATGAATTTTCTTCTGAAACCATCCAAGTTACTAAAGAGGCTAATTCCTCTACTAATACAAACCTATTCCGCGGTATTTTTGAAAGCATGTAATCAATATGTTCTTTACTTATTTGATCAAAAATTCGAGTTTTCGCTGCGGCTGGAGTAACGCAATTTACAGATATATTATTATCAGCTAATTCTTTTCCAAGGGATTTTGTTAAAGCAATTACACCTGCTTTAGCTGCGCTATAAGGCATTGCATTTGGATTACCTTCTTTACCAGCAATAGATGAAATATTAACTATTCTACCATAGTTTTTTTCTTTCATAAGAGGAACTATTGCTTTGCAACAATAAAATACCCCAGTCAAATCGATATCTATAATCTTTTGCCATTCTTCATTTGGATATTCCCAAGTTTTATAACTTGGTCCTGCAATACCAGCATTATTTACTAAAATATCTATTTGTCCTAATTCTATCAATGTTGCTTCAAGTCCATTTAATACACTGTTGTATGACGAAACATCAACAACCTTTTTTATAGTATTATCAATGTTTATTTTATTTAGAATTTCTTGATCTTTATCCCAAATTGCTACTTTTGCACCTGAAGAAATAAATCTTTCAACTATGGCTAAACCAAACCCTTGTGCTCCACCTGTTACTATTGCATTCCTTTTTATTAAATCTATTTTATTCATACTAATTTTGTAATCTTAAGGTTTGTAATCTGCTTGTCAATTACGATATAGACGAATATAGAAGGAAATTATGACTAGGTTTAATGCATGGAATGTTTTTAAAAATGGATTAAATGGTCAAACTGGTTGGAGTCGTCAATGGCGAGATCCAGAACCAAAAGAATCCTATGATGTTATAATTGTAGGAGGAGGTCTTCATGGACTTGCTACAGCATACTACTTAGCAAAAAATCACAATAAACATAATATTGCAGTTTTAGAAAAAGGTTGGATAGGCGGTGGTAATGCAGGACGTAACACAACAATTGTACGTTCAAATTATATGATGCCTGGAAATAGAGAGTTTTACGAGCATTCATTAAAACTATGGGAAAATTTAAGTCATGATTTAAATTACAATGTAATGTTTAGTCAACGAGCTCATGTCGTTTTGCTACATAGTCCATCTTCAATTGATGCATATGCAAGACGTTATAATACAATGAAATTGACAGGTTCTGACGGTGAATTATGGGATTTAAAAAAACTTAAAAAGAAAATACCTCATCTAAATTATGATAATGGACGTTTTCCAATTTTAGGTGCAATTGTTCAACCTCGTGCAGGTAATGCTAGGCATGATTCCGCTGCTTGGGGATATGCTAGAGCAGCTGATTCACTTGGCGTTGATATACTGCAAAATTGTGAAGTTACAGGGATAACACGCAAAAATGGTTCAATAGAAAGTTTGCAAACTTCTAGAGGAATCATAAAAGGAAAGAAAATTGGATTTGCTGTTGCAGGACATACTTCAGTGTTATGGCAAATGGCCGAACTGGGTAAATTGCCTATTGAGTCTCATAAGTTACAAGCTTTTGTAACTGAATCTATTAAACCTTTACTGGATTGTGTTCTAATATTCGGTCCAGCAGGAGCTGCTCATTTTTATATTTCACAATCTGATAAAGGAAGTATGGTTTTTGGAGGTGAGTTAGATTGGTATAAATCCTATGCTCAAAGAGGAAACTTACCTACAGTAAAAGAAAATGGTGAATGTGCAATGGCAATTATGCCATGTCTTGGAAAACTACGCCTATTAAGACATTGGGCTGGTGTAATGGATATGAGCATGGACGGATCATTTTTTATGTGCAAAACCCCTATTGATAATTTGTATTTAAATGCTGGCTGGAATTATGGAGGTTTCAAAGCTAGTCCAGCTTCAGGTTGGTATTTTGCAGATTTAATTGCAAACGAGAGACCGCATAAAGTTATAGAAAACCATAATTTAGAAAGATTTGAAAAAGGTATTAATCTTGATGAGCGAGGAATAGGACCTGATCCAAAAATGCATGGCTGAATAATGATACGTATAAAGTGCCCATATTGTGGAGAAAGAGATCATAGTGAATTTAGCTATGGAGGTGATGCATCAATTGAATATCCAAGCTTAGAAGCGCCTCAAGAAGATTGGGTAAAAGCAATATTTTTTCGAGAAAATATAAGAGGTGTTCAAAAAGAAACATGGCACCATCTTAATGGCTGTAGAATGTGGTTAGAAGTTGAACGATCTACAATCACTCATGAAATTAAAAGTGTAAAACCGTGTCATCCTGATTATACAAAAATAGTTGAAAACAAACAATGAGTTCCCAAAGAATAGATAATTTTGGAAAAATTAATCGTGATAAAGAATTGCGATTTAAATGGGAAAATAAAAATTATTTTGGCTATGATGGAGATTCCCTAGCTTCTGCGATGTTAGCTAATAATATAAAAATAGTAGGTAGAAGCTTTAAATATCATCGTCCAAGAGGCATAATGTCTTGCGGAGTTGAGGAATCTGGGGGATTAGTAACAATTGGAGTTGGAGATAAAAAAGATCCAAATGTTCGTGTTACCTCCCAAGAATTATTTGAAGGTTTAGTTGCCTCTGGTCAAAATGCATTTCCAAATGTTAATTTTGATCTCGGTTCAGTAAATAATTACCTAAGCCGTTTTTTTGCTGCTGGCTTTTACTACAAAACATTTATGGGTATTCCACCTTTTGAGTGGGGAAGAGGAACTTCAATATGGATGTTTTTTGAGAAGTTTATTAGAAATGCTGCTGGAATGGGTAAAAATTCACGTTTGCCTGATCCAGATGTTTACGAACATGCAAATGATTTCTGCGATATTTTAATAGTTGGTTCTGGTCCAGCAGGTATTGCAGCAGCTAAAGAAGCTGTAGACAAAAAACTTGATGTAATATTAGTTGAACAAGACAACCTTATAGGAGGTGATCAATTATCAGACAATGATTTTGACACCGATACTGCTTTTAAAGAACTTCAAAATCTTGGGGTCAGAGTTATGAAAAGAACTACAGCATTTGGATTATATGACAATTGTGTTTTAGGTCTGATAGAAAGGGTTACAGATTACAATACTTCTATTGATAAAGAATTACCTAGACAAAGATTTTGGATAGTGAGAGCTAAGCATATAATAGTTGGTTCAGGCGCTTTTGAAAGACATATCGCATTTAATAACAATGATGTTCCAGGCTCAATGACTGTAAATGCGTCTAAACACTATTTAAATAGATATGGTGTTTTAACAGGTAAGGAAATTGTAATAGCCACAAATAATGATTCTGTTTATTTGACAGCAGAAATATTAGCGAATGCAGGAGCTAAAGTAACTGTATTAGATAAAAGGGAAAAAATTGATTTAAAATTTAATAGGAATAATTTTGAAGTTAGAAACGGAGTTGTTCCATATAAAATTAATGGCTCAAGAGAAATAAAGAGTTTAGACATTGCTGACTCTGTTAATTCTAAATATAAAAAAATAGATACAATTCAATGTGATCAAGTTCTAATGTCAGGCGGATGGTCTCCTGCAGTTCATCTATTATCTCATAGAGGTGTGCGACCAGAATGGGACTCAGAAAATCTTTGTTTTCTTCCTGGAGAAGCAAAAGAAAACATCACAATGGTTGGCTCAGCTAGAGGCATATGGGGCAAGGAAGATTGTATTAAATCAGGCACTGCTGGTGCTTTAGATGCACTCAACCGATTGGGGATATCAAAAACAAACTATTTTTTTCCAAAAGAGGGAGGTTGGAAAAATGCAATTGAACCATTGTATGAAGTAAAATTCAATAAATCTCGTTCAAAAAGTTTTGTAGATTTTCAACATGATGTTACTTGTGATGATGTTCGTTTGGCACATCGAGAGGGATTCATTTCAGTAGAACATTTAAAACGTTATACAACTTTGGGTATGGCAAATGATCAAGGTAAAATGGGTAATATTATTGGATTATCTTTGATGGCAGACCTACTTGAAAAAGAAATTCCAGAGGTGGGAACTACAACTTTTCGCCCACCATTCACACCTGTCGCAATAGGGGCTTTGGCTGGAAGAAGTGTTGGAAAACATTTTATGCCTCTGAGGACAACACCAATGCATCAATGGAATTTAGATCATGGAGCAACAATGATTGAGGCCGGGCTTTACCAAAGGCCATGGTATTTTCCTAAAACAAATGAAACAATTAGTGAAGCTTACATAAGAGAAGCTACAACAGTTCGAAAATCAGTTGGAATATGCGATGTTACTTCTCTCGGAAAAATAGCGATTCAAGGACCTGATTCCACAGAATTTATAAATAGAATTTACACAAATCCTTTTGCAAAGTTACCAATTAACAAAACCAGATATGGAATTATGTTGCGAGATGATGGTTTGGTATTGGATGATGGAACTTGTTGGAGATTATCCGATACTGAATATTTTATGACTACCTCAACTGCACAGGCAGGAAGAGTCATGTCATGGTTGGAGGAATTACTTCAAGTTCGTTGGACTGATTTAAAAGTAAATGTAACAAGTGTATCAGAACAATGGGCAGTGGCAGCTATTTCAGGCCCAAAAACTCGTGAGGTATTAAATCAATGTCTTGAAGATCCATCTGTTATTTCAAATGAAAATTTACCTTTTATGGGTTTTACATCAAGCGAACTTATAGGAGGAATTCCTTGCAGGATTGCTCGCATAAGTTTTTCAGGTGAATTAGGATATGAAATTTATATTTTAGCAGACTATGCAAATAAAATGATGGATATACTTTGGAATGCTGCAAAAAAATTCAACGGTTGCTTGTATGGTTTAGAAGCATTAGGTGCACTTCGTGTAGAAAAAGGCCATGTAACAGGAGCTGAACTTGATGGACGTACAACAATCGATGATGTCGGATTAGGAAAGATGGCATCAAATAAAAAATCATACATAGGTAGTGCTATGAGAAAAAGAGGAGTCTTAAGTTCAGAAGATAGAGAAAAACTTGTAGGTTTTTTCCCAGCTAATAAAAAAGATACTTTTGATGCTGGAACAATAATTTGTGAAAAAAATAATATAAAAGGATATGGTATTGGTAGAGTTACATCAGTAACTCACTCACCTGAATTAGGACATTGGATTGGTTTAGGATTTATTAAAGGAGGTATGGAAAGATGGCAAAACACTACAGTAGTAGGTAGTGATTTGGTTAGAAATAAAGAGATGGAAATTAGAGTAGTGTCACCTCATATGGTTGATCCAGATGGAAAGAGAATGTATGCATAACAGGGACTCATCTTTAGACTCATCGTATTCTCCAGGAACTTTTCCAATTAACAATAATATTACTGTTAAATTTAAGGAGTATACTTATTTAAATCTTAAACAAATAGCTTGTTGGCCTGACACACTGCTTCAAACTGAAGATTATATAAAAGAAAAATTAAATATTAATAGTGTACCAGACTTCAATAAGGGAGTTATTAATAAAGAAAATTCTATATGGAGAATTGAGCCTTTAAAATGGTGGATATTAAATAATGAATTAAATTTACCTGATCAATTAGGTACTAATTTAGATTTATCTCATGCCTTCACATGCATTAATATAATAGGTGAAAATGCATCATTATTACTGAATAGATTTTTGCCTATAGATCTTCGGGAATCTGTTTTTAAAGAATGGTCTTCTGCTAGCTCAGCTATTCATCATGTTAGTATTAAATTGTTAAAAATTTCAAAAAATAATTACCAACTTTTTATTCCTAGAGGATTTGCTTTGTCCATATGGGAGATTTTGTTGGAATCTTCTAAACAGTTTGGTTATGAAATTTTAGAAAGGTCACAAGGAGCGTAGACAAAATTTTTACAAATGAATAGATTTTACTAATGAATTTTACTGCTGAAGAATATTTAAAAAGACTAAATAAGGTCAAGCAGACAATGTCAGAAAAGGGAATAGATGTTCTAATACTTTCCGATCCATCTAATATGAATTATTTGACTGGGTATGATGGCTGGTCTTTTTATGTTCCACAAGGCGTAATTGTTTCGCTTGATAAAGAAGAACCTATTTGGTTCGGTAGAAAACAAGACTCAAAAGGAGCAATGATAACAACGTATCTTAATCATGATAATATACTTGGTTATCCTGAACATTTAATTCAAGCTCCTCCAAAACATCCTTATGATTTTGTTGCCAATTTTATTAATGAAAATAATTGGAGCAATAAAAATATTGGCGTTGAAATGGATAATTATTATTATACAGCAGAAATTCATAACCGTTTATTAACTCAATGTTCTAATGCAAAATTTAAAAATGCTCATTTATTAGTTAATTGGATTAGGTATGTAAAATCTGATGCAGAAATTGCATATATGAAAGAAGGGGCAAAATTAGTAGAAGCTGGTATGCGCACAGCTTTTGATGAAATAAAACCAGATGTTAGACAAAGTACTGTTGCAGGTAAAATACAGAATACACTTTTAGGAGGTAATAAAGATACTAATATAGGAGGGGAATACTCAGGGTTAAATATAATTTTAGCAAGTGGAAAGTCTGCTTCTGCATCTCATTTAACACCTACAGATAAAAAATTTAATATCAATGAAGGAACTATTATAGAATTGGGAGGAGTTAAACATAGATATCACTGCGCCCTATCAAGAACAGTATATATTGGTAAACCTGATAAACAACTAGATGATACATTGAAGATTACCAATGAAGGAATTCAAAAAGCTATAGAAGCAACTAAACCTGGCAATACATGTCATGATGTTGCTACCGCTTTTTGGAAAGTTTTAGAAAAATATGATGTTGAAAAAGAATCAAGAGCTGGTTATTCGATAGGTCTCGGTTATCCTCCAGACTGGGGCGAACATACATTAAGTATTCGAAAAAACGAAATGACAGTTTTAGAACCCAATGTGACCTACCATCTAATGTGCGGAATGTGGATGGATACATGGGGATTGGAACTTAGTGAGAGCATCAGAGTTACAGAGAATGGGTGTGAATTGTTTTGTAGTTTTTCAAGAGATTTGCACATAGTAAAGTAAATTAATCATTATCATCTTCTCCACCAGCTCCTTTAGATCTTGATTCTTCAGATTCAGGAACAAATGATTGAAAAGCAAGTTCAGAAATTTTATCCCAATTATTTTGATTTGGATTTAATCCAACTGATAAAACTTTTGCAGAATCTTTAAAGTTAATATCTATATCCAATGTTTGATTACTATTAGGTTTGTTTGATAAAATAATTTTTATTGAATTATTTTTTTTTTTATCAAAGAATTTTTTATTGATTGAAATTTTTTCTTTATCTGTCAAAAAAAGAACACCATCATTATTAACTATTTTTGCATAAATTATTTTTTTTATATATTTGCTAAGTATAGGAATTAGAAATATTGGATCATAGCAGTTAATTAAGCTGTATTCATTTTCATTGTTTATATTAAATTTGGATACAAGATAATCAATTACTCCTGGACCTGTCATTAAGTTAGATTTATTTTTTAAATCAATTTTTTTTTCATTGTTAAATAAGTCAATATTATAATCATATTGACCATTAAATTTTTCAATAAATGAACAAAATAAATCTATGCCCTTTAGGTTATATAATTCAAGCCAAGTAATTATATAAGCCGCATCTTCATCAGCTCCATGAGGAAATCCAATTCCAGAAAAAGCTCTTTGTGTGTTAGTGTAAACTTCATAATATGAATAGCTCACTTTTTTTAATTATAAGAATTTATTGTTGCAAAGCCCCAGCTATCAACATTTTTTTGAGATAGATCAGACAAATAAGGGGCGCCAGAGAAAAATGTCACTCTCAACCATCTATCAGATTTTGGATCATATCTGTTTGCACCAAAAAAAGATAATTTAAATCTTAGCATATCAATAGGATGTGTGTTTTTATGTAATATATTATCTCTGATTTCAGCATAAGGATAATTAGATAAAGATTGTATTCTTTTAATTATACCTCGAAAATGAGCTTTAGATAGAAGATATTCAGAGACTGACCTATTAAGATTCTGATCCTTAATATCATCATATAATTCTTTAACCATTCTTCCTATACCAAGATGTTGCTCTCTATCACCTCCATACTCATTGTAACGTTCTCCTAATCTTGGCTCTAGTTTTGCCTGCGAAATATACCAAAATAAGTAGTTATTTATTTTATCATTAAAATTAATATTGATAGCCCAATCATAATTTTTCTCAATAATATTTTTCAAATCTCTGAGACTTTGAGAAACTTCTATATCCATATCTTCATCTTCAGACATATCATTTGCTAAGTTTTCCGATACTTCAGGATATATTTCAATTAGCTGAACCTTTGCTATTTCGCTAGTATCTAAATTATAATTATTAGAAGCAAATTCAAGTAAGTGTTTCCATTTAATCTTTATTAAATTTTTTTCTTTTAGTGATGAGCAATAATTAATGAATTTATTCAAATCACTAATAGTTAATAAATTTTTATTAATTTGTATTTTATCAGTAGGTTGTACTTCTATTAAATATTGATGAGCCTTTTTTAATAAGGTTAAATATTTATTAATTAAATCAGTTTCAACGCTAAAGTTATTAATTATTTCTAAAGTTTTATTAAATTGTTTCATCCACTTATTAATAAGCTTTGGGTGTTTTACAATAAAAGGTGCCATGCCTAATCCAGTAGCATTACCTATGCCGAGATGTTGTTTAATTTCCTTTTTTAATTTAACTGCATTACTTGGATTTTTTTTCATTGCTAAATGTTCAACTAAATCAACACTAAATTCACGAATTAAATATACAGCAAGCATCTCTGCTCTAAAAGGTTGATTAAAAATAGTGTTTTTTTTTATATTAACAAAATCTGACAAACCAAATTTACCACTACCGTAAACTGCTGTTGTTCTCAGCAAATAACCCACTTTATTTATTTCATTGATATCAGGCTGCCTCCCATTTGCTAAACAGTCAATAACATATTGAAAAAGTCTAACACTTTTATTAGCTCTACTTAGAACTATCTCATTTGGAGAATTTCGCCCAGATTCTTGAAGAGGAATATTTTTTTTTAAACGACTAATTTCCTTATCATTTATTCTTCCTTGATAAAGTGCATAAGCAGTATCCCATTTAGTTGCTATTACTCTGTCACTTCTGTCTTTATCGTCAATATATTGAGAAAAACATATAAGTGAATAAATTTTTTCACTTGCATAAATTTCGTATATTGAAGTTCCAAAACCATCATTATCAAGATCAAATTTCGATCTTCTAATTTTCCACTTATCAATAATTAATTTTCTAAGCATGCTTCTTGAAAAACTCAATCGTGAAGGATATCTAGAACCCATTAGTTCTAATTTCATATCAGTTATATTTTTCTTTATTTCTACTGACATAAGTAAATATATATAGTTAAATTTATTTTTTTCACTAAAAGAACTAATATTATATGTCAAAAGTTCTAGATGAACCCTTACTAATAGATGGTTTGGAATACTGCAAATGGAATAGAGATCTACTCAAGAACGCTCATAGAGGAGGGTTGAATGCTATCCATGTGACAGTAGTGTATTGGGAAAATACTGAAGAATCTTTTATTAAAATTCAAGAATGGCATAAATTGATAAGTGAAAATAAGGATTTGATTTTAAATGCAAAAACTTCATCTCAAATATTGGAAGCAAAAAAAAATAAAAAGATAGCAATAATTTTTGGTTTTCAAAATTCAGCACCAATTGCAAATGATATTTTTTTAGTAGAAAAGTTTTTTAACAAAGGTGTTCGTTTTATGCAATTAACATATAATAATCAAACACCACTAGGAGGTGGATGCTTTGAATCTAAAGATTCAGGAGTATCTCGATTTGGTGAAGCTGTCATTGAAGAAATGAATCGCTTAGGCATGATTATCGATTTAAGTCATGCTGGCAAACAAACATGTTTAGATGCTATTAAATTTTCAAAAAAACCAGTAGCTATATCTCATGCTAATCCTAAATTTTTTCATGACTCTTTAAGAAATGTTGATGATGAAGTTCTAAAAGCATTAAAAAACCGAGATGGATTTATTGGACTAAGTTTATATCCATATCATTTGAAAAATTTAGGAGATTGTAAAATTGAAGATTTTTGTGAAATGATAAAACAACTAATTAATTTAATAGGTATTGATAATATTGGTATTGGATCAGATTTATGCATAAATTGGCCAAATGAGGTAGTGATGTGGATGCGGAATGGTAGGTGGACAAAAAAAACTGATTATGGAGAATCAAAAGATCATAATCCTAGCTGGCCAAAACTGCCTAACTGGTATTCTAAACCAGAAGATTTAAACAATTTGCTTTATAGTATGATGAAAAATGGGATTAAAGAAAAGGATGCAATTAAAATAGTTGGCATAAATTGGTTTAATTTTATGCAAAAACATTTTTAGTTTTTTTTACTAAAATAAGTCGAAGCGGTTAGGCTTAATATTACAATGCAGGTACCGATAATTTGAGTATTATTTAATACTTCATTTAATAATATCACAGCTCCTAAAATACCAGTTATGGGTTCAAGATATAAAAATAGCGCTGTTTTTGTTTGACCTATTCTTGGTATAGCAAAGAGTTG
>CEUS01143910.1_pt1 | contig 11503 bp, 8 predicted proteins | sample 427031 | NCBI WGS metagenome assembly CEUS01 (sample SAMEA2622837, study PRJEB7988) | marine metagenome | biome: marine biome (ENVO:00000447); feature: marine epipelagic mixed layer (ENVO:xxxxxxxxx); material: "saline water (ENVO:00002010), including plankton (ENVO:xxxxxxxx)" | depth 140 m | reverse complement strand
GATCAGGTAGAGAGTATTTTCGTGTATGAGCGGCGATGAGAATCCGACCGCCATTTCATCGGCCCGCCATCGCTCGTGTGTTGTCGTGACATCGCCGGTGCCGGTGGCGTCGATTGCTACGACTCGGCCCATTGTGCCTGCATCTAGATTTTCTTCACTGTGTGCGACATATACCGTGTTGTTAGCTAACACTGGCGAGACGTTGATACCACGTTTGCTGAGGTGAAATTCCCATATTTTTTCACCGGTTCGTGCTTTCAGGGCGTAAATGTGACCATCTGCGTTTCCGTCGATCCAGAGTCTTTGGCCATTCACAATTCCGACGACTCCGACGGATTGGGTATTCATGTCAGCTACAGTGCCACCAGGGGTTGAACTCCATCGAACCTGGCCTGTTTGTTTGTCGAAGGCGAAATATCGGTGGCGCGGCGGGCCTCCTAGGTTGCCCCACCCTGACCCGATCAGGCTCAGTAGAAGTTGATCTTCATCAACGATCGGAGTCGAGGTACGGCCTCCGTAGCCAGAGGCCCGTCCTAGGTCCTCGGCCAGCCGCCAGCTCCAGACAATATTGCCTTCTCGATCGAAGGTGTTCAGATGGCCATCGATGTTCATGGCATAGAGGAAACCTGTGTCTGGGTCCCCAGTCACATTGCCCCAGCCCACCCGATTGAAGGGGACTGTTGTGTTCAGCACATTGAAGTTGTGCTGCCACAGTTGCTCCCCGGTCTCTGCATTCCAGCAGGCCACAACCTCTTGTTCGTCGATTCCGGCACCGGTCCGGCCGTTGGCACAGACTCGACCGTCAAAGACAGCCGGTGTAGAACGTCCAACCCAAGTGTCTGACCATATGAGATTCTCACCGTCTGGTGACCAGCTTGTGACCAGTCTGGTCTCTTCCGAAACTCCTGTTTGCCCCCGACCACGCCAACTTGGCCAATCATTGGCTGAAACTGGAGCAGCGACACCAAACAGAAAGCCTGCAAGAAGCGCCGCGACTCCCCATTGTATTGAGCCGTGTGCAGCCGTTGTCATCAGGTTGTCCCTCACTGAAGTTTGTCTTCCTAGACTCGTTGGTTGAGCCGAACAGGGTTCTAGAACCATCCAATATACTACAGCGAATGATCTAATTTTTCAGATGTCGAACAGACGTTCAAAGGCCCAGTACAATCCGATGCTGGCGATAGTACACGATATGGGGATAACAACCCTTGTTCGGTACCATGGGCGGGGGCGGCACCAACCCGCCACACTTAAGGCTAAACCAATCACGACTAGCTGGCCTAGTTCTATTCCCAGATTGAAGGTGAACAGTCCAAGCCACCATTCGTCGTCTGGGAGTCCTAGTTCGCGAAGGACTCCAGCAAACCCAAGTCCGTGGAGCAGTCCAAACCCGAAGACTAGCATTGCTCTTGATGTTGTCAGGCGACTGGTTAGAACATTTTCGATGGCGACGTAAACGATAGACAAGGCGATTAGTGTCTCGACCAGGTGGGCCGGAAGTGATACGACCCCTAAGACGGAGAGGAACAAGGTTGTCGCGTGAGCTGCGGTGAAGGCGGTGACCTGCCAGACGAGTGGTCGTATCTTGGTGCCCAGCAGAAACAGGCTCAGAACGAACAGGATGTGGTCGAGCCCGCTTGGGATGATGTGGATGAAACCCTGCTGCAGGTAACGCCTGGCTGTTGAAAGTCGACTGGGGTTGGTGATGGGGCCCGTTAGTAGAAATGGTTCGCTACGGGCACCCGGTTCTAGTAGTGTGCGCCTGGTCACATTCCGAATTTCATCTCGGATTGTAAGGTCAACTTCCGAGAATGCTCGCGAGGCAAAAAACTCCAACTCAGTGGCTCCAGATGGCACAGTGCCTGTCAGCCTGGCCGTAAGTCCAAGCACTGTCGGGATGGTCGATTCTGTTGCCGTAGGGGTCCCGTAGTCAGGAAATTCAACCCTAAAATGTACTGGGACACCATCGAACCGTAGCCGTACCCGTCTTTCGAACAGCCGGCGCACTTGGTTAAGACTAGCGTCGAACTCGTCGGATGCGAGGCTGTTTAGCGTGGCTACCAGTGTCGCATCGTCCGTATCCGGTGGTGCCCCGAGTGCCAGAGCGTCAAGGTCGACTATCAGGTCAGCCTGAAAGGTGTTGTCTGAGCGTATGACCACAGTCGTTTCGGTAAAAGTAAGTGGGTGTGTGAATGAGAGGGCTGGTAAGAAGGCCAACCAGAACAGCGAGATCATTAGATGACGGGCCGGTCGCATCTGACTATCCTATGACACCCTTGTCGCGCTACTCTGCCTAGATGAGCGATGAGATCTATGCTGTCACACTACTGGCGATAGCAAAATGGTTTACCGATGCCGGCGTTTTCTGGCTGGTCGGTGTTTGTGTGTTCAGGATTGTTCTTGATCAGCGTGCGTCTAACACAGCTCTACGCCGTGAGAGTGAGTACCAGCTGATACAGCATGGTTTATGGGCGCTGGTTGTTCTTGTTCTTGCAACTTTCGCTCGACTCTATGCCCAGACCTACTCGTCGTTTGGCCTTGATGAACCGGTCACCGCTGAGCTGCTGTGGCTGGTTGCTGATCAGACCCGCTGGGGTGGTCGTTGGACCGTACAGCTAGCGGCTGTTGTGTTTGCTTCGGCAGTCATGGCGTTGGTTGTGAGTAGGTGTCGATGGGGTTGGCGACTGCTGGCCGTTGCAGCGGTTGTGGTGGTAGGAACGATTCCGATGACGGGGCATGCTTACGCTTATATCGGTGGGTTTATTGGGGCAATGAGCTTGCAGGTTGGGCATCTCCTTGCCGCAGGTGTTTGGATCGGTACGCTCTTGCTCCTGGTGTTGATCGGACTGCGTCAGCTGTTTCAGGCACCCGTGGGTCAGGGCAATCTTGGTCTTGGTGTTTTGATGATACGAACTGTGGACCGGTTTTCGCCGGTGGCACTGGTGGCAGCTGTGGTGCTCACGCTGACAGGAGTTTTGACGGCCGTGCTTTATGTCGATGATTTCGAGCAACTTTGGGAAACACCTTACGGTCGCTTGTTACTCGCGAAGATGGGGCTGTTCGGAGTTACTGCCGGGTTGGGGGCCTACAATTGGCGGATGGTCAGACCCAAGTTGGCAGAACCAGGGGGGGCGAAACGCTTGCGTTATTCGGCGACGGCCGAATTGTTGGTTGCTGCTACTGTCTTGGCCCTGACTGCTTGGCTTGTGCATCTACCGATGCCACATGAGTGATATGGATAAATGGATGTTATGGCTGCCGGACTCGTACTAGGTAAGGGCGACCATCTCGAAGGAAGTTGACAACGGTATCGGCGGTTCTTTCGATGCGCTGGAGTTGGATGGTGGCGGCTTCTTTGTTGTCTACGTTGACACCTCCAATTCGGTAGACTACGTCGTCGGGTTGAAGGCCTGCCAGCTGTGCTACCCCAGCATCGATAACCTTGGTGATCAATGCCCCTGGGCGCCGTTGGAGGTGGTCTTTGTCCAGGCGATTGGTTAGAGCCTCTGTGGGTATGGCGTCGCAAATAGTGAAGCCCATTCCGAGATTTATGGTTGCTGTGTCATTGACACAGATATATAGGGGCTCTCGATTTTGAGTGGCGAGTCCAGTGGTCAACACCAAAACGAGACCGAAGATGCTAGGGAGTTTTCGTGCCAGCATGAGGGGCAGTATACGACAACCAGTGCCGAAGGCTCCGTTGAGGTTCGGCCAGGTTGGGGGCCTAGGATGTCATTGTAGAATCCTGAATGCTTTCAAAGCCCTATTGGATTGGATGCCCTATAAGTTATGAGTGACAGGTTGGAGCGTTCGTGCGGCTCTGTATTCCGGCGGTGGCTGGTGACTCTCTTGATTGGTACTAGTGTAGCTATGGCCTTCAGAGTCCCGGTAATGGCCCAGGGTGAAGCCGTTCCCGTAATTCGGTTCGCGCAACTAGCGCTTCATTGTGTGCATCGTGAGTACCCGAACAAGGTGTCTCACGTGCTTGTTGATGACAGTGATGTTCGTCCTCCGCGGGAACTTACCCCTGCCTTTTATGGCTGCTTTGACTGGCATTCATCGGTCCATGCGCACTGGTTGCTGGTCCGCCTGGTTCGGCTTTACCCCGAGGTTAATTTGGCTGGCTTAGCCCGGAGCAAGCTGGATTCCAGTTTAACTGCTGACCACGTCGCTGACGAGGTTGACTATCTACAAGCGCCAGGTCGTGAGGGGTTTGAGCGGCCTTACGGGTTGGCGTGGCTGCTTCAGTTGGCCGCGGAGTTGCGTGAATGGGATGACCCTGATGCGCGGCGTTGGCAAGTAGCTTTAGCGCCATTGGAGCGTGCTGCTGCTTTGCGTATTAAGGATTGGTTGCCTAAGTTGCTTTACCCCGTCAGGAGTGGCGAGCATTCCCAGACCGCGTTCTCCCTCAGTCTGGTTTACGACTGGGCTAAGGTGGCAGCTGATACCCAGATGCTTGAGCTTCTTGCGGACCGGTCTGCAGATCACTACAGCGGCGACAAGAACTGTCCGCTGAATTACGAGCCATCGGGACAGGATTTTCTCTCCCCATGTTTAGCGGAAGCGGATCTGATGCGGCGGATGATTGAGCCAGCGTTGTTTGGTGCTTGGCTTACCCGATTGCTGCCAGGGATATCAGGTGGTGCGGATCAGAGTGGCTGGCTGGAGACAGCCACGGTGAGTGACCCTAGCGATGGGCAGCTCATGCACCTCGGGGGACTAAACCTAAGCCGGGCTTGGATGTTAGAGGGTATCGCAAGCGGTCTACCAGAGCACGATCAGCGGAGATCGACGCTACTGGCCGCCGCACTGGATCACCGTCGTGCTGGTCTTGCCGTCGTGACGGGTGGCCACTATGAGGGTGAACACTGGCTCGGCACGTTTGCGACTTATCTGGTCACGGAGCGCGGGCTCCGATGATTTTCGATTGGATACCCCCTGCTTGGGGAGTCCCTTTTGTCTGCGGCTTCTTTGCCTGTGCCAGCCTAGGGCGGTTTGTCTCGGGCGGCTAAGGTAGCGGTCCTCCGGTTGAGATGCCCCATCAAACAGTTTACCCACGGAAGGGACCTTGGCCATCCCGTTAGGGTTCAGATCCGCCCTCTCACTAAGGAGTCCACCACGCCTGGGTCTGCGAGTGTTGAGGTATCGCCAAGGTCGTTAACGTCGCCTTCAGCAATCTTTCGAAGGATTCGTCGCATGATCTTTCCTGACCGCGTTTTGGGCAGACCTTCAGTGAATTGGATTTTCTCTGGTGTTGCGTGCGGGCCAATATCGGCCCGGACTGCCTTGGTGATCTCGGTCTTCATCTCGTCCGTCGGAGTCTGGCCTGTCTTGAGTGTGACAAAGGCGTAGATCGCGTTGCCTTTGATGTCGTGGGAGTAACCAACGACCGCAGCCTCTGCGACAGAGGGGTATCTGCCGATTGCTCCTTCGATTTCGGCAGTGCCGAGATTGTGTCCCGACACGATGATGACGTCATCGACGCGCCCGGTGATCCAGTAGTAGCCGTCCTTGTCGCGTCTGCAGCCGTCTCCGGAAAAATATTTACCAGGAAAGCGCGCAAAATAGGTATCGAAAAATCGCTGTTTGTCCCCGTACACGCCTCTCATTTGGCCAGGCCAAGGTTCTAATAGACAGAGGTTTCCGCGGATGTCATTGCCTTCGAGGACATTCCCCTCGTCATCGACTAGAGCAGGTTTGATGCCAAAGAGTGGGAATGTTGCAGAGCCCGGTTTGGTTGGGGTAACCCCTGGCAACGGTGAAATGAGGATGCCGCCCGTTTCGGTTTGCCACCAAGTGTCGACGATCGGGCAGCGCTCCTTGCCGATCACCGAGTGGTACCAGGTCCACTCTGGGGACTTGATGGGTTCACCAACAGTGCCAAGTAGCCGCAGGTTGCTCAGGTTATATTTCGCCGGATAGTCGTCGCCCTCTTTCATCAATGCCCGGAGGGCTGTTGGTGCTGTGTAGAGGATATTGACCTTATGTTTTTCGCAGATTTCCCAAAAGCGGCCCCAGTCGGGGTAGTTTGGTACTCCCTCGTACATCATCGTGATCGCGCCGTTAGCCAATGGACCGTAGGTGATGTAGCTATGGCCAGTGACCCACCCGATGTCAGCCGTGCACCAGTAGATGTCGCCAGGCTGATAGTCGAAGACATAGTGAAACGTGGTCGCAACGTAGGTCAGGTAACCACCGGTGGTGTGAAGGACGCCTTTAGGTTTTCCAGTGGAGCCTGATGTGTAAAGAATAAAGAGTGGATCTTCAGCATCCATCGGTTCTGGGGGACACGCAGGGTCTGCAGCTGCTAGGGCATCGTGCCACCAAACGTCTCGGCCAGCGATCATCTCGACCGGTGTGTCAGTGCGCTGGACGACAAGAATTTTCTCGACACTCGGAGTATCCTCGACTGCTTTATCTGCGTTCGCTTTCATCGCGATGTCTTGTTTGGTACCACGCACACCGGTGTTCTGCGTGATTATTGCCCTGCACTGGGAGTCATTGATCCGAGTGACGAGGCTATCAGCAGTGAACGCCCCAAAGACGATTGAATGAACCGCACCTATGCGTGCGCAGGCCAGCATGGCGATGACTAGCTCTGGGATCATCTGCATATAGATGCAGACCCGATCACCCTTGGCGATGCCTAGGGACTTCAGCGCATTTCCAGCTTTCTGAACCTCAGTCTGGAGTTCAGCGTAGCTGTAGGTTTTGCTTTCACTAGGGTTGTTACCTTCCCAGATCAAAGCGGTTGCTTCCCCCCGGCCAGCCTCTACGTGTCGGTCGACGCAGTTGTAGCACGCGTTGAGCTTGCCACCGAGGTACCATCCTATTTCGGCTTTGTGGTAGTCGTACTTTCGAACCGTCTGCCATCGCTCAAGCCACGTAAGTCGCTGTTCAGCTTGCTCGGCCCAGAACCTTTCCGGATCGCTGATTGAGCGGTCGTAAAGAGCTTGGTACTCCTTGAGTGATTTCAAGTGAGCTTTCGCAGAGAATTCAGCCGGAGGATCAAACACGGATGATGCATCGAACGTTCTAGGCTGATCAGCCACAGGGTTCTCCTATTAGTATCTTGTTAGTTTTCAAGCCGGAAGCCGATGGTCTAAGTACTTAACCTGGGGATTAGTTTAGTCAGTGCTTTCCAAGGCAAATCGCCGGTAGATGGCCCGGGCTTCATCAAACTGAGAGAACACATGGTCACGTTCCTTGTTGTTGCGCCAGCCTGGCCAGTTTCCAGCCAAATCCTGCAGTTTGTCGATCCACCGAAGTGCGTAGTTGGCCGCGTCTGCGTTTCGGACCGCTTGGTCGCCCACCTGCAACCAAACAGGGTTCGTGAATCCTTGGGCATAGGCCACATCCAACGGGAACCGATCGGTTGGTTTTCCTTCAGCGCGTAGGTGGCACCATCCACTCTGGTCCACACGCCGGGTCAGCTTGAGCACTGCGGAATATCTGTCTCCGGTCAGAAGTGTTTCATGTACCGTTTCACCATCACAGACAAGCAGTAGCCTTTCAAGTGGCGTTATTGATTGTACCCGGCCGACGAACTCAGCAGAACCGCCATTTGATGGGAAGTTGACCTGCTCGCCAGGTATTCGCCCATTGATAGTTAACTCAACGAGTGGGCCTGAAGACACAAATGCGTGACCCTTTTGTAAGCCAGCAAACCATGCATGCATGTCAAGTCCCTGAGGTCCGGTGTGTACGTAGGTGCGAACTGAACCGACAAGCTTTGATCGATGAAGATTGCTGATCGAATCTTCGCCACCGGTCGCGGTTACTCGGAGTCCGTTGTTCCACACAGCATATAGTGGGTAAAAGCCTGCCCGACTTGCATCAGACCACTCAACTGCATCGGTGGTGCCGAGCGCAGCATCGACGATGAAACCTTTGCCGCCGCCAAGATTGCCTCTGAGTGGGTCAGTATCTCCGCCAAAGGCATGTACATAGCCGACAGTAGCGCCTTGGGCTTTGGCCTTTCGGAACATGTCGGTGTTACTGGGATAGAGACTTTCGATGGCAGTTCCCTCGTAGCCCATTGTGAATGGTGAGATTAGGTGGTCTTGCATGCCGAACATAAAAACGTGACCGTAGAACGGCGGGCGGTATTCTTGCCCCACTACGACCAGCTTGTCTGTTGTCGAGGTTGAGTGTGGGCCACCACCTGGCTCGAAATACTGGTAGTCGAGAATACGATTATCTTTATTGGCGATTTGCTCGAGTACGAGGTCTTGGTCTTCCGCCTCAGACATCATCAAGAGGTTTTCGAGCGTGTTGTGTAGGTTTCCCCCGTAGTTTGAGTGGACGTGCGTGGAGGCGCTATACCAGCCTTTAGCAGCCATGTCAGTCATCGGTTGGAGAGGCACAGTTAGCGATGTAACTGCTCCTTCCTTGATGTCAAAGCTTTCGGTTTCCGGCCAGAACTCGAACCCTTTAACCGCGGTAAACGTACCTGGGCCGACGGGTAGCTCTACGGTGAAGATGCCTGTGCTGTGAAAGACGTGATCACCTCGGCCACTCAGTCTGGCGTAAGCGGTAGGGGGTGCGTAGAACTTCCCGTCTGAAGCCGTCAAATGGATCCGTGCTCCTGCTAAGTTCCCAGAAGTGCCGTCGGACGTCCTGACTGATAGGATTCCCATCGGACGCTTCCATTGTCGGCGGGTGATCGAAATTGGCTGGATCGAGCCACCATGAGTTTCTAGCAAGGCAAGTTGTGGCAGTCCTCCTTTGTTGGTGATGAATGCAATCCATTCGTCGTCAGGTGACCAGCGTGGATGGAACGCATCATGCTGGAAGAAGGTGAGTTTGTAGGGTTCGCCACCAGCGGTGGGCTGGACATATAGATTATTGAACTGGTCGGCTGCCCCGCGGGTTGAGCTATAAACGAACCGCTTCCCATCGCTTGCGATGTCTGGGCGGGTTCGATACAGGGTCTGTTCCTGCAAAACTGTAATAGCTTCCCGAATTCCTCCTTCCACGGAGGGTACGCGCAGTACGTTGCCAGAACCCAAGGGGACACCTCGATTCGACACCAGTAACATTTCGTCGCTCTCGGGAAGCCAGGTAGGTGCAGTGTGCATGTCCCATGGGCCGAAATATAGCCGGTCTGAGCCAAAGTTATTGTCATGAGTGAGAGGCATTTCATCCCCAGCCCACCGGCCTTCAACTAGTGGGCGTACAGACACGTTGAAATAGCCGTTGGGCCGTGTCGAAACATAGGCAAGATGTGTTCCCTCTGGGGAAAACGTTGGATCGGCGTAGACATGGAGGTCGTTGGTGAGTGCTCGAGTATCACCGTTTTCGAGATCAAGTAGTTCAAGCTGTACGCGCTCACCGTCGTAGTCAGCCGTGTAGACCAGCCAGCGTCCATCAGGCGAAAAATCTGGAGAGGAATGGTAGGCGTCCTTGCTGTACGTGAGCTCGTCTGCCCGCCTAGTTGCAAGGTCGACCCGCCAGATGGAACCACTCATTGACACGGCGATTGACTTGCCATCTGGCGCCCAGCTTGGAGCCCACGGTGTAGAGCTTGGAGCTGGCGGGAAATAAAAATTGTGCATGTAATTCCCACCATGTTCGGAGGACGGGTAGCGGTCCGCCTGAGTGAAGACGGCTGGGTTCGTTCCAGTAATGATCAGGATGGTGACGGCAAGTGGTAAGACTGGTCTCATTTGCGCCTCTGGTGGTTCGTGAACGGCTAGGTCTCAGCGAAAATAACCCTAGCTCAATCGCCAAATCAACTGCTGGGTCCTGGCTCAAAAGTCTTGCTCTCCCCGTAGTGACGACGGCAACGTTTACCAGGCAGAACGTAGAGCCTCTCGATCAAGCTCTTGTCCTCCGAGGTATACCGCTGCGATCTGCTTTGTATTGCTGATGCCGTACATGGGATTCGCGTTTAGCACAATAAAGTCAGCTCGCTTCCCAGGGGTGAGCAGGCCGGTGTTGAGATCAAGTACCTCAGCAGGAGCGCTGGTTGCCACGGTTATGGCTTCGGCGGGTGAGAGTCCTGCCTCAACGAGTAACTCGAGCTCTCTGTGCTCCATGAACCCGTGAATGTGATCCTGGACTCCGGTGTCGGCACCAAGAACCAGTCTGGCTCCAGCCGCTGCTAGCTTCTTTAGGCTCTGCTGCATGGCTGCATAGGATTCGGCTGCTGCGCTGGCGGAGCCAGGGTTCCTGTTTTCGAATGATGCCTCTATTCGGGACACCACCTGTGGCGAGACCGACTCCAGTAGCAGTGGGTCGCTGAGCCAGCTTGGCGGGGCAGTGTGCTGTCCACGTTCTGAGATCGACAAATTGGGCATCACGAACACATCGTTCTCGACAATGGCTGCGACGAGTCCGTCATCCATCTCGACATCGCGTGGGAGGTGAGCGAAACCATCTACGCCCGCTTCGACAAGTTCACGGGCGTCTTCCTGATAGAAAATGTGCGCGATCACTTGTAGCTGATGAGTGTGTGCCTCGTCGATGATGGGTTGATAGAGGTCCGCGGCGAGCTTGTCGACTGAGCCTCCCCGGTCGTCGACCCAAATCTTCACAAAATCAGCATTTGTGCTTGCAATTTCGCTAACGAGGCGACGCGCCTCCTCAGCGGTTGACGCACCGAGGGCCGTTTGCCGCATAGTAGGCGCTCCTGGTCCAGCATTGGGCCGGGCGATCCCACGAAATGCTGTGTGGATTCTGGCTCCTCCTAGGGTGCCAGCCTGTTGCTCTGCTTGTATCGTAAAAGCGAGCTCGCCTGGGTCGGTTCCAAGTGAAACGATCGTGCCAACTCCGTAGTAGGCATAGCGATTCAATTGGTCGATGATGTTTTCGCGAGTGTAGTTGGCGTAATCGAAGCTGAGGTCCTGAATAAACCCGAGATGCCCATGTAGGTCGACCATTGTTGGCATGACCGTTTTTCCGGTCAAGTCGACGACCGTGGCACCTTCCGGTACCGTCACGTTAGCTGCTAGTCCGGCGGCCGTGATCTTGCCGTCGTCAACGAGCAGGACGCCACCTCCAAGGGGTGGTCCGCCGTCCCCTGTAATCAGGGTGGCGCCTTCGTAGGCTACGATAGTGCTCGTAGGTGCCTCAGGTTCGGTGCCACCGCAGGCAGCGAGCCAGAAAGTCAGCAAGGTGAAAGTTGCAAGTGGTCGATTGGTCATCGTTGGCCTTCTTGGGTGAATTCTGATGTTGGGTTACGCTTACTAGGAGCCATTGTTTTGTAATTGTGACTGGCTGGGGCTTTTCGGTCAGGAGCAGTCAGGATTTAAATGTTTGATGTATAAGATAGCCCAACTTCCTTTCTTAGCAGTAGTGCCAATGATCTTGGTGTGAGTAACTCTTAATGCTGTAGCGGGCTCTGTCCGATATTCGGAACATAGCGGTTGAGGCTATCCATGCCGTCTCGCCAAAGGCATTGTGCCACACGACGCCGACGTGGGGCGCCAGCTCGCGGCGAGTCTCGTAGCGCAGCCGAAGCCCAGTCGCCACGGTGCTGAAGCCGGCCCCCAGCCCGCGG
>CEUS01032838.1_pt1 | contig 11504 bp, 11 predicted proteins | sample 427031 | NCBI WGS metagenome assembly CEUS01 (sample SAMEA2622837, study PRJEB7988) | marine metagenome | biome: marine biome (ENVO:00000447); feature: marine epipelagic mixed layer (ENVO:xxxxxxxxx); material: "saline water (ENVO:00002010), including plankton (ENVO:xxxxxxxx)" | depth 140 m | reverse complement strand
AGGCTTGGAACATCGCATCTGGCACCAGGGTACCTGTTCCAATACCATGTGCCACCAACTCCCTCTGCCTCCTCAACCACAAGAACATTGTATCCAGCATCTTTGAGCATTTTCAGAATATACATCCCTGCGAATCCAGCACCAACTACCAGCACATCTACTTTTTCGGTTTTTGTTTTATCCAAATCACCTACAGGAGAAAAGTCCAAATTGCCTGAGAACTTACCTGGCATAACAAATACCTCCACTTAGTTATTCGCAGTTCCGACTAATTGATCAATAAAGTGACATAACCGATAACTTTGCTATGAATATGTATCCGACTAAATAACATAATTAACAACAAATAGTATATTATTAGATGCCAATCATAGCAACTTTTAATGTAAAAAAGCATCACCATATAAATTATTTTGCTCATCCCCCTTCTTAAGAGTCCATTTCAGTAGAACCCACCACCCTACGACAGGAATAAAAACCAGCAATATAGACCAACCCGATTTATTTATATCATGCATGCGCCTAACACCAACAGATAAAGAAGGCAAGAGAGTCGCGGTCCCAACAATACCTGATGTTAAACCAACTAAAAGAGGTAAGAAAAAAGTACCTGTTACAATGTCTAACGATATAGCAAGGGACATTATAGAGAATCGGAATAAAACCCAATACCAAAATTCTGACCGCGCAGCCCTACCGGAAAAATTACCATAGTTTTTGAATGTAAATAGTACAGACATCCAAAACCTCAAAACAGTGCTCCAAAACTGGCATTGATTTGTAAATACTAGTTCGTATATATTATCTTCCGTACATGGGATTTACTAGTTAGATACTAATTTGAGACAGGATTAATAAATATGATAGAAATATATGGTACTCGTTGGTGTGGAGATTGTTCCAGGTCAAAGAGACTAATGGATAAGTATTCTGTTACCTACAACTGGACCGATATAGATGAACATCCAGAGTTTCAAGATCTGGTCAAATCTATTAACAACGGACGAAATGTAGTACCTACGATCGTCTTCCCTGACGGATCTTCTTTGAGCGAGCCAAGCGATTCAGAGTTGATGAAAAAGCTAGGTCTTTAACCTATCTCCTTGATAGCATTTATTCTGTCCAATAAAGGTGGATGGGAGTAGTTTAGTATCACAAAAAACGGATGTGGTGAAAGATTAGATAAATTCTTTTCTGCCAATTTCTTCAGCCCCTCAATCAGATTATTTCTGTCGTCAGTTGTTGCTACTGCCCATTGATCTGCTTCGTATTCGTGTTTTCGGGAAACGGCCGCCATCACTGGGCCGATAATCAGATTGATTGGAGTAATCAAGAGACCAAAAAATAGTAGGCTAGCATAAATAGACGTCTCTTTCATAAAGAACGCATCAAACAAGTCTTTGTTTTCTATGAAGAGTGAGAGAACAAAGCAATATATTCCAGTATGGATAATTCCTATCAGTACACCCGAAATAATATGTCTTTTTTTATTATGCCCAACTTCATGTGCGATCACGGACACAATCTCGGGAGTAGTCAATTGATCTATAAGTGTATCGAAAAGAGCAATTCGTTTAGTCTTACCAAAACCCGCGAAAAATGCATTCGAATGGGCACTTCGCCGTGATCCATCTATAACGTATATATTGCCAAATGTAAAATTCACTTTACCAGCGTAATCAACTATAGAATCCCTCAACCCACCTTCATCCAGTGGCGTGAATTTATTGAATATGGGCATTATCCACACAGGAGCTACAATTTGAATAAATAATGTAGTCAGGGTTAAGAACAGGAATACATATAACCACGCCAAATCACCAGCATACTCAAAGAAATACAATACCCCTGCAAAAAGCGGTATGCCGAGGGCAGCCGAAACTAAAGCTCCCTTTAATGTATCAATTATATAAGTGCTGTAGGTCGTTTTATTGAATCCAAAACGCTCTTCAATGACAAATGTTCCGTAAAGGCTAAACGGTAATTTTAACAGGCTGATTAACAAGATCCCAATGCCTACAAAAATTATCCCGGTAATTATCATATTGAAACCAAGTCCTCTTACCGCTTGATCTATATAATTGTACCCTCCACTGAACCAAACAACAAACAAAATCATCAGATCAAAAACTTCAGCAAATAAACCGAATCTCGATCGAACTCTGGTGTATTCTTGTGATCTTTGATATTCATCAGAATCGAAAACGTCTTCCAATCCTACTGGAGGAGATGTTTTTAAGGAACGTAAATTCAAAATGACCGATAGAGATCCAAGTAAGAACTCCGCCAATACAGCGACCAAAATTATCCAAAAAATAATGTTCATATTTTACCCTTAATCGTGTGCCAATCACTCAACCTATAAGCTCACTACACTATGTCATCTGTCGAATAAAGTCTATCATCGTGAATAATGCACCTAAAGATGTAAATCCAATTGCAATAAAGAAGAAAAAAGCAAAGACCATAAAAATTAGACAGCCACAAGTTACACTCGGCTTTCTTTTATTGACTCTATTTTCCATAGATTTTCATAGTGTTAACTAGATAGCCTGTTCCGTTTCCACATGTGTCGAAACACCTTCTTCAGAAAACACCTCATCTATTTCTTGCCGGATTTCATCCTCTAAAACCCAATCTATCGCTGCCACATTTTCCTTGAGTTCCCATTCATTCCTTACTCCGACCAAACCCACAGAAACCGCTGGATGCCCAGTGGTCCATGCAATCGCCAATTGAGCAACAGATTTTTCATGACGTCTAGCAATTTCTTTCAATCGATCCACAACCTTTAGCTCCTTAGTAAATTCCTCTTCTTGAAATAATGGCAATCTGAAAGCCAATCCTCGGTGACGCCAGTCTCCCTCTTCAAACGTAGTCTCAGGAGTGAAAGCACCAGACAACAAGCCATACGCCAGTGTCCCATAGGCCATGAACCCTATGTTGTTATCCAAACAATGGTCTAAGACTTTAGACTCCATTCTCCTGTCAAACATGTTATAGCCAACCTGGTTAGCAGTAAGGTGTCCATACTTTTCACATTCGTCCATCATATCGGTCGAAAAATTCGAAACACCGTAGTATCGAATTTTCCCATCTTTCTTCAGCTTCTCTAGAGCACCTATGGTTTCCTCAAAAGGTGTTTCGTGATCTGGCCAGTGTATTAGCAACAAATCCAAGAAGTCAGTATCCAATCTGCGAAGGCATCCTTCAGTTCGTTCAATAACGTGACCATATTGGGAATTCCTACCTAAATTTTTCCCACTGTCATCATACTGAAACCCCACTTTACTGACCAAAACAATTTCTTTCCTTTTATTACCCACAGCTTTGGAAAGTAGTTCTTCCGAAAGATATGGACCATAGACTTCAGCAGTGTCAAAAAGTGTGATGCCGTAATCGATTGCAGTATTCACAGCAGTGCTGGCCTCTTTTACGTCAATATATCCGTACTGCTTAGTACTCATTTCCCATGTGCCAAATCCTATGGCTGACGTAAAAAGATCACTGTCACCAATGCGTCTTTGTTCCATTACTTCCTCTTTACTTTTATTTATAAGACAGTTTTACTAATAACCAATATAATTGTATAAAATGTAATCCTATTTATACATACTTTGTTCATAAATTGTACAACAATATGAGTTTAACTAAACGTTTATTAGAAATCCTATCTGTCGCCACCAAATTGGGAGTCACTTCCTTTGGTGGTCCAATAGCTCACTTAGGCTATTTCAGAGATGAGTATGTTAAAAAACGAGGTTGGCTAAGTGAAGAAAAATACGCTGGCATAATCTCCTTATGCCAAGTTTTGCCTGGTCCAACCAGCAGCCAGGTTGGGATAATGATAGGCATGTACAGAGCTGGAATATCTGGTGGTATAGTTGCATGGATAGGATTCACCTTACCCTCCACCATAGCTTTATTGGCATTTGCTATGGGAGTGAACAATCTGGAAGGTCTCCAAGATTCAGGATGGTTACATGGTCTAAAGGTTTTGGCAGTCTCCATAGTTGCCATCGCTGTTTGGGGCATGTTTAAAACAATATGTACATCTAAAGCTACAACTACAGTGGCAGTTCTATCAGCAACGGCAATATTAATTTTGTCCATGCCAATGGTACAAATCATTGTAATTTCATCGGGTGCACTGATTGGATATCTGTTCCTCAAACCAACAATTCCATCTTCTTCTGATGCCAATGAATTTTCAATTAACAAGAGACTTTCCATCATGTCTCTGCTACTTTTTGTTTGTCTGATAATAGCCTTCCCTCTGATCAGTAACACAATATCTAATCCATTTTTGGAAGTATCAGACAAGTTTTTCAGAACCGGTTCTCTGGTGTTTGGCGGAGGACACGTTGTACTTCCTTTACTACAGAATGAAGTAGTAGCTCCTGGTCTAGTTTCCCAGGATGCCTTCTTAGCAGGTTATGGTGCCGCCCAGGCTATACCAGGCCCACTGTTCACTTTTGCAGCGTATTTGGGAACCGTTATGCCATCATTTAATAACCCACCTTTAATAGGATTGTTATGTTTAACGATGATATTCATCCCATCATTCTTATTAATAATAGGTATAATTCCATTTTGGGATACACTGAATAGTAAGATCTGGTTCAGAGGTTCTCTTGTCGGCATCAATGCATCTGTAGTCGGACTACTGATGGCGGCACTTTATGACCCTATCTGGGTAAGTGCTGTAGAAAATAACACCGATGTGGCCACAGCAGCAGGACTCATTTGCATCATTTCAATATGGAAGTGTCCAGTTTGGATAGTCGTATTGATTGCCTCGGCTCTAGGTGAAATATTTGCAAGAAACTTACTACCCATATAACTCTTTAGAGTGTAATAAGTTTCTAACTGTCAACCACTCATCCCCCAACTACAGCCACGGACAAAAATGATGACCTGAATTGTGTACCCCACCTGCCATCTATTTTAGTGAATATCCACAATCTATCAAACCCATGATATTCGGTATTATCTTCATGCTGTCGAGATTGTCTTATTATCAAATGAACCTTTTCTGGTCCAGCCTGAGCTGCATGGATAGCCAAAGTAGAAGTATGGTGCCAATTTTCTTCTTGCAATCTAGCCTTTATAGCAGGCTGCGAATCACGGAAATCATCAGCAGTTTCTATTCTTGCAAATCTATTTTGGCCATCCAATCGCATATGTGGAAAATGCATCTCCAGTATCTGTTTCTCAACGTCCCCTTCATTCCAAGCATCGTTCCATCTATGGAACGAGTCTACTGCCTCCTGTGCTGAATCAGGCATAATAAAACCTCCGTATAGTTTTAATTAAATTAATTTTCTATAGGTGCACCTTACTTGTCCTTATTCTTCCTTCGATTAAGAATTTTCACTGCAAGAGGTACCAAACAAAAACCCACAACGAACCATAATATCACTTCTGTAGACATAATAACTCCCTAAATAAATATGGCTTAACTAGATAGCTCCAGAAGTCCCTCCATCTATATTAATTGATGTTCCAGTTATATAGCTGGCACGGTCAGAAGCAAGGAAACATATAACATCACCCGCTTCGTTAGCTTCTCCCACTCTTCCTAACGGAATATTCTGAGATCTCTGATCGTAAAAAGCTTCAATTGTCATGGATGAGTCATTAGTTCTCATTTGAGCAGCGCGTCTCTCGTGCTGACCCGCTTTAACCGTGCCGATACAAACGGTATTAACAAGAATATTATGTTTAGCAAGATCTTTCGACAAAGCTTTTGTAAGAGCAATGCCAGCGGCTCTCGTAACAGAAGTTGGCACAGAATTTGGGCCTGGTTGTTTTCCACCAAGATTTGTCACGTTAATAATTCTACCGCCACCTACCTCTTTCATATAAGGTATAGCCAATCTAGAAAATCGAATTGCAGCGTAAAACTTCAAATCCATATCATTTCGCCATGCCTCATCATCTACTGTTTCAAAATTACCTCCTGCAGACGTTCCAGCATTATTCACAACTATATCCAATCTTCCAAATGCAGTTATAGTTTGTTGAATTGCTTTTTCTATCTGTTCTGGATCCCTAACATCTGCAGAAATCGTCAAAACATTAGATCCAGTTATTTCAGATATTTCCTTGGCAGCATCATCCAAGGTTTGTTGGGTACGAGCACATATGACTACCTTAACCCCCTCGTTAGCCATGCTTATCGCCGTTGCCTTACCAATGCCTTCACTGCCGCCTGTCACAATGGCCACTCTGTTTTTTAAACCTAAATCCATTCAAACCACCTCCTGATTAATTATCGTACTAATGGTACATGAATTATATTATCTTTGGATATTTCTGTCCTCAAGAACTTGAAGAAGTGCCAAGTGGGAAAAGCTGCCAGGATATGCAACAAAGCATGCGGTTGTATTATCGAATCTAGGTTACAAAACCTAGTATCCAGATAACCTTGCAACCATATCATGTAAGCCAAAAGGTAACTGTACATACCAAATATGTACCATAGATATTCCCTTACTTTTGCAGGTCGCCGAGGATGTAGAAGAACACAGGTGTTAACGTCTCCTGAAATATGGAGAGCAAAAGCTATTATTGCATCTGGCGACTTTTAGGGATCCATTGGTTTCATCGTGGTAGCTAATCAATGGAAACCCATTGGTACCAGTGGTTATAGAGGTATGATCTCCAACTATACCTAGATAATCAATAACTAGAACAGTATAAGCAGTGCACTCGATATTAGAACAGTGTGCCACCTTCAGATTATACTCAGTAGCGTCGTAATAGCTTATGACACCCAGACCATCTGATCCAATAGTGATAGACGAAGATAAACCTACCAAATTCGTACCATCAATAGTAGTCTTTGTAGCCGAGGTGCATTCTATATTAGAACAATGAGCAACTTTAAGGTCATTAACAAAATAGTAGTTACCTGGTGAACCGGTGCCAAGATGATAATAACTTATAAGACCAAGCCCATCCGATCCTATCGTTAGAGAAGTTCTTTGCCCTGTTTGATAATCTGCATCAACTGTACTTGTAGTCGATATTGAACAATCCAGATTTAAGCAGTGGGCAACCTTTAAATTATTGCTAGTTATGTCGTGGTAGCTTATCAGTCCCAACCCATCTGAACCTGTAGCGATGGATGAATATCTGCCTACATCCCCCATAGTATCCAGTGAAGTTGTCGAAGCCAATGTGCATTCTTTGTCAAAACAGTGGGCAACTTTTAGATCCTTATCTGTACCGTCGTAATAACTGATTAATCCCAACCCATCCGACCCAATAGTTATCGATGGAGATTGACCAACGTCTCCTTCGCCATCCAGTAACGTTATGGTAGCATCAGAACACTGTATGTTGGAACAATGAGCAACTTTAAGGTCAAAATTAGTTGAATCATAGTAAGCTATTAATCCAAGGCCATCAGCACCTATGGTAATTGAACTATCCTTTCCAACAACATACTGAGAATCCACAACGGTAGATACTGCCGAAGTGCACTCAACATTCAGACAGTGGGCGACCTTTAAGTCAGCATTGGATACATCATAATAGCTTATTAACCCAAATCCATCTGTCCCTATCGTAATGGAAGAGTAGTGACCTGTTATGCCTTCGGTATCCACGGTCGTAATTACAGTGTTTGAAGGTTTAGATCTGGCGGTAGGAGATGCAACTTCTGACGTCGTGCCAGCAGGACCTTGAGGACCAATCGGTCCCTGTGGGCCGGCAGGACCCTGCAACCCAACATCTCCTTTTTCACCCTTGGGTCCGGTATCTCCTTTTGGCCCTGACAAGCCAGTATCACCTTTGTCACCAGTTGGACCAGCATTCCCCTGGGCACCCTGTTCACCTCGTGCTCCATCCAGACCCGGTTCTCCTTGTTCCCCAACATTACCTTGAACACCCTGTGGACCTTCCGGTCCGGTTGGGCCAACATCGCCAGCGCAACTGGAAACAGAAACAAGGATTGCTGACAGCAATCCAATTTTGATAACTCTGGAGAAATGCTCCATTATCATTCTCATGCTAAGAGTAGGAATTGGATTCTTAATCATTTGAGACCATCCTATCACAAAGGATATGTTTGCAATAACAATGGAACGGTCAAAGGACAACATTGATTCTTGAAGCTGCTAACTTAGCTCTATCACGGGCCTGATCTATGTTCTCACCGTTACTAACTATTACTCCTAATCTCCTGTGCCCATTGATCTCGGGTTTCCCAAACAAACGAATATTGGTATCCGGATCAGACACGACATTTCCAAGTTTCTCGAATCGTATGTCGTTTGATTGGCCTTCAACGACAATGGCACATGAAGCCGAAGGGCCTAATTGTCTTATATTGGGTATTGGAAGTCCAAGGATAGCTCGAACATGCAATGCGAACTCTGAATAGTCCTGTGATATCAATGTAACCATACCTGTATCGTGAGGTCTTGGAGAAACCTCACTGAAAAACACCATATCATCCTTTATGAAGAGTTCTACTCCGAATATTCCGAATCCTCCCAATGCCGATGTGATGGTTTCTGCAATAGATTGAGCCTGTGTCAAAACAGGTGCATCCATGGGATGAGGCTGCCATGATTCCCTGTAATCTCCATCTATTTGCAGATGTCCTATAGGATCACAGAAACTGGTTCCATTCACATGGCGAATAGTCAAAAGCGTTATTTCATAATCAAACTCTATAAAACTTTCTACTATAACTTTGGCAGCATTACCTCTGCCTTCTCTCGCTGCTATTTCCCACGAATTCTCTATATCATCACGATTACGTGCGACAGTTTGCCCTCTGCCGGAAGAACTCATTACTGGTTTTATAACACAGGGAAAACCTGTTTTGTTGGATGCTTCCAAACATTCTTCTAAAGATTTGGCAAATGAGTATTCCGAAGTTGGGAGATCGAGTTCCTCAGATGCCAATCTGCGAATACCTTCCCTATCCATAGTGAGCCTGGTTGCCCTAGCAGTAGGAATAATATTAAAACCATCTCGCTCCAATTCAACAAGAAGATCGGTTGCAATTGCTTCCACTTCAGGTACAACAAAATCTGGTCTCTCAAGCTCTATTACCTGTTTAAGAGCATTCCTGTCCAACATGGAAATGACATGAGATCGATGGGCCACCTGCATAGCTGGGGCGTTAGCATATCTGTCTACTGCAATAACTTCGATTCCAAGCCTCTGTGCTTCAATTGCCACCTCCTTGCCAAGCTCTCCTGATCCCAAGAGCATCAATTTCGTAGCTGAAGTTGAAAGAGCAGTCCCTACGCTCGTCATATATCACCTCGTTTAGCTTTAAAAAGGGTTTGATTACTTGAAAAAACTTGTCTATATTATATATCAGCAAGATAGATTATAACTCGGTCATTTTTTATTTCGCTCAGCAATTTTGTTCTTACACTTTGCGAAAAATATATCTACTAAAAAGGTAAAATTCATGATCTGGAAAGTCCTTGGAATGATAGGTAGTCTGGTAATGATACCTGTAATCCTAGGTGTATCGGCCGGAGTAACGCTTTTCATCAATCTTATTACACCTCAAGTAGAACCAGGCTGTTCATTCGGATGCCCCAAATACCCTGCAATAGTCATTACCATAGGCGTACTTCTCGCTATAGGCATGGTAATCGGATGGTTAATTTTCGCCAGTAAATCTATATTCAAGAACCCAAAGCCTAGTGATCAACGGGGAAACACGCAAGGCGAAACTGGTGTATATCCGAAGATTAACTGTACAAATTGTGGCACTGCCATCGAACCAGAAGGGGATTTCTGCGGATCATGCGGAAGGCCCAAGTCTGCAATGGATCACCCTGTTGATATTACCCCAGATGAATCCCCAAAGGGAGTTTCTACCTTCACCAAAATTATGGCCATACTCGGAGTTTTAATTCTTTCATCTATAGTTATCGACGTAATACAAAGTTCACTTGCCCCTGATGAACCGGAACATCCTCTGGATAAAGCTCTTCAACTTAAATATGAGGACAGACCGGCAGCTATGAGCATTCTGAATGAAATATTGGAAGGTCGTGATTGGTCTGTAATAGTGTTAAACAACAGTCAAGATATAGAACAAGGAGAATTGTGGATACACGCACTAGATGAAAGAGCATTGTTACATCTCGATAATGAAAATGACGCCAGAATACAGGAAGACTCTGTCACGCAAAAACTAAGCTGGGAACTCTCGGCACAGGACTGGGATGAAGCAATAGAAATGTGCAACAAAAAAGACTATAAATCAGAATACTATACATGCAGAGATGATGCCTACAGAGAACGTTTGTATTTCGCTCTTTTCCCTCATCTTAATTTAGGAAATTACGACACAATGCTGGACATTACAAACACGCTCATCGAATCAGATCCTGAACATGGAAACTATCGTCTAAGACGTGGCCAAGCATATGCGGGTTTGAACAATCACGAACGTGCTTTGGAGGATTACAACAAAGCCATACAAATTCACGCTGACAGAGAAAACTACTATATGAGCAGGCATTGGTCTTTAAAAAGCCTCGGTCACTATAAAGCAGCCGATTCTGACCTTGCACTGGCATGTAAATTCAACGAGATAAATGGTAACGGCGACCACAAAGATTTTGATGATCTCTGTGACGGGAATGAGGTGAAAGATGCTCCAACAAAATCATCAGCAGCAAGCGATGTTCAAAAGTCATTTGAGCCAACTGCCACTCCTGCTCCAAAGCCATATGGGCCGACCGCCACTCCTGTTCAAGAAACAAACTACAACGACTTAGGCTATGAAGCATACAAGGCATCGGATTACGAGGCAGCCGTTCAGTATTTTGAAAAACACTTAAAGGAAAAGCCTGACCATGCTTTAGCATGTTGTTTAATATTCCTCAAAGAATCATACGTTCATCTTGGTCATTTTCATAAAGCACTGGAAATGCAATTGCAACATATATCTGCAAAGGAAGATAAGAATCCTGAATGGTCTACATCAGATGATGGCCTTGGCCATCAAACAGAATTAGGTTCAATATATTTCAAACTAGAGAATTACCAAAAGGCTTTAGAGATATGGGAAGATGTATTAAAAGTTGACCCTGACAACAGAGGAGCGACATTCAAAATAGAAGAGTTAATGTATCTAGGTGTACTAGAACCACCAAAAACTGAAAACTTTTCCGTCGACGAGACTGTACCAGACAATCCTTATCAACAGGGAATCAGCCACTTAAGAAATGGTGAGTTTCAATCTGCTATTACAAAGTTCACTGAGTTTATTGAATTAGACCCTAATGACCCCACTGGCTATTTTAAAAGGGCAGAGGCATATCACTACGGACTTGATAATTGCCCGAAAGCTATATCCGACTATACACAGGCGATAAACCTAGGAATTAAAAACCCCAGAGCGTCGATACAAAGGGCAGAATGTTATTAAATTTAATAAAGGAAATATAAATTGAACATACAAGATAAAGTGGCATTAATTACAGGATCCGGAAGAGGAATGGGACGTGCGATAT
>CEUS01550291.1_pt1 | contig 11505 bp, 8 predicted proteins | sample 427031 | NCBI WGS metagenome assembly CEUS01 (sample SAMEA2622837, study PRJEB7988) | marine metagenome | biome: marine biome (ENVO:00000447); feature: marine epipelagic mixed layer (ENVO:xxxxxxxxx); material: "saline water (ENVO:00002010), including plankton (ENVO:xxxxxxxx)" | depth 140 m | reverse complement strand
ATGCTCATTTCTACAATTTTAGAAATGGCAGGCTTAGGTTTTATATTTTCTATTGTAGGAATTTTAAATCCAGCAAATATTGAAAGTAACGTTTTTGTTAATAAAATAATCACTTTTTTAAACTTAGATAGCAGCGAAATTATTTATTACTTTATATTAATTTTCTTAATTTTTTATACAATTAAAGTAATCTTCTTAATTTTTTATAACTGGTTTGAAAGCAGCTTTTTATATTCTTACAAAGAATATTTATCCAGTTCTGTTTTTAGGAAATATTTAGATCAAAATTTTAGCTATTTTTATAATAGAAATAGCTCTGAGCTAATAAGAAATTTGATGACAGAAGTGGATCATTTTGCCGGGTATTTAGTTTCATTATTAAAACTACTATTAGAAATTATAGTTGTAATTGGTATTTTTTGTGTACTTGCATACGTAAATTTTTATTTTACAGTCGTCATATCATTAGTTTTTCTAACTATTTCAAGTTTATATTTTTTTTTAATAAAAGAAAAATTAAACCTTTGGGGTCTACAAAGACAGTCAAATATTCAAAAAAGAATTCAATTTATGCAAGAAGGTTTTGATGGAATAAAAATAATTAAACTTCTGGGAAGAGAAAAATTCTTCTTTAATAAATTTAAAACTCACAATGTTAATTTGTCCCAAGCATCAATGAAAGCGCATTTTTTTCAAGGGATGCCAAGACTACTCTTCGAATTTGTAGGAATATTTTTAATAACTTTTTCACTTTTCTTTTTGTACGGTTCAGGAAAAAATTTAGTTGAAATTACGCAAGTATTAAGTGTTTATGTCGCTGCAAGTTTTAGAATTTTACCATCAGTGAACAGGATTGTTACTTCTTTGCAATATATGAAATTAAGCTACCCATCATTAAATGTACTTTATTTAGAATTAAAAAATTTCAAAAAGGAAGAAAGACAAGACTATGATAAATTTATATTTAACAAAAATATTGCTATAGATATAAAAAAATTTAAATATCCAAATTCAAAGAATTTTGAAATTTCGGATATAAAATTAAATATAGCTAAAGGTCAAAAAATTGGAATAATAGGACCAAGCGGCTCTGGAAAAAGTACAGTAGTAGAAATTTTAACTGGAATATCTGATCAACCAACAGGAAGTATTACTGTTGATGATAAGTCTATTTTTTCCAATATTAGAGGATGGCAAAAACTAATTGGATTTGTCCCTCAAAAAATATTTATATTGGATGAAAGTTTAAGAAATAATATATTGTTTGGTCTGGACAACAACAAATATGATGATAATCAAATCTTATCAATGATAAAAAAATTAAGTTTAGAAAATTTATTAAATAGGTTACCCAGAGGTTTAGATGAAAACCTTGGAGAGGAAGGTATTAATCTATCAGGAGGTGAAATTCAAAGAATCGGTTTATGTAGAGCATTAATTTACAATCCCGAAATTTTATTTTTAGATGAAGCTACAAGCTCTCTTGATGTTAACACAGAGACCCAAATTCTTGATGAACTTAAAATATTTAAAGAAAAAACTATTATTTCAATAGCACATAGGATAAATACTTTAAAAAATTGTGATAAAATTTATCGCTTTGATAGTGGCAGAATTATAGAAGAGGGTGGCTTTGATAAATTTAAAGGACAACATTAATAATAAATAAATTTATGAAATTTTTAAAAAATAAAATAGTAATGATAACAGGTGGCACTGGATCTTTTGGACAGAAGTGTGCAAAAATTTTGCTTAATCATAATGTTAAAAAAGTAGTTATATATTCAAGAGATGAATTAAAGCAGTATGAAATGTCAAAACGGTTTGATAATTCAAAATTAAGATTTTTACTAGGAGATGTAAGAGACCGAGAAAGATTAAAGTTAGCGACAAAAAAAGTTGATATAATTATTCATGCGGCAGCATTAAAGCAGGTTCCGGCGGCAGAATATAATCCTATGGAATCTATAAAAACAAATATTTATGGTGCAGAAAATGTAATTAGCGCAAGTCTAGAAAATAATGTTAAAAAAATAATCGCCCTATCCACGGATAAAGCTGCTAATCCAGTAAATCTATATGGAGCAACTAAATTATGCTCTGATAAACTTTTTATAGATGCAAACAATTTATCAGGAAGCGATGAAATTAAATTTTCTGTTGTTAGATATGGAAATGTAGTTGGTTCTAGAGGCTCAGTATTACCTTATTTTAAATCACTTATTGAAAAAAAAGTTAAATCTTTGCCAGTGACAGATAAAAGAATGACAAGGTTTTGGATAACATTAGACCAGGGAGTGTCATTTGTTTTAAATTCTATTGAGAAAATGAGAGGAGGAGAGCTTTTTGTACCAAAAACTCCATCTATCAAAATTATTGATTTAGTAAAAGCCTTAGATGAAAAAATTAAATATCATATTGTTGGTATTAGGCCAGGCGAGAAACTACACGAGGTATTATGCCCAGAAGAATCTGCTAGAGATACGATAGAATTTAAAGATCACTATGTAATTAGACCATTTCCAATAGACAGCAGGGCTTTAACCAAAGAGAAAATTAATAAATATAAAATTAATCAAAATAAAGAAGTTGGAAAATTCGTTAAAGAAAATTTTATTTATAGTTCAGACACAAACTCTCATTTTTTGAATATAAAAGAGATAAAAAAACTAATCTAAACATTTACTAAAAAGAAATTATTTATACTTAGCTATCATAATGAGCTTTAGATACAGTACTCAGACAATAAGCAAAAAAAACATTGCTGATGTGAGCAAGGTTTTAAAATCTGATTTTTTAACTCAAGGACCAAAAACAGTTAAATTTGAAAAAAAAATAAAAACTTTGGTGAAATGCAAATATGCTCTTGCAACAAACAGCGGAAGCTCTTCACTCCTTTTGGCTTGCAAATCTTTATCTTTAAAGACCGGTGATTTATTTTGGACTGTTCCAAATTCTTTTTTAGCAACCGCAAATTGTGGAATTTTATGTGGTTTCAAAATTGATTTTGTAGATATAGATCCCAATACGTGGAATATTTCATTAGAAAATTTAGAAACCAAATTAATTATTGCAAAAAAAAAGAAAAAATTACCAAAATTGATTATAGTTGTTCATCTTGGCGGCCTTCCAATAAACCCGATTAAATTAAAAAATTTATCTAAAAAATATAAATTTAAAATTATTGAAGATGCTTCACATTCATTTGGTGGAAAATATTATTCAAATAGAGTTGGTTGTTCAAAGTGGTCTGATATTACTGTTTTCAGTTTTCATCCTGTTAAAGTTATTACTACTGGAGAAGGGGGGTGTTGTGTAACCAACAATAAACAATACTATGAAAGATTAACCGCCTTAAGAAATAATGGAATTGTTAGAGATAAAAAAAATTTTAAATTCAAGAATTTGGGACCGTGGTATTATGAACAACATTCTATAGGTTATAATTTTAGAATGAGTGACATCCAATCAGCTCTAGGAATAAGTCAATTAAAAAATTTAAATTCTTTTTTAAAAAAAAGAAATGAAATTGCGAGTTACTATAAAGATAATTTAGAAGAATTACCCATAACTTTTCAAAATGTTGAAGAAGATTTTTATTCTACATACCATCTATTTATAATTAAATTAGATATTCAATTAAAAAAATTACATAGTAAATTTTTTAATTATCTAAGATCTAAAAAAATACTTGTAAATCTACATTATTTACCAATACATCTTCAACCATTTTATAGGAAGTATGGGTTTAAAAAAAATGCTTTTCCAGTCTCAGAAGAATATGCTGAAACTGCTATATCAATTCCTATTTATCCTAATTTAAAAAAAAAAGAACAAAAAAAAATTATTAATATTATAAAACTATTTTTTAAAAAATATGCCAAGTAAAAAAATATCAATCATTGATTATGGATGTGGAAATATTTTAAATTTAGCAAGAGCTATAAGATTTCTTGGTTATGAAGCAGAAACTACACATGACAGAAAAAAAATAATAGAATCTTCGCATGTAATTTTGCCGGGCGTCGGTGCTTTTGGTAATGCAATTAAGCAATTAGAAAAATACAGTTTAAATAATACTATTTTAGAGTATGCAAAATTAAATAAACCTCTGTTGGGCATATGCCTTGGTATGCAAATTTTATTTACTTTAAGTCATGAGTTTGGTGTTAACAAAGGTCTAAATTTAATTGAAGGAGAGGTTGTTAAAATTTCAAATAAAAAAAATAATGAGATAAAAATACCTCATGTAGGCTGGAATGAAATACGTCCCAAAAATAATAAAAAGGAATGGAATAACAAAATTTTGCAAAATTCATTAATAGGAAAAAGTTTTTATTTTGTTCATTCATTTGCTTGCATGACAAAAGATCCTGCTTCAACAGTTGCGATTTGCGAATATTCTGGAATTTCAATACCAGCCGTTGTGTCATCAGGAAATATTTTTGGCTGTCAATTTCATCCAGAGAAAAGCGCCGATAATGGATTGGTAATTTTGAAAAGATTTTGTGAAATATAAAATTCATAATTTTTTGTGAAAATATTATTGTTAGTAACCGGAGGCAGAGGAGGAGCAGATTTTTTTCAGGGTTTGCTCGATGGACATTCAGAAATATTACAATTTCCTGGAGATTTATACCAATCACATGAAAATATTTTAAAAATTTTATCCTTACGAGATCCTTATACGATTTCAAATGAATTTATAAATACATTTCCACATTTTTTTAATTCTAAGCTAAATAAAATAGAGAGACACTATAGATTAGGACCCAAAAGAAACAAATTTTATAAGTTATCGAAGTCTAAGTTTAAAAATTTTTTTGTTGATATATGTAATAAAAAAAAATTTTTAACTAATCTAGATATATTAAAAAATCTTCATATTGCTTATGAGCTTGCCAAGGGTAAAAAAATTAAAAGAAAAAAAATAATACTTGTTCATACACATATTGTTGATTTTACAAAAAAATTTATAAAATTTATTAATATTAATGACATTACGATAATACATACAATTAGAAATCCACTTTCTGCAATTAACTCACCAGTTAAAAATTGGCTTAAATATGAAAGAGGAAGAAACTTTTTCCCAAAAAATTTATATTTTCAATTAGATTTGGCATTTCAGGGGATAAATGAACTAAGTCAGTTAAAAAAAAAAATTTATATAATTCAGATGGAAAAACTTCATTGGGAACACAAAAGAGTCATGAATGATTTTTGTAAAATATTTAAAATAAAATATGAAAGTTGCATGAAAAAATCAACTTACTTTGGGCTTCAGTGGTGGGGAGATAGAATAAGCAAAAGATGGGTTTCAGGGATTAATAAAAATTTTAAAATAAATATAGATAATAAATATTTTTTTCCTAGGGATATAGAATTTTTTGAACATTTGGCTGAAGATATAATAAAATTCTATAAATATAATTTTATTTTTAAGAAGAAAGAAAAAATTTACTTTAATCTTTTACCAATGAAATGTGAACAGTTAGTATGGCAAAATACATTCAAGCATGCTAGAATTAAACAAATAATTAGCATTCCATTTTTTTATTTAAAGAGAGTATTATTAATAAACAAATTTATTATAAAAAATAAATATTTTCCATATTCAATTGGAGAAAAATTTAAATGAAAAAAAATAAAAAAATACCAGTTTTTGATTTTAAACTCGGAGAAAAAGAAAAAGAATTTGTTAATGATTGCCTTAATACATCTTCTATAGCCCAAGGATTCTACGTAAAAAAATTTGAAGAAGAGTTTAGCAATTTTGTAAATTGTAAACATGGAGTTACCACGACAAGCGGTACCACAGCTCTTCATCTAGTTTGTGCGACTTTAGGTATTAAACACGGAGATCAAGTTTTGGTTTCAACCAGTACCAATATGGCTTGTGCATTTTCTGTAGACTATTGTGGAGCTATACCCATTCCAGTTGAGATTGAAGAAGATACTTGGCAGATGGATATAAATAAGATTGAAGAAAAAATAAACGAAAAAACAAAAGCTATCATGGTAGTCCATCTTTTCGGTCAATCTGTTGATATGGATCCTATTCTGAAAATTTCAAAAAAATATAATTTAAAAATAATAGAGGATTGTGCCGAGGCGCATGGTGTTGAATATAAAGGTAAAAAAGTTGGTTCAATAGGAGATATGGGTGCTTTTAGTTTTTATGCAAACAAAACATTTACGTGTGGAGAGGGTGGTATGGTAGTGACTAACTCAGATGAATTAGCCAGCAAATCTCGAAGTTTAAAAAATTTATCATATGGAAAAGTTAATAGATTTATTCACGAAGACATAGGATTTAATTATAGATTATCCAATACAAGTGCAGCGATTGGATTAGGACAATTATTACAAAGAGATAAAATATTTCTTGAAAAAAAGAGAATATATCAAAGATACAAAAAAAATCTTGAAAATGTAAAAGGTGTTAAAATTCCCGTAATAAAAAAATGGGTTACAAAACATATAATGTGGGTTTTTAATATCTATTTAGATAATAATTTTCCAATCACAAGAGATCAGCTTATGAAAAAATTAGAAGAAGAAAATATTGAAACTAGAACAGCTTTTGCACCAATAAATAAACAAAAAATTTTGGTGAAAAAATATGGTTTTTTTAAAGAAAGTGATTGTCCAAAAGCTAATTATATAATGGATAATGGTTTGTATTTACCTTCTGGAAATACGATTACGAATGAAGAAATTGATTTTATTTGCAATAAAATAAAAGCAATTTCTAACTCATGAAAGAGAAAATAGCATTTTTTATAGATACAAAAGAAGACTCAGGCGGAGCCTACGAAGAATCGCTATATTTGATTGAAAATATTAAAGGCGCTAATAGAAATGCATTAGATATAGTAATTATAGCCACTTCAAAAAGTCTTGCTAAAACTTTTAAAGAAGAAAATTTTGAAACATATTATTTTTCAATGAATGCTTTTGAAAGATATGTCGCTTTTTTGAGAAATTATGGAAGTTTTGCTAGAAGGTTTAAAAAATATTTTTTCTTTAGCAATAAATTAGAAGTTTTTCTTAGAAAAAATAATATTAATTTAGTCTATTTTACCAATCCATCACCATATTCTTTATATTTAGAAGATACAGATTTTATAATCACAGTGCCGGATGTATCTCACAGAGAGGAAATCGAATTTCCTGAATGGGCAAAATCAGATTTTCAAAGAAAAGATGAGATTTTAAGCAAATCAACCATTAAGGCAGTTGCAGTTATTACTAATGCTGAAATTATCAAAAATAGAATTTCACTTTTTTACTCAGTGCTAAAAGAAAGAATATTTGTAATTAGCCAGCAGCCTTCCATAAGTATTTCTAAGTTTGATAAAACAGATGAAAATGTACATGAAGAATTTAAGAAATTATATTCGCTTCCAAAGCAATATGTTTTTTATCCCGCCATGTATTTTCCACATAAAAATCATAAATATGTGATTGATACAATAAAAATATTAAAATCTGAGTATAAAATAAATTTATCGGCAGTCTTTTGTGGCAGTGATAAAGGTTACTTAAAAAAAATTAAAAAGTATGTTTATGACCAAGGTCTAAAAGAAAATATAATTTTTTTAGATTTTGTGAAGGGCAAATATTTACCATATATTTATTTGAATGCATTAGCATTAGTTATGCCAACATTTAGTGGACCCACAAATATTCCTCCCTGGGAGGCATTTAAAATGGGAATTCCTGTTTTGTATTCTGATATACACAACATTAGAGAAGTATACAAAGACTCAGTCTATTACATAAACCCTTTAGACCCTCACACCATGGCAAAAGGCGTTAGTGAACTTATTAACGATAAGAGTATAAAAGATAATTTGATAGACAATGGTAAAAAACTGCTAGCTAGTATTGATGCTAATAAAGAATTTCAACAGTTTTACGAAATAATAAAAAAAAGAAAAAAAATAAAACAAACCTGGGAATTTGATAATTAGATACTATTTATGAGAAATGAAATTATATTAGGATCCGCAAATTTTAATCAAATATATGGAATTAAAAAAAATTTTATAGGTAAAAGTAAAATTAAAAAATTATTTAGTTTTGCATTAGAAAATAAGATAAGAAAAATAGATACAGCTGCATCTTATAATCTTTCTGAAAAAATAATTGGATCCTTTAATAATAATAAATTTAAAATAATCTCTAAAATTCCTAAAAAACCAAAAAATATTACAAGAAGGAATCTCAATAAATGGATAAAAAAAAACGTTATGAACTCCCTTAATAATTTAAAGGTAAAAAAATTAGAGTGTTTATTATTGCATGATTCCAAATCTTTACTCAGTAAAGACGGCGTAGAAATTTATAAAAGCCTCTACGACATGAAAAAAAAAAAATTTACAAAAAAAATTGGTATATCAATCTATGATTTTAATAAGCTAGATAAAATTTTGAAAAAATTTAGATTTGATTTAATTCAAGCCCCATTAAATATTTTTGATCAAAGACTGATTAATTCTGGATGGTTAAAAAAATTAAAAAACATGAAAATCGAAGTGCACGCAAGATCGATTTTTTTACAAGGAGTTTTACTTTTGAAACATAATCAGCTTCCTAAAAAACTAAAAAAATTCAGTAAATATTGGAAATTGTGGGAAACTTGGTTAAAAAAAAATAAGCTTAGCCCGATTCATGCATGCCTATTATTTGTAGCTAGGCAAGATAAATTAGATGGTATTATTGTTGGTTGCGATAGCAAGGCTCATTTAACTGAAATTCTTAAATTTAAAAAAATGAAAATAAAAAATAATTTTTTAACATTTAAAATGAAAATAAAAAATAAAGAATTAATCGATCCTCGTAAATGGAGTTATTAATATAAGAAAATGAAAACAATTATTATAGTTCAAGCACAGATGGGATCGATCCGATTACCTAATAAAGTAATGAAAAAAATAGTTGGTATACCGATAATTGGAATTATTTTAAAAAGACTTAAAAAATCCAAACTAGCTGATAATATTATAGTTGCAACATCAAGAAGTAAAAAAAACATAGAATTAATAAAATATTTGAAAAAAACTAAAGCAAATTATTTCTGCGGTGCTGAAAATGATGTTGTAAATAGATTTTATAAAGTTGCTAAAAAATATAAAGGCAGAATCATCGTTAGAATAACAGCTGATTGCCCTTTAGTTGATGTTAAAATTATTGATGAGTTCATCAAAAAATTTAAAAACAATAAACCTGATTATCTTTCAAACTGTTTGCCATGGACATATCCCGATGGTTTAGATGTAGAAGTGTTTAGTTATGAACTACTAAAAAAAGTAGAAAATAATGCAACAGAATCTCAGAGAAAAGATGGAGGAGTAATTATTGAATATTTAAAGGATAATTCTGATTCAATAAATTCAATTAATGTTAAGTGCCCAATAAAAAAATTGCCAAATTATAGGCTGACAGTTGATGAAGAAATTGATTTAAAATTAATTAGAAAAATTTATGAAAATTTTGCTCCAAATATTTATTTTGGGTTTAAAGAAATATTAAATTTTGCAAAAAAAAATAAAAAACTTTTCAGAACAAACTTAAAAATAAAATTAAATGAAGGATCAAGTTTAGACATAGGGCAAAAAATTTGGAAAAGGGCAAATGCTATAATATTAGGTGGCAATAGTTTATTTTCTAAAAATCCTAACCTGTTTTTGCCAAATAAATGGCCAACATATTTTAGCAAATCTAAAGGATGTAGTGTTTGGGATTTAAATAATAAAAGATATATTGACATGTCTCTCATGGGAGTAGGCACGAACATTTTAGGATATTGCAACAATGAAGTAGACAATGCAGTTAGGAAAGCTGTTAATAAAGGAAATTTAAGTACACTAAATTGTCCCGAAGAAGTTTTTTTAGCAGAAAAATTATTAAACATGCACCCATGGGCAGGGAAAGTAAAATTTTCAAGAACTGGAGGAGAGGCTAATGCCATGGCAATTAGAATTGCAAGGTCTGCTAGCGGTAAAGAAAAAGTTGCTTTTTGTGGTTATCATGGATGGCATGACTGGTATTTGGCTGCAAATTTAAAAAGTAAAAGTAATTTAAATGAACATCTAATGACAGGTCTCGATCCAGCTGGCGTTCCTTCAAATCTTAAAAACACATCTTTTGCATTTAAATATAACGATATTGGCGAATTAAAAAAATTGGTTAATAAAGAAAATATAGGTGTAATAAAAATGGAGGTTGCACGAAACACTAAACCAAACATTACTTTTTTAAAAGAAGTAAGAGAACTTGCTAACAAAAAAAATATTGTGCTAATATTTGACGAATGCACATCAGGATTTAGGCAGAGCTTTGGGGGACTGCACAAATTAATAAATATTAATCCAGATATAGCAATATTTGGTAAAGCATTAGGTAATGGCTATGCAATCAGCGCTGTTCTGGGAAAAACTTCTATTATGGAAAGTGCTCAGAAATCCTTTATGAGTAGCACTTTTTGGTCTGATCGAATAGGACCTGCTGCAGCAATTAAAACCCTTGAAATTATGGAAAGAGAAAAATCTTGGGAAAGAATAACTTCTTTAGGAGAAAAAATATTTTTAATTTGGAAAAAACTTTCAAAGAAATATAAACTAAAACTTAAAATTTCTGGAATACCTTCTTTAGCAAAGTTTAATTTTATAAGCAAAAACTCACAAGCTTACAAAACTTATATCACTCAAGAAATGCTTAAACATAATTTTTTATCAACTAATGCGATATATCTAAGTACATCACACAATGAAAAAATATTAAAAACTTATGCAACACATCTTGATGAAATTTTTTATAAAATTTCAGAATGTGAAAAAGGAAATCTTAATATATTAGACATATTAAATTATCCTATCTCCCAAAGCACCTTTGGAAGATTGAACTAATAGTCAGCATTTATCTTTATTTTAAATTAATGAAAAAAAATTTTGTTGTAACCACCGGTCTAATTGACACCTGGGAGTTTAATGAAAATAATTTTATTTTAGGAAAATGGTGTGAATTTTATGAAACTCATGATTATGATGAAGAAAAATACAAAAATAAAATTCCAAAAGATATAAATGTTATAAAAAATGAACATCATTGGAATGATAATCAGAAACGAAATAATGATTATTTATATCTTAAGGATAAACTAGAAGAATTGTTAGAGATAATTTCAAATAAATTATCAGCTATTCATAACATAAGTGAAAATAAAGAATACTGGAGGACAGTCATTTACAGTTGGCTGACTGAGTATTTTATAATAATTTTTGATAAATGGGAAACCACTAGGATCTTTTTTGAAAAAAATAAAGACAAAAAATTTTATACTAACTTTTCCATATTTAATGATACAAACTATTTATCAAAAAATCATCTGAGCTTTCTTGAAATTACCCAAAGTCATGAGTGGAATCACCTTATCTTTTTAAGAATTTTTAAATTTTTAAATTTTTCAAATCTTTCTTTACTAAGAAAAGAAACTAA
>CEUS01173832.1_pt1 | contig 11508 bp, 11 predicted proteins | sample 427031 | NCBI WGS metagenome assembly CEUS01 (sample SAMEA2622837, study PRJEB7988) | marine metagenome | biome: marine biome (ENVO:00000447); feature: marine epipelagic mixed layer (ENVO:xxxxxxxxx); material: "saline water (ENVO:00002010), including plankton (ENVO:xxxxxxxx)" | depth 140 m | reverse complement strand
TGCAGGATCTTCAAGCCATTCTCGGTTTCCTCCGTGCCTACACCCAGAAATCCTCCCTTTTGGAGGTCTCGTCTGGAAATCATCTTACCTTCCTTGAAGAGATCCCAGTGCTCGAGATAACTTTCTACGGGAGCGTGGAAATTAGCGTCGTCGGACATGGCGATACGGCTGTGTATACCGATCACCTCTCCTTCGAGGTTGAGTAAGGGCCCTCCGGAGTCACCACCCAATAAACGGCAATCCGTACGCAAGGTGGCGTCCCGTTTGTTGATGATGCGCCCGATTCTGGTCACAATACCCCGCTTTTCCATGAACCCTCCGGGATGGCCGAGAGCAAAGCACCAATCACCGACTTGCGATTTCCCTTTTTCCGCCATCGGGGAGAAAGGCCATTCCCCTTCCTCCTTGATCTTGCATATGCCGGAATCCGAAATTTCGGAACCACCCATGGTGACGGCCTCTACCTTGCGACCATCCGGGAAGACGACCGTTACCGTGCGACCGGGTCTTCCCGAGACATGTCCGGCGGTCAACACGTACCCGTCCTTGCTGACAACGACCCCACTTCCTGCGCCCCCGCCGCTTTGGACTGCCACGACTGCTGTTTTCGCTTTCTCCAAGACGCTTTGCAACTTGGCTTGAATGGCCAACAGGTCGGCCTTGTTTTCCGGAACGTCTTTGTTCCAAGCTTTTGTTTCTTCCTCCTTATCGGCAAAGGTAGCCAAAGGCGTGAAGATAAAAGCGACAAGGGCTGTAAAAATTTTGGTTCGCAAGGATTTCAGTTGGTTGTTTCCGTACATCAATTTTCCGAGGATAGGTTTTGCAACAAGGGTATCAAATTAGTGTGAATGTTCAATTTTCACAAGGCGCCGCCAGTTATTTTTTCGCAGTCCAAGTGATAAAGCCCTTGGAAAAACTCCTCATCCCAGCGTTCTTCCACCATCAAGGATCCGGTTACTCGAATGACCTGGTCCATCAAGATATCGACACCTTTGCTGCTGTTTACGACGATCCATCCATTGGCGGCCGGAGTCTTCCCGTAACAGCAACTCATTTGATCGGGCATTAAAAGGAATTCAGTCACTTTATTGTCCTCGTTGACCATGGTCGGCATCATGAATCCTTCCATGGCTACCTTGGAACCATTGAATTGGCGTACTTCTCGGGGTACGCGTTTGAGAAATGCCGTGGGATCGGGCTCCTTTCCGTCGCTGTCCCATTCCACCTCATACGGGAAACTGGAAAGAGAGCGAAAACTGACTTCACGGAATGGGCTGTCCTTGGCGAGGGGGGGAAGCGTTGACTTGATAGGTTCGGGAGCGGGAGGGCCGTTGTCCTCGGATTGTTCAACTTCGGACGATTTTGTATCGGAGGAAAGGGTTTCTCCGACCACGACCCCTTCCGAGATTTCACTCGCTCCTCCAGTGTCCAAGGAAGTTGCTTCGTCGTCCACCGACGCATCCTGCGCCAGCTCGTTTTCCTGATCCTCCTTTGCTTTCTCGGGAAGGTTCGTCTCCTGGTTGGCGCCTACCTTGACTTTGTTTGGTCCTGTTTTGTTTTCAGATTGGGATTCAATGAGTTTCCCTTGAGCTACTTTGCCGGTAGCGGATGGATCGTAATCGTCGTCGGCGCAACCCATGAACACTAGGGTTGCCGTCAAGCTTGCGATAAACGATGGGTTAAAGCGTTTCACGGTAAAGAGCACTTTCTATCATTCAAGTCCCAGTGGTCCTTAATTGCAAGCGTTCCGCGCCGATTGGGAACGGATCAATGATCGTGGTCATGATCGTGGTCATGATCGTGGTCATGATCGTGGTCATGCTGCGCCTCGTAATGAAAGGATAGGTTTGAATAAGTTTTTCCCTTGATGGTTACGCTTATTACCGTCCCCTTGAATTCCTCGACCTCGAGTAGCGCGCCTTTGGCTTTGAAATGATCAGTGTTTCCCACCGTTCTGTCGAGATCCGGATTTTCCACGGCCTGCAGTAGGATGGGCTCCTCTTGGTCGTTGATTTTAACTTCTATGTTTTCTTGCTTGATGAGTACCGGATGTTGGTGATGTGCGTCTTTTACGTAGATCTCAAGGTCTCCGTTATCATGATGATGTACGAGTTCCAGGCTATTCTCGTGTTTGCCGCATTCAATTAATATGCCACCGTGCTGCGGTTCGTGGTGGTGACCATTTTCGTGGTGGTGGCCGTCGCCGCAAGAGGAGAGGATCAGTAAAATGGCGGAGGACAGGATTAAATGTAGTATGGTTTTCATCGTTTGCGTCATGATGTGGGTGTTAAGTTTTGGGCTACGTCGGAGCGGTAAGCTTGAATGGCTGGCAAAAGGCCGCTGAGCAACCCAATGGCGAGCATGCCTGCCGATACTTGAAGAAAAATCGGGTCATATTCGAAAAGCTCGATGATCACGCCCACCTCTTCCCGTATGTAGTCAGCCGCAAAACTGCCTATTCCCGCGAAAATGGCGAAGGCGCCTATAATGCCTAGCAACGTGATCAAGCCTGCATGGGCGAGGATGGACGCGGTGACCGTGGCGCGTCGCGCTCCCAGGCTCCTTAGGATGGCGATTTCCCTGCGTTTCTCGTTCATGGCGCTGCGCAGGGTGGCCAGGATGACTCCTGCCGCGGTGAGCGCAACCAAGGCGGCGATTGCGGTGAGGGCGAACTCGAAAGCTTTGAATTTTTCAAAGAGTGGAGCGATCGTCATCAGGATGTCGGGCATCATCAACTCGGGATGATTTCGGTAATAATAGAGCAACTGCAAGTATTCTCTTTTGGCCTTGGGTTGAAACTTTATCAAGACGGAGGAAGGGGCAAAGCCCAAGCCTTCGGCGTGTCCTGGCATGTTGAGGGCGCCTTCTATGGGAATCCATACCACGTGGTCGGCCGGTGTACCCGTGGGCTCGAGCACGCCCGTCACCACGAAGTCGTTCGGATGCACGGAGTCTTCGCCCGTGAAATCGAGACCATGATAAGGTTGTATGACGTCACCGACCCGGATTTTCAATTTTCTCGCCACGAAGGCGCCGAACACGGCTTCCTGACGGTCGTCCGCGAATAATTCGCCGGCCGCTAGTTCGTATTTTCTACCCGGACGCCATTCATGGTCTTCGAAAAGTTTTCGAATCGTGCCCACCATACGAAACCCTTTGTAATTATCGCCCCCGCTCAAAGGAATAGCTTCCTTGACGGCGCGATTATTTTTCAAGTTTTCGTATTGTTCTTGGGTGAGAGGCTTGTCCGGACCATTGCTGACGTGGAAAATGGAGTTCAGCACGAGATCCACCTTGGAACCTCGTACGCCGAGCACGGCATCGAAACCTCCATCGTAGACGCGGAATGCCTTTTCGGTTTCCGTTTTTATTTTCCAGGTCGAAAGGAAGAGTCCGCCGGCGAGGGCAATGGAGAACGCCGCCACGATGCTGGACAGGCCATATTGTCGTAGACCACGCCAAGCGAGAAACAGAATGACTGAAGGACCGGATCGCAACATGGCTCAGGATGTTCCGGTTGCTTGCTCGAAGGCGGCGTTGAGGTCTCGCCAGTCGAGATTTTGATCGAAGGAGTCGACGAGCGCCTGGTCGTGGCTGACAAGGAGGAGCGCGGCTTTGGTGTCGACGCACAGCTTACGCAGGAGTTCCAAGGCTTGGGCAGCGCTGGAGGGATCGAGGTTGCCGGTGGGTTCGTCGGCCAAGACGAGTTTGGGCTCGTTGACCAAGGCGCGAGCAACGGCCACGCGCTGTTGTTGGCCAATGGAAAGCTGCCTGGGGTAGTGTCCCATGCGATGATCGAGACCTACTTGCTCGAGCAGTTCCTCGGCTCGTTCTTGGTTGGCCTCACCGGCGAAGGCCATGGGCAAGAGAAGGTTTTCCAGGCAAGTGTAGCCTTGGAGCAAGTTGAAGGATTGAAAAACGTAACCAATGGAATTAGCCCGCATCAAGTCGCGCCTCGCCTCGTGAAATTCCGAGATGCATTCACCGTCGATATGGATGGCTCCTGCGTCCGGTTTCAAAATTCCGGCAATGAGATGCAAAAAGGTGGTTTTCCCTGACCCGCTGGTTCCCCTTAAGGCGAGTTGATCACCTGCCTGCATAGTGAATTCCTTGACTTCGACCACAGGCAACTCACCGCCTTCCGGTGAGGGGAAGCTTTTGCGCAGGTTTGCAATCTCGAGAAAAGCCATGGGGAGGGTTTCGGCTGAAAGTTACCTGTAGTGTAGAAAAAAGCAAAGGGCCATGACGAGAACAAAGCGTTGCCTTTCAAGCCAAGCTTTGGCTAGGCTGGACTACCGAATTTAAGAGTCCATAGACTTCTTCATGAGAAAAGTTCTCTTCGTTTGTATCCACAACAGCGCTCGTTCGCAGATGGCGGAGGCATTTCTCAATCAAATGGGAGAGGGGCGTTTCAGCGCCGAGAGCGCGGGACTGGAACCGGGTGAGCTCAACCCGGTGGTGGTCGAGGCGATGCAGGAGGTTGGGTGGGATCTTTCCGGTAACAGCTGTGATTCCATCGATGATTTCCTGCCACGGGCGGAAGAGTTTGCCTACGTAGTGACGGTCTGCGACGAGACCGCGGCCGAGCGGTGTCCGACCTTCCCCGGTGTCGTCAAGCGCCTGCACTGGGGGTTTCCGGACCCTTCCTCTTTCGAGGGATCTTTCGAGGAGAGACTTGAGCGCACGCGTAAAGTGCGTGACTTGATCAAGGGGCGGATCGCGCAGTGGTTGTCCTCTGTCGCGTGAGCCTGATCTCGTCGTCCAATGAATCTATTTCAGACCACGTGGTTGAGAGCGTGAACGATGTTAAGGGCGTCGTTGCCGATCCGCTCCATTTCATTGAGGATGTCGACGTAGATCATTTCAGACTTCACGTTGACCGCTTCCTTCATTCGTTTGACGGCTCCTTTGCGCAGCATCTTTCTTGAGTTGTCGATGCGCTGTTCGATTTTCTCCGCCTCTTCCAACTCCGGAAGAGTGGACTTGTCTTTCAAATGGGTTTGATAAAGGTCCATGAAGTCGAGGATTTGCTCCGAGAATACCTTTATCTCCTTCTTGGTTTTATCAGGCAGGATGCGTTCCTTACGGTATTTTCGATGGGCCAACTGAACCAAACGATGGCAACAGTCCCCAATGTCTTCGAGTTCGGCGGTTACCCTGAGTAAGGAGGTTACGTGCAAGGCGCTTTCTCCGGCTAGGCTATCTGTGGTACAATGAATAAGCGTTTGAGTGATATCGAATGTTAGTTCGTCGCACGTGTTTTCCAGCGCCAGTAGTTCATTGATTAATTTCCCCTTATCTTCGTCGGGGTGTTCGAACACTTCTACGAAGCCTTCGAACATATAGCGGGTTACGGCGGCGAGGCGATCGACCTCCGCTTCGACCAAGGCAAGATTCAATTCACCTGTTTTCGGTAGAACCCCTGAACCCTCGTAATGAATGGCAGCCAGGCTGTCGGGAACGGGGTCATCCTCCTCGGTCGTTTCGGGTTTGACCATTCTCTCGACCAATCTACCCAAATGGGGAGCGAACCCAATCAGAAGGCAGATATTGCATAGGTTGAAGAGAGTATGGAACAAGGAGAGGTGAAGCGGGGTGTTTACGTCGACTATGGCTTTCCGGACCTTGTCCTCATCGCTTTCGGGATACACTTCGACGTAGGCTTGGATTTCCTCTTGCGTGACTTCGGACTTGTGGATGGCGCCCGGCATCACGGCGTCTACCATACTCATGAAAGGATAGAACAGAATGATCATCCAACAGACCCCCGCCAAGTTGAAGATAAGGTGAGCTCGGGCCGCTCGCTTGGCGTTTATGTTGGCTCCCAACGATGCCAACCATGCGGTTACGGTGGTTCCTATGTTCTCCCCCAACACAATGGCGGCTGCTATCTCGAAATTAATCCAACCGTTTATGGCCACGATGATGGTGATCCCCATTGCTGCGGAGGAAGATTGAACGAGAAGCGTCAAGAGGACGCCAATCAGAATGAAAATCAGAACCGACCCGAACCCATAGCTATTCAATTGAACGATCAGGGATTGAATTTCCTCAACGAGTAGCTGATCTGCTGGATCGGTGCTCTTTAGAAGTGATTTAACGTCAGGTACTGCTTCCTTCAATTCGCTTAGACCGAAGAACAACAAACCGAACCCTACCAATACTTCCCCCAAATTCTTCACTTTCGGTTTGCTGAGGAAAATCAACGGTAATCCAACCCCAATGATGGGTAAAGCGATCTTGGACAGACTGAACTTGCCTACCGTGGCGATGATCCAACCCGTCAGCGTGGTGCCCAAGTTCGCTCCCATGATCACACCTATCGATTCCATCAAGGTGAGGAGCTGGGCGTTCACGAAACTCACCACCATCACAGTGGTGGCCGACGAGGATTGCACCAGGCAAGTGACCAGCACCCCCGTCATGAGGCCGAAGAAACGATTTTGGGTCATCGTCGCCATGATTCGGCGCATGCCCTCGCCGGCGACTTTTTGGATACCTTCACTCATCACCTTCATGCCGAAGAGGAATATGCCCAATCCTCCCAGCACGTAGAGGAGTCCCATCAAGAATTCCCAAAAACTAATATTTTCCATTTTACTAAGGTTCTGTGATCCTAGAGCTAGAAGAGAATTTGCAATTGAGCGCGTAACCCATTTGCGTCGACGTCTGATCCACCATCACCGGAGGTGTCTTCCAGTTCGTTTATTTCGTACCCGAGCATCAGCTTGGTGTCGTGTCCTTGGAAAAGGTAGTTCACGCCAATGTAGTGCTGGTCCATTTCATCGACCGTATCATCACCGACGTTGGCCCGCCGTATGATCTCCTTGGCGTTCACCGTGTCATCGGCGGCATTGACGTTGGAGAACCGATAGACCAATTCCCAGCCACCCTCTACGTCGTAGGCGGCTTGGATCATGTAACCGGCGTGTTCTTGGTCCGCGCCTCCTGAAATTTCGGCTTCACCGTTCATGAATTCGGCGTCCAAGTTGAGATTGCCGAAGTGGAGGTTGCCGAAGAGGTTGTAAGCGGAAAAGTCTCCTCCTTCATAAACTCCACCCATGGGCATGCTGCCGTACTCGATTCCTCCGTAATAACCTACGGAGTCGTTGGATCCGTCATAACGGAGGCGAGCCCACCAACCTTGGGCTTCATTTTCGTACTCGTAACGGCCCTTTTTCAGGCTGTCGGACTTGGAATTGTTGTTTTGGCCCGCATTGGCGTAGGCCAGTCCGTAGGACAATCCGTTCTCCAGCTTTCCCTGGGCGAATATTCCTGTGTGGCGGGCATTGAACTTGATTGTTTCGGCAAACTGTCGGCTCACGGCCGACCGCTCTATGGCTTTGGTCTTTGAGGACGAGGTTGTTTCCTCCAGTCCAAAAGGCACCTTCAGTTGACCAACGTCTATGCGGATTGCGTCGCTTGCCTGATACCATGCGGAAGCCCCTTCGAGAAAAGCTTTTTCATCGGCGAAGTCCATTACGAGGTCACCTCCCCAATGGTCACCCAATTTGGCGTGACCGCCAAGGAAGAGACGGCGAAAATAAAATTGTCCGCGATCGGATTCGCCTGATCCCACGCCATCGTAATTGTCGTATTGAGCTTGTACGCGCCCAGAGAACTTCAAGGAGGTTACTTGTTTGCTTTTAGGGCTGACGAAAACTTTGGGAACTTCCGCTTGCTTTACCTTGGATGCCCCGAGGCTGTCCGCCTCCGCTTGGGTAAGGTGTCCTTTGCCCACTAAAAGATCGACGAGCGTCTTGTCGACGCCGGGTGCTTGTTGCGTAACAGTGTTCGCCTCCGCTTGAGTCACGAGGCCTTTCTTGATTAATAGATCAATCAGCTTCTGGTCGGCCCCATGGACAACCAAACCGAAGCCGCTGCAAATGAATGCTAGAAGAATGGCAAAGGCCTTCAAATTCATTTCGTATTTTATAATTCGCGACCAATGAATCAATCGGCTGCCAAAATAGCATACCATTGTGACGTCAATCCGAAGAATACGTAACGAATACGTTACAAATGCCGCCGATCACTCCAAGAGGGATTGTGATCTGTCCGACGTCCGGCCATTCAGGAACGATAGGGTAGGGTGAAGGAGAAGGTGGTGCCCTTTTCCAGTTCGCTCCGAACGGTGACAGATCCGCCGTGCAGTTCCACGACGTGCTTCACGATACTCAATCCCAAACCGGTGCCGCCGCTTTCTCTCGACCGGCCCTTGTCGACGCGATAGAATCTTTCGAAAAGATGAGGAAGATCTTTCTCGGGAATACCGTAACCATCCTCCTCCACTTCGCAGCGTAATTCTCCTGCCTTGGCATCTATGAAAGTGCGTATGGTGATGATTGAAAAATCGCGGGCGTACCGCAGAGCGTTGTCCAAGAGGTTTTCGAGAACACGCTCGATCTTTACGTGATCGAAGTGGAAGAAGTCTTCTTTCTCGGCGAGTTCCAACCGGATGGACTGGGTTTCTTGGTCGAGGCGGTCATGAAACCTGTCCGCGACGGTTTTGGCTACGACGGCAAAGCTGCCTTTTTTCAGGGTTAGGGCATGAGACGGTGATTCCAATTCCGCCAATTGAAGAAGGTCTTCCACCAAGGAGCAAAGGCGATCCGAATTCTTTCGAATCTTGCCGATGAATTCGCGGCGTTTCTTACCCGAGAGTTCTTCGTAATCGTCGTCCAGGGTTTCAGCGAAACCCTTCACGATGGCAACCGGCGTGCGCAATTCGTGGGACACGTTGGCGACGAAATCCCTGCGGACGTTGTCGAGACGATCAACGCTTTCCTTTTCCGATTCTGGCTTCATCTCCAATTTTGGGTCGAGATTCTGCGTGTTTTCCTTCGCCGCGGGTCGTCGGCTATGCAAAAGGAAATAGAAAGCCAACCCAAGACCCAAGAGCGCCATCACCAAGCCCCAGATATTCATTGGCGAAACAAACTACCTCGCTTTCTCCACCAAACGGTACCCAACTCCTCGTACCGTATCGATTCTCAAGTCGGCGTCGGCCATCTTTTTGCGTAATCGACGAATATGAACGTCTACGGTTCGGGTTTCGATCTCGGTATCGAATTTCCACACGCTGAAGAGTAAGTTTTCCCTTGTTTGCACTCTCCCTTTGCGTTTGAGCAAATATTGCAACAGCTTGAACTCGGTCACCGTAAAGCCAACTTTTGTCCCATCGATACTGACGGCATGATCTTCCTCGTCCAAAGTTACGTTTCCCAATACGATACACCCGTCCGCGACCTTGGATTGTTGCGTTGTTCGCTTTAGAATGGCTCGAATCCGAAGGACCAGTTCCTTGGCATCAAATGGTTTGCCCAAGTAATCGTCGGCTCCGCTTTCGAGGCCTTTGATGCGATCTTCCACGCTTGCCCGGGCCGTGAGCATGACAACGGGCACTTCGTTTAGCAGGTTATCGGATCGGAACATGCGCAGTAATTGATAACCGTCCAAGTCGGGCATCATGACGTCGAGTACAATGAGGTCGGGATTGAAGTCGCGTGCCGCGCTGAGGGCGACAAAGGGATCATTCTTGGCTTCCACCTTGAACCCTTCCCGCTTCAGTTGATAGCGAAGCAGGTCGGTCAAGTCACTCTCGTCGTCGATGATGAAAATGCGCTTCGCGGAGGTCATGGAACCGCGCTGTGATTACTTCATGACTTGAACTTCGCCAATCCAAAAAGTTGCAGGTGACCAACTACAGTTGGGTTCCCGCTCCATAAGGTTGGGCCTTATCCTTCCATGCGTTCGACTTTACCATCCACCATAAGGAAGTGGCATCCAGCCAAGCGTTTGGCTTCGCTAGGGCTATGCGTAACGTGCAGGATGGTTACCCCGGTCTCTTGATGGACGCGTTCGATGAGCCCGCACATTTCTTCATGAAGTTCTTCGTCCAATGCGCTTAGAGGTTCGTCCAAGCAAAGCACGGAGGGGCGATGTGCGAGGGCCCGACCCAAGGCCACGCGTTGCGCTTCGCCACCACTCAATTTTCCGGGATCTCGATCCAAAAGATCCTTGATGCCCAACAGCTCGGCCAGTTCATTGATTCGTTCGGAGATTTCGTCTTGGGGAAGCTTGCGCAGCACGAGCGCGAATGCGAGCTGCTCGCGGACAATCATGGAAGGAAACAAGGCGCGATCCTGCGGGACGTAACCTACGCCGCGTTCAGCCGGAGGGAGGTCCGTGACCTCTAAGTCACCGAGCAAGATGCGGCCGCTGGTGACATGGCGCAGGCCGCACACTGCCTCCAGGATGGTCGTTTTCCCACATCCGCTTCGACCCATCAGGACCCCATACTCGCCTTTACCCAACTGGAAGTCCACGGCGTTCAATTCAAAATCGCCTTGTTCGAGCGTTACTTTGTCGATGACGATCATGCGAAGATTCGTTTCATACCCAAGGTGCGCGCTACAATGAAGACAAGGGCTGCGGCCGCGATCATGATCAAGGACACCGCGAGCATGCCTTCCGTTCGTCCTGCTTGGAGTTCAAGGTAAGCGCTGGTGGGAAGAACCTCGGTTTTTTGCCGTGTGGTGCCGGCGAACACCAGGATGGGTCCGAATTCTCCCAGTGCTCTGGCCCAAGCCAACGTGCCAGCAGCTAGCAGCCCACCTTTGGCCTGGGGCATGATTACTTTCCAAAAAGCCTGCCGACGACTGCAACCCAGTGTCAGGGCAACTTGTTCAAAGCGCTGCGGAATTTGGTCGAAGGTCACGCGCATCGTTCGCACCGCGAAAGCGCAGGCCACCATGAATTGGGCGAGTACCACCGCGGGCCATTGGTAAACCACTCTTTCACTGAGCCAATCAGGGGCATAGCGAAAGAGGATCAGCAAGCTGAGACCAATGACTAGAGGTGGCAGGACGATGGGGATGTCCAGCAAGGTGTCGATGAACGGTTTGCCGCGAAATTCGAAACGACTCATAAGGTAGCCGATGGGGACGGCCACCCACAGGGAAAACAAAGTGGTAAGCGTGCAGCTTATCAGGCTTAGCTTGATGGAAAACTGGATGTCCTCGCTGCGCAGAGCTTGAATGAGCGGATTGGGGATGGAGAGATTCAGCTGGTTGGTTGGCTTGCTGTCGGGCGGCAAGGTGAAAGACAGTTGTTGGGCGCTGGTGTCGGTGATCTCATGGACACCGTTCCAGCCGGATTGATCCGCTCCCGTTACACGGATGAAGGTACCCCAGATCAAGCCATGCGGCGCATCGGTTTGCAGCGTCACCAAGTCTTTTTCGATGGAGATATTCGTGATTCGGACCTCTGGGCGCAGGGATGCCGTGATTGGCTTGTTCTTTTGGCTGGGTATGAGAACGACCTTGCCGCTTCGGGCCTCAAACAAGCCATTCTTCGTGATTGTCCGGTCATCCTGCTTCAAGCCGGACTCATTTTCACCTTTGCGAAATTGATAATTTCTACCCGGCTCGACGGCGATGGGAACACCCTCTGCATTTTCATCCACGTATTTCCCGTGTTTCACGAGCTCGGGTCCCACCACCGGTT
>CEUS01249277.1_pt1 | contig 11511 bp, 8 predicted proteins | sample 427031 | NCBI WGS metagenome assembly CEUS01 (sample SAMEA2622837, study PRJEB7988) | marine metagenome | biome: marine biome (ENVO:00000447); feature: marine epipelagic mixed layer (ENVO:xxxxxxxxx); material: "saline water (ENVO:00002010), including plankton (ENVO:xxxxxxxx)" | depth 140 m | reverse complement strand
GGGCCCTCCAGCGCATTGCCTCCGACAAGGCCTACGACGATGGAGCCGCTTTCCTCAGGCTCAAGCGTTACGATCGGGCGTTGGAGACATTCGATCGGGCACTTTCTCTCAATCCGGGCAACGTGGATGCGCTGAACGGCAAGGGTGTCGTCCTTATCCATCAGCGCGACTATGATGGTGCCAACAGCGTGCTGCAACAGGCGATCCAGAACGCGTTGCAGGACGCCGGATTCCATATCAACCTTGCGATTCTGAAACACCTCCAGGGAGATGGGAGTGCTGCCCGGGAAGCTTACCGGGAAGCGGTTCAACTTGAGCCCTCCCTCGAAGGTCAGCTGGAATTCCTGGACTAGCTTTTTTCGGGCTGACTGTGACGGCACTCACCATTTGGCCACGAACGCTCCGCTGAACCCTTCATTAACAATTAATTGTGGCGGTCCAAAAAACGGCGGTCGCGTGTCCTGAATCACGTTTTCCCTGCCCGATATGCCGTATTTTCTTAATATGGCAGGGGGCATATAGCCTCCCACTTTCAACCGAATCGAATTCAACACCGGAGTCTTCATTCCCCAAGGAGGAGTGGCATGAGCACACGACACCTGGTTGTCGGGTTGGCAGTCGTGGTAGGTCTCGCGATCGTGACCGGTCCGACCTACGCAGAAGAGCAGACCGAAGAGAAGAAAGAAACGAAGGTCAAAGCATCGAGCGCCTTCATGAATCGCTGGAAGAAGATTCAGAAGGTCACCCAAAAGCAGGCTTACGAAACCCAGCAGACCCGCACCGTGGCCGGTGTTCGGGGAGCCGAGGCCGAAGATGCCGTTCTCGACCAGCTTTATTACAAAGGCGGGGTCCGGTATCCGAGTCGCGTTGACCTGAAGAACGCAATCACGCAGCTCGAAACTTCGATCAAGGCCGATCCCACTGCCGATTCGGTCCCTGAGCAGAAGTACTTCATTGCGCAATGTCACGTTCAGCTCGGCGACCTTGACGAGGCCAAGAAGATCTACGGTGATCTCGTCGAGAACCACAGTGACTCACCTTTTGCCGAGCAGGCTGCTTCTGAGCTGAGCGGTATCGAATAACTCGTCTCACAGGAAAGTTGGATAGGCGGCGTCGGGCAGGTTCCGACGCCGCCTCTTCGTGTACGATCCACTGCCTTTTTGCGCTCCGAACCCCTACCGAACTATATTTCGGCTCCACTACCGTTGACCCCAACGAGACGACATCCAATGGCCGACGAGGAAAAGAGCGAAAAACAGGATTCCGGTCTGACGACGCAATTGCTTCTCGGCATCGCAGCCGCAATCGGCATCGCCCTGATCTCCATGACGCACTTCTATCAGGATCTGGAATCGAGCAGCTACGATTTCCGGTTCCAGAAGCGCAACGATTGGTTCGGAGAACCGCGACAACTACCCGCTGTAGCGACAATCGACATCGACGACCTTGCGTATCAGACGCACGGCTTTCCGTTTACACGCGATCTCCACGCACGGATGGTCGAGACGATTCGCGCCTACGGGGCACGGATGGTCGGCTTCGATATGTTCTTTTACGAACCCGCTGGAGAACGTCTCTCGCCGATCGCAGTTTCAGAAATCCACGACGCCGAATTCAACCGATCATCGGTCATGGATCTCGTTCAGAACCACGACCGCGACTTCGTGGATGTAGCAGAGCGAACGGGAATCGTCTACCTGTCTCAGACCTTCGAGATCGCTGAAGGGAAGACGGTTGAGTTCGCAGCGCAGAACCAGAGGGAGCGGTCGAGCGAAAAGGAACGCGCCGTCACGGCGCTCAACAGATTCTCGGTGGAGGCAGGACCGGACGTCGGCAGCCAGCTGTTCGTGGCGACCGACATCGATGTCCCCATTCTTCCCTACATCGAGTCAGCACGAGGCGTCGGCTTCGCCCTGCCCAAGCCTGACCACGATGGGATCGTTCGCCATTACCGGATGGCCATCTACTACGACGGGCGGGTCTACTTCTCGCTCGGTCTGGCGATGGCCTGCGACTACCTCAACGTGTCTTTCGATCGGGTCATCTTCGAACCGGGTCAGATCATCCTGCCCGGGGCGACACATCCCGATGGGAGTGTGTCCGACCTCAGGATACCGGTTTCAGGCCACTGCGAGCTCCTCGTAAACTGGGCGGGCACGTTCAACGGAACCTACCGGCACTTCCCCTACAACATGATTATGGACTTCGCCGAGACCGAGCCCCAGAATCGTGCGCTCAAGTTCGCCAAGCGGGTCCTGGTCGAGTCGCCCGACGTATTCGGAGACAACGAGGCCTATCTGGAAAGAGCACGCCAGAACGAGGTCGGGCTGGATCCAGGCCTGCTACTCGAATTCCGTAACGTCGTGATGGACTGCGCGGGCATGGAAGAGGTCCTGCACGCGGACCGGTCGCTGTCTGTCGAGGGCTTTATCCAGATGATGGGCGTGCCGGCAGAGGAGGTCGCGCCCATCGCAGAGATTCTGGCTCCCTACTTCGACCGGATCAAGAACAACCTCGGCATCGTCGATGTCCTGACGGAGGATCCAGACCTCTCGCTCGAGCAGGTCGCTCGTCGAATGGGCATCACACGCATGGAAGACATCGACCTGGGGGTCGGCATCATCCGCAGCCTCGTACGGGCCGGCGGGGTCCAACCACACGATCATCCACTTTTTTTCCTCGATCGGATCATGACCGGCGGGCTGCTCGGAGAAGGATCTTCCGATCGCATCCTGAGCGCGGACGAGTTCGACGGAACCGTCTTCTTCTATGGCCTGACCGCCACGGGCACGCACGACCTGAACCCCACACCCTTCGGCGCCAGGGAGGCGATGCTGGGCGCTCACGTCAACGTTTTCAACACAATTCTGACGCAGAACTTTCTCCAACGGCTTTCGATGTGGCAGAACGCCGCCGTCATGGTTGTCCTCGGGATCCTGATCGGGGTCCTCGTGCCCCGATACAAGGCTCTACCCGGCGCGGGCATGGTTTTCGCCATTCTTGCCGCCTACCTGACGGTGGTTTTCGTGCTCTTCATCCAGTTCGGCATTTGGGCGGACATGCTGGGTCCCATCGCGACTCTCACGGTCGGCTACCTGACGATCACCCTTTATGACTATTTCCAGAAAGAAAAGGAGAAGGAGTTCGTACAGGGAGCATTCGGACACTACCTCGACCCCAAGATTGTCGATCAGCTGGTCGAAAACCCGGATCTCGTAACTCAGCTGGGTGGAGACCAGCGTGTCATGAGCGTTTTCTTCTCCGACATCGCCAGCTTCTCCACGATATCCGAAAACCTTACTGCCGTAGAACTCGTAGAGCTGCTCAACGAGTATCTCACCGAGATGTGCGACATCATCGCCATCCACGACGGGACCATCGACAAGTTCGAGGGGGACGCCATCATGGCGTTCTGGGGTGCACCCGTCGCCATGGAGGACCACGCTCAAGCTTCCGTGTTTGCCTGCATCGACATGCAACAGAAATGTGCTGAGCTTCGTGAGAAGTTCGAGAAGGAAGGACAGATGGTCGAGCTTCGCCAGTTGTGGGCGGACCAGGGGCGGGGGGAGTTCCTGCGTGTCCGAATGGGGATCAACACCGGCGAAATGGTCGTCGGCAATCTCGGCTCACACAGTCGGGTTGACTATACGGTCATGGGGGATGCCGTCAACCTTGCCGCACGACTCGAAGGAGCGGGAAAAGCCTACGGAATCACATCGATTATATCCGAATTCACCTATCGGGCGGCCGGCGATGTCGCGGAAGTTCGGCCGCTCGACAGCATCCGCGTCGTCGGGAAGGATGAACCGGTGACCGTCTACGAGGTGCTCGGGAGGAAGGGTGAGGTTCCAAGAGACAAGCTTGACGTGGTCGACGCCTACGTAAACGGATTCAAGATGTACTGCGAACGAAAATGGGACGAAGCCATTGCCCACTTCAACGCCGGACTGAAGATCGACCCGGCCGACGGCCCGAGTCAGATCTTCGTCGAGCGCTGCAACGAATTCAAAACGGCGCCACCCGACGAAGCCTGGGATGCTGTGCACAATCTGGACACGAAATAGGACCACGCTAAAGACAAAGCAAAGAGGCGATCGTCGCACCGACGATCGCCTCTTTGCGTTTGTTCTTCGTTTCGTCTACTTATCGGAATCGTCTGCCAGAGCCAGCTTTCGCTGGTAAAGTGTTCCATCTCTTAGAATACGCAACGCCTCCTCGAACTGGGGATCGTAGCGCAGTCGCACGAGCTGTCTGGCGCGTTCGCCCCAAGCCGCTGCCGCAATATTCTCTTCGATCAACCGCCGCATGTCCTCCCGGGCTTCATTGAACTCGTCCTCACGCTGCTCTTGGGCCGCCGCCGCGACCGCTTCGAGCGCAGCCTCCGTCTTCTCAGACAACTCGACTGAGTCCCCAAACGCTTTCTTCAAATCCAGCACGCGGAATTCGGGTATGGCTTTGTACTCGTAGCCGTGGGTCCGGGTCGTGTCCGAAATGAAGGTTTTAAAATCATCCACGATGGAATCGGAAACCCGGAAGACCTCGACCGACTCCGGCACCGAACGGTGGGTCAGGTAATCGACAGCGAAGTCGAAAAACAGGTAGTTCCGGATGTACTCCACGACGATCCGTTTATGTCTATGGTGTTCGATCTCGACATCGGGTGTGATCCCTCCCCCACCGTAGACCGTTCGACCGCCCACCGTCTTGTAGGCTTCCTTAGGATCGCTCCCCTTGGGCTGATTTTCATCGTCACGCCGTCCCATGCCCACGAACGTATCGAGATCGGTTTGAATGAGCTTTTCCGCTTCCTCAGTACTTAAACTGTAGCGCTGCATCAATTCGTTCACGGCATTGTCGTGGTCCTCGGCCTGACTGATGATGGCAACAGCTTGGTAAATAGGCACCCGCGCCGCATCGGTCAGGTAATACATCAACCTCCCACCGCGACGACCGCGTTCCGCGGATCGGTGGATACTGCGGCCACTCGGCGTATAGTAGACGGCCGTCGTCAATTTCAACGCCTTGTTGCTGCCAATCTGACGAACCGTTTGAACCGATCCCTTGCCGAAAGTGTCCATCCCGATAATCAGACCCCTGTCGGAGTCCTGGACAGCGCCCGCCACGATCTCCGAGGCGCTCGCACTGCTTCCGTTCACGAGAATGATCAGAGGCACATTCCCGGCCAGCGCAGGCCTGCGAGTCCGATAGGTTTCGTTCTGATTCCCCTCCCGCCCCCGAGTGGAAACGACCCTCTGATTGGGCGGCAGAAAATGGTCGGCAACTGCGATCGCCTGGGACAGAAGACCGCCCGGATTGCTGCGCAGGTCGACGATCAGTCCGTCGAGAGATTCTGCGTCGAGATCGCGGAGAGCACGGGCGAGTTCATCTGCGGTTTCTTCGGTGAAGTGACTGTTGAGGGCGCCGGACATGGACACAATCCCGATGCCTGGCTCGATTTCGCGGCCGAGACCCACACTCGGAATTCGGATTCGATCGCGGACGATCTGCTGGTTGAACGGATCAGCCATCCCGGGACGCTCGATCGTGATGGTCACTCCCGTACCCGGATGGCCTCGAAGCAGACCGACGACATCTTCCAGATCGTCCCCGTGTGTGGAATCGCCCTCGATCTTGACGATTCGGTCACCCACCCTCAGGCCTGCGGTGTCAGCGGGAGTGAGGTCGAAGACGCTCATCACCACGGGGACCGGCCCGTATTTCTTGCTGATGCTGATCCCAAGTCCGCCAAACTTGCCGCGCATCTTCTCTTGAAGTTCGTCTTTCCCTCGCTGATCGTAGTACTGGGTGTTGGGATCCAGCTCTTCCAGCATTCCCTGAATGGCCGCATCGCTGAGTTCGGCCACGTCCATCTCTTTGAAATAGGACATGGCGACCTGGTTGAACACGTCGTGGAAGTTTTCGATCGCTTCATCGGCATCGGCGTAAGCATCGGCACCGGTCACGAGCCGGGAATCGACCATGACGTAGACCGATGCAAGACCGACGACGAGCGCAAGCAGAATCAGCTTTTGAGAGCGAACCATGCGGTGCCTCCGGAGAAACAAGTGACGGTTCTAGGACGCCCCGTCAGGCGGATCGTATCAAGTCAGGCAATCGTTCGTGGACCGTTGCCAGGACAGCAGCTGCGGTTTCTTCAAGGGATCCGGAGCCATCGATCGTCGAAATCCTGTGAGGTTCACGTCGGCCAAGTTCAAGGAATCCTTCGCGCACACATTCGAAAAACGCGTCAGATTCCCGTTCCAGACGATCTGAGGCGGTCTCGGCGGACCGTTCCCGTGCAACGGCGAGATCCACGTCGATCAGAATCGTCAAATCGGGTGACAATCCCCCCGTCGCAAGCTCGATGGCTCTCTCGAGCATTTCGCGGTCGACGCCACGACCGGATCCCTGGTAAGCGCGGGTCGAGTCCGCGAAACGGTCCGAAATCACCACCTCACCTCGACCGAGGGCGGGACGGATCACCTCATCCACGTGCTGTGCCCGATCCGCCGCGAAACCCAGAACTTCAGCCACATCGGACACGGGCCCTTCCGTCTCCAAGAGGGCCTTTCGCAGCTTCTGTCCGAGATCGGTCGCACCGGGTTCTCGTGTCAGGACCACTTCCCGGCCCGCATCGGTCAGAGCGTCGGCCACGCGCCGGGCGTGGGTGCTCTTCCCACAGCCATCGATTCCTTCTAACGTAAGGAAATAGCCGGTCATCACTCAACCCGGTCACCAAAAACGAACCGGCCCCGGATATCGGGACCGGTTTTCGAACGCATCTGTAGTAGGGTCAGGAATCGCTGTCGTGCGTCTGACGGCGAACGTGCAGAACGCGCTCAAGGGTCGTCACATTCGACAGAATCGCGATTCCCCAGGCAGCCATAGTCAGGCCCATCGTACCGATCAACCCTCCAACACCGAGCGCGATGACGCGTTCGGGCCGCTGCATAAAGCCGACTTTGCACTCTTCTCCCAACCCCTCGGCGCGGGCTCGAACGTAACTGACCATCAGAGAACCCGCCATCGCGAAAAACAGTGCGGAGCTTGTCCAGAGTGAACCCGCCTTAATGAAGCTGACAGCGAGTCCAAACCAGACGATGATCTCGGAATATCGGTCGACGGTCGAGTCGAGAAGAGCGCCAAACTTGGATGCGGTCTGACCCGCCCGGGCGACCTGGCCATCGAAGAAATCGAAGATCCCGGCGACCAGGACTGCCAGCCCTCCCCATCTATAGAATCCGAGGGCGAACAGCGTCGCAGCCACTAGGTTGAGTGCGAAACCAAGGAGCGTTAAAACATCGGGGGAACAATGAAGCCGGACGAGAAAGTTCGTCGAAGGCTGCAGCATGGCTGCTACGTCGTCTTTAACTCTCTCGATCAACGGAACCGGGCTCCTGGGCTGGGGTTGCGGATTTCGAGGAAAATATAGATCAAAGGGAATAGGCCAGCAAGCGAAAACTCTGAGCCTAAACCCCCTATAAAACAACAAGTTCGAAGTACTGTACAGCCCCGAGGCTCTTCGGCAATCCAAGAAAAAAGCCCCCCAACCTTAAGGCTCGGAGGGCTTCAAGAGTTCGTGACCGGTTCGGTTATCTCTTTACGTCGATTCGAGTAATCCGAACGGTCTTCACGGGACGGTCGCCTCGACCGGTTTCGCCTTCGGCGATCTTATTCACGATATCCATCCCCGAGGTCACTTTACCGAAGACCGTGTATTTCCCATCCAGATTGGGAGTTGTCCCGTGCATGATGAAGAACTGGCTACCGGCGCCCATGGTGATATCTGAGGTTCTCGCCATTGAAAGCACGCCCGGTGTATGCTTGAGGTTATTGAACTCGTGAGGGATGCTCACGATTGGACCTCCCGTTCCATCGTTGGCGGGATTATCATCCTTGCTCAGCGGATCGCCCCCCTGGATCATGAAATTCTTGATGACCCGGTGGAAGACCGTTCCGTCGTAAAAACCACTTTCTGCACGTGTGACGAAATTGAAGCAATGGATGGGTGCCTCGGCAGGATTGAATTCAACCTCAATGTTTCCCTCGGTCGTCACGAGAACGGCCTTCACACCCTGCACGCTCTTCTTGAGGAAGTCCATCCGGTCGTTGAGAACAGCTCGGACGGCCTCAGAGCCGGCGAGCTTTCGCTCCAGATCCTTAACTTTCTCTTGAAGCTTCTTTGTCTCCTGCTCCAGGTTCTCGACCTGTGTCTGATCGGTACAGGCGACACCCAGCGCTACGACGAACAAGGCCCATCTAATTGTGTTCACAGTTTGGCCCCCACCTGAGGTTGACCCGTACTCACCTCCGAATCGCGGCCAAGTTAGCCAAATCGTTCTCGACGTGCAACCCCCTGCCCGATCGGAGTCTGTGGGCGTCTTTCCCTTGCTCGTGAAGATGGCGCCGATTACCTTGCCCCGAGGAAGCTCCATCATGCCGGGCAAGGTCAACCCAGTGTGAGGCCCTGACGATGGTGGCCACGCAGGTCATCGGGAACGATACTACCATCGCGCTGTCCGGAGCATCAGGGAGCCTAGAGTTGAACGTCTAAAAGCCCGTCAGGATTCACAACCTGCTTCAATCGATACGTTTGTTCTCAGACGCGTGCAGCTCATTCGACGTCCATTGTGCTTCGGGGATTCGACCCCGCAAAGACCGCATCCAATATTTCCTCGAAGAATCCCTCATGCTGGTAACCGCCCTGAATCCTCATATCGGATATGACAGGGCGGCTGATGTCGCCAAGAAAGCCTACGACGAGAGCGTGACTCTCCGTGAGGCAGCTATCTTTCGAGCGAGCAGTTCGACGCTTACGTCGACCCCAAGAAAATAATCTCAAATTCTTTATAAACAATTATTTAAGGAGAACAGCCGGATGCGGTTAGTCACATTCGAGAATAGTGGAAACTCCACCCTTGGTGCAAGGAAGGGTGACAAAATCGTCGACCTGTCAGGGGTCGCCCCTGACATGAGATCTTTCCTAGAAGGCGGCGAAGATTCCCTGGCCAGCGCGCGATCGGCCGTGGAGGCGGCTCCCCAGACGGTGGAGGCTGGAAGCGCTAAAATTCAGGCGCCCATTCAGAATCCTGAAAAAATCATTTGCATCGGCCTGAACTATGCCGATCACGCCGAAGAGAGCGGCATGCCGATCCCAGAAGAACCGATCATCTTTTCAAAGTATCCCTCGACCATTATCGGACCGGGTGAGCAGATCCGGGTTCCCGCCTCTAGTGAGAAAACCGACTACGAGGTCGAGCTGGTGGTCGTTATCGGCAAGGGGGGTCGCGATATCACAGAAGCCGATGCACTTAACCACGTTGCCGGGTATACCGTGGGTCACGATGTCAGTGCACGGGACTACCAGCTCGAGAAACCGGGTGGCCAATGGATGTTGGGAAAGACCTTCGACACATTCGCTCCGATCGGACCTGATATCGTAACGAGCGACGAAGTCGATGATCCCCACGCACTCGGAATCAGATGCATTCTGAACGGTGAAACCGTCCAGGATTCGACGACTGCCCAACTCATCTTCAAGGTGCCTCAGTTGATCGCCTATCTCTCCCACGTCTTTACCTTCACGTCTGGAGACCTGATCTTCACGGGCACCCCCCCAGGTGTGGGCATGGCCCGTGACCCCCAGTTGTGGCTCAAGCCGGGTGACACCGTTGTGTGCGAAATCGACGGATTGGGGCGACTGGAAAACCCCTGCGTGTAGGTTCCCCTTTCCACTGCTGCCAGAGAAAAGCCCCTGTTTCGTGTCATCGAAACGGGGGCTTTCTATTGACGTTCGGTTGGTTGATGTTTCACGTGGAACGTGCTCGAGTGGCGATCATCAAGGCACGTTCGCGATTCGTGGCGGGATTCAGAACGAGGTGTGTCGTCGAAATTACCACACCGGCCTCGTGGATGCTGGGAGGATCATCCGGACCCTTATAGGCCACCAGGCTGGCACCTGGAGCCAGCAGTGAGACCGAGAGCTCCCACAACGTTTCGAGCGGAGCCACCCCTCTGGCCAGAACCACGTCGAAATCCTGGTTCCCAAAGCGTTCGGCGCGTTCCTGCACAACCTGGATATGGTCCAGCCCGACTTCGGAAACCACGTGCTTCAGGAACAGACTCTTCATGCGGGCTGGCTCCAAGAGTGTGAACCTCAGGTCTTTGCGAAGCATCGCAAGAGGAAGCCCAGGCAACCCCCCTCCAGACCCCAGGTCGAGGACACTGCCCTTGTCTGGCAGGTGGCTGTACCCGAGGAGACTATCAACAAAATGGCGCTCCCAAATCCTGGTCCTGTCTCCCCGGGAGATGAGTCGCACCCTTTCGGACCAGTCGAGAAGAAACCCGTGGTAGACACACAGCTCCTTGTGGACACCCTCGTCGACCGATAGACCCATTTTATATGCGAGGTCTTTGAATTCCGTCCAGTTCAAAGCTGCGCCACCAACCCATGTTCCACGTGAAACATTACTTGCCGATGCAGAATGAGGTGAAAATCGAGTCCAGGGTGTCCTGAGGCGTTGTTTCGCCCAGAATCCGATCGAGCGCTGAAGTCGACTCTCTGACCTCAAGGCTGACTATTTCCCACGGAGCTTCATCGGAAAGAGCCTGGACAGCTCTCTGGATCGCCGCACACGATTGCTCGAGTAGGACTGCGTGACGTTCGTGGGTGATGGCCTCCACAGGATTGCCTTCCCCAAGGCATCGGGCTCGAACAAGCGATCTGAGTTCGTCCAGCCCCGTTCGGTCCCGGGCAGAAATCCGGACCTCCTGAACGTGGGGCGACTCGCCCCACGAAGAATCCACCCCGAGATCCTCCTTGTTGACTACCAGAATGGATCGGTCCTGGTGGGCCTCAAGGAATTCCAGGTCCACGGGATCGGGTGGGTGGTGACCATCCACGACGCGAAGGATGAGATCGGCACTGGAAATCGCAAGTTCGGACCGACGGTTCCCCTCTCGTTCGATAGGGTCTTCTGTCGCACGCAAGCCTGCCGTGTCCGTCAGGGTAACACTCACGCCATCCAGGTTGACCGACTCCACAATCGTGTCCCGCGTAGTTCCGGCAACGTGCGTGACGATTGCGCGTTCTTCCTGGAGCAGTGCGTTCAGCAGGCTGGATTTGCCGACATTCGGCTGGCCACAGAGAGCGACACGAGCTCCTTCCCTCACTCGTTTTCCTGTGGCGTAGCTGTGTAGCTGGTCGGTGATCGCCTGCCTGGCTTCCTCCAAGGTGCCTCTGAGCACCCGGTTATCCACGTCCACGTCTTCCGAAAAGTCTAGCTGAGCCTCAAGGAGGACCAGAGCCTGGCGAAGCGTGGACCTGATGTGCTCGAATCGGTCCTTCTGCCCACCACGAAGCTGGAAATATGCCGCCTTTAGGCTGATATCCGTGCGGGCCTGGATCAGGTCCATCACTGCTTCTGCCTGCGTCAGATCCAGCTTGCCGTTCATGAAGGCTCGCCGGGTAAACTCGCCAGGATCGGCTTGGCGGGCGCCTGTGCTTTCGAG
>CEUS01263729.1_pt1 | contig 11512 bp, 12 predicted proteins | sample 427031 | NCBI WGS metagenome assembly CEUS01 (sample SAMEA2622837, study PRJEB7988) | marine metagenome | biome: marine biome (ENVO:00000447); feature: marine epipelagic mixed layer (ENVO:xxxxxxxxx); material: "saline water (ENVO:00002010), including plankton (ENVO:xxxxxxxx)" | depth 140 m | reverse complement strand
ATACTTGTAATCGATGAAATAGGTGAAGCAGCCGACCGCATTCCCTGCCGCCACATCACGCCATCTATCTCCTACCATGTAGCTCTCTGCGAGATTTACTCCCCACTCCTGCGCCGCCTGAATCAACATTCCGGGCTTAGGTTTGCGGCATTCACAGCCGTGGGAATCCGTGTGATAACACGTCTTGATGTCATCGCATAACCCCAGCATCCACAATTTCTGGTGCATCGCCTCTACCACTTCTCGGCGCTGGGCACCTGTGGCTACGTCAGGTTGGTTTGTTACGACTATGATCTTGAAGCCTGCATCACGTAGCGACTTGATAGCTTCAGGGACACCAGGGAGCACTTCAAAATGCTCCAAGTTGGCGGGCGGGTATGGGCGCCCTTCGCGCACAGTTACTTGATTGATCACTCCGTCTCGGTCTAAAAAAATTGCCCGATTCAATGGGCGTTCTCCTTATCTTGGATCCCTTCCCATCTGCTTTGTTGAATCTTTAGACTGGGGTGGAAGACGATACAGTGCCAAACCACCGCCTGGAACGATTCCGAGTGCGGGGTTATATGGTCTTGGTCTACCGTTGGCAACACCAGGACTTCGTCGCCTACTTGCTTGGTGTAACCTCCGTCTCGGCCCACGATACCGTAAATAGCCATCCCCCGCTTGCTGGCTTCATCCAAGGCCCGTACGATGTTAGGACTGACATTTCGGTCTGCGTCTCCTCCGCCAACGGAAAGAACTAGGACCGCGTCCTTATGGTTGCCCTTGCTGACTTCAAGCCAGCCCTCGAAAATGGTGGCCCAGCCTTCATCGTTGGTACGGGCTGTTAATTCGGCAATATTATCCGTGGGTGCGTATGCTTCAACTCCGGCCAATTTCCTAAGATCGCTCACCGCGTGACTACTGTTCGGAGCGCTGCCACCGACGCCCAATACAAATAAGCGACCGCCTTTCTCCCGAATTTCCGCTAGTCCTAGTGCGATACGCTCCACCGTTTCATGGTCAATCAAAGACGCAATCTCGGATGTCTGTTCCATGTAGATTTGGGAGTGGGATTTGGTCATCGAAAGCTCCCCGTTTTGTAATTTGGTAGTTGCCACGCCAAATCGCTCTGCATACGCTAGGCGATCGTGCCATCCAGTTGCCCTGTTTCAGCTCGTTAGAATCTTATAGACTTCATCTTTGTCGCCCCTGAAGTCTAACAACCACTCCACTGCTTCGCGGACAGCCCCGTGGCCGCCGCATGTTTTGGTCACGTACATGCTGCATTCTTTTACCGCCTCGGCGGCGTTCTGGACCGCTATAGGCATCCCTACCTGTTCCATGATTGGGATGTCTTGGATGTCGTCGCCGATGTATGCAGCTTGGGCGGCGACGATGGAGTACCGGTCCATCAACTGGTCCAAAACATCTGTCTTTCGCCGCACCCCTTGGAATACTTCGTCGATGTGCAACTCTTTGGCCCGCCGGTCGACCACTTGGGAGCGGCGAGAAGTGACGATTCCTACTTTGAGGCCAGCTGCCCGGGCGATAGCTATGCCAATGCCATCTTTGACGTCGAATCGCTTGGCTTCTTCATCTCGGCCAATCATGATGATTCCACCATCGGTTAACACTCCGTCCACGTCTAGAATTAGCATACGTAGGCCAGCGGCGATTTCCGATAGTCGGCGGTGGTCGGAACTGCTGGTCACGGAACTGTCGGCCCTTGTGAGGAGTGGGTGGCGTGGATCGTTAGTGCCATCTCCAAGACCCTGCGCATGTGTGCCAGCGGTAACATGTTTGAGCCATCGGACAGCGCGTTTTGAGGTTCAGGATGTGTCTCGATGAAAAGGGCATCGATGCCGACAGCGGCTGCAGCACGGACTTGAGCGGGTATGAATTCAGGTCGACCACCGGATGAACCACCGGCGGCTCCCATCTGCTGCACACTGTGGGTGGCGTCGAACACCACCGGATATCCCAGTGAGCGCATAATGATCAGGCTGCGCATGTCCACCACCAGGTCTCTATAGCCAAACAGCGCCCCCCTCTCGGTAACGATGACGTCCTCGCATCCAGTACCTGTAATCTTTTCAACGGCAAACCGCATGTCTTCCGGGGGCATGAACTGGCCCTTCTTGACGTTGACAGCCCGACCAGATTTGCCGCACTCCACAAGCAAGTCGGTCTGGCGGCTCAAAAATGCCGGAATCTGCAGCACATCTGTAACTTCCGCCACTGGCGCGACTTGATTGATTCCATGGACGTCTGTAAGGACGGGAACTCCGAACTGTTCTTTCACCTTCTTCAATATCTCGATACCTTGCTCCAGTCCGTTACCCCGAAATGAACTGGCTGATGTTCGGTTGGCTTTGTCGAACGACGATTTGAATATATAGGGTATTTTCAAGTCTAGGCAAAGCGAGCTCAGATGCTCTGCGACCGAGAGGCAGAGATATTCGGATTCAATAGCACAGGGACCGGCGATAAGGGCTAGGGCTCCGTCGCCGATGGATACCGGGCCAACCTCCACAGAACGAGCCAGTGGACCGACTGGCGCTAGAGCAACCATCCAGTTTTCAGTTTCGTTAGTTGACATAGTACGCCGCCAGTTTTTTAGCAATCAAGCGGTTCAACACGGATTAGAGCAAGCGGGTTAAAGCTGTCCTCCAGCGGCGCCAAGGATTTCCTTGACCGCCTCCAAATCAGCTGGGACATCCACGGCTTGAGGACGGTAGGCAATCTCCACTGTAAGGATACGTTGGCCCGCTTCTAACAGCCTCAGTTGTTCCAACATCTCCGCGAATTCCAAACTTCCTTTAGGCAATCGGGAGTACTCGGTCAACACGTCTCTTCGGTAAGCGTAGACCCCGGCGTGGCCCCAAAAAGAGAAGTGAGTCGGCCAGTCTCGTTGCATTACGTTCCGTACGTGAGGAATCGGACTTCGCGAAAAGTAAAGGGCCGAACCGTCACGGGCCCGGACCACTTTAACCACGTTGGGATTGGTTAGGTCCTCCAGGTCGGTGATGGGGTATATGGGAGTTGATACATCCGCTGGGCTCGGATTAAGGGCCTCCACCAACTGATCTACAACCGCCCCCTGAATCAAGGGCTCGTCTCCCTGCACGTTAACTATAATCTCACCAGGCAGACGGTCAATCACAGAAGCAACCCGGTCGGTGCCTGACGGACAATCTTCGGAGGTCATCAGAACCTTCACTCCCCAGGTGCGAGACGCCTCCACAACCTCTTCGCTGTCGGTCAGCACCCACACCTCGTCGATGCTTTTTGCTTGGGACACTGCTTCGCACACATGCCAGAGCATGGGATGTCCTTGGATGTCCATTAAGACCTTTCTTGGAAACCGGGTAGAATTCAATCTGGCTGGAATGGCAACAATCGCTGACACAGACACTCCTAATTAGACGACATTTTGGGCCAATGAACCGATTGCAGATGACTAGGGCAGAGTTCAGCCTCGGATAGCTTCGCCGGACTGCTCTTTATGGCAGCCTAGTCTTGATCCTATGAAGAGCAGTCCGGAGCGGTTGCTACAACAGATTTGCCCAAATGTTGTTGAGTCGTGCTATGCGCCAAACCTACCATGTTCGGCAAAGTTTGGTTATGCGTTTTGGGTAGCGCGGTCTCCGTATCCCTTGATCCAACGCTTCTTGCCGCGGGTGCGCCTAGGAGCGCGCCAGCGTTCCCAATCCTCAGCGCCGATACTTCCAGGGCCGGGCGTTCTCAGGTTTTGCCAAGGCACGTCGGCCCGGACCATACGGCCCATGAATTCCAGTAGGACTTTAGCCTTACTCTGAGGGGACTTTGCTTCCTCGACGACCAAGCCTAGGCCTTCCATGAAACCAGACACAACCTGCACCGTGTCACCCGCACTGTACTTTTGCCAGAGTCCATCCTGTCCATTTATCGTTTTAACATGGTTCGCCAGTTCTTCAATAACATCATCAGGGAGCCAAGGCACATCACCGCCGAAGTGGACTAACCCGCGGACACGGTGAACCGACTTGAAGGCCGGCCGCTCTTCTTCTAGGTCAACGCGAAGGAATATATAACCAGGAAACACGGCGATGTCACCACGGTCGTTACGGCTCTGCGGATCCCGAACGCGGGGTGAAAAAACTTCGAAATTGTCGCGGGCAAGCTCTCTGGACGACAGGTGATCCACCCCAGGCTCAGTGTTAACGACGTACCACCTTTTGGCCATTCCCTACCCCTTCCCGGTATTATTCGTCGAAGAAAGCGATGAGCTGTTCATCTGCGACTCCCTGACGTTGGAGCTTGGTGCGCACCACATTCAAGCTCTCAAGCTGACCAACAAAAACCAAATCAAACTGGTCTGGGTCAAGTCGTGAGATATCAGCTACAGGCATCCCAAGGAACCTGTCGGAGGAGTCCATTGTGGTCGAGAAGATAGCAAACTCTTCTATGCCAATCTCGCGCAAACCTAGGTAAACCAACTCTGCGAACTCCCCTGTACCGTAGATGGCGATTCGAGACTCTGAATTGAGTGACAGAGAATCGAGCCGCAATCGCAGACCGTGTCGCACCTTCTTATAGTGGTTAAGGAACCGGTGAATGTAGCCGGCCATGAGCCGGAATCGGTGAGTAAAACCCTCAGGTGTCAGCGTGTAAAGGCGCCTTTTCCAGGTGGTCTGAGACACTCTTAGGTAGCCTCTCTTTGTTAGGTTCCTCACCAGGGTGTTAGTCAGCCCCAGCGCGATTCCCACGCGTTTGGATAGTTCACGCTGGGTAATGTCCGGCGAGTCTTCCAGTTCCGTGAGTATCTCCAGCTCCTGCTGGTGAGAGGGACTCTTCCGACTAGATTGAAGTTCATATTGTGAACGCATCGGAATACACTCTATTGACCCATGATTTCAGAGTCAAGCAAATTAAGTACAAATTATGTCGGTTTGACATAATTGTCCTACCGGCCGGACTGCCGTAAGACGCAGCGCTGCGTCTTGCGTTCAAGTTGTGCTTGGGTGGATCCATAATTTCGCTTTCTACACAACGCGTTTGGAGACCGATTCCGGCTCCGCCGGAGTATTCGTATACCGTTGCAGGATGAATACAAATAAACTTCATACCTTACTCGGGAAGAGTCGGGGAGATATTGGATAACTTCAACAAAGCCTTCTCCTGCTTCAGAATCGAGGACTTCTTTCGAAGGAAGTACTAGGGCAATCCCTTCAACAATTCTCTGCATATGATTAGATATTACGAAGATCGCCCGGAGGCGACCGTAAGATTATGCTTGATCCGACCCTCCAGGCTTCCGACCTACCAGCGTGTGGGCGACGCCGTTAGGCTCAGCCACCAACGTCGAGGTACTACTAGGCCGCTTTGAAGGGTTTCTCCAATCGGTTGGCTGTTTCATGAATCGACGGCTTTCCATCGGTCGAATCCCGGCCTGCGATGATGAAGGTTGTGTGGATATTTAAAAAGAATATTCTTCTGGAATTTCACGTTGTTTCGATTGTGTTCCGCAAATACCGAGAGCTTGTCTTCATGGCCCTTTTCTATTTCCTCGGTGCGCCCGTCTTTCCAGAAGTTCTTTGGGTCGCCTAGGCTCCCCCGCTGAGATCGGCGCAGAATTATCAAAATCGATGTCTTAGACATCGATTTCTACTTTGGGCATGGATAGCATGGCAGCCACGGCTAGATATAGAAAACCGAGTGGAGGATACAGCGGTTTACCATTGGGTTTGGCCGGGTCCAGCAAAGCAACTCGTCAAGGATGAGAGGGTTTGACAAGAATACGATCTTGTCCGGGACACGGACGTGAATGCTATCGAGGAAGGACAAAACTGCGTACCGGTACACATAGCTGATGGGATTTCGTGTCTTGGCTGCATTGGTGAGCGGGATCAGCATTGGTTACCCCTCAACAGCGACTCTGCTGAGTAGCACAATTAGTATAGGCTGACGGATTCTGATGAACCTGCGGCGGAGGAGCTCGGGATCTTGGTAATCGTTAAGAAACGTAGGCGAAGATGACCTTCCGGCGACGATGATGCAGCTGTATGCCACCGGCATTTGAAAAGTCTCGAATCGGTTTCGAGCCATTCCATTGTCGTTGGTACGCGATTTTATCAGTAGGTTACTTCTTAGGGAGAATGTCGGTCCATGCGAAGACTGATTTGATCATAAAGGAACAAACGAGATCGCAAGTGCCAAATGGTCTACTAGAACATCAAGGCCGGGTAAATGAGGAGACCCAAGTCTTGGGGTTGAGTGAGCATTATCTTTGGCGGATCTTGGCGGCGCATAGACGCATAGAATAGAAAGTGGGGCGCAGCCGCACTGGCTTACGAGAACGGGGGACTTCAGCCCGGCAAGGTATCTCGGCGTGACTTACGGACGGGGTGTCGGACCTGGCTCAGGGACACTACGCCGACGCCGCTCTTATCAATCGGACTGAGTTTTTGGCGGAGCGTAAGGGGCCTTGGACGTCACGGTGGGCCGCACCTTGGTAACAGCTGGGCTTCTGAGCTCAAGACATTGCCAGCAATCATGCCACCGGATGCGTAGCCGACGTATTCCCCCAAAAGGGCTGTTGGTGCAGATTGACGGCAGCTCTCAGACCTGGCTGAAGGATAGAGGCACCAGGCTGACCTTGCTCTTGACGGTAGACGACTTTACCGGTACCGGCTCATATGCTCGCTTTACTCAGAAAAAAGGTACCGATACACACCCTTCTGATACAAGGGCTGAGCTGGAGGCGAGGGATTCCGGTGGCCCTCCAAGGTGACCGTCATAGTGTTTTCCGGACCCGCGCCAGAGGACGGTAGATTGCCGAGGAAGGGGAGCCAACACATTTTAGCCAGGCTATGGGGAAATTGGGGATACGGCAAATCCTCGCCCGCTCCCCGGCTGGTCACCGAGCTCTGAATGACTGGCGCCTCCATAATCGCCGATGTCAACCGGGTCTTGTAGGATTATTGGTGCCGTTTCAACTGCCTCTTTGGCGTAGATCTGCCGGAGACCACTAACGCCTACAGCCAAAGTGACCCGGACTTAGACCTGGACAGCGTGTTTTCCTTACATATACGGCCGTACGCTAGCGAAAGTCACACGGTGAAGCACGAATGGCGCACCATCCGGTTGATTCCAGTCATAGACAGGCTCAGTTACGCCGGGAAACGGGTGGAAGTTCAGGAATGCTCGGACGGCAGTTAGGTGTGTGTCATCAGGAGTCAGTAATGCCTACTCAGAAAGCGCCATCAAGATTGACCGAGCTCCGGGGTTTAGGCTGGGATTCCGTTCCCCCGGACCTTTTCTGCTGCTCTGGGCACTTCGGAATACAGCAACGAAGTCGAGGTTCGAAATCCCGAAGGGGCTCACCGACAGGATCGGGCCCTGACGAGTTCCAAATTTTCTGATCTCCGGAACCGGAAGGAGCATGAAGTGATGCTAAGCCGACTTCGATAGGTGTCGAGAGTCGGCTGCCCACGCACCGTCAATTGGTTCGGCGAAATGCTATACATAAGGCCACCCTAAAATGACACTCGCATAGGGCTAATCGCAAAAGGACTGGGGATTGCGAGAAACATGGTCCAGAAATAAGTTTCCGCGGGCAGGCCTCCTCTCAGCGGCATCGCCACTGTCTCCTGAGAGACCCCAACGACCTTGACTGACAAGACCGTTGGCCAGGTCACCTGACATATTCCGTGGAGGTCGACAGTGTTGAAACCCATCAGCAGCAATTTCTTCTAGTCGAACAAATCGCAGATTGTTGATTCGGTGAATCAATCAATCATCACGTAATGGTTGTATGTCGACGGGCCAATCGGAACCGGATCCAGCTTCTCCAAATCCTTATTCGGCGAAGGGCCGGTCTAAAAGAGAGATAAATCAAGCTGGCGGAAAACATAGACAAAACAACAAACATAGCCAGGCTTACCGCCAACCACCCCGGCATGCTCTTGTACCCCGCCAGCAACAGGCTGATAGCTTTCCCCACGATTTAGTATTGCCTGCCGGCCAACGGTTTAGGTCTGGGTCTGAAGTATGAAATTGGAATGTCCAACTAACGTCGCGGCTAGGTCGCATACCGACAATTTCGTAATTAACCTGCGGGATTTCTCTCCCATAAGGCGCTGTTTCCCATCCTATAATTCGATTGTTTCGTTAAGCAGATCCGCTAAAGCTAAGATGCCACTAGCAGGGAATGAATACCCATTGTATCAGAGAGCGACTAAGTCTAATCCGGCCCCAAGCTGGTCCGGGGCATCCACCGGTTGTGAGACACAACTAGCCTCATCGACGACCGTGCCATAGTTCTCTTCCAGTGACGGTAGAGCCAAAAACTCGCATAGTGCGTAGAACTTCCCCATGTCGTTTTTGAGGAACCCAGAAACGACATGGATTCAAGCCCGTTCCTGTTTGCGAAATTTTCCACACCGGTCCGTACCCTCCAGTACCAAAGCTTTTTTGGGTGTTAGACCAGTTTGTTAGCCTCAAATAACCCATTCGGTCTCTTTTCCGCGCTTAACTGGCAACAATAGAGTATGACAATCACGTCTTGATGCCGACCGTAACGCCTTCGCAACTCCGCTTTGAAGGTGGCAGAACCCTATCTACGGGAACCCACGTCACTCCGATAAGCAGATGACCCACCGACACATGTGGCTTCGTTTAGGAATTGAATAATATCAGAGGAATTCTGACCCATAGAGCCTGTGAATCCGTTCTTTCCTTTTACTCGAATTTCTAGCCGAACTGCCTCTTGTAGACCTGTTGAAAAGTGGTTCGAGTTTGATCCTCGGCAAGCGGCGGCGGTTACCTCTGTGCTTCCTGTATGTGTCGGCGATGGCATTGGACAGCTTGACCGAATCGTGTCTGGCCGTCCGGTCCGCACTGGTGTCGTCAATCACGTCGGCCTCGACCAGGAACACATCATCTCCCCAGGGCTTTGTCGCGCGGATAAAATCCAGCCCTGCGGGAGTCGGGCCTTCGGGCACATTGTTGTTGGCAACGACCGCGTCCGCGGAGTTATCTCCGCCGTAGTACCGGACAACGTTCAGGTGGTCCACAACGGTGTATCCCTCTGTTTGGGTCGGCTCTTCTGCCACGTTGCAGACGTACACCTTGAATGCGGGAGAATCCGTCAGCGCAGTTGCGATTCCCGAGATCAAGAGATTGGGAACGATGCTGGTGAACAGGCTTCCAGGTCCAATCACAATCATATCGGCGTCTTCTATGGCCCTGACGGCCTCCGGATGGGCCATCGGGTCAGCAGGATTCAGGGTCAACGACCGCAAACTGTCGGCCGAGCTTCCCACGCTGGTTTCGCCGATCAGCGTCTCGCCCGACACTGTGCTTCCAACTAATGTCACATAATCGGTTGTGGAAGGGATGACACGGCCTCGAATGGCTAATAATTCGCCTGTAATCTCAACTCCACGGTAGAAATCCCCGCCGATACTGGCCAAAGCCGCGATTAATATGTTCCCAAAGTTGTGACCGTCTAGCTGCCCGTCGGACACGAACCGGTAGTCCATCAGTTGTTGCATCACATCTTCGGAATCAGCCAGTGCCACCAGACAGTTCCGGATATCGCCGGGCGCCAGTATGCCAAGTTCGTTCCTCAGGCGCCCGGAGCTTCCACCGTCGTCGGCTACGGTCACCACTGCGCTGATGTTGGAGGTGTAGAGCTTCAGGCCCCGGAGAAGATTGGGCAGTCCGCTGCCTCCTCCAATCACTGTGATTTTCGGACCAGATCCCAGAACTCGCTCAATGTAAAGTGAATCAAGGATTGGCAGATTTTTAGTTCGGTTTCTCACTCGGCTCAACGACCGTGTGAGGCCTAGGCCAGCAACCACTGCGCCCAAGGTTCCGATGGCGATAAATACGCCACCGCGAAGATAGTAGGATTCGTTGCGCAGGCTAGCCGACTCCAGGAAGGAGATAAATGTTGGGCCGGTGGATATCTTTAGAGTGAAGATAACGCCGAGGGTGATAAAGGCGAGGCTGATGGCGCCCACCGCCAACCACCGCTTGAGAGAAAGTCCTGGGACAAGTAGGAACAAAAGGTATCGATGAAAGCGCCTGCCGGTCAGCAGTTTAAGCGCTGGAATCATGTTATTCCGCCGCCGACAACACCGTACGTGTCCGTCGGCTAGTTCTGTGCTGTCTAACTGGTCTGAGGGTAATCAGGACCTTCTGATTCAGACAACCCGGTCAGAGTGATTCTAGGGAGCAGTTTGCGAGAGTGTCAAGGAAAGCCAGGTAGTCTCTCATGTGCTCGGGGTGTAACACGACAGGCTGACAGAAAATCACTCAGGCTCGACTGTCCTGGATAAACGGGGCAATACGATTGCGCCAGTCGTTTGCCTGCTCATAGGCGTAGGCAGCGCGGAAAAGAGTCTCTTCGGCGAAGGGCCCAGCGCCCAACTGGAGGCCGATTGGCAGTCCTTCAGCAGTGAATCCTCCGGGGATGGATATGGCCGGCAATGCGGTCAACGAATAGCAGCCGGTGTAAGCCCGCCGGAAGAAGAACCGGGTGCGGACGTCGTCGGCGCTTTCGAACCGCGCGGTGAGGTCGGTGTGCCTGGGAGCGGGATAGGGCGAGGTGGGCGAAACAAGTATGTCCACGTCGCTCAGCGCCGATATGAACTGGCGCCGCAGGAGTACCCTGGCCTTGGCGGCCCGGTTGTACACCTTGGCCGGCACCAGGGCGGCGGACTGAAGCCGGGTGCGGCTGGCCTGGTCCAAGTCGCCGGGCTGGGCGCGGAGCACCTCGTCCCTGGCGCCCGCACCCTCGGTGTCGGCGATTCCCACGAAGATGGCCCCGGCCAACTTTGACAGCGGGATGGAAACCTCTTTGACCTCCGCTCCCAATTCCCGGAAAGTGTCGAGGCTGGATTCGATGGCGCTGCGCACGTTGGGGTGCATGTCGTCGGTCTCGTGGAGTTCTTTGATCAACCCGACCTTTAGGCCGCGAACTCCGTCCCTCATGTGAGCGGTGTAGTCCGGTACCGGCTTGTGGCTCGTATACGGGTCCCTGTCGTCCCGTCCGGCGATGACTCCCAGCATCACGGCGCAGTCTTCAACCGTCTTGGTCATGGGTGCGGCTGCGTCCATGAACCAGCACATGTGGGTCATTCCATACCGGCTGACCCTGGTGAAGGTGGGGCGCAAGCCCACCACACCGCAGTAAGACGCCGGGCCCCGGCCCGAACCTCCCGTATCCTCGCCTACAGAGGCGGCGCAGAGATGGGCCGCCAGCGCCACGCCGGAGCCGCTGCTGGACTCGCCGGGAGTACAATCGAAGTGCCAAGGATTGGCGGGGATGCCCCAGGGTGGGTTCTGGGTGCCCCCCATGGCCAACTCGCTGAGGTTCAACTTACCCATCAGTACAGCGCCGGCATCCTTCAACCGCTTGATCACCGTTGAATCCTCGGTGGGCACGAAATCCTGATACACCTTGGATCCGTTGGTTGTCAGTATACCTTCGGTCCAGAACTGGTCTTTCACGGCCACGGGGACTCCGGCCAGAGGACCGGGG
>CEUS01276384.1_pt1 | contig 11513 bp, 15 predicted proteins | sample 427031 | NCBI WGS metagenome assembly CEUS01 (sample SAMEA2622837, study PRJEB7988) | marine metagenome | biome: marine biome (ENVO:00000447); feature: marine epipelagic mixed layer (ENVO:xxxxxxxxx); material: "saline water (ENVO:00002010), including plankton (ENVO:xxxxxxxx)" | depth 140 m | reverse complement strand
AACAGATTCCGGTTCAGGTTCAGAAACAGATTCCGGTTCAGGTTCAGGTTCAGGTTCACAAGAAGTCTCACAACAACAATCTGATTCTAGCTCTGGTTCTAAATCAGCAACAGTTCCAGATACATTACAAGTTGATTCCGATATACCTGCAGGATATTCAGAGTTTGGACAATTATCGCAGGTTTTCTTTTCTTCGGGAGATTCTTCCGGAATTGGGTCTTCTACTTTAATATTTTCAGAATCTTTCAATTTTTCTTCTGCTTTTAAATTTTTTTCAGTTGCTTTTTTAATTTTATCGCGTTTATCTTCTTCATAAAATATATCCTTATTCACATTATTTTCTTTATATTTTGACATTAATTCTTGTAAAGCAGTATCCGCAAATACTTCACTTTCAACATTATCAGCACAAGGGTCCCAAGGTAACCAAGCACCAACATCTCCTACGAAAACATGAAAGGTATTATCCATTCTCTGTAGTTTTTGAGCCCTGCGTTCAGCTTCTTCCTTAGTAGAATAACACCCTCTAATTTTAACACCCCTAACACTTGTCTGAAATTTATTTTCTTTATCAAAATCTCTTTGTAATTCTTCGTGAAATTTATAACAATAATTTTCATAATCTTCATATACTTGTTTAAATTCCATCCCTTTATCTTTAGCATATGATTGAAGAAATTTAGCTACTTGGTAACCTTCTCTTTTTTTTATTAATTCATCTGGAGATACAAAAGATAAACATACAAAATTTTGTCCTGCAATTGGGGGGTCTGTCTCAAGGTAATCTTGTTTTACTTCATTCGTCATTATTTTTATAATATAATAATATATTTTTTTTAAGTAATTTAAACTAAATATAAATATATATTATAATATAAAATGTATATTAATAAAAATAATTTATTAAAATATATAGTTCAATTTTCTTTAGTAACTATAGCATCATACACTTTATCTCCTTGTAAAGTAAATTATAATTTTGCTATATTATTAGGTTTAATTTCAAGTTCATTATTTGCATTAATTGATAATTATAATCCAATTATAGTTTATGAAAAAATGGTCGAAGAAAGACATCAACATTTTACATAATACAATATAAATATAATCTAAATATATTATATAATGGGTAAAAAATCTAGAAAAAAATCCAAAAATAAAAGAAATAAAAAATCAGCAAAAAAATATAAAGGTGGTGGTGGTAAAGAAGATATTTTAAAAATGTTAACAGATACATCCCCAGATGAATTAGTATCTAGGGCAGATGAATTACTATCTATGGCTCATGAAAGTAGTCCTGAATCTCCAAGTAGTTTAAAAATGACTATAAATTCAATAGACCAAGACCAATTTCCTAGTTTACAAAGGGCAGTACGAACACCTATACCAAAACCAAAAACAGCTTGGGGAACAACGGATAGTCCAAGAAATTGGGGAGAGCCTGAACCAGAACAAGAACCAGAAGAATATGTATCAGAACCATTTGATTCAGATAAATATCGTTCAGCCCTTCATTCTAAATTAACAGAAATGGGACCGGCTACTAAGAAAGAAAAACAAGATGCAGTTTATGAATACGCACAAAAAGAGAAAAAACCAAAATTAGCGTGGTTAAAAAAACAACAAGTTACTGAATTTACACCTAATTTTAGTTGGTTACCAATGGAGGTCGCCACGCAAATTTATAAAAAATCACACCCTGTTGCTCATAGTGATGAACTACCAACAGAATTTACTTGTCAACAAGTTAAAAATTTGTGTGGATTAGACCCTAGATATTGTACAGCAAATAAATTTAAAGAAAAATTTCATGAAATTTGTTCAGAAATAAAAAAAACAAATAAATTAATAGATAATTTTAATTATCAATTAGAATTAATACAAGAAGTAAAAAAAAGAAAATATGAAGAAAAAGGACAAGAAAAAAAATCCCCATACGAGATAGAAATAGATATATACAAAAAAATATATGATGATAAAGATTTTAATGAATATGACTTATATGGCGATGACGATGAAGTTGATAGATATATTGATAAAATGGAATTAGAAAAAGAAGTAAAAGATATTTTAAAAGAACTAATAGATGATAGATTATTAAGTATAGATTGGCATGATGTCGTAATGTCTTTTTATTCTGAAACCAATAAAAAAAATATTAATTTTTTTAAAGATTTTATGATTGAATTTGGAAAAAAATTACACCAAAAAAATAAAACAGAATATAATCCTATTAAAGTTGAAAAAATTAAACAAAAAATAATAATTGAATATTTTTTAAGATTAGATGAATTAAAAGAATTATATTATTAATAATAAATTAAATTATACTATATTATATATTAATGAATAATTATTTTATTCGTAAAATATCATCTAATAAAAATAAAAAATATACTCATAAATATTATGATAAAAATAATAATCTAATTACTTATAATTCTATTAAAAAATATTTAGAAGGTTTTTATGTTCCACCAGCTTATGATGATGTTGAAATTAATATGAACAAAAAAGCAAAAGTATTAGCAATTGGATTTGATGATAAAAATAGACCTCAATATATTTATAATAAAACATTTGTTATAAAACAAAGTAAAAAGAAATTTGAGAAATTAATAGAATTTGGTTATAATTATAAAAAAATTTACAATAAAATTAATAAAGATTTAAGTTCAAGAAAAGATACAAAAGAAAAAGAGATAGCTACTATTTTAAAAATTATAATAGATTGTAATTTTAGAATTGGGAATGATAAATATACTAAAGATAATAATTCATATGGTGTAAGTACATTAGAAAAAAAACATATAATAGATAAAAATGGTAAAATAATTATCAATTTTATAGGTAAAAAGGGGGTTGAGAATGAATGTATAGTAAAAGATAAAAAAGTAATTAAAAGTTTAAAAAAAAAGAAAAAATCAAAAAATAAAAGAATATTTTCATATAAAAAAAATAATAGAAATTTTAATATTCAATCTAAAGATGTTAATAAATATTTAAAAGATTTAGGAGATTTTACTACTAAAAATTTTAGAACTTGGAATGCTAATTTAGAATTAATTAAAGAATTAATTTATTCAGAAGATGATTCAAATAATATAATGAAAGAATGTATTAAAAATGTTGCGTTTAAATTACATCACACTTCATCTATTTGTAAAAAAAATTATTTAGATCCTAAATTAATAGAATTTTATAATAATTATCCAGATGAATTTATCGAATATTTTTATGCTCCCCGAACAAAAAATATTGATATAGTAATATCTACAAAATTAACTGAATTTTTAGAAGATAATTATTAATTAATACGGTGTTTTTAATCATACATATTTGAAATACTATTATCATCCATTATATTGCTTTCATTTTTAAGTTCATTTAGTTCATTTATATCATTCATTTCGATATTATAATCATTCATTTCAGATGGAAATATTTTAGTATAATTTACCATCTTTTTTATATCACAATTATCAAAATTCTGCATTAGATGTTTAATAATTGTATCCAATTCTGATAGATAATTATTTATAACTGATTTATTATTTTTAAGAGATTCAACAGAGTCATCATCTTTCATTTGTTCATCATATTTTTTATATGGTAGATTTATATTTTCAGTATCATATTCTTTTAGTGTTACAAATAAATTATGTTGTATCGTAATTTCTTTACACAACTCTGATATTTCTTTTTTCAGTTTTTGTTGTAAAGTATAATATTTACAACTCTCAATTAGTTGATTATAGGCATCCATTATGTAATTTAAGTTAATCTATTAATTAGAATAAATTTCAAATTAATTATTTAAAAGAGCATTTTTTAACCCAAACAATATAAACAATCTAATTTATTATCAATAATATTATTACATAATTTACCACATTTTTCACATTTCATATAATTTAAACAATTATTTAATTCTCCATAACAAAATAATAATTCTAATATTTCATTCTGGTCAAATGTTATTTTATTACACATATCTATATATAGTTCAGATAAATAATCATTATTCTCATCATTAAAAATAAAATGAATTAAAAAATCTATAAAATATAAATAATTAAAATAATCATTATAATCATCTTTTTCTTTATATCTTAATCTATCTATTAAATTTTCCATAGCAGTATTAATTCTCATTCTACACCATTGTTTATTTTTGTGATTTGTTAAAATATCTAATTCATTAATCATTTTATCAATACATGTTACTTTTCTATTTCCCCAAGTATATTTTTCTAATCCATTTATAAATTTAAACGCAACCATTTTTTCATAAAAAAGTAATCCTACATCACTTGTTAATGAACACATCGCTTCAACTCCAGTTTCTTCATCTAACAAAATACTTTTTATTTTATTTTTAAATTTAATTTGTATATCATCATTATATTTATTATATTCCTCTATAGTGTTTGATATTTTATATGGTATCTTAAATTTATTTATTTTATTATTTAATTCATTATATTTTTGTTGTAATTCTTCTAATTCTTCATTCATTTTATCTATAACATTTATACCGTGAGGCATATCATTATAATAATCAATAATTTGTGATTCCATATTAAAATATCTATTATTATTTATTATAATAAAATATTTAAATTAATTTAATTGTATCAATTGGTACAATTTGTGAAGTTTTATCAATAGGAAAATATACCTTAATCTCTTTTTTATTTATAATCCTTTTAACACGACCATTTATAAAATGTGTTACAGTACCCGATTCACTCATTTTATCTTCTGAAAAAGATAATCCCATTTCTGTACATTCTTCTTTATCCAATTCAAAATATACAAGAACTTTAGTTCCCTTTTTGATAGATTTTTTCTTTTTTTTCTTGTATTTAATTTTTAGAATTTTCAGTAGTTCTTTTTCCTCTTTTGTTTTTGGTATCATCCCATTTGATATGATATTTTTATATAATTGGTTTGTTTCTTTTAGTGTAAAAGACATTCTTATGATTTTTAAGTAATAATCACTTGTAAATTATATATCAAATTAATTATTTAAAGAGCTCTTTTTTTTTATTTATTATCACAAAAAATTACCTTCTATTAATAAATATATAGTTGAACCTATAAATATAATAGATGTTGTACTAATAGCTTGTAATAATATAAATTTATTTTTATCCACGACTACATAATTATTTGTATTTGGGTTAGGGGTATTATTACTTTGATTTACTGGATTAATATATATTATTCTATTAATTTCATTATCATATTTAAAATAGTTTATATTTTCTCTACACATTGGACAAGTTTTTTTGTTTTTTTGAAACCAATTATTTAAACAAGTATAACAAAAATTATGATTACAATTAGTAATAGATAATTCTATATCATTTATATGTTTCAAACATATAGGACAATCCATATAATTTAACATTTATTTTTAATCTATATATCTAACTAAATTTTTTAATTTTTCTATTTCTATTTTGTGTTTTTTATTTTCGTCTAATGTATGATTATATTTTGTTGTAATTGATAATAATTCTAAACGACATTTTTCATACTTAACTAATAATTCTGAATACATTACATACTTTTTAGAAGTTAAATTTTTTAATTTACTAATTTCTTCTTTAACCTTATAATAATCATTAACATTTGGGGCTATTTTTGCTTGTATTACAATATTCCGTAATGATGAATCATTAGTATTTTTATTAGTATTTTCATTAATATTTTCTGATGTATTAGTTGTTTCTGGTTCTTGAACTGTATTACCCCAATCAATTGTTCCAATATCATTATATGTTTCATATAAAGTATGTGTATCTGAATTTATGGAACCAAATACATTTAAACTTAAAAATATAGAAAATAAAATTTTAAATAAATATATCGGCCAATTAATTGCTAGATTTAAACGACGATATGAACGAATATTTCTCATTTAATTATATTAATTATAGTAGAATAAATATTCAAATATTTTTCAAATTTTTAATTATTTATATTCTTGATTAAAAAGAGCTTTAAGTGTTTTAAAAGTGCTCTTAAAAAAATTTGAAATTATTTTAAGAGCAGATTGATTACTAAACCAAACTAAAAGCGCTACAAAGCATAGAACTATACCCAACTTTTACAAAGCAACAACGAATATGTCCTCCAACACGACCAAGATGACTAAGACCTACGAAATCCAGGTTCTTCCCCAGAACATTGGAGCATTCATTGGCCCGAAGGGCTCAAACTTCAAGAAGATGATTTCAGAGATGAAGAAGAAGATTCTTGACAAGCGCTCGGAAATCACTCCTGAGGAGTGGGAATCGATCACAATACTTCTCAAGTTCGAGGCGACTGAAGGAGACACGACCAATGCACTCTATCGGTGCAAGAAGGCACACGAACCAGTACTCAAGGAAGTCCTTGATACATTTGTGAAACTTCACAAGGTTGAGAACGAAAAGTTCGAAAAGAAGAAGATTGCAGGAAAGAGACTTGTCTACAGGATCGGATCTGAACACCGATTTATCGGGCGGATGATTGGTGTTGGTGGCTCCAATGTTGGCCAACTTAAGAAAGACATCTCTACTCTACCGATGGTTGAATCCATCAGTAAAATCACTATTGATGAGCAAGTCAAGCGCTACAATGGTGACTTCAGGAACATTGGAGAACGAGGTGCTCTAGAACATATCCTTATGTTCATTACACTGAAGGGAACACCTGACTTTGAGGTGGTACAAAAGGTTGTAGAGGACTTTGTGAAGAAGCACACAACCGATGTTGAAGAAAGTGATGGACTTGGTAAGATTGTTGAAGAAGACGAGGAAGGCAAGGAAGACGAGGAAGAGTTTGATGGTGGATGGTAATAAAACAAAACAAAAAAACAAAAAACAAAAAAACAAAAAAAACAAACAAAACGGCACATACAATTTTTTATGTGATTAGGGGCAGTTCCGGGCGTCCCAAACTGCTCTTAAAAAAATTTGAAATTCGATTAGCCTAATCCCCATCACTAAAAACCCCTCTAGAGCACTCTAAAAGACACCAGAGTCCTCTAACTTTCAAAACAAACCAACAAACGCCCCGAAACAATGTCTCAGAAGACTACTCTGATCAACTTCGTCAAGGCCCTATACGATTCGGATGACATCACCGGTCTTCCTTCCAAGAAGAAGATCCTGATGTTCATTTCAGAATACTCCGAAGACCAATCTATCTCTACGAGAAAGAACTCAGGTGGTCGTACAAGCACTAAGCCAGGTGCTTGCTTCGACAACAATCTATGCCGATGCCGAGTTTTCAACAGAGGCGAAGCTAAGCAGTGTTCTTCTAAGAAGGTGAATGGAGAATATTGCAAGATGCACTTCGCTAAGATTGATGAATTTGGCGGGTGGTCATATGGTCATTACGACGAAGACCGTCCTACTCAGATCTTGTACGATGGAAATAAGGTTGAAAAGGGCGACGCAATCAACTGGAAGGATATGAAGAAGCTAAAGAAGACGAAACCCGAACTTCCCCAAGAAATCCAGGATCTGAAGAATGAATACGAACAGAAGCTTGGAAAGAAGCCAAAGGGACCAAAGGCAAATGACCCCAAGTGGTTGAAGTCCAAGATTGAAGCTGATGACTCTGGTTCTGAACCTGAAATGGACCAGATTCAAGAGTTGAAGGACGAATATGAGAAGCTTCTGAATAAGAGGCCAAAGGGACCTAAGGCAAGCGATATTGAATGGCTTAAGGCCAAGATCGCAAAAGCCAACTCAGAAACTGAAAATAAGGTAGAATTGGACGCGAATGCGAGTGAATTCATTCCAAGCGAATCTGAAGACGAAGAAGGTGCTGGAGTTGGCTTGTTGGTTATTGATGACAAGCTTCTAGACAAGACGCCTATTAAGTTTAAGTATGAAGGAGTTGAATACACCCGAACTTTGAATGATAAAGGAGATTGGACCGTTGAAGATGAAGATGAGAATATCATTGGTGAATGGGTTGAAGGTCATCATTCTGGATGGATTAACTGGGAAGATGCTTGCTGGGAGGAGATTCACAAGGATCACGAGGATTACTCTGAAGAGTAAATGTACCTTAAACAAAAAAACAAAAAACAACAAAAAACAACAAAAAAAAAGAGAAACTCTTTTTTTGTGTGATTAGGGGCAGTTCCGGACGTCCCAAACTGCTCTTAAAAAATTTGAAAAAATTTGAAACCAAATTAGTCTAATTCCTATTACAAAAAAACGCGGACAATTTTACAAATTACCACAAAACCCACTCTAACGCTTGGCGCATGGAGAGCAAGACTCCCAGAGAGAGAGAACCAGAACCAAATCCAGACTTGAGGTTGGTATCTATCATACTGAAGCCAAAGGGGCGAAAGAAACGCACTCGGAATCGAGAAGAAAATATCTTCTCTGAAAATTGCATCATGCAGAAGGAAACCCTGGATCAATATGAAAAGCTAGCAAAGGCTGAAGGGACAAAGAAAAATGCAAAACTTTTCATGAAAAAGGTATACGAGGATGAAGGATACAAAACAAGGATGTCCACTATCAAACGTGGTAATAATGGCAAGAACTGGATGAAAGGTGAAGAATGGATATGTGAGTCACTTCACTACGCAAACAAAATCTACAATGCCATCTTGAAGATGAACTGGGTAAAAGATGGTAATCATGGACAACAGCGCACGGCAAAAAACCGTTGTCTCTTCATCACGAAGAAAGGTACCCAATGTATCCGTTCACAATGCTCCAATGGTGGGGTCTGTTCTCAACACTTCAAGATGTCTTTGACTTTGAAATAAAAAACAACAAAAAACAACAAAAAAAAAGAGAAACTCTTTTTTTGTGTGTTATTATATATTTTCATCATTAGATATATTTTCATCATTAGATATATTTTCATCATTAGCGAATAATGATTTTATAAAATTAATATTTTGATCCGCGTTTTTATTTATAATATTTTCACACATAATAGTAGCAGATTCATTTAATGTTACAATTTCAATAATATTTATATCAATATCTAAATTATATTTTTCAGAATTACATATACAATCTATGCGAGATGATTTTTGTGTTGATTTATTTTTAATATTTATAAATACAAATGTATTTTCATCTACTTTATCACATAATTTATTATCTTCATCGAAATCTTCATCCACTTTAGATATATTTACTCTAATATCATTTATCAAATTAGTAATAGATGATAAATTACTATAAGATAATTCTAATACATTTTTACATTTATTTATAATATTACCTACTTCAATATCTAGTTTTTTAGTACTTTTATTTTCTTTAATATTATTACTTTTACTAGTTTTAAACTTTGGAACAATTATTTCTGGATAATTTGATATAATATATTTTTTTAATGAATTAAAGCGTTCAGTACCTGAATGATTATTTCGATTAAATATCTTAATATTTCGAGAACTAACTAAATCACTTGTTTTTGAATCTTCAATCCATTTATTTTGTTGTTCTTTAGACAGACATACAGGACAAGAAAATTTACAATATTCACCCTTCCCATCCTTCTTATATTCTTCTCCTCTGTAATACCATGTCTCTTTTGTATCTAAACAACGAAAACATTTAATAGTATTTGCGAATTCTTCTATTTTATTACCAATTTTTGATTCTTGTTCTGTTCCATTTTTATATTTATTAATTTCTAAATATATTTCATTTTTAATATCAACCTCCATTATATATATTATAAATAAATATATAAAAATTTAAGATTTAATTACTTTTTCTTCTAATTTCATTAAACAAATAATCCATTTCTTTGGATAATAATCTGTACTTAAATATGGGTTTTCTATATTTGTTTCTTTACAATATATATCAATATCATTTTTTACTATATTAAATTTTAAGAAAGGTATTTCATCATAATCCCACATTCTAACCCCTGTATTTATTACTCTAACATGATGTTCTCCAAGTATTCCACCAATATAATATTTGGGTAGATGTAGTAAATCAATTCGACGAATAATCCCGTTAATAATATGTATGTTATTTAGATTATTTCTAAGTGGATTATATAACATATATTCAGACATTTGTGATTTATTTAGTAAATATTTATTAAGAACTATTTCTAATTCTTTAATATTTCTTTTATAATTAATTTCAATATCTACAAATTTTCTTAAATATTTATAAATATCAATATCTAAATTATATTGTAATGTAAGTCTTATTAAAATATAACTATATACATCTGATTTATTTATTTCAGATTGATTAAATTTAAACATAATGTTTTGTAATAAAAAAATATTAATATTAATTTTCAAATTATTTTTTAAAATTTTAGAGTATATTAAACAAATATAATTTCTTTTGTTTTTTTATCAATAATAAATTTATAACCTTTTTTATCCCATATTTTTTTTAATCGTTCAAATTCTTCATTTGTAATTTCAATAGAAGGTCCACGGTCTTTACAAGTATCTTGTTCTTCTTTCATTGTTATTAAATTATTATTAACTTTGTTTTGACATAGAAATTTAAAAGTATTTTTGTCAGATTTATTAAATAGGTTACATTCACAGGGCATTTTTTTTATTATTTAGTATTTAGTATTAAAATTATATTTCAAATTAAATTTGAAATTATTAATTTGAAATTTTGAAAGTGTTTTAAATATCAACACTCATAAAGCCCTTTTATTTAAGGATGTCCCCAAATTTCATAACACAAGAGGTAAGAAATGAAATGATATTTAAATTATATACAGAACATATAAAAGTTAGACAATCATTATTACTACCAGAAGAAAACGAAAAAACTATGCAAAGTGTTTTTGATATAGAATACAAAATTTATATTGAATCTGTTATGTTTATTAATTTTACAGAGATAGATATATCAAATCCTGTCCGAGCAACCATTAAAAAATCAGATGAAGAAAAAAAACAATATTATTTAGATAAAATGAATTGTCTTTATAAAAGGATACAAAGATTAGTAATTGAACAAAGATTAGTAATTCAACCGATTAAAAAGGAAATAAGTAATAGTAATAATATTGATGAAGAAGAAGAAAATATAAAAAAATTTAATTTCAGATTAGATAAATTAAGGCCTCATTATTCATTTGCTAAAAGATATATTTATGTTCTAGATAAAGATATTTTGAATAGAAAGAAAGATTTGAATGAAAATACTAATGAAGTACAAAAAAGGAATATTGCGAATATTATTAAAACATTCCAAAATATTAAAAAATATTTATGGATTCTAGTCCAAATGTGTGAATCAGAACATTATAAAAATTCATGTAAAAATAATCTTAATGTGTTAGATAAAATTCATGAAACATTACACATAATATATATAAGACAAAATGGTTCATAAATTGTATTTAATAATTTTTTTAAAAAAATCTAAATATTAATATATATGAAAGTTGTAAAAATAGTATCTATGTGTTTAAGTTTATTATTACCGGCTTTATTATATACTTATTATTATCCATGGTTATATAACAAAATAAAT